>Ga0306921_10000923_pt1 | contig 27762 bp, 20 predicted proteins | sample sta12Cox44000080_FD_203760 | JGI IMG/M metagenome (GOLD analysis project Ga0306921, IMG submission 203760) | Lab enrichment of tropical soil microbial communities from Luquillo Experimental Forest, Puerto Rico - statoxic.12C.oxic.44.000.080 (v2)... | ecosystem: Environmental > Terrestrial >... | reverse complement strand
GCCAAAATAGGGCCACTTTCACGAACGGGTGGCTCCAGATAGCCCAATTCAGGCGCTCCTTGCGTAGTCTCGACGACACGCATCCAACATTGTGGGTTTCCAGAATTCAACAAGGTCAGCGTAATGCCTTGCGATTTGTAATACGATTATGCGGTTCGCTCGGCTTTTGCAATCCTCGAGTCTGAATTTCGACAAAAAGAAAGGGAACACGACGGCTATACGAATCCAGTGAGGACCTGGTTTTGTTTTTTGACAGAAATTCATCCCATACGTACTAGAGGCGCAGAAATTCATCCCATACGTACTAAAGGCGCCTGATTTACAAACTGGAAGACGGCGCCCCGGCACTCTAAGGACGCCATGACCGCAGCTTCGCTCGATGCCCTGAATGTCGACGGATTCCGTCTCCGGCAACCCCTCAGCTGGCGCGATCCCGACATCGACTGCACGTTGGTGATTTCGCAGCCCTCGACCGACAGTGACTTGTGGGCGCAGTACTCGGTTGGCGCGCATCGCAGCTATACCAAGCATGGTGTCGAGTGTGCTCTCGACTCCGATGCCCTGCGTAGCGGAGCCGACACCATTATGTTCTTCGCCGTGATCGATGACGCCGGACGGATGGTGGCCGGTGTCCGGGCCAAGGGACCGCTGCAGTCGGCCGACGACTCGCATGCGGTCGTTGAGTGGGAGGGGCAACCCGGACAAAAGGCTGTCCGCAATATGATCAACGACCGGGTGCCGTTCGGCATCCTGGAGATGAAGTCGGCGTGGGCAATCGACGATCCGGATCGGAATCGTTGCCTTACTCAGGCTGTGGCCCGCAGCGCTTTCCACATGATGGCTCTGCTCGAGATCCAGTTTTGCATGGCCACAGCCGCCGCATACGCCCTGAACCGGTGGCGCTCGTCTGGAGGGGTGGTGGCAGCCATTCCTGCGACGCCCTATCCCGATGAACGCTACCAAACCAAGATGATGTGGTGGAACCGAAGCGATTTCGTCAGGTATGCACAACCCGAGCAGGTTGCCAAGATCCTCATGGAGACAACGCATCTGACCCAAGAGTTTTATCGCCGGTGTGAGACCGAAGACCTTCTAGTCGGTGGAGCGTGATTGCGCGTCACGGCCACGCCCGTCGGCCGGGTGCTGGCTGTTCTGTCGGCGTGTGAACGCCGACTTGTGGGATTCAGCACCGCATCGCGGTTCTACGCTATCGACGAATCGTCACGTGGCGCATCTCCCATGGTGGAAAAGTCCATTGGTATGATGCGCCGTGCGAGCAGCGACTCCATTGCAGCGCTATCTAGCGGGCGGGACAGCAGAAAGCCCTGCGCCCGCTGGCATCCCAAATCAAGCAGTGCCCTGGCCGCGGTGGCAGTCTCAACGCCCTCGGCGACGACCTCGAGTTCCAAAGCGTGCGCTAAATCGACGATAGCCTGCACGATCGCCAGATCGCGGGTGCTGGTGCCGAGATCGCGGACAAATGCCCTGTCGATCTTGATTGTGTCGACCGGAAGAGACTTCAGATATGTCAAAGCACTGTAGCCAGTGCCGAAGTCGTCGATCGCGATCCCCACACCGATGTCCTTGAGTCGGGCAAGCGTTCGGCGCGTGGTGTCAATCTCTTGGACCACGACTCGTTCGGTGATCTCCAGACATACTGCGCCGGGATCGATAGCGAACTCATCAAGGGTTGCGGCGACCGTGCCGACAATATTGTTCGCGACGAGCTGCATTGGCGATACGTTGACCCGTAGCACAGCATCGCGCCCCACGCCGCGTGACCGCCACAGTCCGAACTGCGCACAGGCCGAGCGCATTACCAGACGGCCAAGCTTCCCCGCCAGATTGATCGATTCGACCACCCCGATGAAGGAGTCCGGCATCAGCAGCCCTCGAGTTGGGTGTTGCCAACGGACGAGCGCCTCGGTCCCGAGGATCTCGCCGGTGTCCATGCCAAACTCCGGCAGATAATGCAGCACCAGGGCGCTGTTCTCGCTGTTGGTGGCCCGTTCCAGGTCCAGTTCGATGTCGTTGCGGATCGTTTCCCGTTCGGACATCTCCACGCTGAAAGCTGTGACTTTGGCCCCGCCGGAACCCTTGGCCGACCGAGCGGCTTGATCGGCGCGACGCAGAAGCTCCGAAGTGCCATGGCGTCCCGGTACGCCGGTCGCGACACCGACACTGACCGAACGGCTGAGCCTCTCACCGTCGATAACGACCTGCTTCTCAACTTTCTCCTGCAGCCGATGAGCGAACGCCACGGCGCTTTCGATGTTCATTGGTGCGGACGGTACGACGACAAACTCGTCACCGCCAAGCCGGGCGGTGACCGACGAAACGTCTGCGGCCTCGCGTAGGAGCTCGGCGAAGCCGCTAATGAACCGGTCGCCGGCATCCTGACCGAGGTGCTCGTTGACGACCTTGAAACGGTCCAGATCGAAGAACAATACGGCGACTTGGCCCGGCTGACCCTCAGCCACGCGTTCGTCGAGGTGGGCGATCAGCGCCCTGCGGTTCAGCAGGCCGGTGAGGTCATCGTGGTCAGCCAGGTAGCGGACTCGCTCTTCGGCGACGATGCGGGCCTGCAGCTGAGCGAATAATGTGGCGATCGCCTGCAGCGCATTCAGCTCCTCCGGTAGCCATTCCCGGTCACCGAACTTGACGAAGCCGAGGGTGCCGGTGGTGAGATCACCGGAAAGTAGTGGAACGGCCGCAAGGGAAGTCTCAGGAACCCCCGTTCCCTCCTCGATATAGTTTTGATAATCGGCGTTCGCGGCCTCGGGACGCAAGACGTAGGGCTCCTTGTGGTTTTCGATCAGCGCGAAGACGGAGTCGGCGTCGGCGAAATACACCACACCGATCGGGTCTGGGTCGGGGACGTTGGCGCGTGGCGGCCATTCAGCGACTAGCACTGTTGCGTGGATGGTGTGGTCGTTGTGGCGCAGAAAGCCGAAATCTACGCCAAAGTGGCTGACCAAATCGCGGAGCACGTGTTGACTGATCGCCGCGGCATTGCCCGCGGTGGCCGCCATCAACTGGGCGGCCGCCGCCGTTACCAGATCGTCTAGCGAGCCCGACATTCTTACATCCATACGGTAGTTGGTGCTGACCCTACAGCAAACAGATCCGATCGAGATTGCGACGGCTCCGCACCGACGCCGGGCCGCTTTCAGCCAATCGCAGCACCAGGACGGGGAAGTTGTCGGCCGTCACGCGGACGAGTCGCCGGAACTCTAGTTGCAGCTTCCGCAGTTCGTCGGTGAAGGGCGTCGACAACTCGGTGAGATCTTCGGCATCGTGGGCGTACAAGAAGACCGGTGAGACGGGTTGGACAGCCAGCCCGCGCTGCTGGGCGGCAATCCATACCGCCTCGGCGGCAGATCCGCCGCGCGCGTAGTCGGTCAAGGTTCCCCCCGCAACCGAAATTACGGCCAAGGCGGAGCTCGCCGACACGCGACGCCAAGTGTCCTCGCCCAAGGCGGTACCAGCATTCCACTCGGCCAGATGCGCCATCACGTCCGGGCGCCGCAAGACGTCGAGCAGGGCGAGATCGCCGGGGTCGAGCTCGAGGCTGCGCACGTCGATACCGGTGTCGGGACACGGATCACCGGGCCAGCGCAGCTCACAAATCATCTCGGCGTGCAGTCCCGGCGTCAGATAGCGGGTACGATCAGCGGCAGCGAGAATCATTGCAGCCCGGGCGATCTCGTCCCGTTCGCTCACGAAGTGCAGCCGCGCGCCCTCCCGCTCGGCGATGGTGCGCAGCAGTTCGATCGCATCGGCGGCGATCTGGCGGGGCTTTCCGATTTGGCGGTTGGTCTCCCGCGCCAGCATTGGCCGGTAGAGCCCGGCGAGGTCAGGGTCACCCCCATCGTGCAGATGCACCGTCGCTTGCAATGGCGCGCCATGAACGCCCTCGAGCAGGGTCACCGGCCCCAACACCCGTTGGCTGGCGGCGGCCACTTTGGCGTTGAAGAGGGCCGCTCCGAGCGCGACTGCGCTGGCGCGGAATCCGACGTCAAGCGTCGATGTGTGCTCGGGCGCAAGCCGGATGGTGATGACATCGGAGCCGGCTTCCACATACCAGGGTTGCGCATTGCTGGCAGAGGGCGCGCGAATAGCGGCTGCCGCAATGACGCCGGACACGCCCGGCAGGGCGGGATCGGAATAGTCGGCCGGCGGTGGGGAGCGATGCGTGGCCATCTGCGGTTCGCCGAGTTGGTTGAGCGCCCAGCCGACGTCGACGCGGGTCCGACCCGACGGCAGGTTTTCACCCAATCCGAGTCTGCGCACTGCCTCGGCAATCGCGGTCGCTCCCAATAGAACGTCACTTGACGCCTGCGGCCAGGTCGACAGCGTGCGGTCGATTTCGACGGCGGACGCCAAGACGCGGGGTGACAAGTGCTCGGCTTCGAGGAAACGCAGTATGTGGGGAACCTTTTCGCGACTACTCATGCCGTGCAGCCGCGCGAAATCCAAGTCGCCGAGGAGACCGTGCAAAATCGGACGCTGCGGCTCAAGATCGAAACGTTCCACGTCCAGCAGGCCTCGGTCGCTCGTGGCCATCAGCACCGGCATCCGACGGGCACGGGCGCCTGCCCGCAGGCTGGCCTTCATGTCCAACGAATCACACTCTTCGACAACGACGTCCAGCCCGTCGAGGAACTCGTCGACGGTGTTGACTGTCAGCCCGACGTCCAGAACCCGGACGGGGAGGTATGGATCGAGTTCGGCGATTCTGCGGGCAGCCACCTCAGCCTTGTTCAGCCCGAGGTCGAGTACGGTCGCCGGCACCCGGTTGAGATTGGACAGCTCAATCCGATCGAAATCCGCCAGCCGAAGCTCGCCGCACATGCCCTGTGCGGCCAAAGTGTGCGCGATGATATGCCCGACACTCAAACCGGCAACACCGATGCGCAGGGCGCCGAGCCGGGTCTGCTCCTCGGCGGTGATCATGTTCCTGTTGCGATCCAACCGGACCGCTCGAAACGCCCGGGGGCCCAGCACCGCCACGGCGGCCCTCCGCCAGGTGTAGTACGCCCATCGGCCGGGTTCGGCAACCAGCTCCGGATCGGGTGGCGGCCGAAGCCTCCGCAGTTCCTCGAGTTGTTGCCCGCGATGATCGATGAATTCGATGACGGGATCGGCGCGCAGCTGTTCCAAGACCGCATTGTCTGTTGGGTCGGCGGGATCGAGAACTTGAGCGTTGTAGGAAGTTATGGTCATTCTCCTCGCTGGTCAGCCGTGCCAACGAACGCGTGCGCGGGTCGGACCGCCTTGGCGCGGCCCGGAACTGAATCTGGCGACCAGCAACGACAGCACCGGCTCAGACCAGCGCTCTAGACAGAAGGACATTAGCTCCACCGAATTTCCAAATGTCAAGTGCCCGCCGTTGGTTGCGACGGCTCGTCCGGCCGCGGCGGTCCGCGCCCGCTTTCAGCGCCGAGTGTCGAGATTTTCAGCAACATCGTAAAGGTCGGCGTGGATTTCCGCCCCTCGGCTCCATGAAGGTCAAGATCCGAAACATTGGCTCGGTCCGGGGCTTACGCTATTGAGTTGTTAGACCGTTAGCGGGGGTTGGGAGGTGTCGATGCCGCAACCCGTTATGCCCGCGCGACTGACTGCGGGGTCACTTGGCTGTACCGGCGTCGACGATCGGTGATGGATGCGGACCGTTTTACGCCGCCGCCGAGGCCACCCTGCCGCACACCGCAATTATCGAGCGCTGAGGTATTGATGGCGAACGAGGACGCGCGCCGGTTGCGGCAGCTGATCGACAGCGTTCCCGCGATGGTCAGCTATTGGGATCGCGGGTTGTGCAACGTGGTCGCCAACGAAGCCTTCATCGAGTTTTTCGGCAAGACACCCGCGGAGATCCGCGGTCGCCACCTCCGTGAGGTTCTCGGAGAGGATTTGTTCGGGCTCAGCCACGATCACATTAAGGGGGTGCTTGCCGGCGCGACGCAGGTGTTCGAGCACACTCTCACCGATCGGCACGGCGGCACTCGGCACGTCGAGACGAACTACATCCCTAACATCGTCAGAGGTGAGATTGACGGGTTTTATGTTCAGGTCACGGATGTGACGGCACGCGTTGAGGCCGAACGCGCCCGTGACGACGCCGTGCGGCTGTTGCGGATCAGCATGGAAAACGCACCGATTGGTCAAGCCATCGTGGACATGTCGCTGCATGCGTTGTACGCGAATCCGACGATGTGCGCGATGTTCGGCTACACCGTGGCCGAGCTGAACGGCGTGAGCCTCCGCGAATTCGTCCACCCCGACGACATCGCGACCGCTGAGGCAGACTTCGACGTGCTCAAGAATTGTCCACTCTCACACGTCGTATCGGAACTCAAACTTTTCCGGCGCGATGGAACAACTATCTGGGTGCAACGTAACGCGGTGATGGTGCCGGGCGCGCACGGCTCCGCCGACATCATCATTGGGCAGTTCCAGGACATCACCGCGCGCAAGCAGGCCGAAGCTGAACTCGCGCGGCAGCTAGTGACGGACGTGCTCACAGGACTAGGTAATCGAAAGGCCTTCCTCGACTCTGTCCGCAGTCAGCGCGAAGTCGAACCCGCATCGCCCGTCGGCGTCGTGTTCATCGATCTCGACGGGTTCAAACGGATTAACGACACTTACGGGCACGACGTCGGCGATGCCGTCCTCATCGAAGTTGCTCAGCGCATCGCGCAGATCGTGGTCAAGACCGACTCGGTCTATCGCCTCGGCGGAGACGAGTTCGTCGTTCTGTGCACCAAGGCCGAAACGCAGGAGCGCGTTGCCACGCTCGCGAACCGGCTTCGCAGTGCATTAACCGGGACTTACGACACCGGAGCGACACCGCTCACCTTAAGCGCGTCGGTCGGCTCAACATGGGGTCCGACCGACGACATTCAGCAGCTCCTGCGTGACGCGGACGCCCACATGTATCGACACAAAGCCTGCCGCCGAAGCACTTTGGGCAGCGCCGCGGTCGGCGATAGATCAAACCTGCCATAACAGGCAGTCCAATCGCATGGCCGGCTTCTGAGCTGCGGTGGGGCGGCCGGAATCCTTAGTTCGTGGGATCCAACTATTGCGGTTTATGTGTACGTGTCAGCAAACAACGCTTGCTCTTTGGAAGCCGAGCGCGCGAGCGCAGACGTTGTCACATCTAGGTCCAAGTTGGGGGAGTCGGCAGGGGACAGCCCAGGACGGTTTCGGCTGGTCCAACTGCTTCGGGATTCCTTGTGAGACAGCATTATTCAGTCAATGTCCGACTGGGGGTCAAGTGGTCGCAGGTTAATCCTGTCAGCCCGACCACTGTCAGCCCGACCAGTATCACTGCAGCTAGAAGGCATTTCAGCGGCGCGCGAACCGCTTCGAATTGATATCCACCAGGGGTATGTACGGCAATAGATACGGCAACCCGACAAGTCATAATCTCAGCGTCCCGCTCAGGTGTTCGACCGCGGCGCGAGAGCCCGACGGCGGCAAAGCATTCCGCAGCCGCCTGCGCCGAGCTGACCGCACAACGTAAGGTTTGCGACCATACCGTGAATTCACTTGAGTCGACTCTTACATACTCGACGATTGTATAATACGATATACCAGACTTGTAGTCCTGTATAAGCTTCCATACACCTGGGATGACACCGCGATCTGCGGCACATGCCCGCAGTGGTCGGTGCCATCCGGCGGCACGGGCGCGTGCCACGTCGACGTGTTCCGGGCACCGTGCGGTGTCTGGCACGCCTAACCCGAACTTAAGGACGTGACCACCGATGAACACACACCCCAACCAACGCCACCGCTACGGCGACTGGCGGGACATGACCGTAGAAGAACTGCGCGACCGGGTGCACCTCCAAGTCACGTCATGGTGGCGCCACGTGACACTGATGGACCTATACGACGACCCGCTCCGTCCCGAGCGAAAGCGGCGCCAACCCGGCCTTGGACACCCGCCGACAGTCGGCCGCCGCGCCGTGGTGTGGCGGTGAAGATGGCGCCGTTGTTGGTGAGCACCGTGGCCGGGGTGCCCGAGCGGGTGAAGGCGGCCAGGAACGTGTCCATCACGTCTGGGCCGGTCATGGTGGGTCGAGCGAGGCTGGCCAGGGCGAGACGGGAGTGGTCATCGAGCAGGTTGAGGATCTCAGTCTCGGTGCCGTCGGCGAGTTCGTTGGATTGGGCGGCGGTGAAGCGTTTCCAGGCTGATCGGGGGCGTTTGTGGGGTTGGGGTGTGATGAAGCCGCGTCGGGCCAGGATGCGCCAGATCGTGGATAGGGCAGGGACTTTCGTGACTTCGGGGTCGCGGGCGAGGTGCTCGGCGATGGTGGCCGCACCCGCGTCGTAGCCCACTTTGTCCAGGGTTTTGCGTAGCCGCACGATCTTGTCTTCCAGCGCGGCGCTGATGGCGCGGGCGTTGGTATGCGGGCGCCGTAAGTGCTGGAAGGCTGCGGGGCCCGTCGGTCTTGTAGCGGGTGGCCAGCTGGTGTACCCGACATAGTTGACACCCTCACCATGTGGGAGGTCAGCCATGTCGAAGGCACAGCTTGTGATCACCGCCGTCGTGCTCGAAGGGCTCCCCCTGATGAGGCAACCGCGAACAGAATCGCCACCGACGAGATCCACCAGATGCGAGCAGAAAAGCGCGCACGCCGCTGGATCTCTGCGCACTGACGCGGCATGCTCCCTGTCGTTGCCGATGCCAATGTCTTAGTTTCAGCAGCGATCTCGCCTCGAGGACCCTCTGCGCAAATAGTGCAGCTGGCCCAGCAGGGCGATATCACGTTGTGGGTGCGCGAAAAGCTCATCGATGAGGTTGCCGACGTTCTTGCGAGAGACCATCTGCAGAAATACATCTCCCCAGACGAGGTGAGCGACTACGTCGACGCGATCACGTTGCTTGCGAATTGGGTGGACGACCGTCCCGAGATCGAGATACCCAATGTCTGCCCCGACCCAGACGACAATTACCTCATCGTGCTCAACCAAGACGCTGACGCCCACATGCTGATATCTGGCGATAAGGACGTACGCAGCGTGCAAAACGCCAACCTGTACGACAAGCGCAGGATTTCATTCGTGGTGCAGACAAGCCGCGCAGGCAAGTGATGAGCGCCCGGATTTTGAGACAACAATTGAGACGCCGCGACCAGGGCGAATCGACGATGGCGCCCGAAGGCTGAAGCCGTCGCATATGTGGTATTACGAGACGCCGAAACACTGGCAGCCGGTAGCGCCGACGGAGGGTCCGCACTCCGTTGGCAGGGCCTGAATCCGAACTTTCGGTACCTCGGGGGCTCTGCGCCCCGAAGGTTCGCCGACGACAAATCTGACGACAACGCTGACGACAGTTGCACCCACACCTACGGCCACACCTGCCCGAAAGCAGGCGTATCGTGCCTGGTCAGACCTTCCGCCCAGTACTGGCAGTGTGGGGGTCAGGGGTTCGAATCCCCTTAGCTCCACGAAAAGAAACCCGCTCCGACCATTGGTTGAGGCGGGTTGCTTGGTTTGCGGGCGGAGTCAGGCGGCGGGCCGATTGTCCTAACTCTGTCCTACCACTGACGAGAAAACCGCCGACGCGGCGGTCAGCCGGTCGTCGGTCACGCGCCCGTAGTCGGCCTGAGTCATGCGCTCGGTGTGGCCGTGCCAGGCGGCGACTACGTCGGCGGCGATACCGGCCGCGCGCATCCGAGAGATTTGGAGTGCCGCAGCTTTCCGAGCGTGATCGCCTTGAGCCCGGCGGCGTTGCGCTGGTCGGCGAACTCGCGGCTGTAGTCGCGCACCGGCAGCGGTGTGCCGTCGGCACGCGACAGCAACAGGTCAGTGTCGGCGAGCGGTCGGCCCACGGCCAGTCGCTCGCGCAAGTGAACCGCGCGCACCGCCTTGAGCATCGCCAGCTCGCGCGGCGGTACCGGCAGATCGCGGGCGCTGCGGTCGGTCTTGGTCGGCACGATCATATCGCGCCCGTTGACGTCGACGCGGGCCTGCCGGATGCGCAGCGCGCCGGTCTCCAGGTCGATACGGCGGACATTGTTGACCGGCGTGGCACGATACTGACGTGGTAGAGACCGGACATGGTGGCGGTGCACTGACTGCGGCGGGACTGTCGTGCGGGTCGTGCGGCACGAAGCTGCCGCCGGACTCCCGGTTCTGCAACAAGTGCGGCGCGCCAATTACGCCGGCCGCTGCACCGGCGGAGTACAAGCAGGTGACCGTGCTGTTCGCCGACGTAGTGCACTCAATGGACATCGCAGCGGCGGTCGGTGCGGAGCGGCTGCGCGACATCATGGTCGGTCTCGCCGACCGTTGCGCCGCTGTTGTGCAGCGGTATGGCGGCACGGTGGGTGGGTTCACCGGTGACGGGGTGATGGCGGTGTTCGGCGCGCCGGTGGCGTTGGAGGACCACGCTCTTCGAGCGTGCCTAGCCGCATTCGGTGTTCAAGAGGAGGCCAAGCAGCTCGCCGTTGAAGTCGAAGGCCGCGACGGTGTCGAGCTTCGGTTACGGGTGGGCCTGAACTCGGGTCAGGTGATCGCCGGTGAGATCGGCTCGGGACCGTTCGGGTACACCGCCGTTGGTGAGCAAGTCGGCATAGCTCAACGGATGGAGTCGGTGGCACCGGCGGGTGGGGTGATGCTCAGCGAGTCCACCGCCCGGCTGGTTGAGAGTGCTGCTGCGCTCGGAGACACCGAGCTGGTGCGGATCAAAGGCAAGGACACCCCGGTGGGTGCGCGCCGACTGTTGGGTATGGGCGATGGGCACCGCGCTGTCGGGCGTGCTGAGTCCAATCTTGTGGGCCGGCAATGGGAGATGGCCGGTGTCGAGGCTTTGTTGGACCGTGCCATCGACGGGCACGGTGCGGTGGTGGGCGTTGTGGGTTTGCCGGGCATCGGTAAGAGCCGTCTTGTGCGCGAGGTTACGGCGACGGCGGCCTGCCGTGGCGTAGAGGTGTTCGCCACCTTCTGTGAGTCGCACACCAGCCAGGTTCCGTTTCATGCTGTCGCGCGGCTGCTCCGGGCTTCGTTCGGCGTCGACGGTCTTGACGGGCAGACCGCTCGTGATCGAGTGCGCGATCGGGTTCCCGACGCAGACCCTGAGGACGTGCTTCTGCTCGATGACCTACTCGGCATCGCCGACCCGAATATCCCTTTACCCGCAATCGATCCCGACGCGCGTCGGCGACGGTTGACAGAGCTGCTGAATGCCGCTTCGTTGGCCCGCAACGCACCCACGGTCTACGTTGTTGAGGACGCCCATTGGATCGACGAGGTCAGCGAGTCGATGCTGGCCGACTTCGTCACGGTGGTCCCGCAGACGCCCTCGCTGGTGCTGGTCACCGGCCGAGGATGCGCTGATCGCGGCGCTTGCCGAGCGCCGTTCGCCGAGTGGGCCGGACGCGATCGGGCTGGACACGCCTGTCGTCTCTCTGGTCGATCGCCGACGCGTTCCGGCTGCGCGGCGAGGTCGGACACGAACTGGCGCGCGACGCGTTGCGCGTGCCATTCCCATCGTCGGAGCCTAAACCGCCGCTGCCCGAGTGACGCAGGTAATTCACTACCCGACGCAGGTACTTCACTAACCGCTTACCGCGATCACAAACGGGTTACCGAGGCGCGGCTGGCTGCTGTGGGCTATCTGCCTACGTTTCTCGAAGGCAGGAGCAAGGCCCGACACATTGCTACCGCAGATCGCCAGACTCCGATCCCCACCCTGGCGGTGCAGGCCCGCGCCGCCTGCCGCAGGGGTGTCGTTGGTGTTGGCACCGACGCCGCCGACAGCGCGCTGGTCGGCATGTAACCCGCTCGTGCCGGCGAGATCGGCCGCGGGCTGACCCCAGGTGGTCCGCTCAGCGGACCAACCCCTTGCCGCGCGGGCAGCAGAGGTGCGCAATGGGGGTACGCGGCTGATGCGTCGACGGGTCACGGATGCTTCGAAAATGAAGTGCCGTCGACCAGCCCGCTGGAGGCACGATGGGTGAGCAGGAGCCGCCGAAACCCCCTGGCACGGACGGCTCGGGGACACCGCGACCGTGTCCGCGCGCCCCGACCGGTCCACCCACGATCTCGGCCCCGCGGGGGCAGGACGCGATCACCGCTCGCGGGTTTCTGCCCGACCATGATTTGACGGTGCGGGTGATCGACGCCGAAAACATCGCGAACTACCTGCAGGATGCATCGAAGACCAGCGGTGACCTGCAGGCGATGCTGCCCACCACGCTCCCGCCGACCGCCGCGCCGACGCTGAAGCGGAGTCTGGACTGTCGTGGAGCAACAACGAAACTCTCACCCGCTCGGGACTTGTCGGCGGTGCAGGGAGTCGTGTCTCTGCGAATTCCAGTAGCGCACTACTCATGCCCCACGTCGTGTGAGCGTGAAGAGTTCTGTTCCGCGCGGCGTTTCCTCCCCTGGGCTACTGCCCGGGTCTCCACGCCGCAAGTTCAATGAACGGAGGTGCAAGATGACCCCACCCCGCGTGGTGATCATGGTGCAGGAAAATCACACCACCGACCACTACTTCCGATCGATGCGAGCGTTCGGCGCGAACGTGGCCACGGACGGGCCGATCTCCCCGAACCCGCCCACCGACAATCCTCCCCACGACCGGCATGCCTACTACCGATGGCTGACCGCGAAACAAGACGGCGCCCCGACCCCGGCGCGACACGACCAGTTCGACACGACCGCGGTCCTGCCGTTCTACGCCTACCTCGCCGCGACCGGCGCGTTCCTGGAGAACCACTGTTCGGGGTTCGGCACCAACTCCACCCCCAACCATTTGCTCATTGCGGGCGGCCAGTCACCGACCTTACGCAACCCGCCCCGCGGCACCCCGCCGCTGTGGGACATGCCGTCGCTACCCGGCCACGCCGCCGAGCACGGCGTGACGTGGAAGGCCTATACCGGCACGTCGGGGTACCCAGTCCAGTTCTACACCGAACTTCATGGCTCCCCGAACATCGTGCGCAGCAACCAATTCGCGACCGACGCCGCCGCCGGTGCGCTACCCGCCCTTTCACTGATGTGGCACGACAGTCCCGCCGACGAGCACCCACCGACCGATGTGAGCATCGGCCACGACACCATCTGGCAGGCCGTCACCGCGGTCGCCGACGCCGGCCTGTGGGACACCACCGTGTTCCTACTCACCTGGGACGACTGGGGCGGATTCGACGACCACGTTCCCACACCGGACCTCGAACACACCCCCGACGGGGTGCAGCTCGCCTACGGGCCGCGGGTGCCGCTGCTGATGTTCGGCGGCCACGTCACCCCCGGCATCGACAGCCGTTGGTGCTCCCATGTCAGCCTCACCAAAACCGCTGTGCAATTGCTGGGCCTGCCGCCGCTCGGCGTCCCCCGCGTGGACACCGACCCTGGCCTCGCCGACCTCGTCGACCCCACCCAACACACGCCGCCACCGCCGCGTTTCGGCGCCAGCATCACCCAGCCCGCCCCACCCACACCGACCCCCGCGCCCAAACCGCCGCCACCCCCCGGCGGCCCCAGCGTCCCGGTCGGACCCGTACTGCTGCGCGATGGCACCACCCTCCCGCCACCCAACGACGTGCTGCTCACGCCGAAACATCCCCGCAAACACCACCAACTGAGCCCGCAGTGACAGAGTCGCAGTTGACATCGGATGGATCACACAACAAACACCGCGGCGGCCAGGCCGTCCGCACCGACCCAGCCAAACCTGAGCCCGCACGGCTTCGAGAGCAGCCGACGATGAGCGATCAGGACAACCAAGACTTCACCACCCCGCCCAGACGGCAAACGTCGACGGTGATGAGGTCAACGGTGACGATGAGGAAGCAAGCCAAATCGATCGCCCGCACCGCTGGTCGTGAATCAGGCATTCCGTTGTACTTGCGGCGAGCATTGGAATTAACGGATCTGCACTGCATGCTCGTCGTTGCAGAGGAGAAATGCATCACGCGGGCAGCAGCCCGGCTCTATCTTTCCCAGCCGGCGCTGAGCCGCCGTATCCGCCGCCTCGAACTCTCCGTCGGAACCTCCCTGTTCCTGCGGCACTCGCGATCGGTTGCCCCGACTCCGGCGGGCAACGCCTTGGCCGAGCATGCCCAGCATGTGATCGTCGCCGCCGAGGTTGCGCTACAAAGTGCTCGGGCGGCGGCGTGCGGGCGGCGGTGACCGAGCTCGGCGTGGGTCAGGGCGATGGGCCGAAGTGCACCATCTTTTCCGCTACGCCGCGGCCTTCCCGCGACACGACGGCGCAACCGTTCTTAACGCCCACGAACTCTCGGCTTACTTGGCTCATGGGGCGCTAGTCGGGCGCGATCGCCGCGAGCTCAGGCTGGTGGCTGCAATAGTGGTGCGGGACGGCTCGGACGGCGCCGACGGGTCGGAGTAGTAGCGCTTCAGGTAACCCTCCCAGTTCCAGGTTTTGAGGAACTGCGCGCAGGTCCCGTCGCCGTTGGCGAACAATCGGTCGCGCGCGGCCGCGCCGATGCCGAAGGACACGACACCGGCCTCGCTGGTGTCGATGCGCATCACGCGGTCGGCGTTGCGTGGCAGACCCAGGTAAGTCTGGTCGTGCCCGCAGACCGCCGTTACCGCGACCGCCATGAGCAAACCCAGCGGGCCGGGCAGTGCGGTTGGCAAGTACGGGATCAGGGTGCCGTCCCCGCCGGGCAGGTCGGGTATGACGCCGATGCCCAGCGTCGGCCACCGCGGCTTCTGCCCGTCCTGCCGGTCGAACATCTCGACGGGAAAGTTGCTTAGCACGCCGCCGTCGACGATCGTCGAGGCCTGGTTCGTCCGCGCATCCGCGAGCCGGCACGGACGGAAGAACAGCGGGATCGACAACGACATGCGCACCGCTTCTGCGACCGGCTGCGCCGCCGGTTCCAGCCCGAATGCGTCACGGTAGTCCCAGGGCAGCCGCAGCGCCCGCCCGCGTGTGACATCTGTGGCGGTGACGACAAGTTTGAACGCCCGGTCTCCGGACAGATAGACATCGGCCTTGGGGTCACGCTTTAAGCGCAGGTCTCCAAAGGTGTGCACATTCTTGTCGGCCAGCCGATCGCGCACCCAATCGCGGATGAAGTCGCCCTTGAACAGACCGTCGGCACCGACCAGCGACAAGGTGGGGCTAACGATCGGCAATCCGCCGGCATCCGGCACCTTCGCGTATGGCAGGTCGCGCATCAATTCGCGCACTTCGTCGGCGGAGTAACCGGCCGCGATGAGCGACGCCAAGATCGCACCCGCCGAGGTGCCGCCGATCCGCCGGAACGCATACCTCTTCATGAGCCGCGTCACAGCGCCGGCCAACGCAATGCCCTTGACCCCGCCGCCTTGCAACACGAGATCGGCGGGCAACATTTCTGCCACGATTACTCACCTATCCAATCGGGAGACGGTCCAGCTGGTGTTCTTTGCACCAGTGCCGCGCGTCGCGGACACCCAGATCGACCGAGGCGACGAACTTTCGGTGGCGGAAGTTCAGCAGGTAGTGGAGCGGAACCTCGGCCGACAGTATCTTGACCTCAACGTGCCGGCCGAATTCACTGTGTTCCCCTGCGGCGAAACGACGGTTGCTCTCCTCGATGCGCCGCAGCGAACTGCGCAACCGACTGTTCGTGCATTCCTCAAAAATTTGGAAGAACTCGTTCACGAAACCGGGTCGCCAGCGCCCCCGCGTGCTCGTAGTCCAGATGATCCACAGCTCGTCGGAACCGATGGCGAGTGCGTGGTCGAGGTTCGCTCCGGTCGCGTGCACGGCGTCGACGTATACGTGCCCGTCGATCACCATGGGCGGAAACCACATCGGCAGCGCCGCCGCGGCCAATAGGTAGTCCTCGCTCATCGCCTTGGACGGGATCACGCGAAGTTCCTGGGCCGTCACGGCATAGACGTTGAAGCTGGCCTCGCGGTTGGTCGCACGGATCTTGTTCCAGTCCAGCCCCCACTGCATAAGGACGTTCCGCCGGAACCGGTTGAGGCTCAGCAAGGAACTGGCGAACGGCAACTTCGCCAGTTGCCCGACCCGCACGGACAACCCCGTCAGCGGGTGGAAGCTACGCCAGTTGTTTGCGATCTGTTGCCCCGACATGCCCTGGCACCACATCGCCAGATTGAAGGTCGCGGCGCTCACGCCGTCGGCGTGATCGAAGGCGATACCGTACTCGTCGAGCCACACCTGCAGCACGCCGGCCTGGTAGGCGATCTTGAGCCCACCTCCGGCGAGAAACAGCGAGCGGCGCACCACCGTCACCGTCCGGCTGCCGACCCGGGGCCGTCGCGCTCGCCCCGGCGGTCCGCACGTTCGATCCGGCGCAACGTTCGACGCAGGTCGCGGGTAAAGTACGGCCGGCCTATCAGCCTCAGGACGTGATCGAATACCTTGCCGCGCGCCGTGGACGGCGCCCGGTTGATCGGCAGACGCACCTCGCACCCGCCGGCGGCGTCCGCGGTGACCCGATACTCCCAATAGCTGCCGGGCCCGAACGTGTTGCTGTCCACGACGTCTAGCCGGACGAGCCCGGGCTTCGCCCAGTCGCAGTGGTATCGCTGCCAGACGCCCCCGTGGCGCGTGCCCTCGGTGACGTCGGCCGAATGTTCGCGGAGGTCGTGGACTTCAAACAACCCCGGAGTGCTGTTGCCCCAAATCCTTGAGCGTTCCGCCCCGAAATCGGTCAACGCCGCAACAAAGCGCTCTGGCGGAAAACTCCCGCGTGCCGACACTTCCACGCGACCCATGTGCACTCCCTAGCGCGGCCCGCACCGCACACGCTGTGGCAGACGAAACGATCCCGCCAAGACTCGCCCGTGCCTCGGACGAAAGCAACATCTACCGCGCCGTCATGCGTAAACCGAATAACAGAATCAACGCCGTGATTTTTCGAGCCGCGTGACGGCAGCCCTGCAGCGCCAACGACACTTCCCACGATTCGATGGACTCCGCTCGCCGGTTGGGGCACCGGGTAGCGGCCAAGATTGACTGCGCCGAAGCATTCCCCGGAGTGCCGCGGTGACCGGATGTGTCGCCGCGCCTGGTGATCGGTGCCTGGTTATCGCTTTACTCTTTCTCTTTCACTTAGTGCTCGTTGCGTCGTGGCGAAGTTTACTGGCCTCGCGCTCGCGCTCGCGTCCGCGGGCCGCGGTTTTGCGGTGTGTTCCGCGTTTTCGTGTGGGTGATCGCTGTATTGGCGGCACGACCGGCCATGCCCCTGGGCGGGCCGTCGTGGCGATCCTGGACGCGGTAGCGCACCCTTGGTCCGCTCAGCGGACCGCACTCTTGCCCAGATCCCAACGCTTGAGGCGAAATGGAACCTGTCTCGACAAGCTAATGGTCGAAATGCAGGTAGCCAGGTGCAGCGGGTGCGGCCGGGCTGGATGACCAGTGGTCGATGTGTTGCGTGGAAGTTTCGAACGGTAGGGGCCGGCATGAATCTACAAGCCAGGCGCGTGGGTCACTGGGCCCGCATCTCACTGGGCGTCATCCGTTTAGTCAACGGCTCGCTGGCCCTGTTCGCGCCGGACGTTCTGGGCCGCCGGCTCGGGGTGCAGACGGCCACCAGCCCCGGCCTGGGCTACGCGTTGCGTCTGTTCGGGGTGCGCACAGTCCTGCTCGGGGTGAGCCTGCTGCGGGCCGGCGACGATCCGCACGACCCAGTCGTCCGGGAAGCGTTGCTTGTTCACCCCGCCGACGCCGCCGCAGCGGTCGTGGTGCTCAAGCGCGGCGAGCTGCCCTTGGCTGGTGCCAGGGTCGCGGTCGCGGCCTCCGCGATCAACGTAGTGCTGGCCGTTCTTGCCAACCTTTTGACACGGCGGGGGCGGGCGGCATGAGTGCGCCACCACTTTCCGCCGAGTACGTCATCGTTGGATCGGGTGCGGGCGGCGGGCCGCTCGCCGTCCGGCTCGCCACCGCCGGGCACAGCGTGCTAGTGCTCGAAGCCGGCGAATTGGCCGCCGGGCTGGTCTATGACGTCCCGGTGTTTCATGGATTCGCCACGGAGTCGCCGGACATGGCGTGGAATTTCTTTGTCTCGCATTACGACGACGAAACCCAGGCAAAACGGGACGAGAAGTACGACGCCGGCCGCGGCGGCGTGCTCTACCCACGTTCGGCGACGATCGGCGGCTGTACTGCCCACAACGCGATGATCACCGTGTACCCCAACGACGCCGACTGGGACGACATCGCCGACCTGACCGGGGACCGGTCCTGGGACGCGGCCACGATGCGGACGTACTTCGAGTCGCTGGAGCGCTGCACGTACTGGCCTAAATGGATCGCCACCGTGGTCTCCCGGCTCGCCCGCTTCTTCCCCGCGCTCGATGTCAGGGGACACGGTTTCGGCGGCTGGCTGCCGACGTCGATCGCCAAGCCGAGCCTGCTTGCGAAAGACTGGCAACTCATCAGGGCCGTCGCCTCGGCCGCGGAGAAGGAACTCGGCGCATGGCAAGAGAAGCCGCTCAAGCCCTGGCAGCGGCTGTCCCGCTGGTGGTTCGACCCGAACATCGCGGCGGTGCAGAACAAGGACTCTCTGCTGGGACTCTGGCTGGTTCCGATCGCCGTGGGAGCCGCCCGCCGACACGGCACCCGTGAACCGCTGCTTGAGACCGCCGCCGCGCCCGGCTCGAAGCTGCGCATCCTGTCCGGCTGCTGTGCGACCCGGCTCGTGCTCGACGCGCAGAACCGCTGCACCGGCGTCGAGTTCGTCACCGGCGCGCACCTGTATCGGGCCGACCCGAACGCCACCGGGGCGCCGCCCCGCCCGGTTCAGGTCGCGGTCGCCACACGCGAGGTGATCGTCGCCGGCGGCACGTTCAACACCCCGCAACTGCTCAAGCTGTCCGGGATCGGGCCGGCCGACGAATTGCGCGAGTTCGGTATCGAGGTCCGGGTCAACCTGCCCGGAGTCGGCGCCAACCTCCAGGACCGCTACGAGGTCACGGTCGTGACCGAAATGCCCAGGCAACTCGGACTGCTCACGGGCGGGACGTTCCGCCCCCCGCAACCCGGCGACACCGAACCCGACCCGCTACTGGCCGCCTGGCGCGACGGCAAGGGCCCGTACACGACCAATGGCGCGCTGCTGGCGATCATCGCTTCATCGAGCCCGGTGGCGCCGCTGCCTGACCTGTTCCTGTTCGCTCTCCCGGCGGACTTCCGCGGCTACCGCGTCGGTTACTGCGACGACCTCGAACGCAACAAGGACCGGCTCACCTGGGCGATCCTCAAGGCGCACACAAACAACCGAGCGGGCAGCGTCGCACTGCGGTCGGCCGACCCGCTCGACCCCCCCGACATCCGGTTCCACTACTTCGAGGAGGGGTCCGACGCCGCCGGGTCGGACCTCGATGCCGTGGTGGCCGGGGTCAAGCTTGCCCGCGGCTTCACCGGCCGCCTCAGCGCGTGGGGCGCGCGGGAGATCTGGCCGGGTCCCGACGTCGACACCGACGAGGACATCCGCCAGTACGTCCGCGACAACGCGTGGGGCCACCACGCCTGCGGCACCTGCGCGATCGGGCCGAACGGCGACCCGAACGCGGTGCTCGACAGCGAGTTCCGGGTGCGCGGCGTCTCGGGCCTGCGGGTCGTGGACGCCTCGGTGTTCCCCCAGATTCCGGGCTATTTCATCGTCACCGCCGTCTACATGATCAGCGAGAAAGCGGCCGACGTGATCCTCGCCCACGCGGCGCGCGTCCCCGCCCAAACCAGCTGACCGTCCAAGTCCTAGGAGAGTGCACCATGCGGATCGCCGAAGAATCCACAACGAACGCGAAGCCCAGGCCCGGGTGGTTGGTCCGCGGCTTCAACGCGGCCGCGCAGGCCGTCGACCATCGGATTGGGTGGGACAAGCTGCCCAAGCCGCTCGGACTGCTGGTGCTGATCGGGCTGCGAAACATCCTGCGCCAGAAGAACCTGTACGACACCAACGTGGCTGCGTCGAAGGACCTGCCGCCGATCAACCCGTACACCAGCGCTGTGCTTACCGCGCGAACGTCGGACGGGACCTTCAACGACGTGCGCCAGCCGCGGATGGGCATGACCGGCGCGCGGTTCGGTCGCAACATCCCACTGAACAAGGCCTGGCCGGAAACGGGCGAGCAGTTCATGACGCCCGATCCGCGCGCGGTGAGCCGCCGGCTGCTGGCCCGCACGCAATTCATCCCCGCCACGTCGCTGAACATGCTGGCCGCCACGTGGATCCAGTTCATGGTCAAGGACTGGTTCAGCCACGGCACCGGCGACCTGTCCCGGGCCTACAAGCCCCGGCTCGAACCCGACGACAACTGGCCGGAGCCCGAACTACTGATCCCGGCGACCCTGCCCGACCCGACCCGCGACGGCGACGCGAACTTCCCGCCGACCTTCGTCAACCAGAAAACCGCGTGGTGGGACGGCTCGAGCATCTACGGCGACTCGCTGGAGCAGCAGAAGACCCTGCGATCCGGCGACCACGGCAAGATCAAGGTCTCGGCCACCGGCCTGGTGATCCTGCCCGACGACCCCCGCCTCGACCCGGCCCAGGTCCCCGGCTTCTGGACCGGGCTGGCGATGATGGGGACGCTGTTCTGCCAGGAGCACAACAGCGTCTGCGACGCCCTCGCTGCGGAGAATCCGACCTGGGACGACGAGGAACTGTTCCAGCGCGCCCGGTTGGTGGTAACCGCGCTGGTCGCCAAGATCCACACGGTGGAGTGGACGCCGGCCATCATCAGCCACCCGACGACCGTCACGGCGCTGCGCGCCAACTGGTACGGGATCGCCGGTCAGAAGCTTCACGACACCTTAGGCCGTATCAGCTCCAACGAGATCATCAGTGGCATCAGCGGCGGCACCGTGGACCACTTCGGGGTTGCGTACTCGCTCACCGAGGAGTTCTCGATCGTCTACCGGATGCACCCACTGATCCCCGACGACTACGACATCCGCAACTGGCGCGACGACGAGGTCGAAGCGCGTTACAACCTGCGCGACCTGACCGGCCCGGGGGGCAAGGCGGTGCTGGTCAATACCGACCTGGCCAACTTGTTCTACACCTTCGGCACCTCCCACCCGGGCGCGATCGTGCTGCAGAACTACCCAAAGTACCTGCAGGAGTTTCAACGCCCAGACGGCACGTACACCGACCTCGCGGCCACCGATGTGCTGCGGACCCGCGAACTCGGCGTGCCGAGGTACAACGAATTTCGCCGGTTGCTGCACCTCAAGCCCGCGAAGGACTTCGCCGACCTCACCGACAACGCGGCGATGCAGGCTACGCTGCGGGAGCTTTACGGCGACATCGAGCAGGTCGACACCATCGTCGGCATGTTCGCGGAGAAGCGGCCCGAAGGCTTCGGCTTCAGCGACACCGCGTTCCGCATCTTCATTCTCATGGCGTCGCGGCGCCTAAACAGCGACCGCTTCTTCACCGACGACCTCACCCCCGAGGTCTACAGCCCTGCCGGGTACCGCTGGGTCGTCGAGAACGGCATGACCTCGGTGCTGCTGCGGCACTTCCCGCAACTGCGCGCCTCGCTGCGCGGCTCGGCCAACCCGTTCGCGCCATGGCTTAAGGCAACCGCCTAAGGCATCTGGGAGACATCACATGGCTGACCACAATGACCCCAATTCGGTCAACTCGATCTTCTCCGACATAGACCCCAGCCCGGCCGACCTATACGACATGTTTGGCTACCCAGGCCCGCACGACAAGAACGAGACGGTGGTCCTCGCCTCCACGTTCGCCGCGGTCCCGGCGGCGGGGAAGCTGGATCCCGACCTCCTCTACCGGATGCTCGTCCACGCCCGGCCGCGCAGCAGCGGCTGGCCGCACGAAATCGACCTCGGCGGTCTGGAGAGATACGTGGCCGCGGTGAAGGACCACTTCGCCAGCATCGTGAACCCCGGCGACATCCGCGCCTGGGTCGACGACCACGACACCGCGCACCTCACGCTAACCGGGTTTCCGGGTGGGAACATCTCCACATCCTTCCCGACGAACACCGTCTTTATGATCAGCGCGCCCGGCGGCCAGGAGATCAAGGCGTTCGTCGGCGGGCGCGATGACGCGTTCTTCAACGACTTGCCCGGATTCTTCAGGTCGATCAACTACGCGCCGCAGTACTACCACGTGCCGCACGACTCCCCGGCCGAACTACGCGAGGTGCCTATCCCGAAGACGCTGCTCGAACTGGACGGCAACAAATACTTCAATTACGACCCCGCCCAGCCCAACTGGGGACACGGGGAGAAGCGCGACCTGCCCGCCGAGCCGATGGTGTGGCACGGCGACAAGTTCGCCAAGGACGAGAACGGCAACTACCGACTCGTCTACAGCGGCAAGGACGCCCAGGCGGGGCGCAACGTCAACGCGGTCGTCCTGGAGATACCGCTGCCCTACTTCACCGACGACCCGGCCGGGGACTGGGTGGTAAACGTGTGGGCGGAGAGCTGGGTGCGTAAGGCGACCGGAAAGGTGCCGCTCATTCCGGACGACCCGGCGTGGATCGAGCACCCGTTCAGGCTGCTGTCTGAGGCTCACCGGGACAGTCAACTGCGCGACTACAAGCGCGTCGACACCACCGCCCAGCCGTTCGCCGACGCGGCGCTCAACGAGCGGGAGGACGACCGCCAGGTCGGCGGGCCGAACTTCATGCTTGCCGCCCACTTCGTCAAGCGACTGGCGCACCTCGGCTGGGGCTTCGGGCCTTCGGTGACGGCGCTCGGGCTGCCCTGCTCCTTTGACCACGACAACTCGCCGGTGTCGGTGCACAAGGTGCACCGCAGCGTCATCACGGCGTTCCCGCGCGTGCAGAAGCTGATCTTCCAAGAGCTGCGCATGCCCGATGACAGCTGGAACCCGAAGGGCCTCGACATCCCGTTGCGTCGGCCAGCCGAGATCTTCATCCCAAACCTGTGCTCCATTGACATGGACACGACCGGCACCTGGCCTTTCGGCCGTCGGCCAGAAGACCAGGTGGCCACCAGATTCCTGTCGATGTTCCTGGACATGGCCGGGCAGGTCGGCGGAGCGCCGATACACATCGAGACGCTCAACGATCAGGCGCTGTGGGAATCCGCGCCCGTCGTGCCGAAGACGCCGCCGAACCCGCTCTACAACGACGCAAAGTTCCTTGAAGAGTTTCCCTACCTAGCCGAGCCATGGTGACCACATCCGCTGCCCGGGACGGGTGCGCCACCCGCCTCGACCGGGTCGACCGGGTGCTCGCGGACATCCGGTCCGGTGCGAGCGGGCTCACCCCGCAGCAGACCTCGGTGCGGCTCGCGGTGCTGCTAAGCGAGCGAGCCAACCTATCCGGCTCAGACGCCGACGCGTACGCCGCCCAGGACGTCGCCGCGGCTGCGCTCGCGGACGGGTGCCGGCACGGCGACCTCGTTCTGACGGCGGCACGGGTGTACGCCGAAAACCACGACCTCGTCCGGGCCACTGCAGTGCTGGATCAGTGTCGGGATGACGAGTCCATTGGGCAGCGCCTGATCCGGGCGGGCATCTTGCGCCAGCGGGGACAGCTGGCGGCGGCGGCGGTCGAGTATGCGCGGCTGATCCACGTCGCGCCGACCTGGCAGCACCTCGCCGGGCTCGCAGGCGTGTACCAGGACCTCACGGACGTTGAGACGGCCGACGCCCTGTTCGCCCGCGCCGCTGATGACATCGACGCGCTGCAGATGGGCGCGTTCGCCTGGGTAGAGGTGCAACGCGCGCAGCTCCGGCTCGGACGCGGCGAGCTGGGGCGCGCACACCAGCACATCGCTCGTGCCGAGATCGGCTTCGGTGGCTGGCGCGCGTGTGAGCAGCGGGCGCGCTGGCTGGTCAAGTCGGGTTCTCGCACCGAGGCAGTCGAGGCGTACCGGCGCCTCGCCGAGATGACCGGACGGCCGGACCATACCCACGCCCTTGCCGACGCCCTGATCCGGGCGGGCCGGCCGGACGAGGCCGAGGTGCACCATGAAGCGGCAGGTCACGGGTATCGCATGGCTCGCTCACCGGCGCGATACCGCCACCATTTCGCGGAATTCTGCCTCGACGTCACGCGCGACCTAGACGAGGCGCTTGTGCTGGCCGCGGAGGACTACGCTGAGCGGCCGAACCGTCACGCGGGACAGTTGCTTGCCGCGGTGCTCACCGCGCGTGGCGAGGCCGGCGAGGCCCGGCTGCTCAGGGACCGGCTCGGTTGCGAGGGCGTCACCGCGAACGCCCGGCTACGTCGCGCGCGCATCCTGGACTGCCTACCGAGAACGTGATGGCAGGCGGCGGGCCAACACAGGGCACGTGAGTCCGATGATGCTAGGCAACGCAACTACCCACGATCGGTTCGGACGCCGCGAGGCTGAACCACCGAGTCGCCGCACCATTCTCGCCCTGGTCGTGGCGATCATCGCCGGCGCAGCACTGTGCTGGTACTTCAGGCACCCGGCGCAGTTTCCCGACAGGCAGCGCTACACATTCGGCGATCGACCCCCACGACCTCCGCGCATAGATGCGGCTCTTTTCGCCGACCTCGGGGTGATCGCTGGCTATGTCCTCGTACTTGGAGCCTCTGCCTTCATTGCGTCGCGACTGGCTGTGTCACGGCTCGGCGCATCGTTCGGGCGATTCACTCGATGGGCTCTGCTCGTTGCGGCCACAGCCGATCTTATGAAAGTCCTCGGTCTATATCTTGGGACACTGCTGCACTCCGACCCCGACACCGGCTTCAACGGATTCGTCACCGTCGCCACCGCGGCGATGGCCACCATCAAGACTTGCTCGCTGGTTGCGGCGCTGATGGCCGTTCCGGGCGCGTTGGCAGTCCTTTCCTTACGGGCGTACGGGCGGTGCCAGTTACGGCCGAGCCGGCAAGGCCCGCACTGGTGGAACGATTGTTGGGCACAGCCAGAGGTCCCCACCGTCCGCCCAGATGCAGTAGAGCGGGACGAATGGAGCTGGGTCAACGCTTACAACGTCCCCGGCGCCGCCGCAGTGATCGAGCGCCGCAAAGGCGAACCGGTGCAAGCGATCTGCCTGTCCGGCGGGGGCGTGCGATCGGCCTGTGTTGCAATGGGAGCGCTTCAAGTCTTTTCCGACTCAGCCCCGGCCACAGTCGCAGGCCGAGCACTAGAGGACGATCACGCGGCGGGCGCACAGGCCCCAGCGCCATCGGATGGCCAGGTGGGCGATGATGGCGTAACCACGCACGCAGGCTCAGACGAACCACGCAGCGATCAGCCCAAGCTCATCGACTCCGTCGACTACGTCATCTCCGTTTCCGGCGGCGGATACACCGCTGGAGCCCGGCTGCTGGCGTGCCAGCGCTCGCCAGACGAGCACGCACTCAGCGGCAATGAGCCTGCCGGCACCCCGACAAGTAAACGCGACCCAGGCCGAAAGCTGCGGCTCTCGGAGAGGTTCGAGGAAGGATCGGTCGAGTTCGAACACATCCGACGGCACTCCAGCTACATCGCGGATTCGCCACCGGACCTGATACACGCGCTCTTCGAAGTGCTCAAAAACCTTGTCGGGTCGGTCGTGACTCTGTTCTGGATGCCCGTCGCAATCGGATTCGCTGGCGGCTACCTGCTCGCCGCAGTGCCGATAGCGGCGTTCGTGCCTGTGCCGAGATACACCAGCGACGGTCAACGAGTCAGTGAGGACTCCATTAGGAACACCCCAAACTACTTTCCGTCGCTCGTGCATCACCCGGCCGCTTTGTGGGCCGCCGGCGTCTTCGTCGCGATAGCGGTCATCGCCGGGGGCTGCGCGCTGTTCATCGAGTGGCGGGACTACCGCTGGAAGAGTGAACACCGCCGGCTACGCCTGCTGACGCGGGCACAGGCAGCGTCGGCGTTCGCCGGATTGACAGTTGCTCTCACTGTCGCCCTGCCGGCACTGATGTGGGCATGCCAGCACGTGAACATCACGCACTACGCGCATTTCGGCGGAGCACTCGGTGGTCTGCTGGGATTGCAGTACTTGACGGCGATCGTCGCCATGCTGTGGAAATACCGCAACCGGATCCCCGTCGGTCAGATCAGCAGTGGGTCGTGGCGCCAGAAGTTGCCTCCGGGGTTGGTGCCGGTGATCCTCGTGACGCTCACCTTGACCGCGGTGCTGATCGCCTTGCTCGGTGTGCTGGGCTCGGTGGCCGCGGGCGTATTTGGTTACCTGACCCAGCACATTGGCGGGCACCTGCAGCAGGTGCCGTGGCTACCCGTATGGGTGATCGTGCTTGTCGGGTTGATCTTGATGGTTGCCGACGTGACGTCACTGAGTTTGCACCCGTTCTACCGCGCCAGACTCGCTCGAACGTTCGCCGTGCGACGCTTCCTCACAAATAGTCGGGCCGACGGCGCGGTGGGTTGCGAAGCCCGCCCCTACCCCGAGGATGAGCCGACCTGGCTGCACGCCTATGGCAAGGTCGAGGCCGGCCCACAATTTGTCTTGGCCGCGGCGGCAGCCGTTTCGGGTGACGCAAAACCCGCTCCGGGGCTGAACGCCGTGTCCTATGTGCTTAATGAAAAGTACGTCGGCGGGCCCGATCTCGGATGGCTGAAGACAGAACAACTGTGGCACACCTGCCCGCCTCGTCTCAAACGCGACCTCACGGTGGAGGCTGCCGTCGCCATCAGCGGGGCCGCGTTCGCCTCGACGATGGGACGCCAGAACAACGGCTTCCAGACGCTCTTGTGCCTCTCGGGTGCGAGGCTGGGTACGTGGCTGCCCAACCCCCACTACGTTGCCTTGCTGGTTAACAAGACCAGCCAACGAGATCAGGCCGTGTCCCCGGCTGGTCCGGAACCGAGCCCGGCAACTGAGCCGAAAGCCCCGCCGCAATCGCTCCTACGCTCGCTGCCGACCGTTCGCGGCTTTACCTACTTCTATCGAGAACTGTTAGGCCATCACCCCATTGACGCCAGCCTGGTCCAGGTTACCGACGGCGGTCACTACGATGATCTCGGTCTCGTGGAAGCACTTCGTCGGCGCTGCCGGCTCATCTTCTGCATCGACGGCGGCGGAGATCCCCCGCCGCTGCTCAGCGGCTTAGCCGATGCGATCCGATTGGCCCAATCCGAACTTGGTGTGCAGATCGAACTGGAAGACTCCGGCGACTATGGGGTGCAGAATCTGGCCCCCGGCTCGGGTCGCCCGTTCAGCGATAGCAACGCGTTCGCGCGACTTAACAGCCGAATCACAAACGGCACCGTCGTCAGGGGCCGGATTACCTACCCCGCGGCATCTGGACTTCCGCAAGAACAGCGGACCGGCACACTTATCTTCGCGAAAGCTGTTCTTTGGCAGCGGTGTCCGGACTGGTTGCTGACATACGGTGCCGGTAATGACGTGTTCCCGCACGACAACACATCTGATCAATGGTTCAACGAGGGCCAGTTCGCCGCATACACCGAACTTGGCCGGCTCCTCGGCCGTAACGCCGTCGAAGCACAAAAGGCGCCGCCACTTCACGCCGAGGTGACTGAAGACGCAAGCGAAGTGACGCCGCAGCGCCAACGGGTGCCCAACGACGACTCACAGGGTGGCCGTGCTGATTGACCCATGGTCTCCGCAGATAGAGACCGACAGGCCAAGCGGGACCAGAAGGCACTGTCACGTTGATTGAAAAGTGTAGTGGCGCAGTTGGGTTTGAAGCAGTCGCGACGGAACACCGTTGGGTCGTTTACATTTCAGGCGGCAGCGTCGGGCGCGGTGACCTGACGCCAGACCGCGAAGCGGTCGGCCATCTCGGTTCGCCATTCGGTCGCGCTGAGCAGATGCCGTCGCGGCCGGAAGTGTGCGGAGATGCCGC
>Ga0306921_10000922_pt1 | contig 27764 bp, 28 predicted proteins | sample sta12Cox44000080_FD_203760 | JGI IMG/M metagenome (GOLD analysis project Ga0306921, IMG submission 203760) | Lab enrichment of tropical soil microbial communities from Luquillo Experimental Forest, Puerto Rico - statoxic.12C.oxic.44.000.080 (v2)... | ecosystem: Environmental > Terrestrial >... | reverse complement strand
CCTACAAGGACTCGCAAAAGTTGAAATCGATCGACTTAATCCACAACCGCTATTCTCTTTAGGCGCCTGACCATTCGGCGCCTTGCTGACGCCCGAAAACCAACCCGATATGAGAAATCCGGGCTAGCCGCGGCCATGCGCGTCAGACCGAGGTTGGTCGCGTCGGCCAGGATGGCCGCGAGCAGTGCATTCTCGTTATCGCAGGGCTCGCCGGTGCGCAGATTGGTAAAGGCCGTGCAGAAGCCGGTTGTGCGATTGACTTCGTGCAGCACCTCGGTGATGCGGACCGACGGCAGCATGGCGTCGATTCGCGCGGCCAGCGCTTCGGCTTCGGGCGGTGTGGCCGCCTTCACCGGAGTGACGTGCAGACGCCCGTCGCGCAGCTCGACCCCTTCGAGTTCACCGCGCTGCAACCGGCGGGCAAAGCGTTTCAGCCGTCGGTCGAGTTCGGCGCCACGAGCGGCCAACCATTTGTCGGCGGTTTCCGGCAGGCCCAGTTCGGCCGTGATCGCCGGCACGGCTGCCATCGGCAGTAGATAGCTGTCGAAGCGGCGGTAGTTGGAAGATCGCTCGACCCAGACATCGCCGGAGCGCAGCCTGTCCCGAAGCGTGGCGAAAACGGCAGTTTCGTAGAGCCGTCGGTTCGGTTGGCCCTGCTCGCAGATCAGCCGTTTCCAGTCCTTTCGAAAGGGCATCGGCGCGTCGGCGGAGACGGCGCGCTTTCCGGAGCGATTGAGATCCCGCAGCAGGCGAATTGCCGAGAGGGTCGGATCGTGCGAGCGCGCCGCCTTGAATTCCAGCGCCTCGATCAGTTCGGGCGCGAATTTGCGCAGCGTCAGGTAGCGGTCCGCGGCACCTTGCAGCGGATCTTCGCCGGCGAGATCGGCCAGTTCCCTCACCTCGCCTTGAACGCGAAGCAGCTTGGTCCAGCCAACGGTTTCGTCAATGATTATGAAAGCGTCGCGCTCACTGTTCCGGGCCGTGCCGAGCGCTTCGATCGTGTCATGGAATAGGCGCATGAGGCGGGCGACATTCCGCGTCCCGGCGACATAGCGCCGTTCGCGAGCCTTTCGGGCGCGCGCAAACAGGCCGCCGATCAGCTTGTCCGCCATATCGAGCACGGCGTCGGTGAGCCGGGTTTCGAGATCCAGGACAGAGGCGACGAGGATCGCGCGTCGTCGGTATGCCCTGTAGCGGCCGATCTGATGCGCATCCGAGATGCGGCCCTCGCGGGTAAGCTGTTGCAAGCGGTCGTCATGGACCCGCCCGGCAGCATCGGGCGGGATGCCTATGTCGCGGACAAAGCGGAGCCGGTCGAGCAGCGCCCGCACGTGATCGGGCTTCGGAGACGTCGAGGCATTTCTCAGCCAAGCGAAGGGCGTCGCTTCGAGCGCCGGGTCGGGGGTGAGCAGCCTATCGAGTTTGGTGAGCTGCGCCGGAGATAGGCCTGCGAGCAGGGCATCCGCGGTGCGCTTGCGCGCCCGGGCCCGCCCCGCGATGGCGGTGCGCTCGATGGCCGCGGGCGCTGGAAGAATGATCTTCTCGCCGCGCAGGGCGGCGATCACTGCGGCAACAATCAGCTGACCGCGATCCGTGCCCCAGGCGGATTGCGCCGCTGCCTCGATCATGAAGGGCAGATCGGTGGCATTCGGCGGCCGCAAGCCAAGCGTCCTGGCAAGGAAGAGCGCATGGTCGGTCATGGTCTGCGGCCGGCCGGCATACTCGCTGAAGGCGGCGGCCGGGATATCCAGTTGTGCCGCTAGCCACTCGACAAGGGCCTCGACCGGCTCCTCCATCTGCGCCAGGCCCATGCCGGGATGGCTCAGCAAGGTCAGTTGCACGGCAAAGCCCAGGCGATTGGTGTCGCCGCGACGGCCCGCAACGAGATCCTGATCGGATCGGGTAAAGGTGTAATGACGCGCCAGGGCGTCCGGATCACCCGGCACGCCAAAGAGCAGCCGGCGTTCTTCGTCGGTAAGCAGCGGTCGGCGCGCCATTGATCTCCCCCCTCCTGTCCCATAACCGTCCATCAGGATTGTGGACGCTGGTGGTTTGATGGACGTATTTTGTGGACGGAAATGTGCCGACCGGTAGAGTACCGGTGTGCCTGTCCACAGAACGGTCGTTTGCAAGACGCTATGGGTGGCATTCTCGGCTATGCGCGAGTGTCGACTGGCGATCAGGATGTCGCCGGTCAGACCATGCGGCTGACCGAGGCCGGCGCCATTAAGGTTTTCAGCGATATCCGTTCCGGCAAGACAATGGAGCGACCGGGCCTCGAAGCCCTGCTCGCCTACGCCCGCAAGGGCGATACGCTCTCAGTCGTGCGTCTCGACCGGCTCGGACGATCTCTCGGCGAATTGCTGACCACGGTCGCGATGCTCAAAGAGCGCAGCATCGCCTTGCTCAGCCTGGAGGAAAGGATCGACACCAACTCGGCCGCCGGCGAGCTGGTCTTCCACGTGTTCGGAGCGATCGCGCATTTCGAGCGGCGTCTGATCGCCGAGCGAACAAGAGACGGGATCGCTGCCGCTCGGGCCCGCGGCAAGCGGCCCGGGCGCCACCCTCTCGATCCAGAGAAGATCGCCGCCGCGCTCGAGTTGGTGAAAGCAGGCTTATCGCCAACCGTGGCCGCCAGGCAGCTCGGCTTGGGGCGCTCGACCGTTTATCGCGAAGTCGGTCGCGCCGGGATCGCGCGATAGCATGCTTGAACCGATCAAATGGGGGATGAGGGAGTGATGGCCGCCATCAACCTCGGCGCAAGACCTTGGATTTCGGCACTCAACCCCGCAGGACAAGACTGCCCTTGGCGGCGACGCCCCAACTGATAATGGATGCCCCGGCAATGTCGATCGATATCGCCGATTGGCTGCGCGGGCTGGGACTCGAACAATACGCTCAGCTTTTCCGCGACAATGACATTGATGGCGAGATCCTAGGCGGGATGAATGCGGAGGATCTAAAGGAGCTCGGTATTAGCTCCTTCGGCCACCGCCGCAGGCTCCTCAACGCTATCACCGCCCTGGGGGGAGCGCCCGCGACGCGCGATGTGGCTCAATCAGCGATGAGCGCGACATCTGCTCCGGCCTCACCTCCGATAATCGACGCCGAGCGGCGGCAGCTGACGGTGATGTTCTGCGATCTGGTCGGTTCGACGCCGCTGTCGACGCGCTTCGATCCCGAGGATCTGCGCGAGATCGTCGGCGCCTACCACCGCTGCGTCACCGACACCGTCGGCCGCTTTGGCGGTTTTGTCGCCAAGTATATGGGCGACGGCGTGCTGATTTATTTCGGCTATCCCGAGGCGCATGAGGACGACGCCGAGCGCGCGGCGCGCGCCGGGCTCTCGGTCATCGACGCGGTCGGCCGGCTCGCCATACAAGAGCCGCTGAAACGTCCGGATCGGCATCGCTACCGGCCTCGTCGTCGTCGGCGACCTGATCGGGGCGGGCGCGGCGCAAGAGCGGGGCGTGGTCGGCGAGACGCCAAACCTCGCCGCCCGTCTGCAGGCGCTGGCCCCGCCTGGCACCCTGGTCGTTGCCGACAGCACCCGGCGACAAATCGGCAAGCTGTTCGAGATCCAGGATCTCGGGCCGCAGGCGCTCGCCGGTTTTGCCGAGCCGCAGCGCGCCTGGCGAGTGATCGGCGAGAGCGGGGTCTTGAGCCGCTTCGAGGCGTTGCGTTCGGGGAACGCACCGCTCATCGGCCGCGACGAGGAGCTCGACCTCTTGTTGCGGCGATGGCGGCAGGCGAAGTCCGGCGCAGGGCGGGTGGTGCTGGTCTCCGGCGAACCCGGGATCGGCAAGTCGCGCCTGACCGCGGCCCTGTCGGCGCATATCGAGAGCGAGCCGCATACCCGACTGCGCTATTTCTGCTCGCCGCACGATCAGGAAAGCGCGCTCTACCCGTTTATCGGCCAGCTGGAGCGCGCCGCGGGGTTCGCTCGTGACGACACGACCGCAACAAAGCTCGACAAGCTGGAGGCGCTGCTCGGTGACGGGGCGGAACCGGGCGACCTCTCATTGATCGCCGAGATGCTGTCGCTTTCCGGCGGCGAGCGTTTCCCGCCGCTCGACCTCAGCCCGCAGCGCAAAAAGGAACGGACATTGTCGGCGCTGCTGCGGCAGCTCCTGGCGCTGGCGCGGCGCCAGCCCGTATTCATGATCTTCGAGGATTTGCATTGGATCGATCCCACCTCGCGCGAGCTGCTCGACCTCACGGTCGAAAAGATCTCGGACCTGCCGGTGCTGCTCGTCGCAACCTACCGGCCCGAGTTCCAACCGCCCTGGGTCGGCGGGTCGCAGGTGACGGTGGTGGCACTGAACCGGCTCGGCCGCAATGAAGGGGCGATGCTCGTGCATCAGCTCGCCGGCAATCTCGGGGCATTGCCGCCGGATATTGTCGACGAGATCGTCGAGCGCACCGACGGGGTGCCGCTCTTTGTCGAGGAATTGACCAAGGCGGTGGTCGAAGCCGGCGCCGATCGTAGCCATGCGTCGATATCCGCGGTGCCGGCGTCGTCGCTCGCAGTACCTGCCACCTTGCACGCCTCATTGCTGGGGCGCCTCGACCGGCTGGGCCCCTCGGCCAAGACTGTGGCGCAGACCGGCGCCGCCATCGGGCGCGATTTTTCCCATGAGCTGCTTGCAGCAGCCGGGCAACTCGCCGAGCCCGAACTACAGGAGGCGCTCCGCCGCCTCGTCAAAGCCGGCCTCGTTTTTCAGCGCGGCATGCCGCCGGCGGCCGAATATTTGTTCAAGCACGCGCTGGTCCAGGACACCGCCTACAGCACCTTGCTGCGCGGCCCGCGCCAGGCCTTGCATCGCCGCATCGCCGAGGCCTTGGAACAGCGGTATCCGGAGTCAGTCGAAGCGCGGCCGGAGATCGTCGCGCATCACTACGGCGAAGCCGCCATCGCCGACAAGGCGATCGCCTATTGGCACCGCGCGGGCAAATCGTCGGTGGCCAAATCAGCCGTGCATGAGGCGACCGCGCAACTGCGCCGAGGCCTCGGTCTGTTGGATGGGTTACCCAAAACTCGCGAGCGCAACCAGCTCGAGCTCGATATCCACGTCACCCTGGTCTCGGCGCTGATGGCCGGCAAAGGCTACGCCAACCCTGAAGTCTTCGCCGCGCTGGAGCGCGCGAACCGGCTCGTGACCGAGACCGCATCAGTCGGGACCCCGCTCCATTTCTCCGTGCTCTACGGGCTTTGGGTCTCTAACTTCGCCGGAGGGGCTATTGCGGCCGCGCTCGAGCACGCCACCAACTTCCTGTCGTCAGCCCAATCGCAACCCTCCTCCGGCCCGCTCCTGGTCGGCCATCACACCCTTGCTCTGTCTTTGACGTATGGCGGCGATTACCGCGCAGCCCTTGCCCATTTCGAAACGGCCGCGTCGTTGTATCGGCCCGACGAGCATCGCGATGACGTCTTTCGCTACGGGCAGGACATCGGGGTCAGCGCCCTTGTCGTGTTGTCCTTAGCGCTTTGGCATCGCGGCTATCCTGATCAGTCCGCCCGAGCCGCCGATCGCGCGCTCGCCTATAGCCGGGAGCTGGGACACGCCCACACCCTTGCCTACACCCTTGCAGTGGCCGGCCAGGCAGCGGTCCTTGCCCGAGATGTCGCCACCGCCTGCGCCTATGGCAACGATTGCGTGGCGCTCACGAGTGAACACGGACTCTTCCACTGGGCGCCCTATGGCCGGATTTTCCAGGGCTGGGCCGACGCGCAACAGGGTGAAGCGACGAAGGGAATTCCGCGCATCCGCGACGGTTTGGCCGCATTCGAGGCCACCGGCGCCCGCGTAACCACACCGTTATTCCTCACGTTGCTGGGCGAGGCACTGGCGCTTGCCGGAAAGATAGAGGAATCCTTCGCCGCCCTGGACGACGCATTGGCAAAAGCGGCCGCCTCCGGCGTGAGGGGCTGGGACGCGGAAATTCATCGCTTGCGCGGCGAGCTCACCGCCCGCTTGCCATATCCCGATCCGACGAAGGTCGAGGACTCGTTCCGCACCGCCCTGGCGATCGCCCGCGAGCAGGGCGCGCGAGGCTACGAACTGCGCGCCGCCACGAGCCTCGCCCGGCTGTGGCGCAAGCAGGGCCGGTGCGGCGAGGCGCGCGACCTGCTCGCACCCCTCTACAACTGGTTCACCGAAGGTTTCGACACCCCCGACCTGATAGACGCGAAGCGGCTGCTCGACGAGCTGGCCTGAATTGCCGACTGCGACCCTTCAAAGTTCGAGTAATGTTCCACCTTAGCGTTGTTTAGATAACAACCGACGCTATGCCCTCTGATACCCGAGATCGACATCTGGCGGGCGGCGCAGTTGATGCTCAAGCGGTACGGTGAGCGCGCGCTCGAGGAAAGCGCCGCTCGCGCCGACGAGCTCGCATCCGTCGGCGATCACAATGGCGCCGCGACCTGGCGCCGGATCATGGCGGCCGTCACTCAGCTCGCGAACAAGACCCCGCCTGGCCCGATCCACTGACCGGCCGTTCTCTACGTGATAATCCGGTTTATCACGAACACCCGACGTGGTACGAAGGAGGAACACCACCGCGGGGAAACCGATGATCGACGACAGCACGAACTTGCCGGCGCCTCCCGACACCGGCCGTGGTCGGCTGTCGACGGTCGAGCAGCTCGCCGATATACCCGAGGAAACGATCTGGCTGCAGAAGCAAAAGAGCGCGCGCACGCGGCGCGCCTATCGGCTCGACGTGCAGCACTTCATGAGGACGCTCGGCATTACAACGCCGGCGGAGCTCCGGCAAGCCGACCATAAAGCGGTGATCGCCTGGGAGCGCTTCATGCGCGAGGTCGAGCAGGCCGCGTCGTCGACGATCCGCCGCCGTCTCGCGGCATTGTCGTCGCTCTACAAGCACTTGGTGCGCCACGGCCACGCCGCGCGCAATCCCGTTGGCGAGGTCGAGCGGCCGGCAATCAACCGCGACGAAGGGGCGACCGCCGCTTTCTCTAAAGCGGAGGCGCGCAAACTGCTCGACTTGCCGGGCGAGGACACGATCGCCGGGCTCCGCAATCGCGCGATCCTGTCAGTCGGTTTGCAGGTAGGGTTGCGCCGTGCCGAAATCGCCGCTCTCAAGGTCGGCGATTTGCACCAGAACCGCGGCTACGATTCATTGCGCGTGTCGCGCAAGGGCGGCCGCCGCGATGCGCTGGCGATCAACCCGCAGACTGCCGCACGGTTGCGCGCCTATCTCAGCGTCGCTGACCACTGCGCTGACATTGACGGACCGCTGTTCCGACCGCTCAAGCACAATGGCAAGCGCCGCGACGAGGGCCGCGGCATGGACCCCGACGCGATCGATCGCATTGTCAGGAAGTATGCCGGTCAGCTCGGCCTCGACCGCGGCTACTCGGCGCACTCGATGCGCGCCACCTTCATCACCACCGCGCTCGAGAACGGCGCCCAGCTTGAAGACGTGCAGAAGGCCGCCGGGCATCGTGATCCGAGCACGACAAAGCTATATGATCGGCGCGGGTACAATCCCGAAAAGGCGGCTAGCTTTTTCGCTACTTATTAATTCACGCGATGCAGACGAAGACACAACAAGGCATCGATTTGACCGAAGCGAATAGGCGAACTGAGATCAGGATCGACCGCATTAAGCTGCTTACCGGGGTGATGGGCCTCGGGTACCTAATGGTTTCGTGGGGTTCCGTCGTCATGTTGCCTATTTTCTTCGGAGCGATCGGTTGGTCTATAGCTAATGGCAAATTTCCGACTGATCTCAGCGTTGCAGCGATTATCGGAATTTTTGCCCTCGTGTTCTTGCTTGTTTTCCTTATTTCTCTCATAGCCTTTTGTGTTACCCGTTGGATTGCACGGGGCTTTCTGAATGGTCGACGGGGCCCCGCAATTCTCGGGGCGTGTCTGTTGTTTGTTTCACCCATGGTAATGGCTATCCGCTTTGTCGTCGGCAACTCAGATTCCCGAGATTTCAGCGGCTTTTTTTCGACGTTGTCGGATAAATCATACTGGAAACGCGTAAGAGATGAATTCCATTCGCGAGGGACTAGAATGGTTTAATCCAAGCTCTCACGGTCTGGGTGCGCTGCCTTACCCAGCCAGTCACCACCTTGAACAGCGTGCTTCCCCAAGTGACCGATGAATCACATCTCTTGCCGGCAATACAAGTCTGGATGCCGGCGTACCTTATAGGTATAATAGTGACATTCCCGGTGCTCTCCAGTTATATGGAATTGAGTGGAACAATCTCGGGTTCCATCTTTGTAACTCAATAACAAGCATTTTATATCTGATTATAATGATCTTTATGCGTGCGATCGAAATAGCCGTGCCCGCCCGAATACATTTCGTGGTTCGAGTTGCACGCCCGATTTTCGGCGCCGGTGACGTTCGGCCAGAAGGCGATGAAGCGGTCGTCGATCTCGCTCGTCGTTCCGGAGTAGTAGACTGTCGCCAAGATGAATCACATGGGTGAACCGCGGCGTCGCGGTAGCAATGCAGCGCCCACGGGCCGGCGCCCCGTAAAGCCCGGTTCCCCAGTCAGTTCTACCTCGAAAGCGAACCCGCCCCATTCCAGCCGTGACCGCTTATGCTCCAAAAATGGGCCGTTCGTTAGCTCTGGCCGTTATGCGTGAAATCCGGGCGTTTCGTTACTTCGGGCCGCACCGGGTTGTCCGAACCGACATAGTCATCCACTGCCTCAGGCAAAAGCAGCAGCTGTGTGCGGTCGTGACCAGTAATGTACGTCATGCCGGATTCTACTGCGTCCGACGCCACGCCGGAACCTGCTCAGTCTGACTTCTCACACAGTCTGCTTGCCTCTGCGGCGTGCAGGCTCTTTTTTTCGCGTGACCTTCTGTGCCTTGAGAAAACGCCACAAACTCGTCAATTCCACAGTGACCCCAGGTGCTACCGGCTATGCGAAAGAAAGGTCACGCGCAGGCGCGTACGATGGGAGGCGATCAGGCTACAAGCGCAGCAAGGACCTTAGGCTCGTGTTATCGCCCTGTAGTGGGGTGAGTTGAAGAAGCTTCTGGAGCTGGCGTAAGCCCAAGGCAGGATTGAACGAGTGGCGCTGGTCAGCTGAAAAGTTATCCGAAAAAAATGGCTCAGACAGGAGCTGTCTAACACTAAACGGTCCCGGTATGTCGCTGATCCAAACTCGAATTTCAGCGCCAGTGTTGCCAGCACCGGTCAAATTGCCGACTCGATACCTGTTAAACCGATTTGATTCGAAATCCAAATTCGACGAGTTGCTTCCCACAAACGGATTGTCAAAATGAGCGCTAAACTGAAATGACGGATCACTGTCAATTCCATATGTGACGGTGCCCTCGACTCCCGTCGCAAATCCAGTGCTTTGGGCGCCGAAAACATTATTCGACATTGGAGCAATTATCTCTGCCGGGGTCTTGGCAAAACCTCCATGGCTGAAGCCTTGGCCACGCAGTACGAGCGGCGTTTTCGTTGCATTATCGATTTCGACAACGACCGAGCGTGGGCTGCTCAGAAGATCCTGCACGGCCTTTATTGCATCGACGCTCGCCTTTACGGCGTCCGCCAGATGCTTCGCGAACCCAATGGGATCGGTCGCAGGATCGGGGGTACCGTCATTGTTCGCTGGCATTTTGTCGTCTCCCGATATGGTACGATGAGACTGTCAACCAAGCAGTAGCGTCGAACTCGCTCGCAGCAGTCTGACCTGTGGCTAATGCCTACCTGCTTCCACGATCATTGAAGGGCAATCAATATGGGAATAAGCCCCCGACCATTCTCTAGAGGACACAAAGCTTTTCCGATCACCGCCCCGAATGCGCGTGTGGGATCGATCACCTTCATGGCGTGCCCTGGCGTCGGCGACGCGGTGAGCAGGTCGCCCGTCTCTATGGGAGAATACTCAGCGTCGACTTTACAGAAAGCCCTTCCGAAGAGAGCGACTGGAACGCCCTCACGTTCCGATTCGTACTTCCCCAATATGATCGCTGGGGTAAAGTCGCCAGCGCCAGAGACGACGCCCGCTACCTTCTTGTCGTAGGGCTGATCGCTCTCACGCAGTCTGCCGTCGTCGCTGATAACCACTAAAGTGCCGGGCGCGATGACGACGCCAGTTGAGATTTCAAAATTTTCCGCGAGATCCTGTCCGGTCAATTTAATGTCACCGGTAACCTCAACATTTCCCTCGAAGCGCGCAGCAAGGCCCGCACCTTGGTTGTTTGTGGCGAAGAGTCCAGCTCTCGTCCTATCCTTTGATTCTGCCCAAACCCCCACAAATAAGTTACTTACCCCGATGACACCACGCCCGCTGCCGCTGACGCCCACGACCCCGTCACCGGTGCCGTTCCCGGCTCCAAAGCCTGCCCCGACTGTGAGGCTTTCGCCGAAGACCCCCGGGCCACCTGCGTCATTGTGGCCGGATACGCCAGCCCCGGGCCCGTTGTGATGACTTACGAAGAATCCGCCGTCAAAGCCTTGGCTTTCTCCCGCTACTCCCTTTCCCCCGCCGCTCTTGCCAACTACACCGTCCCCATTGCCATTCGCGCTTCCTGAAGCAGCCCCGGGGACAATGCTCTCGCCATAAACACCGACACCGCCGGAGGCATCATTGTGGCCGGATACACCAGCCCCAGGACTATGATGGCTTGTACCAAAGACGCCGTCGAAAACCGTGCTCTCGCCTGCTACGCCTATAAAGTTCGTGCTTTCTCCGAACACCCCGGCACCGTCCGGACTGCGGCCGTGCAAGCCGCGGCCCCGAGCGCCCTGAGCCGTATTTTCACCAAAAACCGCATCGACAGCTGGATCCGAAGTTGAAGCGTGCACTGTATCAAGTACTGTCATCTGCTCCTCCCCGACTTTTACCCGTAGGAAGCTAGCAACACAGAGGCACGTCTCCGAGGTCCATGGAATTGCGTACCATCAGATCGCCGCTAGGATACTTAAACCGATTTTCGCCAGATTTCTGCCACTTTCAAGGTCAAAATCGCACCTCCTGAGCGGTATGGCAACCACAAATCCCGCCTGGCGCCAGCAAAGGGCGCACGGGAGGACATACCCACGCGTGCGCGCGAGCCGCGGGGATTGTTTGGTGTCAAACGTGGAAATCACGTCATAAAACGGTGAGTTCGCACGCCGCATCACCACGGCACTCGAGAACGGCGCCCAGCTCGAGGACGTGCAAAAGGCCGCCGGGCACCGCGACCCGAGCACGACCAAGCTGTATAATCGGCGAGGATACAACCCGGAGAAGGCGGCGAGCTTTTTCGCGACGTACTAAAAAGACTTGCCGGTTATCTCGAGAGCAGGAGGGCACACGTGGAGCCGCTGCAGTGGATAAGGGAGTTTTCGAAACAAAATCCCCAGGCTGCTACCTTGCTGTTTGGAGGAGTGGCCTGTTTTGCGGCTGTGGCAGCAGTTGGTGGAATGGGCATCGACGTCGAATCTAAAATTCGTCCTGCCCTGTATATTATAGGTGTAGGGGTAATACTAATAATCACTACTGCGATCTTCAATAATCGCCTCATAATTAGTGTTTTGAGTTGGTTTGTCGTGATAATGCTAGGTATTTGGGTAATTCTATTTATTGTGTCTCGTTTTAATTTATCAGACAGCATTGCGTGCGCTGTTTATTTTTGGGAAACGTGTCGGACTACCACGGATAATAGCGCAAAACTTGCGTCGTCCACAGTGCCCGCGGTGCAGCCGGTGCAGCTCGCTGCGCCGAGCACGATAAAGCCGGGAAACTATAAGGTGTTAGTACAGTTTGCGGGTGTCCTACGACGGAGTGATGTAAGAACAATGATGGAAAGCCTTCAGAAAGCCGGTTGGAATGTTCAAGGTGTCGAGGGTGGCGGTCAACGAATCCCAGCCTATGAGGGTTCTAACGAGATCCGCTATGGCGCTGATGCTGATGCGTCGGCCGCGAAGGCGTTGGCCGATATGGTGCAGGCGACTAAAATTGTTTCCGGGGCGATCTCCATAAGCAAAAATCCAAAAATAGACAATGGTACTTTGGAGATTTGGATAAGACGATAAACGACATTATCACATATAGCTCTCCGGGGCAAAGCCTCACCGTCTCGTGTCGGGGGGTTTAGCTCCCGAACGGGCGTCGCACGATCCATGCCGTCTCGCGCGGCACCTACGGTGCACCTCGAGTTCATGCCGAGTTGCGTGCCGAAGGTCGGGCAGTCGGCAAAAAGCGGATTGCCCGGCTGATGCGGGCGGCAGGGATTGTCGGCGTCAGCCGCCGCCGTGGCGTCATCACCACCCGGCGGGACCGCGACGCGCGCCCGGCGCCTGACCTGGTGGACCGGAATTTCGCCGCCGACCGCCCCAACCAGCTTTGGGTCGCCGACATCACCTATGTCCCGACGGCGGCCGGCTTCCTGTAAATCTCGCTGTCGTGCTCGATGCGTTCAGCCGCGATTTACACCGATCCTGAGGCCGGCAGACCAGCCGTCCCGGCCAGAAAGTCGATCAGGGTGCTGCGATCGGGCCGAAGGTGCGGCAGACCGCCGCCTTGATGGCGCCGCTGTATCTGAAGCGGCCGGCGACCGGCCACGGAAAACTCTGACGGATTCCGCCGCTCGGGGCCGCGCCCGATGCCGCTCGTAAGGCGGCCTGAGTTCGTGGTTTGTCCGCTTATGTGTCAAATCTGAGCGTTTCGTTACTTCTGGCCAGACGCGTTTTTAGTTTTCCATATGCCAGGAGCACCAAATGTGAGGTAGATCACAGTCGCGGGAAGTCACTTACCGCTAAGATTACCATCTCAGCCAGGCGGCCTGCGCTCTACGCACCGGAGAAAGGGAGGATTGAAGGGACATGGACACACCGAATATGCAGCAGCTTACCTTGGTGCCAACGAGCATCACAGGTGTACACGGGATTGAGCTCCCACCCGACGATTTCGATCCACGTAACGCCGATACCGCCACCCTAATCCGCTACGGCTTCCCGCCACAGCCGGACCCCCGCACCAAAGCGGCCGCCGTTTGGCAGCGAACTTTTAGTCGGAAGCTGCGCTTTGTTCAGCCCGCGCTGAGCTCTCGGCAGGAGGACAAAGAGGGACCCCGCTCGGTCCCGCCTGCAGCCATTAGCACTACCCCGCTGAGCAGCAATAATTGGAGTGGCGGCGTGCTGTTTGACGGCGCCCCGTTTGATGGCATTATCGGCTCCTGGACCGTACCCTCCGTGTTACCACCGGCGACTGGCGATGGCGATTGGTGGGCGGTTGCCTTTGTCGGCCTCGACGGCTGCAACTCCGACAATGTGTTGCAAGCCGGTACGAGTCAACATGTGAACCGCAACAACGGTCAAATCACCACCGAGTATTTCTCTTGGTATAATTGGTTCCCTAATCGCTGGACCCAAATCAACAGCCTTCCCGTGCACCCGGGGGACACAGTGTCAGTCTCCGTGCGATATCTTGGAATTACGGATGGGGTTGAGAATGGGCTTGTCTCACTGATTAACCTATCCACAGGCGTTTCTACTACCATCCATATAACACCGCCTCCCGGTATTACGTTTAAGGGAAATTGTGCCGAGTGGATCCTGGAAAGACCAAGTTTCAACGGACAGCTTGCCAACTTGCCGGAATACGGTCATGTCGCCTTCACTAACTGCGTGGCATTTTCAGGGGATAGGAGCTTCGATGGAAGCCAGGCAATAGTGGCCGACATGACAAACGCGGGAGCGACGGTTTCGGCAGCACGGCTCGAATCCGACTGGGGCTGTTCTTTCCAGGTGTAGTTGCCCCCGAATAACCGGACAAGGCATAATTGTTAGGGGTGGTCTACGGATGCGCTCGCGTCAAGGCTGGCGTTGCGCGCCACCGCGCTATGCGCGGCTGACGGGCTTGACCCGATCGCCGCCGCGGCCGCTGTGCCGCCATGCGGTCGACACCACTTCTGAACTCGCGCGGCGAGCGGTAACCCAGTGCCTTGTGCGGATGCATGCGGTTGTGATGCTCGAACCAAGAATCGAGCTGGCGCAGCACGCTGGCCGCATCGGGTCTCGGGCTGACCCGAGCGTAATCCCGCTTGAAGGTTTTGACGAAGGCTTCGGCCATGCCGTTCGACTGGGGACTTTGGATCGGGTCTCGTGCATGGCACCAGGCCGATGTGGCGCGCCAGAGCGCGAGTCTCCCCGGCGGTATAGGGCGAGTCGTTGTCCGACAGCCACTCAATCGGTTTTGGTAGTTTGTCGACAAACCCAAAGCGGCGTTCGACGCTCTCGATCATCAAGTCGCGAATGTCGGAGCTGTTGATGCCGCCGGTCGTCGCCACCCAGGATATCGCCTCGCGGTCGCAGCAGTAGAGGGTAAGAGCGATGCGCGCCCGCTCAGCCGATTTCAAAGCCGTCCGAGCACCACCGACTATCCGGGCGGTCGACCGCGACGCGGCCATCATGCCGCCGTTCTTCGCCTTTGCCGCTATGGCGCTCGAGCGGGAGACCGTGCGCCTTCATCACCCGGTAGACCCGCTGGACGTTCACTGGAGCGGCTTTGACGAGGGCGATACGATCGGCGCCGGATCGGCCGAACTGCATAACTGCAAGACGATGGCTCTCTTGAAATCGAGCTGTCGGCGAAACGACTTCTTCAACAGCCTGCTAATGCTACTAGGCCGAGTCGCCAAATGGCTGGGAGAGACGCAGATAAAAGGCGTCGTTATTCCAGCAGATCGAGATCGGTTCCAATGATACAAATAATTGGAAAGGCACCTCACCACCGCATACTACAAGTGCTCATAGCATCACGTGGATGACAGCGTAAAGCCGTCGCCGTTTATTGAAAAGCTGCGCTCTTGCCGTGCCCCATATAATCAGTCAGACAACGATCTGGAGGCGGCTCAGCTAATATCTACATAGGCCGATCACGACGTGGCTCAGGCGCTCTGGACAGAATGCCGCGCTTAGGTTGTAATGTCTTCGGAGGCTCTGTCGCTCCTGGGGAACTTTTGTGGACGTGACCGAATGGCTGCGCGGCCTTGGGCTCGAACAGTATGAGCTCGCTTTCCGCGACAACCACATTGACGAGAGGGTTTTACGTAAGCTGACAGCCGAGGATCTGCGCGAGCTCGGCATCAGGTCGATCGGGCATCGCCGTAGGTTACTCGACGCTATTTCGACGCTCGATGCCGTCTTGGGCGATGCTGCGTCCGCCGGTGTACCGGCGCGGGCCGAAGGCGAACGACGGCAGTTGACGGTGATGTTCTGTGACTTAGTCGACTCAACGTCCCTTTCGGCACGGCTCGATCCCGAGGATCTGCGCGAGATCATCGCCGCATATCACCGCGCCGTCGCCGAAATAATCACTCGATCCGGTGGTTTTATCTCCAGATATATGGGTGACGGCGTCTTGGTGTATTTCGGCTACCCGCAAGCGCACGAAGACGATGCCGAGCGGGCGGCGCGAGCAGGGCTCGGTATGATCGACGCTGTCCGTCGCCTCGATGTCGGGTACGTCAAGCTGCAGGCGCGTGTCGGTATCGCTACCGGGCTGGTGGTTGTCGGCGATCTGATTGGAGAAGGATCGGCACAGGAACAGACGGTTGTTGGTGAAACTCCGAACCTTGCCGCCCGCCTGCAAGCTTTGGCTGAACCAGACATGGTGGTGATCGCGGCGAGCACCCGCCGATTGTTGGGTAGCCTTTTCGAATATCGGGAACTTGGCGCGCTCGACGTGAAAGGTATCCCCGGACCGGTGTCGGTCTGGCAAGTGCTGCGTCCGAGTGTCGTCGCGAGCCGGTTCGAGGCATTGCGCGGATTGACGCTGACCCGGCTCGTCGGCCGCGACGAGGAAATTGACATGCTGATGCGGCGCTGGGCGCGCGCTAAGGGGGGCAACGGCCAGACCGTACTAATCTCCGGCGAGGCTGGGCTCGGCAAGTCGCGCATCGCCGCGACATTGAGCGAGCGCCTGGACGCCGAATCGGCTATCCGGTTGCGCTATTCTTGCTGGCCGTATTACCAGGACAGCGCGCTGTTCCCCTTTGTCGACCAGTTGAGTCGCGCAGCCGGGTTCGCGCACGACGATGAGCCTGCCACCAAGCTAGAAAAGCTTGGGGGCTTGCTGGCCCGCGGCGCGTCGTCCGAGGAGGATGTCGCGTTCATCGCCGATCTGTTGTCATTGCCGGCTTCGGAGCGCTATCCGCTGCGCGACCTCAGCCCACAACGCAAAAAAGAGCGGACATTGAAGGCGCTAATCCGACAGCTGGAGGGTTTGGCGCGCCTGCTGCCGATTTTGGTGATCTTTGAGGACGCCCATTGGAGCGATCCTACCTCGCGCGAGCTGCTCGACCTTATCGTCCAGCGGGTCCGCAACCGACCGGTGCTGCTGATTATAACGTTTCGCCCCGAGTTCCAGCCGCCCTGGACTGGTCAGCCGCAGGTGACAATGTTGGCGCTCAATCGCCTGGATCAGCGCGACCGCACCAGCCTGGTCCAGCAGATCGCAGGCGGAAAGCCGCTGCCCAACGAAGTCGTAACTCAAATTACCGATCACACTGATGGCGTGCCTTTGTTTATCGAGGAATTGACCAAGAGCGTGCTCGAGGGACCTCTACTGCGCGAGAATACGGAACGCTACGTGCTCGACCGCCCGTTGCCACCGCTTGCGATCCCGACGAGTTTGCACGCCTCGCTGCTGGCCCGGCTCGACCGCTTGGCGCCGGTGCGCCTGGTCGCTCAGACTGGCGCGGCGATCGGACGCGAGTTCTCCTACCGGCTGCTGCGAGCGGTCTCCCACTTCTCCGAGGACGAGCTCGACGCCGCGCTTGCTCGTCTAGTCGCTTCCGAACTCGTCTTCCAACGCGGCACACCGCCCGACTCAGTTTATACGTTCAAGCACGCGTTGGTACAGGACGCAGCGCACAGCAGCCTGCTGCGCGGCTCTCGGCGGCAGCTGCACGCACAAATCGGCGCCGTGCTAGAAACCCATTTCCCCGAGCTAACGCACAGCCAGCCTGAACTTTTAGCACAGCATTATGGCGAAGCTGGGCTCGTTGAAAAAGCCGTCTCCTATTGGAGCAAGGCCGGTCGGAGATCCGCCGACCGCTCGGCGATGGCAGAAGCAGCCGCGCAATTCCAAAAGGGACTCGATCAGCTGGCGCTGTTGCCGAGTTCTTCCGAGCAGCAGCGTCAGGAGCTCGAATTTTGGAGCGCCTTGGGTGCAGTCTTGTTTGCGGTCAAAGGTCAAGCGGCGCCGGAAACGGGCCAAGCCTTCGCCCGAGCGAGGGAACTGTGGGAACAGCTGGGTTCTCCCTCTGAGTTTCTGCAGGCTCCCTACGGGGAGTCTCGCTATCACGTGTTTCGTGGCGAACTAGATCTGGCGCGGCGGTTGGACCAGAGATTGCTGCGTCTGAGCCGCCAGCGCGATGATGCGGCTGGGCTGGTTCTGGGCCACTTCTCCTCCGGTCGAAACGCGATGTTTGCCGGTAGGTTTGCGTCATCTCGGTCGCATCTGGAAAATGTGCTGGCGCTTCATGATCGGACTTCTGACAACTCGCTCGTTCATCAGGTCGGATTCTATCCTCACGTAAACGCGCAAGGGCTACTAGGGGTTGTTCTTCTCTGCCTCGGCTTTCTCGATCAAGCGTTCGCCCGGAGCAGCGCAGCGATTGCCGAGGCACGGACGCTAGCGCATCTACCGTCTTTAGCTGTGAGCTTGGCGAACGGAATCACGACGCTTTCTCTTGTCGGCTACAACGCAGCCTTGGCTGAGTGGGTAGACCAGGTAGTGTCAGTCACTACCGAGCACGGCTTTCCGGTCTGGCGCGCCCACGGAACTATTTTTCGAGGGTGGGTCAAGGTCACGAATGGTGAAGTGGCGGAAGGGATTTTGTTGCTGCGCGAAGGCTTGAACGCTTACCATACCACGGGGGCAGAGGCGTGGTTACCCCATTTTTTAGTCCTTCTTGCTGCGGCGTGTAAGCTCGCAGGGCAAGTAGAAGAGGCTCTGAGTCTGATCGATGATGCTTTGCAGATCGTTGAAAGGACTGAGCAACGCTGGCTGGAAGCGGAGCTGAATCGGCTCCAAGGCAAATTGCTGCTGCAGGACGGGCAACCGGAGGCCGCCGAACAGCTCTATCGGAAAGCTCTCAATATTGCTCAGGAGCAAGGCGCCAAACTTTGGGAATTGCGCGCTGCTGTCAGCCTCGCCCAGCTCCACCGCAACCATCGCCGCTGCCCTGAAGCCCGTGGCCTTCTCATGCCGATATACAGCTGGTTCACCGAGGGGTTCGACAAACGAGACCTCAAGGGCGCGAAGGCACTACTTGACGAACTGAGCTAATATTGCGCTAAACATCGTGAATTTACACGAGATGGTATTGAGCGCGGACGGCTCAAATACCCCCGGCTCCGGGCGAGGACCTCGGTGTCGCATGCAGCCCTACATTGGATAGGAAGCATCAGCTCACAGTTGGATCAAATTTTTGCCCGAGGCATTGCCTATACCAGCAACGCGGACGAAATACTCGAGCCTTCCTTCCGCACGTACTCCATAGCGCTTATGTAATCGGTCCGAACCGACCAAAACGTCGGACCAAGCATCGCCACGATTACAAAGCCCGTGCTCAAGTCTGATTAGCTTTGCCGACCAAACTCGATGCACAACCAGTGGGATAAAAGTGCTTGTCATCGATACCTAATCCGCTAGAGTGACTTTGGAAGCCGGTTCGCCGGCTCCGTTGGGAGACGAAGTCTAAAAATCGGAGGAACCGAATGGCAGGATGCATTATAATCACGGGCGATAGCCACATTGTCCGCCAGATCACTGTCGACGAGGCAACGCTTGACAGAGTAGCCGAGGCACTCGGTATCCCACAGGCCGACCGCAGTCAGTTTATATCCAACACCGAAGCCATCCATATCTATCGTAATACCCGGGCAACGCCAGGCGCCCCGCCAACGCCACCAGGCGCCCCGCCAACGCCACCAGGCGCCCCGCCAACGCCACCAGGCGCTCCGCCAACACCGCCAAGCGGGGGCAGACCTTAACGCAAATGAGCGGCGGGCGCCTTCCCACCGATGTAAAGCATACCTCCACACTACGGCGCGTTCCACGGCTCGGGGCGATGCAATTTCGATCGGTATGCGGCGGCGAGGGCGATATCTGCGCCTTCGAACTGCCACGTGCTGCCTTTCCCATCACAGTTGAGGCACCTGACGGCCGCGTTATGACAATCGCCCCTGGTGATGTCTTTCTCGCAACACCGGGTTACCGTGAATCAACCCGTTGGGTCTCCGGCCGCATTCCTGCCGGCGGTCTCGTCCCGGGCGACCATTATTGGATGCTCGCCGCCTCTGGAGTTGTCGGCGAGTTGACAGGCGACTTGCTCTCGGATACCCACCTCGGACCCGTGCGCTATCTTGGAGCAGTGTGCGGGGACTCTGGCAAGACGCTGAACATTCGGCAATTCGCTATAATGGGCGCGGAGCAAGATCGTAACGCTCCTGTTTATCTTGTGCTCGGGACTTCCGGGGATGTCGGGAAAACCACCGCCGGAATCGCCGTCTTACGGGCGCTGCGCATGAAGGGCTATACGACGGTGATCGCCCTAAAGGCGACTGGCACTTCGTCATTCGAGGAGATCGCGAGATATCGGGATTTCGGTGCGACACATGCTTTCGACTGCATCGATTTCGGTCTGCCGACCACCTATCCGTCAGACCGCACGGGAATAAGCGACCTCTTCGCTAATGAACTCGAATTTTGCCTTTCTCTGCCGGCCGACGCCCTAGTGGTGGAATGCGGCGGCGATCTGTTCGGCGCCAATGTACCTCAGTTTCTGACCTCTCTGAAAAAGCGGCGCTCCAATCTCAAGATTGTCCTTGCCGCCGCTGACGCGCTTGGTGTGCTCGGCGCGAAGCACGTACTTAGTGAAATCGAGCTCACCATTAGCCTGATAACAGGTCCGTGCACGGATACGCCTTCCTTGCGCCATCGAACTCAGGCGCTGTGTGGCGTTCCTGCAATAAACCTGGTCCGCGGCCCCGGATGACAAAATCAGCTACATTAAATCCGGGAGGAACGACATGGGCGATTCGGACCTCAGCTCCAGTGATCAGTGGGCGTTCGAAATCACCGTCGATCAGCTGATCGAGGAGCTGCGCGCGCTACTGCGGGACCACAACGCCGACGAAGTCACCGACCTGATGGAGGAGCGCCGCCGCCGATTGCTCGGTGGCCCACGTGACTAGGCGGGAAGCTTAAACTCCCGATAATTGCCCATGATCGACGGATCTCGACGACGCGGCAGCTATTGGCGGATTGGGGTTGCAGGTCGCCGAGCCGCACACGGCGGGCTAGCTAGGCTGATCACCGATAAGCGGGAACCCATTAAAGTTAATCTTGCGCAATCCGAGTGTCTAAGCGGGAAGCGGGCTTCAGAGAGCAGGTGTCGGGAGGCATTCTAAAACTCAAAAACTGCGGCCCGTTGCTGTTCAAAATGACAGGCACCCTGCCCTTGCGAAGCGAATTTCACGCATGATAACGTCCATTCATGCTAGGGAAGGGGCACCATGACCGCACCCGACCAGCTCCCCGCGCTCGTGCTTCCGACCCCGGTTACCACCTCGATCGACACCTAATACGTATACGGTACCGACCTCGGTGACCAGGCCGGCTGGCGCTACGTCGAATTCTTCACCGCCAACGTCCGCAACCCGCACACGCGGCGCGCCTATGCCCGTGCCTGCAGCCAGTTCTTTTGCCTGGTGCGACCATCGCGGCCTGACGCTCACGGCGATCCGGCCGCACAACGTCGCCACCTATATAGAGCAGCTGCAGGCCGTGGAGGCGTCCGCGCCTTCGGTCAAGCAGCAGCTCGCCGCCGTGCGCATGCTGTTTGACTGGCTCGTCGTCGGCCAGGTGATGCCGGCAAATCCGGCCTCGGCCGTTCGTGGCCCGAAGCAGGTGGTCAAGACCGGAAAAACGCCAGTGCTCGAAGGCGAGGAATGGCGCAAGCTGCTCGGCTCCATACCGATCGCGTCCCTTCGGGATCTCCGGGACCGCGCGCTGATCGCGACCCTCACCTACAGCTTTGCCCGTATCAACGCCGCCTTGAAAATGAGGGTCGAGGACCCTGCGGCCGCGCGGCTCCATGAAAAAAAGGCGGCAAGCATCACCTGATGCCGTGCCATCACGCGCTCGCCGAGGCGCTGCACGCCTATATATATCAACACGGCCGGCATCGCCGAGGACCGCAAGGAATGGCTATTCCGGACCTCGAGCGGCCACAACGGCGATGCATTATCCGATCAGGCCATGGATCAGTCCGCCGCCTGGCGCATGATCCCGCCGGCGAGCGGCAGCGGCGGGCATCACCTCGCCGATCCGGCAATCACACGTTCAGGGCGACCGGGATCACCGCGTACCTTTCGAATGGCGGTGCCCTCGAACACGCTCAGGAAATGGCCGCGCACGGCACGAAGGAGCGGCTCACACAGGACGAGGTGGAGAGGATTCGGCTTTAGCGACGGGTGCTCAACAACTTATTGTTGCTGGATTTTCTGTGCGCTTGCCCTACCAGCCAGCTTGGTTAATGGGCTACGCCCACGGCTCTGCTTGCTCGGCGCGGCGCCCCCGCGTTTCCTTTTGGTTGCTCCGCAGCCGCCGCCCGCCTGATTCCGTCGACGCCATGCGCCGCGAAATCATGAATTCATGAAATCATGACCGCTAACCTTTTGTCCTGGCGAGATTCCAGGCTTGGCACCATTGCTAAATTCATGAATTCATGCCAAGCAGGCAGCACGCATCGGGGGTGCGATCCGGGGGAAATCCGCAATGGCCGGCTCGGCTTGGTACGACGTCATTACGCTCGCGACATCCAAGGGCGGTGTAGCCAAAACCACCCTCGCCCGTGCGTTTGCCGCCCACTGGTTCGTCATTGGTCACAAGCCGGCCTTGATCGACGCCGATCCCGAAAAGCGGCTTTTCAATCGCTACAACGAGAAAGGCCCGCTCGGTGCCGTCCCGGTGATCTCCGAGCCCGAGGAGCTCCTGGCGCAGGTGATCGACGAATTACGCGCCAGGCACACGCCGGTGATTGTCGACAGCGCGGGGTTTCGTAATCGCACCACCATAGCGGCCCTAGTCGCCGCCGATCTTGCGATCATTCCCCTCAAGCCCGCCCCGGATGACGTGGATGCCGCGATCGCCACCTATAGTTTGATCAAGGAGATCAACGAGACGCCCGAACGCGCCGGCCATCCGATACGCGCCGCCATGCTCCTCACCATGACCATGCGGGGTACCGTGATCGCCCGCCATGTCCGCAATGAGCTCGAGGCGGCCGGCTATCCCCTGCTCCAGGCCGAGATGCCGCACCGCGTGTCATACCCGGAAGCCCGTATTCAAGGCCTGAGCCCCAACATCACCGAGCCGGACGGCGCCGCCGCGCACGACATTGCCGCGATCGTTCATGAACTGCTGAATTTAGAAAATCATGAATTCATAAAATCCTCAGATGAGGAACTCATGAAAAAGGTGGTGGCATGACGCCGGCCCTTTGGTTGCAACTGTTTCCGTCCGCCGCGACGGTTCATGAACAGATGAATTTCGGAACTCATGAAATCATGAACTCCATTCATGCTAGGGAAGGGGCACCATGACCGCACCCGACCAGCTCCCCGCGCTCGTGCTTCCGACCCCGGTTACCACCTCGATCGACACCTAATACGTATACGGTACCGACCTCGGTGACCAGGCCGGCTGGCGCTACGTCGAATTCTTCACCGCCAACGTCCGCAACCCGCACACGCGGCGCGCCTATGCCCGTGCCTGCAGCCAGTTCTTTTGCCTGGTGCGACCATCGCGGCCTGACGCTCACGGCGATCCGGCCGCACAACGTCGCCACCTATATAGAGCAGCTGCAGGCCGTGGAGGCGTCCGCGCCTTCGGTCAAGCAGCAGCTCGCCGCCGTGCGCATGCTGTTTGACTGGCTCGTCGTCGGCCAGGTGATGCCGGCAAATCCGGCCTCGGCCGTTCGTGGCCCGAAGCAGGTGGTCAAGACCGGAAAAACGCCAGTGCTCGAAGGCGAGGAATGGCGCAAGCTGCTCGGCTCCATACCGATCGCGTCCCTTCGGGATCTCCGGGACCGCGCGCTGATCGCGACCCTCACCTACAGCTTTGCCCGTATCAACGCCGCCTTGAAAATGAGGGTCGAGGACCCTGCGGCCGCGCGGCTCCATGAAAAAAAGGCGGCAAGCATCACCTGATGCCGTGCCATCACGCGCTCGCCGAGGCGCTGCACGCCTATATATATCAACACGGCCGGCATCGCCGAGGACCGCAAGGAATGGCTATTCCGGACCTCGAGCGGCCACAACGGCGATGCATTATCCGATCAGGCCATGGATCAGTCCGCCGCCTGGCGCATGATCCCGCCGGCGAGCGGCAGCGGCGGGCATCACCTCGCCGATCCGGCAATCACACGTTCAGGGCGACCGGGATCACCGCGTACCTTTCGAATGGCGGTGCCCTCGAACACGCTCAGGAAATGGCCGCGCACGGCACGAAGGAGCGGCTCACACAGGACGAGGTGGAGAGGATTCGGCTTTAGCGACGGGTGCTCAACAACTTATTGTTGCTGGATTTTCTGTGCGCTTGCCCTACCAGCCAGCTTGGTTAATGGGCTACGCCCACGGCTCTGCTTGCTCGGCGCGGCGCCCCCGCGTTTCCTTTTGGTTGCTCCGCAGCCGCCGCCCGCCTGATTCCGTCGACGCCATGCGCCGCGAAATCATGAATTCATGAAATCATGACCGCTAACCTTTTGTCCTGGCGAGATTCCAGGCTTGGCACCATTGCTAAATTCATGAATTCATGCCAAGCAGGCAGCACGCATCGGGGGTGCGATCCGGGGGAAATCCGCAATGGCCGGCTCGGCTTGGTACGACGTCATTACGCTCGCGACATCCAAGGGCGGTGTAGCCAAAACCACCCTCGCCCGTGCGTTTGCCGCCCACTGGTTCGTCATTGGTCACAAGCCGGCCTTGATCGACGCCGATCCCGAAAAGCGGCTTTTCAATCGCTACAACGAGAAAGGCCCGCTCGGTGCCGTCCCGGTGATCTCCGAGCCCGAGGAGCTCCTGGCGCAGGTGATCGACGAATTACGCGCCAGGCACACGCCGGTGATTGTCGACAGCGCGGGGTTTCGTAATCGCACCACCATAGCGGCCCTAGTCGCCGCCGATCTTGCGATCATTCCCCTCAAGCCCGCCCCGGATGACGTGGATGCCGCGATCGCCACCTATAGTTTGATCAAGGAGATCAACGAGACGCCCGAACGCGCCGGCCATCCGATACGCGCCGCCATGCTCCTCACCATGACCATGCGGGGTACCGTGATCGCCCGCCATGTCCGCAATGAGCTCGAGGCGGCCGGCTATCCCCTGCTCCAGGCCGAGATGCCGCACCGCGTGTCATACCCGGAAGCCCGTATTCAAGGCCTGAGCCCCAACATCACCGAGCCGGACGGCGCCGCCGCGCACGACATTGCCGCGATCGTTCATGAACTGCTGAATTTAGAAAATCATGAATTCATAAAATCCTCAGATGAGGAACTCATGAAAAAGGTGGTGGCATGACGCCGGCCCTTTGGTTGCAACTGTTTCCGTCCGCCGCGACGGTTCATGAACAGATGAATTTCGGAACTCATGAAATCATGAACTCATCGGCTCATGAATTCATGAAAAAGGTGGTGACCGCATGACCAGCAAGAAACTCGGCGCACTGCTGCAGTCGGCGCCGCCGGCAACCGCTCGCGCGATCCCGGAAATCAGCCCCGTCGCCCAGATCGCAAACCCGCAGCCGGGCCCGCGCCGTGTTGCCCCAATCGTCGCCAGGGACGAGACAGAGGTGCCGCTGCAGGTGCTGGTGCCCGCCCACATCCGCGAGGAGCTCGGCATCATGGTGGCGAAGGAGCGGGCGAGCCTGCGTTCGCTCATTTTGCGCGCTGTCCGCAGCCTCGGCATCGAAGTGACCGAGGAGGAGATCAAGGGGAAGAGGGGCCGCCGGCGTCCCTCGTGAAGTCATGAATTCATGCAATCATGAATTTCTAAACGCATAAATTCATCAACTGGTGAACTCATAAATTATTGAATTCATGGGCGTTCCGGCGCGAGACCTGATTCGCGCAGATTCGAGCGTTTCGTCTCCCAAACACGGGAAATTTCGACTCGTGCGGCGAACTTTCCGCAAGCGAAACGATGCAACGAATCAAATGATTACAAGGACGTAAGCGCCGCTGAATGACGACGGGTCATGGACAACCACAACACTTAGTCCATACTTGTCCCTAGTGAATCACGAGAAGGGGGGCCCATGTCGACAACCAAGAACGCCGTCTGCCCGAGGCAGCAAGCCTATCGCCGCCGACTAGCGGCCGCCGGCGAGCAGGAGGTGCTGTTCAGGCTGTCGAACGCGACGCTCGCCCTCATTGACGAGCTCAAGGAACGCCATGGGCTGCGCAATCGCGGCCAGGTGCTCGAGCAATTATTCGTACAAAGGAGAGAAGTCACCCAGCAGCAGATGACCTAGAAACTGAAAAGCCCGCCTTGCCGGGCGGGCTTTCAAAACTCGTGACGGGCCTTTTCTGCGACCATTGGGAAATATCGCAGCCCCAATCTAGCCAAAAGATGCCGTCTCTGTCAAACGGAAATTGCCGTTTCCGCTAACGGGGGAGGCTTGCCCGTCGCGATCCAGCCCAGGAAAGGGGGATTACGATGGCACAAGAAAATAGCGCCTCAGAGGCGCCACGGGGGAACTTTACCCAAGCGCCTACCGGGTTCCGGCGAATGACGCCGGGGCTGCTGAAGGCCGACCGCGCGGCGGACGGATTCAAGGGTTTGCCGCGGGGCGTGAAATCGCCCGGGCAGCTGCTGGCCGCTTTCAAAGCGGCCGCACCAAGGCTCGGAATTTCGCCGCGTCTAGTCCATGCAATCGACTTTCTGTTCTGCTTCACTGAGCCGCAGGACTGGGAACCAGATTCGCGACCGATCGTATGGCCGTCGACCGAGCTGCAGCGCACGGCGCTCGGCCTGCAGTCGACGCAGCTTAAGGAGATCACTCGGCGCCTGGTCGAGCTCGGCCTCGTCACCATGAAGGACAGCCCGAACGGCAAGCGCTACGGAAAGCGCGATGCCAAGGACCGCATCACCGAGGCCTACGGTTACGATCTCTCGCTCTTCGCGGTGCGCCACGCTGAATTCGTGCGCCTGGCGGAGGAGGGGAGGGCGGAGCGCCTCGCCATGGGGCGTTTGCGCCGGCGGGCAACGATCGCGCGCAAAGCCATCACCCAGATCCTTGAGACGGCCGCTGAGTACGCGTTCGACGGGGAGGAGTGGCAGACCCTTGCCGATGAAACCGGGGCTCTCACGCGCGCGCTGGGGGCTGTGGAGCGGATCGACGAGATGGAAACGGGAGTGAAAAGCCTGGAACGCCGGCAGCAAGCGGCGCGCGAGCGGCTCGAGACGCTCTTAAGGACAGTGGAAACCGCCCCCAAGGAGGCGGAAAACCGGCCCCACCAATACAACTACAACCCAACCCTTTATCCTAAGCAGGATACGGTAATTGCAGCCAAAGGGTGTAGCGGGGCAAGCGAGGAGCCTCAGCCTCAATCCCCAACGCCGGTACAGCCGAAACGGCCCGAGAAGGGGATGGTGCACGGCATTGCGCCGGACGAGCTCGTGCGGCTGACACCGAAGCTCAAGCCCTATCTGCGGCGCCCCAATCCGACCTGGCCCGATATTGTCGACGCCACGGACTGGCTGCGGCACGACCTTGGGGTCTCGAAATCCCTCTGGGGTGAGGCTTGCCTCGCCATGGGCCGGGAATTGGCGGCTGTCGCGCTTGCGATCGTCTCGACGAAGGAGGCCAAGCATTTCCGGACCTCCCCGGGCGGCTACTTCCACGGCATGGTCGCCAAGGCCCTTGCCGGCGAGCTCCACCTCGAACGCACGGTATGGGCCTTGCGCCGCGCAGTTGAGCGGGAACGCCATGCGGGCAGGGGAGGGGGCCGGTCGTGACCGTCATTGGGCGTGATGAAGCTTGCCATCATGCCCTTCCTTTCGCCGATCCCGGAAGAGGGTCCTCGATTTGCGGGCTCCTACGGTCCACTCCGGTGCTTTGGGGGTTCGGCCCAAGGGCCTTCCGTCCAAGGACCGTGCCGGCGGTATCCCCGACTTTCAGTCGCTGCGCCCCCTACAAGCCGGGTGATCCCCCTCCGCCGTCACGCCCCGCCGGTGCCAAAGCCTCGGACCGTATCCGGTCACTATCGAGGCCCCAATTCCGGGGCTTCAGTAACAAAAGGAAAAGTCATGATTATCGGTAACTTCACCTACAGCAAAGCCCAGGACACTTACACGGGCGAGGTTGCGACCACGTAGAGCTGCGACCGGGAGATACCGGTGCGACGGGAAAACTCGCCGACGGTCGAGGTGATGATGTCGCTGCTCATGCTGTCCTCGTCCCCGGGGTCGGCAGCCTGATGATATCGGCGGTCCGGCCGTTACAGTAGTCGCTCCAGGCCTGCAGGAGTTCGCGGCGTTCCTCGACCAGGCGCTCGTCGCGATAGGCGCGGTGGACTTGGTTGCCATAGGCGTGATCGAGCGACAATTCGATGGCGATGTCGCGGAAGCTGCGGGATGCGTAGGCCCAATTAGTAAAAGTCGTTCTGAAGCCGTGCGGGGTGGCGTCGATGTGCGGGAAGCGGTCGCGCAGCACTGTGATAAAGGCTCTCTTATCGAGAGGGCATCCGATTTTGT
>Ga0306921_10000921_pt1 | contig 27787 bp, 24 predicted proteins | sample sta12Cox44000080_FD_203760 | JGI IMG/M metagenome (GOLD analysis project Ga0306921, IMG submission 203760) | Lab enrichment of tropical soil microbial communities from Luquillo Experimental Forest, Puerto Rico - statoxic.12C.oxic.44.000.080 (v2)... | ecosystem: Environmental > Terrestrial >... | reverse complement strand
TAGGGCGGGTGATACCCCTTGGCGTTGAAGGCGGAGGAGAGCGCCAGGACGTGGGTGGGGCAAAACTCCACGCAGAAGCCACACGCCTTACAGCGTTCCACTACGATTTGTACCGATCCTTTGGCCATTTTGCCTTTCCTTAACGCGGGCGGTTAGAGGGTTGGTTGGTTTTGTCAACATCTCCCCGCTAAATCGCCATCGCGGATGGACTTACGTTGCGGTTAGGACCTTCGCTTGATACCGAACGATAGTTCGATTCTTGTCCAATAATGGCCAAGGGTTAAGTGATAGCGGTCACATTGTGATGTGAGGCGCGACACGAGGCGGCAAAGGCATAGCTGCTCGTGTTTCTCATCTCATTGAACTGTGATCGCGCTCACTGCGAAGCCGACGGGGCAGGTACACCATCTAGACAGGAGGGAAGGGGTCCCCACTTCAGGGGTCTAACGACGCTTCTCCGTACAAATGAAACGAGTCCTCATCCTTGGCGCTGCTGGACGAGATTTTCATAATTTCAACGTCGTATTCCGCAACAATCGTGAATTTCAAGTAGTCGCATTTACCGCAACCCAAATTCCAGACATCGCCGGGCGTCACTATCCGCCGCAGTTGGCGGGAGAGCGATATCCTGGTGGCATTCCGATCTTCGAAGAGGACAGGATGGAGGAGATCATTCGCGACCAGCGGGTGGACGTCGCGGTGTTCTCGTACAGCGATGTTGCCTACCCCGCTCTGATGCACGTCGCATCGCGAGCCCTGGCAACTGGAGCAGATTTCTGGTTGCTGGGCGCGGAACGCACGCAGTTGCTGGCCAAGGTTCCCGTCATCTCGGTCTGTGCGGTGCGCACCGGCTGCGGCAAGAGTCCGGTGTCTCGCCATATTGCCACAGAGCTGCGCTCCCTGGGCTGGAATCCGGTTGTTGTCCGCCACCCCATGCCGTATGGCGATCTGGTTGCGCAACGCGCAGAGCGGTTCGCCACCCTCGTTGACCTCGAGCGCTTCGAGTGCACCATCGAGGAACGGGAAGAGTATGAACCACACATCATGGAAGGTACGACAGTTTACGCCGGTGTCGATTACGAGGAAATACTTCACGCGGCAGAGCAGGAGGGCGATGTCATTCTGTGGGATGGAGGCAACAATGACACGTCGTTCTACAAGCCGGACCTGGATATCGTAGTGCTCGATCCACACCGTCCGGGGCATGAAGTTGCATACTATCCGGGCGAAGTCAACTTCCGAACTGCGCATGTGCTGATCATCAACAAGGTTGATACCGCCAATCCCGCGTCGGTGGAGATCGTGAGGCAGAACATCGCGCTCCACAATCCCAATGCGCAGGTGATCGAGACCGCCTGCACCGTCGGCGTGGAAGACCCGTCGCTGATCGAGGGCAAGCGTGTGCTGGTAGTCGAAGATGGTCCGACGCTTACCCACGGCGAAATGCCGTATGGAGCCGGAGTGGTTGCTGCCAACCGCTACAACGCAGCCAAGATCGTCGATCCCCGACCGTTCGCGGTTGGTTCCATCCGGAAGACCTTCGAAAAGTTCCCACACCTCGGCAGAGTGCTGCCGGCCATGGGATACAGCGAAATCCAGCGTCGAGAACTGGAGGCGACCATTCAGCGTGTGCCGTGCGATGTGGTGCTGGTGGCGACACCGATCGACCTGTCGCGGGCGATCAGGCTCGACAAACCTTACGTGAGGGTGCGCTACGAAGTGGAAGAAGTCGGGAGACCGGCGATCACCGAACTCCTGGAGAAATTCACCGGATCGCACGAGCCGGCGCTGGTAGCCGCGGGGAGGTAGCATGACTCCCAAAGACTTCCTCTCGATCCGCGATTTCTCACCCCAGCAAATACGGCATTTCTTGCATGTGGCATGCCAAGTGAAGGCGAAGCCGGAACTCTTCGCCGGCGTCCTCAAGGGAAAGACACTGGCGATGATCTTCGAGAAACCCTCTTTGCGTACCCGGGTAACGTTCGATGTTGGCATTGAGCAGTTGGGCGGGCATCCGCTGTATCTCTCGCCAGCCGAGATCAACCTCGGCAAGCGGGAGTCGGTGTACGATGTTGCCAAAAACCTCGAGCGCATGGTGCAAGCCATCATGATTCGCACCTTCGCCCACGAACTCGTGGTGGAGATGGCGAGACATGCCAGCATTCCGGTGATCAATGGGCTCACGGACTATAGCCATCCCTGTCAGGCCATGGCCGACTATTTGACCATGCTCGAAGTCAAGGGACAGATCGCCGGGCTGAAGATCGCCTACGTCGGTGACGGCAACAACGTGGCCCGTTCGCTTATGTTTGCGGGTGCGCAGTTAGGAGCCGATGTCTGGATTGCGACGCCGACGGGGTATGAGCCTGATGGGGAGAGCGTGGCGTGGAGCCGTGAGCGTTGCGCTGGGACAAATGCCTCCTGCACCGTTACCAACAACGCAGAGACGGCGTGTTTCGGAGCAGATGTGATCTATACCGATGTGTGGGCCGGCATGGGACAAGAGGCCGAAGCCTTAGAAAGGCAGGAGGTCTTCCGTCCCTATCAGGTGAACGCAAAGCTGGTGGGTTATGCGAAGCCTGAGGCCATCTTCCTGCACTGTCTGCCGGCGCACCGGGGCGATGAAGTCACGGATGATGTGATCGATTCGCCGCGGTCATTTGTGTTCCAGCAGGCGGAGAACCGGCTGCACGCCCAAAAGGCGATCATGCTGGAACTGATGACCGGCAAAGCGGCCGAGGCGGCGCCGGATGCAGTTGTCCGTGACGCGATGCTGGAGCTGGAGAGGTAGCCACAGTTCCGGGTCGGGCGGATGGAAGGCGGCTGGTAAGGCGCGTCCCCAGCTGTGCCAACTGGCTTCCGCCCCCCTTGGTGAGGACCTATGTATGGCGAAAACTGCCTTGGTTGCGGTTGGCGGCAACTCCCTGATTCGCGCGGGTGAAAAGGGGACCATCACCGAGCAACTGGCGAACACGCGGCAGACGGCTGTGGCCATCGTGGGGCTGATCCGGATGGGCTACCGATTGGTCATCACCCACGGGAACGGGCCTCAAGTGGGCGCCCAGCTGCTGCGCTCGGAGCGGGCGTCGGATGTTACCTATAGCCAGACGCTCGACGTGTGTGGCGCGGCCAGCCAGGGCGAGATAGGGTATCTGCTGGCGCAATCACTGCACAACGAATTGGCGTCGGAGAGCATGGAGGTGCCCGTCGTCAGCCTGATCACACAGGCCCTGGTGTCGCTTGACGACCCGGCGATGCAGAAACCCTCGAAGCCAATCGGACCGTTTTATTCGCGGGCAGACGCTGAAGAAAAGCGCCACCGACTGGGATGGCACATCGTAGAAGACGCTACGCGTGGCTACCGCCGGCTGGTGCCTTCCCCGGAGCCAACCGAGATCGTCGAGCTGGACGTGATTCATCAACTGGTGGAACGTGGAGTATTGGTGGTCTCAACTGGTGGTGGCGGTATTCCGGTGATATTGGTGAACGGCGTTCACCAGGGCGTGGAGGCGGTCATCGACAAAGACCGAGCTTCCGCACTGCTCGCAGCTCGGCTAGGCGTTGACCTGTTTGTGATCTCCACAGACACAGACTACGTATATTTGAATTACAAACGGCCGGGCCAGAGACCGCTCACCCGCGTGACTGCTGCGGAACTGGAGAAGCACCACCGCGCCGGGCATTTTCCACCTGGCAATATGGGTCCAAAAGTTGAATCCGCGCTGCGCTTTATAAGCGGAGGCGGCAAAGAAGCGGTGATTACCTCATTCGAACATTTGTGCCAGGCTGTGTCCGGATTGGCGGGAACCCACATTGTGCCCAATGACGATGAAATCGATGGGCAGCACATCAATGAAGTAGCGTTATTAGTATCCCCGTGAACCCTATGCACACCATCGAGCGACCGGCTAAACTGCACCATGCAGGTGCAAGGCGCAGCCAAGTGAGTTTGAGGCATGTTGTTGAGTCGCAGCAGTTCACCGTTCCACTGCTGATGGAATTGTTTGACCGTTCGCGGCTCATGGAGCGGATCGTTGCGCGCGGCGGCACCCTCGACTACCAGAACAAGATACTGGCCAGCCTGTTCTATGCGCCTTCCACACGGACGCGCTTCTGTTTCGAGGCGGCCATGTTGCGGCTGGGTGGACGCGTGCTCTCGACGGAACAAGCGCGGGCTTTTTCGTCGGAGATCGAGGGCGAGCAGGTTGAGGATTCGATCCGCATTATCGGCGCCTATTGTGACGCGATCGTAATCCGGCATCACGAGACGGGTGGAGCGAACCGGGCGGCAAAGGTGTCGCCCGTGCCTGTCATTAACGCAGGAGACGGCGATGGCGGTCAGCATCCCACGCAAGCGCTGCTGGATCTGTATACCATTTATCGTGAGCGTCCCATTGACGGGCTGAGTGTGGCATTTATTGGGGAACTTGACCGCGGACGGACGGTGCGCTCACTGGCGTATTTGCTGGCGAAGTTCGATCGGGTAAAGATCTTCTTCGTGAGCCCTGCGGCCATGCAGATGAAGCCCGACATCCTGCAATATCTCGAGCGGCATGGCGTGCGTTACGAACTGGAACCGGAGATCGATCACGTGATGGGAGAAGTGGACGTGGTGTACCAGACGCGGATTCGGCCGGAGCGAGCGGCCGCGATTTCCGGACCGCTGCGTTATGCCATCGACTCGACCGTACTGCAGAGAATGAGGCCCAACGCGATGATCCTGCATCCATTGCCGAGAACGGTGGAACTGGACAAAACGGTGGACGACGATCCTCGCGCCCTGTACTTTCGGCAGGCGGCCAACGGACTCTATGTGCGAATGGCATTGCTGAGCATGCTCTTAGACGGCGATTAGTTCTTGCCGCGGGGACAGAAGGATAGAGATCGCATTAATTCAATGGGAAGGGAATTCATGGAAGCGGTAGAAGAAAAATTTCACACCAACGAATTCGTCGAGCTGGAAGAAAAGTACGGAGCTCATAACTATTGTCCCCTCGATGTGGTAATCGAGCGCGCTGAGGGGGTGTGGGTGTACGACGTGGATGGCAACCGCTACCTGGATTGTCTGGCGGCGTACTCGGCGGTGAACCAAGGGCATTGCCATCCCGAGATTCTGAAGACACTCGTCGATCAGGCCCACAACGTCACGCTCACGTCGCGAGCCTTCCGCAACGACCAGCTTCCCCTGCTCTACAAGGAACTGCATGAGCTGACGGGCTTCGACATGGCGTTGCCCATGAACTCGGGCGCGGAAGCTGTCGAGACGGCCGTGAAGGCGGCGCGTAAGTGGGGCTACCAAGTGAAGGGCATCCCCGATGGCCAGGCTGAGATCATCGTTTGCGCCAATAACTTTCACGGCCGCACGACGACCGTGATTAGCTTCTCAAGCGAAGAACAATACCGCGACGGCTTCGGACCGTTCACGCCGGGATTCAAGATCATCCCTTTCGGGGACGCGAGTGCTCTTGAGGCTGCAATTACTCCCAATACGTGTGCATTCCTGGTAGAGCCAATTCAGGGCGAAGCGGGAATTATGATTCCTCCGGCTGGATACCTTCAGCGTGCCGCCGAGATCTGCCGTAAGAACCACGTTCTGTTGATCGCGGATGAGATTCAGGCGGGGTTGGGCCGCACTGGCAAGCTGTTCGCCTGCGAGCACGAAGGTGTCCGACCTGACGCTGTGATCGTCGGCAAGGCGCTGTCGGGCGGCTTCTATCCCGTGTCGGCAGTGCTGGGCTCGAAAGAAGTGTTGGGCGTCTTCCAACCCGGGGACCATGGCAGCACATTCGGCGGCAATCCCCTGGGCTGCGCCGTGGCGCGCACGGCGTTGCGCGTGCTGGTGGAAGAGAAGCTGATCGAGCGGTCGGCAGAACTTGGCGCGTATTTCCTGGATAAGCTGAAAGCCATGCAGAGTCTGCATATCAAGGAGGTACGCGGCAAGGGCCTGTGGATCGGCATCGAACTCAACACTCCGGCGCGACCTTTCTGCGAAGCGTTGAAGCAGGCGGGCGTGTTGTGCAAGGAGACGCACGCTGTCGTGATCCGTATCGCGCCACCGCTCGTGATCACCCGGCCGGAGATCGATTGGGCATTGGAGCGGATTGCCAAGGCCCTCGCGTAACTACCAGATAATCCTTGCAACGTAATGGTTGAAGTGGCGCACTCACTGAAGGGCGTGGCGCAACAGCTTTCTCAGGATCCCAGCTACCTAACCTCGAAAGCGCGCTTCGTATAAAATTAAATATTGTCCTCGATCACCACAACCTGCCACGAAGTTCGGGTTCTTGAGAGTGCCCGCACCTCCACAGCGCGCTTCTATCATCCTGAATTGGATGGTCTAAGATTTTGCGCCTTCCTGATGGTGTTTCTTCACCATGCGTTCCCGCACGATCCAACGTTCTGGACAAAGCTTGGATTTCCGCCTTTTCTGGCTACCATCATCGCTGGAATTGGCGCCTCGGGCGCGTTCGGCGTCAGCCTGTTCTTTGTACTCAGTTCCTATCTGATTACAGAATTGTTGTTGCGCGAGAAGGACCTGATCGGAACGCTGGACATACGATCGTTCTACGTCCGGCGCATTCTGCGTATCTGGCCGCTGTACTTTGTGTTTCTCGCGCTGGCCATCGCCTTGCAATGGTTTGTGCCCGGCCAGCATCTGACGTTGCGGGCGGGGGCGTGGTTCTCACTCCTGGCGGGCAACTGGTTCATTGTGTTTCATGGATTCCCGTCGTCGGTGATCTTCCCGCTGTGGAGTGTCTCGATCGAAGAGCAGTTCTACATCACCTGGCCGGCCATCGTTCGCAGGGTGAGTGAAACCGGGATGCTGATGTTCGCGGGCCTGCTGCTGGCGGTGGCAACGGCATCGCGCCTCTACCTGGGCATGCACCACGCTTTGGAAGGCGATGTATGGTGCAACACCTTCGTTCAACTCGATCCGATTGCAGCGGGGATCTTGATTGCGGTGCTGCTGAAGGGCGAGATCCCGCGCCTGTCGCGGCTCGCACGCATTGCAATGATGGCGGCGGGAATCACCGCACTGGCACTGGGCAGCCTGTACTTTGCAATCAAGAATGATCCCTTGACCACCGCGCGAATCGTCTTCGGCTATCCCTCGGTGGCTCTGGGTGGGGTGCTTGTCTTGCTCGCGGTGCTGAGAAACAGTACGAAAAGTAGCAACCGCGTGCTGGTGTACCTCGGGCGCATTTCGTATGGCCTCTACGTATTCCACGTCTTGGGTTTGCTGATTTCGGACCACGCGGTTCAAAATCAGACCGCGAATCTCTTCCGCTATTCGCTGCGAGTGGGAGTCGCACTGGTGGCGACGATCCTCATGGCAGCCGCGTCATATCGCTGGCTGGAGACGCCGTTTCTGAGCCTCAAGCAGCGCTTCACCCATGTCCTTTCCCGGCAGGGCGGATAGGCCGGATCGCGGACGAATCTTCTCTCTTAAGAAATTAGGCTGGGTCGCTAGTACTTGCGCATGTGGATTTCGGTGCCGTTTCGCTCGAAGCGGACCTCGTCCATCAATTGATTGATCAGGAATATGCCGCGCCCGTGGTTGGAGTAGACGTTTTCGCCGCGAAGCGGGCTGGGAATCGCGACCGGGTTAAAGCCGGTACCGGGATCTCGCACGACGATGAGCAGTCCATGTTCCTCGTCGCAGGAAACGCAACATTGAACTCTCTTGGCAGGATCGTTCTTGCAGCCATGAAGAATGGCATTGGCTAGCGCTTCGCGCAGCGCAGTTTCGATCTCAAATTCCTTGCCGGCTGCGCAGTCCATGCGGCGGGCCATCTCCATAATGCCCTCAACCACAGGACCGATGGCCGTTGCGTCGGCGTTGAGCGTAACCTCAATGCGTATCATCAGCTTCGGGCGATCGGACTCAATCCGAGGAAAGCCGCCAACGGATATGGCGTTGTCCCCACCAGAATCGTCTGCGTTACTGTGACAGGAATGATTCGGCCGGTCAAGCAAGAATCCTAAAAATGCTATGTTCATAAGACCTTCGTGCCATACGATCGAGCCATTCTGCGACGGTTCCACACCGTCCAGGTCGCTATGCATAGTATGAGATTCGGTGGGTGCCTGGATGACCGGGGATGGCTTGGCCTCTCGCTAACCTTTGCAGTGGCAGGGGTACTGTAAGCTGAGAGCGATCTACGGCAGCGCACTATTCCGGCCCGGCTGCAGGAATTGGCATGAACAGTCGATGTTGGCCGAATTACTCACGGCGGAGCTGATGCGAAAGACCTGGTTGCTACTGATTATTGCTGTAGCGTCGGCGTGTGTTGCCGCCGCTGAGGAGATTACTGTCGCGGCTGCGGCCGACCTTAATTACGCATTAGCGGAACTAGCTCGTCAATTCGAAACTGCGACCAGGAACAACGTGACTCTGTCGTTTGGGGCATCGGGGAATCTGTCTTCCCAGATACAAAGTGGCGCTCCCTTCGACGTGTTCTTCTCCGCGGACGAGGACTATCCCAAGAAACTGGCCACTGTCGGCATCGTGGATGCCTCTTCACTGCGCACCTACGCCGTCGGCCATTTGGTGTTGTGGATTCCGAACAACTCGCCGTTCGAACCCGAGAAGCTGCAGATGGGGGTACTTACTCAATCGGCGATTACAAAGATTGCCATCGCTAACCCGCAACACGCTCCATATGGAAGGGCCGCTATTTCGGCCCTCGAACATTTCGGGTTGAAAGGCAAAGTCTCCGCCAAGCTGGTGATGGGCGAAAACATGAGCCAGGCCGCGCAGTTTGTGCAGTCTGGAAACGCGCAAGCAGGCCTTATCGCGCTTTCGCTTGCTAAGTCTCCGGCAATGGAATCGGCGGGCCGATACTGGGAGTTGCCCTCCGACGCATATCCTGAGTTGAAGCAGGCGGTCGTAATCGTCTCCGCTTCCAAGCACAAAAAGACGGCGCAGGCGTTCGTTGACTATGTCCTTTCCTCCGAAGGTGCCGCTGTACTTCGAAAGTACGGGCTGACGCCGCCCACAAGCCAATGATCGTGCAAGCACTCGCACTTACGCTGCGTCTTGCAGTTCTGGTGTCCGTTCTGCTGATGGCCATCGGGCTGCCATTGGGTAACTGGCTAGCTTCGTCGCGCTGGCGATGGAAGTTTGTGGTTGAGGCCATTGTCTCGCTTCCCATCGTATTGCCACCGACGGTGCTCGGTTTCTACGTCCTGGTAGCGATCGGTCCGCTCAGTCCATTCGGCCGTTGGTACCACTCGCTCACTGGAGGCAGTCTCGCATTCACCTTTCGAGGACTGGTCCTGGGCTCGATACTCTACAGCCTGCCCTTCGCCGTGCACCCGATCGCGGCTGCCTTCTCATCGGTGGATCGTAAGCTGCTCGACGCCTCCGCCACGCTGGGCGCGTCTCGATGGCGTACGTTTTGGAGCATCGTGTTGCCGTTGGGTTTTCCCGGGGTGTTGACAGGGTTCGTTCTGAGCTTTGCCCATACTCTCGGCGAATTCGGTGTCGTACTGATGATCGGCGGCAATATTCCCGGCGCGACCCAGACAGTCTCGATTCTGATCTATGACCAGGTCCAGTCCCTGAACTACGCCGCTGCCAATCGTGCCGCGCTCTTGTTGTTGGTCCTTTGCCTCACCTTGCTCACACTGCTTTACGGATTACGCCGCAGCGGCAAGTGGGGAATGTGGGGTTGGCAGTGAGTGCCACTGAAACGGCGATTGTCGCACGAGGGCTGAGCTTCCGCGCGAGGAAACGCTTGTCAGACGAGCGCAAGACTGACGCATCGTTTCAATTGGATGCCAGCTTCACGATTGCAGCCGGATTCACGATTCTGTTCGGCGCATCGGGCGCCGGTAAGACTACCGTGCTGGATTGCATCGCCGGGCTGCAGACGCCCGATACTGGATTCATTGCGGTGGATAGCACGACCTTCTTCGATTCGGAGAAGGGAGTCGACCTTGCCGCGCATCGCCGCCAGATCGGATATCTCTTTCAGACACTGGCGCTGTTCCCGCACATGACAGTGAGACGAAACATTGAGTACGGACTGTCTGCGCTCTCCAGTTCGGAAAGGGACGATCGAACGCGCGAGGTAGCCGGGTCGTTCGGCATTTCTGGACTCTTCAATCGCCGGCCATCGGACATATCCGGAGGCGAACGGCAACGGGTGGCCTTGGCGCGCTCGCTAGTGACGCGCCCTCGGGTATTGCTGCTGGACGAACCGCTCACCGCCCTTGACGCTGCGACGAAGGCGCGAATTCTCGACGACCTACGCAGTTGGAATGAGCGTCATGCTGTTCCTATTCTCTATGTCACGCATGTGCGCGAGGAAATGTATGCCCTGGGCGACCGGGTATTGCTGCTGGAGGCCGGGACGCTGATTGCCGACGGGCCTCCCCAGGAAGTTCTCGGCCGTCCGCAGCAGGAGTCGGTGGCGCAACTGGCGGGCTTTGAGAACATCTTTGAATGCTCGGTCGTTGCGTCACATCCTGAGCAGGGCACGATGACGTGCCGGATTGCGGGCACCAGTGTCTCCCTGGAGGTTCCCATGTCGCGGGTGGACCGTGCGAGGCCGGTGCGAGTGGGAATTCGTGCGGGTGACATCCTAATTGCGACCTCGCTGCCGCAAGGCCTGAGCGCCAGAAACGTCATCGCCGGATCGATTCTGTCAATTCGGCAACAGGATGTGACGGTGATTGCAGAAATTGAGTGCGGTACAAAAGTCCAGGTGCATCTTACTCCCAGCGCGCGTCACTCCCTCGGTTTGAATGTTGGAAAGCAACTTTGGCTGGTGGTAAAGACGTACTCCTGTCACGTCTTGCAATAGTTCTCTCCACCCGAAGCAATTCCTCGCGGGTTGGGTGCAGCGTGCGATGACGTTTATGCCTCACGCTGGGCTGTGATGAGGCTCACTGCGGCGTTGTACACACGGTTCATACTGGAATTGTTCATGGCTGCTCCGGGCCAGGCATGGGATCGCCCATCCTGCAAGCGAAGCCGATCCGGCAGATCAAATTGCGATGCGCCTCGGTTTCAGGGGCGGGCAGCACGTTCTAAGCGGAGGTGTGAGGCAATGCCAACCGTTGTTGATCCGGAACTCAAAGAAAAAACAACCAATCCTGCGACTCCCGCCTATAAGGAGCCCGAGCTGTTCGCCGCCGAAGTTGAGATGGAGAGCAAATCCTCCGAATTTGGTGCGCTGGTGATGGTATTTGTGTTGGTTCTTGTCGTGGGCGGAACTATCTTCTACTTCTTCAAGACGTCGCGCGAGGTCTTGACCACGCCAGTCGCCACCAACTCGATCAATGAGGTTTTGAAGGCGCACGGCGGCGGTAAGATCAATTTCAGCGTCGGAACCATCGTCTCGAGTGTGAATGAGAAGCCGATGGATCCACACTATAAGTTGCTGCAGAAAGCCGGCATACTGACCGTCAAACCGCGGAGTTGGAACTCCATCTACGCGGCCATCACGCCCGCCGGTGAAAAGGTGTTGAGCGAAATCAAAGGCGTGGATAAAGGGAAGAACTCCGACGGCAATACTTCCTACGTGGTTCCGCTCGCCCAGCGCAAGATCGTCCAAATCGACAAAATCACGATGATCAAGCCGCATCTCGCTCGCGTGGACTACACCTGGAAGTGGGAGCCGAATCGACTGGGCAAGGAGTTCGATGCCTCCAGCGACCTGGTGCATGGCTTTAACACGTGGGACCGCGGAACGCTGATCAAGAGCTATGGCGTTGACTTCTATAGCGCCGCACCCACCAAGGCGAGCGTGGTCCTGGTCGAAACCAAGGACGGCACCTGGAAGCCTTACGTCGAGTAGAAGCGAAGCGCAGCCGACCGCTATCGACGAGCCAGACAGGGAGGGGCCCCGGCTCCTCCCTGTTTCTTTGGTGACGATGCGCTGCGAAATAGAACGTTTGGCGCTTGCACCACGGGGATTCGCGCGACTGACAGCATGGGTCAATTGCTGTAACTTAGAATGAAAGACACATCTCCAGAGCGATGGATTCCTGAATGGGACTCTTGCGATCGGACAGGGCCGCTGCCGTTAAGAACCACAGTGTCTGCTGCATCTCGTGCGGAGAGGTGAACGCTGCGCTCGCGGTCGATTTCCGTTGCGCGCGATGCGGCGATCTCCTGGAGGTGCAGTTTGCAAATTGGTCGGCAGGTGCAGCTCCTGATCCAGGGGAACTGAAGGCCGTTTGGTGCGAACGCAGGACATCGAACCAGCCCCTGGACGCCAGCGGCGTCTGGCGATTCCGAGAGATGCTTCCGGGGCTTGACGAGTGGTCCTCCGCGATTACCCTGCGGGAAGGAAACACTCCCCTGTACGATTTACCGCAATGCGCCCGTTCCGCCGGTGTGGAGCGACTCAGAGCGAAGCATCAGGGGATGAATCCCACCGGCTCGTTCAAAGACACGGGCATGACGGTCGCGATATCGTTCGCCCGCCAGAACAAGTTTCGCTGGGTGGCTTGCGCTTCCACCGGAAACACCTCCGCCTCGATGGCGGCCTACGCCGCCCGCGGAGGCATGCGTAGTCTGGTGGTCGTTCCGGACGGCAAAATCGCGTGGGGAAAACTTTCACAGTCATTCGACTATGGCGCCCTGACTTGCCAACTCGGCACGGACTTCGACGGTTGCGTGCGGGTGCTGGATGACATCATCCGCCGCTACCCGATTTACCTGTTGAATTCTGTGAATCCATACCGGCTCGAGGGGCAGAAAACGGCTGCGATCGAATTGCTCGAGCAACTGGATTGGCAAGTACCGCACCACGTCATCGTTCCTGGCGGTAACCTTGGGAACAACTCCGCGCTCGGTAAAGCATTCGTCGAGATGAAGCGGCTCGGGCTGGTTCACTCGTTACCTAAGGTCTCAGTAATTCAGGCGGAAGGCGCGAATCCACTGTATCGAACGGTCCATGAAAGGCAGGGCAAAGAACTTGTATCGGTTGAGGCGGATACGCTGGCAACGGCGATCCGCATTGGCAATCCGGCCTCTTGGAAAAAGTCGCTGAGAGTGCTGAACACGACCGGAGGCTGTGTAGAGCAGGTGAGCGAGGCCGAAATCGCCGTGGCAAAGGCTGAGATCGGCGCCGATGGCGTGGGGTGCGAACCAGCATCGGCGGTTACGCTGGCCGGGCTTAAGAAAATGGTAAGGACTGGGTTCGTGCGGGCTACCGACTCAGTCGTGCTGGTGCTGACCGGACATGTGCTGAAGGACCCGGAGTACACGATCAAGTTTCATCGTGGCGATCTGTCTGTCCCGCGCATGGCCGACGAGAAATTTCGTGCGCTGACGGTGCAGCAAAGAAAGACACCAGTCGTCCTGGATGCGAACCCTGACGCAGTCTTGCGGGCGATCGAGGCGGAGGACAAGCGAGATGGCTGACCGTCGTGACCCGTCTGCCATGCCGTTTCGCATGTTCCTGCCTGCTACCTCGGCGAACCTGGGGCCGGCGTTTGACGCGGCTGCCCTGGCCTTTGATTTTGGGCTGCGGATCGAGGCTGTCCTCGCTGGAGAATTCACGATTGACGCGCACGGCCGCAATGCAGACCTGTGCGGCAAGATGCCGGGAAATCTCATTGTTGACACCTACACGAGACTACTCGAGCGCGAAGGAAAGCACGTAACCCCGCTGGCCATCCGGCTCGACAATGACATTCCTCTGGGGATGGGGTGCGGTTCCTCGGCTGCGGCCGTGCTGGCGAGCGTGGCCATGGCTGCATCTTTTGGCGGCCTCGACTGGGACAGTGAGCGGATCCTTTCCGAGGCATCGGCTTGCGAAGGTCACCCCGACAATGTAGCCGCTTGCTGGAACGGTGGCGTGGTACTGGCGAGAACCCCGGCAGGAGTTCGCAGCGAGTCAGTCCCTGCGGTCAGTGTTGTTTCAATCCCTGTGGCCGTGGAGTGGCCGCTGCTGATTGCGATTCCCGAGAATCCTTTGGCAACGTCGGAGGCGCGGCGAGTTCTGCCTCGCCTTTACAGTCGCGTTGATCTCATTCACAACGTCCAGAGCGCCATGCTGCTGGTCCTCGCTTTCGGTCAGGGCCGCGGAGAATGGCTCAATGAGGCGCTCAGCGATCGAGTGCATCATCCCTATCGCGCACAGCTTTGCCCGTTGCTTCCCGCCTTGACCGCGCTGGCTGGAACGGAAGGAGTCAACGGAGTTGCGCTCAGCGGCGCAGGACCTTCCGTCCTGATGTTCCTGCACGAGGACGTGGATCGCGACGAGGTGGGTGCGCGAGTAGCAGCTCACCTGGCAGGCCAGGACCTGAACGCAGAATTGCGCTTTACCGCGATCAGCGCAGTCGGCGCCAAGGACACGTTTCAGATTTCGACGGCCGCCGCCCGGTGACGGCTGCTCAAACTGCAATAGTGGACAAACCTGAGCCAAAGCAGACCGATTGCCAGAGTTGCAAGCGTGACACCGTACGGGCTTTCTCAACCACGATGATGTTGGCCACCGATCCAGTGATGGTCAGGTTGCCGGCGAGCGTGCTCGACATGGCCAGCATGAGCCACATGGTATGCGGGTTCTGAAACTGAGGAATCAGTCCCTTGAGAAGCATTACCGCTGGAACATTGCTGACGATATTCGACAGCAGCACCACGATCGATGCGAACACGAGGCTCCTGTGCAGATTCAAGCGCTCCGCCCTCCGCAATAGCTCGCCCGTGATGCCGGCCTGCTCCGCCCCTCCGATGATCAAGAACAGCCCGAGAAACAGCACCAGCAACGACCAATCCACGTCACGTAAACATCTTTCTGCTCGCGGGTGCGCCGGACCAGCAATAATGCGCCTCCAGCAGCAGCGACCAGGGGTGGGTGAAACCCATGAGAAATCCTGCCAGCACCGCGACGGTTATAAACACGGGCCAGATTAGACGCAGGCCGGGTGGCGAGTTGAAAACATTCGGACCAACCGGTTCGGTCGGCGGATCCATTACCAACAGCTTCCGATGAATATATATCGAGTGGATCAACGCCCATTCAAGGAACAGACCAATCACGGCCACAGGGCCGAGGTGGGCAGCGAAGTCGCGATACGAAATGCCCGATACCGAGCCGATCAACATGTTTTGCGGATTACCGGTAATTGTTGGCGCTCTGCCGATGTTAGAGGCGGTGGCGAGCACAACAGATAGGGCAGCGGCCGCAGCCTCATCCTCTTGGACACTCCAAGAACGAGGGGGGCCATGAACCAACAAACAACATCGTTCACCAGAAATGCCGACAGATTCCGCTGGTGAAGATGACTCCCGGCAGCAGTTGGGGTGCAGTGAGGTGCAGGCTGACTCGATTGCTCAACCACTCGAAGAATCCTGCCACATGCAGACTGGCAACGATCAACATCATCGCGAAGAGCAGGACGAGGGTGCCGAAGTCAACCCTCTCAATCGCGTTCTTCGGCGTTAGTATGCGAAAGACGAACATGAGCACTGCGTCGACCATGGCCATGGCCGGGCGATCGATCTTCGTCCCGGGGTAGCGTCCGAATGCAAAAACGAAGTAGCTTGCGAGAAAAACGGTCCCGGCAGCCGCGATTTGCCAATCCGCAAACGCTTGGCGAAGTTCGATCATCATCGTGAGAATGTCGCAGCCTTTCTTGGAAACGGCTGATAGCGGCAGCCGGCTGTAGCGGCAAAACAGACGTTGGATTCAATTGACATATTCGGTTGCGGTATTCACCCGGAACGCAATTCAGGAATGATACTTTGTATTGGTCGAAAGGAGAGGCAGGCATGCGCCAGACGGCAATCGCCTTGGTGAGGGTAATCGTGGCGGCACTTGCTGCGGGTGCGATTATCGGATGTTCCGCCAAGCATGCAACGGTTGCCGCGCAGACCGCCCCTCCTGCCGCGATCACCATCACCGATCAAGACAATGGCAAGTCACTCGAGGTGGTTAGAGGCCAGACTCTACTCGTGCGCCTGGCTTCCAACCCCACGACGGGCTATCAATGGGCGCTGCAGGGCGATCCTGCTCCACTGGAATTGATCAAGTCCGATTTCGCGAGTGCTCCGCCAAGCAAGCATTTGGCCGGTGCCGGGGGAATCCAGACGGTTCAGTTGACGGCTAAATCGGCGGGCAGAGCTGCACTCAAATTGGATTACCGGCGGTCGTGGGAGAACGACGTACCAGCCGCCAAAACATTCGCGGTGACCGTCATTGTGAAGTAAGAACGTCTGACCGTGACCGTTTCGAGCGAGGCCTCGCGGGCTACCAGCTTGATGGCAGCGACTCGCCCAGTTCCGTTGTCAGCGCCCACTCGACGGCCCGCTGCTGGTCGCGCCTCAATTTCATTCCTCCGGATGTCAGGTAAAAAACGTCATGCGCCATCGCGCCTTCGGTATCGATGAGGGCGACCTCGATGCTGCAACTCTCTGCGGCAAGCGTCGAACTAATGGTATGCAGCAGTCCTGGACGGTCCTGCGTGATCACCTCGAGTAGCGTACTAGCGGGTGAACACTCATCGTCGTAGCGCAACTTGGTTTCCACCTTCAGCTTGGGCGGCTTGGTGTCTGCGCGGAGACGGGGTTCCAGCAGCCGATCGAGAGACGAGTCTCCGTTCAGGATGTCGATGAGCGATCTCTTGAAGCGCTCCCGTTCGGGAGGGTTCAACTCGAGCGCGCGAAAACGGTCCCGGAAATAGAAACTGTCGACAATCACTCCGGCCTCGTTGGAAAAAGCACTCGCCTTGGTGATGTCCATGCCCCAACCGTAGAGGATACCCGTCAGGGTCGAAAACAAGCCTGGCCGATCCCGGGTCACAACCGTAACTTCGTATTGATCGCTGGCGCGCCGAAGTCCGAGCTGCACCGGCTCGCTGCGCAGCCGGTTCGCCATTTCAAAGTGCGCCATCACCTGCTCGGCGGAGTGCGACATCAGGTAGCGTTGCGGCAGGCCGTCCAAGAACTTGAGCAGTTGCGAGCGGCCCCTCGGGAGCAGAGCCGCGATGCGCTCAACTTGCTCCGTACACATACTCGCACGAAAGCGCTCTTCGTCAACGCTGCGCGTGAAGTAATTGGCAGTGGCCATGTAAAGCTGCCAGAGGTTTTCAGCCTTCCAGGGGGTAAGCGCTTCGGGATTCACCGCCTTGACGTCGGCGAGCGTCAGCAGTGTGAGCATTTTCAGGCGCTCAGGTGTCTCCATCTTGCCGGCCAGCTCCCGCACGGTCTCCGGGTCGTAGATATCGCGCCGACGCAACGTCGATGACATCACCAGGTGCGCAGCGATCAAAAAGCCAATCGTCTGTCCGTCTTCTTTGCTCAACCCGAGACGCTCAACCGCCGCCAGCGCAAGCTGCAGGCTCCCGTGCACGTGGTTGTCGCCGGCGAGTCCTTTTCCGGTGTCGTGAAAGAGGATTGCCAGAAAGAGTAGCTCGGGGCGCTCCAACTCAGAGAAGAGCTCTGAAAAAGGCTGCAGCCACTCCACGTTGTTCTCGCGTAGACGATGGAGCACATCAATCGCCAGAAAAGTGTGTTCGTCGACCGTGTATCGATGATAGAGGTCCCGCAGCACCAGGGAGTCAATGGTCTCAAACTCCGGAAGGGCCAATGCCAGCAACCTGAGGGAATGCATGGAGCGAAGCGTTTCGGCGGCATTTGGCTGCACCAGCAATTCGCGGAGGTGCGTCCACAGCCTCGCGTCCTGTGGCATGGTCTCGGCGAGTGCGCGCCGTGCGTTATTGAGGCGACGTTCGGTCTCCATGGCGAGTTTCACGCCGTGCCGGGCCATGAATACGAACAATCGCAAAACGACTTCGGGGTCGCGCGCTCCTGCCGCCTGTTGAATGTAAACGCGCCTGTCCACAACCGAAAACTCATCATTCGACGCCCGCGACCGCCAGCGGCGGAACGAGCGCACCAGAGTCGAGCGGGTGGCGGAGGTTTGATCCAGCAACTGGGTGGCGTTCCGGAAGATCGCTTTGGCATTACGGAAGTACAGTCGCATCCACTCAGCGGAAGAGAGCGGACCAGTGCCAGTTCCAATGCCCCTTGCCGCCAGATCGTCTTGCGCTTCCCAGGAGACGATGTTTTCGTCACGGTTGCTGCGGTAATGCAGATAACAGCGCGCAGACGACAGAAACTCCATTGCCTCCAGCACATCATCGTCTTCGGAGTTTTGCTGTAGGTGCAGGGACTCGGGCCACTGGCGGTCCGCCTCAAGAGCCGTGATCAGGGCAATCCAGCGGGTGACATGAAAGTCACGCAATCCGCCCGGGCCGTCTTTCAGATTCGGCTCTAGATGGAATATGGTGTTGCCGTAACGAGCGTGCCGGGTATTGGTGACTTCGCTCAGGCGCTGAACGAGAATGCCCGACTCTCGCGCCACCAACTGCGTCACGCCCTTGTCGTGCAATCGCGTGAAAAGCTTGTCGTCGCCAATGAGGAAGCGACAATCGAGCAAGGAGATCGTGAACTCAACGTTGTCCTGATCGAAGCGTCCACAATCATCGATGGTGCGCGCGGTAGGACTCACTCGCAGACCCGTGTCCCATAGTTCCTGGCAGATGCTGCGTACCGGAGCCTTAACATGGGTCCGCAGGGCTTCGTTTTCACAGAGAAATAGCAGATCGATGTCAGAGTGGGGATAGAGGGCACGACGTCCGAAGCCGCCCAACGCCGCGAGGGCGAATCCTGGTTTGGAGCGGAGCGCAGGCTGCTGCTCCCATAGATGAAAGACCAATTTGTCGACAACCTGGGCGCGATCCTGGGTGCATGCCTGGCCCGAGCCGTTGGCCTCGAAGTCGCGGCGCACGCGGTCGGATTCCTCTTTGTAGAAGCTGCGCAACCCGGGATCATAGATCGGCGTGGACATGGCTCTTTCAGGGTCTTGACCCCGGGAAAAGTCGACTCGAAAACTTCAACTTGGCCGTAGCCCTGGGCTGCAGCAGGAACCTTCCAGCCCAACCCTTGAAAAAGCTTCGGCTGCTAAACCACGACCGTGAGAGAGTGGTGAAACCAAATACAACGACCCCACGTTGTCAATCTTCAACTGCGTACAAACCAATCGGGAAAAAACCAACGCGCCGGCTGCGTTGGCAGAGTGTTTCTGGTGGTGGAATTAGAAATACAGGCTTTTTGACAAGATGGGAAATTCAAACTATTTATGCCAGTTATTCGTTCCCGTTATCTTTTGCGAGAGACTTTAACCACCCCGATCCCCCTTACGAAACAACAACTTAGCGGCGTTAGAGGGCGGCAGCGCCACGCAGCGCCGCCAGACGATCGCAAGCCTTCGCAAGGTCGGCGTCGGTCTTTGCGAAACAGAAGCGGAGGAGATGATCGCCACGACCAGCTTGAAAGAAGGCTTCCCCGGGAACACTGGCCACCCCGGTGAGGCGCAAGAGGTTCATCGCCTTCTCGACACCGTCAGCACCGGGCACCACCGAGGCATCTGCCAGCACGTAGTAGGCTCCTGCGGGAACGCTGGGCTCCAGTCCAGCCACCCGCAGCGCACTGCAGATCATTCCGCGCTTCAGTTGATACTCCGCAATCAACTCGGCGTAAAACGAATCGGGAAGATGGTCCAAACCGGCCGCGGCTCCATGCTGAAAGGCAGACGGGGCACACACGTAGGTTAGGTCATGAAAGTAGCTGATGGCTGGGGTCCATTGTGCAGATGCGTGCAGGAATCCCACCCGCCATCCGGTGATGCTGAAGACTTTGGAGAAGCCTGAAATGGTGATGGTGCGGTCTGCGATGCCGGGCAGCGAAGCCGGACTGATGTGTCGCTGGCCGTCGTACACGAAGTGTTCGTAGATCTCGTCGGTGAAGAGAAACAGATCGTGAAATCGAGCTATCGCGGCAATCTGTTCCAGTTCTGCCATCGAAAACACCTTGCCCGATGGATTGGCGGGTGTGTTCACCACGATGCCCCGAGTCTTTGACGTGATCGCCGCAGTCAAGCGGTCCGCGATCAGGGGATAGTCGGGCGGGTCAAGCGACACCAAAACTGGCTTGCTGTATTGACCGACGAGGGTAGCGTGATGATAGCCATAATACGGCTCGAAAAGAATCACTTCGTCGCCGGGATTCAGCAGCGCGCGGCACGCCGAGTCAAATCCACCCGTCACCCCGGAGGTAATCAGGATTTCCGAGTCCGGGTCGGCCGTGATTCCATTCTGGCGCCGGAGCTTGTTAGCGATGGCGTTGCGCAGGGAAGCGATGCCGTCAGCGCGAGTGTACTGGTTATAGCCTGCCTCGATGGCGGCTTCCGCCGCCTGCCGCACGATGGCCGGAACTTCGGTATCGCACACGCCCTGCGCCAGGTTCACGCCGCCCACTTTCTCGCACTCCACCGACATGCTGCGGATCGTGGATTGCTCAATACGGCTTGCGACTTCACTCAGTCCCAACATGCCGAGCTCCTTCCGGTGTTGCACTGCGCTTCAACAGTGTGCCACAGACGGTGCGCCAGGACGCCGTTCAGGGAGCGGATTACGCACTTGGATGGAGGGGAATCGAGCCGGCGGAGGGGTGGAAGGTAGGATGGAAACTGGCCCGTAAGCGGGCGGGCATAAGGGACAGAAGTGGCAGGCAGGGTACCATTCCGGGACGAGCAGCATGGGGGATTCCCTGATGGTTCACTTATCACAATGGGGTGTGACTTTCGTCGTTGCTGTCTGCCGGGAAAGAGATAGAATGGAAATGGAATTGAAAATGATTTTCAACTTCATATTCGGGCGCAAGCACCCACGCCATCCTGAGGCCCGCGCCCTGGCGGACCTCCGGGTCGGCGAGCGCGCCATCCTGGAAGAATTGGAACTGGACCACCCCATCGCCGAACATCTCATGAACCTGGGGTTTGTGCCAGGTTTGGAAGTTACAGTCGAGCGCAGCAGCCCGGGCGGAGATCCTCGGGTCTATCGAGTCGATGGGACAGAGGTCGCGATGCGCCGCGAAGTTTCACGCCACATTCACGTGTCCCTGGTCGGCGCGCCTGCCTTCGGTGATTAATCCACGGGAGGGCCAGCGATGACGTGCCATGCAGTGGCGCGCCCACCCGACGATGCGCCCGGTACCTCGTATCGCACGGTAGCGGTCGTAGGCCCTCCGAATTCCGGCAAGACCACGCTTTTTAACCGACTCACCGGATTGCGCCAGAAGGTCGGCAATTTTCCCGGTGTAACTGTAGAGCACCACATCGGCTACATGCACGATGCCGAAGGCGAAGAGGTCGCTCTGATTGACCTACCCGGCATCTACAGCCTTCTTCCAAAGTCAGAAGATGAAAAAGTTGCGGTGGCTGTGTTGCAGGGCACCATGCCCGGGATGTCACGTCCCGACGCCGTGATCGTGGTTCTGAATTCGACCAACCTGAATAGTCACCTGGTACTGGCGGCGCGCGTGATCGCGTTGGGCTTGCCGACGCTGGTGCTGCTCAACATGGCGGATGAACTGCACAAGCAGAACGGTGCCGTTGATGCGCTGGCTTTGGCGCGGCAACTGGGAACTCCGGTTGCCCTGATCAGTGCTACAACGGGCGCCGGCTTGGAGGCGATTCCCAATTTTTTGGCTGGCGGATCACCCGCTACCGAACCATTGGAACTTCCCGTGGTTGGCAGCACGCGCAGCGTGCGCGAATGGGCAGTTCGGGTAGGAGAGAATGCGAACTATCGGCGCCCAGCCACTCCCGTGTGGACCCGGAGACTCGATAACGTATTCCTGCATCGTGTCTGGGGCCCGGTGATCTTTGCGATCGTGGTGATCGCGGTCTTCCAGATGATCTTTGCCGCCGGCCAGCCATTGCAGAACCTGCTGCAAAATTATCTCGACATTACTGGCGCCTGGGTCGGCAAGCTGCTGCCCAACGGTTTGTTCCGCTCGCTGTTGATCAATGGGGTGTGGAAGGGCACTGGCTCGGTGGTGGTTTTCCTGCCGCAGATTCTCTTGCTGTTTCTGGTAATCGGAATCCTGGAAGATTCGGGTTACCTGGCGCGAGCGGCGGTGATCGCCGATCGCACCATGTCGCGGGTTGGCCTGAACGGCAAAAGTTTTATTCCGCTGCTCTCCGCGTACGCGTGCGCGGTCCCCGCCATCATGGCAACCCGCACCATCGAGAACAAGCGCGACCGCATAGCCACCATCTTGATCGCTCCCTTCATGACTTGTTCGGCGCGGCTGCCGGTGTACACCATGGTGATCGCCGCGTTTCTACCGAGTCGCGCGCTGCTGGGCCCGTTCCTGAGCACGCGGGCTGCGGCGATGCTAGGGCTGTATGTACTGGGATTTTTGATGGCCGTGCTGACGGCTCGCTTGCTGAAGTCAACCGTGCTGAAGAGCAAGGACGCGCCCTTTATTCTGGAAATGCCACCTTACCGTTGGCCGAAATTTTCGTCACTGATGTTAAGGTTGGTTGATCGTGGCAAGGCATTCCTCTATCGTGCAGGAACCGTGATTATGTTGGTGTCGCTGCTGTTGTGGGCGGCAACCAACTTCCCGATGCACAACGGAGAGCCTCCAGCCATCCAGGACAGTGTGGTGGCGTCGCTAGGGCACAGCATTGCGCCGGTGATCCGTCCGCTGGGCTTCGACTGGAAGATTGGCGTAGGACTGGTGACATCGCTGGCGGCGCGGGAAGTGATCATCGCAACCCTAGGCACGTTGAATGGTATCGATGCTGAATCGCACTCGTTTGATTTGCAGATGGCCCTGCGACATGAGCTGTCGCTGCCGGCGGCTGTCGCGCTCCTGGTGTTTTTCGCGTTTGCCATGCAGTGCATGTCCACCATAGCCGTGGTCCGTCGCGAGACCAATGGCTGGAAATGGCCCGCCGTGCAGTTCGCGTACATGACGCTGGTCGCATACGTGTCGGCGTTTGCCGCCTTCCACATTGCCGGCCGGTTCATTCACTGAGAAGTTTCTGAACATAGTTCGGAAGAACTTCGCCTGCCTTGCCTGGCAGCACCTCGTCGAAATACGCGCTATTCGAGGGTTCATCGGGGCCGACATAGAGGGTTCGGGCACGGTTGTGGCGAGCTATCCGCACGAAACTGGCGGCAGGCTCCACCACTCCTGACGTCCCGACCGTGAGTAGTATGGTCGCGCCGTCGAGTTGATGCAGGATGAGGTCCATCTGAAACGGGACTTCTCCGAACCAGCAGATGTGGGGACGAAGCAGGGCCCCACATTCACCGCAATTGGGAATCTCCGCCCTCGTGCGATAGAGGCTGCGATCCTCGAATGGAGGGGTGCGGCAGAGCGAACCAGAACAGCGGGACTGCATCAGCCGGCCGTGCATGTGGATTACCCGTTGTGATCCAGCCTGTTCATGCAGGGAATCGACATTCTGAGTGCACAGGAAGAAGCGATCTGCCAGCGCTCGCTCGAGTTCCGCCAACGCAAAGTGCGCAGGATTCGGCTGGACGGTTGCGTGCCGCTGGCGACGCTCGGAGTAAAACTGCCATACCAGCGCCGGATCGGCGGCAAAGGCCTCCGGGGTTGCGACCTCCTCCACGCGGTAGCCGCGCCAAAGCCCGTTCACGCCCCGGAACGTAGGAAGCCCGCTTTCCGCGCTGACTCCCGCGCCCGTGAGCACGAATAAACGATCTTCAGGCAAGAGCACTCTCACGCTCCAGATACAGCCCGGCAACGGTTACATAATCCCCGGCCCATTGGATATACTAAGTGGTTTGGTTGCCACCTGTGTCCGGTTCCGCAACCAGTGGGCGCATCTGTCCGCCCGGTGGGGAATCTATAACAAATACGTCATGAAAGCGCAGCCGGGAATTGCTGTGAAACGCCGCTGCCTCGGAGTTTGTCATCCTTGTCCACCGTACTGATGAATGTTGACAGCGAGAAGCTGGAACGCGTGATGGATTCGTTCCGCCGCTGGGGTTATCTGCAAGCCGATCTTGATCCATTGGGGCATTTCACTCCCCTGCCTCATCCCGAGCTTGAGTTGTCCGGCGAGGAAGCCGATGCCGCGCGTCGCATCTACTGCGGCAGCATTGGTGTCGAGTTCATGCACATGCCGGACCCGGAGTGCCGGCGCTGGATCCAGGAGCGCATGGAAACCGAGCAGTCACTGCCGGTTAATCGCGCACGGGTTCTCGATCAACTGGTGAGGGCCGACGTTTTCGAGCAGACCATCCACTCCCGCTATATCGGAACCAAGCGGTATTCGCTGGAAGGAAATACCGCGCTGATTCCCTTGCTGGACGAGATTTTGAATTCCGCCTCGGAGAATGGCGCCGAGCAGGCAGTGCTCGCGATGAGCCACCGCGGACGCCTGAACGTCATCATCAACATCGTCAAGCGGCCGGCAGCCGAGATATTTGCGGGCTTCGAAGACGTTGACCCCCGCAGCGTGCTGGGCGGCGGAGATGTGAAGTACCACATCGGCGCTACCGGCATGTTTACTGGCGCCAGTGGCGGGCAACTGCGCGTTCACCTCGTGTCGAACCCGAGCCACCTCGAGGCCGTTGACCCAGTTGCTTTGGGGCGCGCGCGTGCGAAACAGACGCGCATCGGTCGCGACGGCAAAACGAAGGTATTGCCACTTTTAATGCACGGCGACTCCGCGTTTGCAGGCCAGGGAATCACGGCCGAGACGCTCAACATGGCTCACCTTCGAGGTTACAACGTCGGTGGTACGGTCCATGTCATCGTCAATAATCTGATCGGATTTACGACCAACCCGAGCGAAGCGTATTCCAGTCGCTTCTCCTCCGATCTCGCTAAGCGCCTGCCGATCCCGATTTTCCACGTGAACGGCGAAGACGCCGATGCCGTGGTTCGCGTCGGACGCATGGCTCTCGAGTATCGCTACGAATTCGGAACCGATGTGGTGGTGGATTTGATTGGGTTCCGGCGCCATGGTCATTCCGAAGTGGACGACCCGACCATCACGCAGCCGATTCTTTATCGCAAGATCAAAGACCGTCCGCTGCTGTATCTCACCTACGCCAATCGCGTGGGCATGGATGCGCAGCCGTTTGTGGAGAAGTTCCAGTCTGAGCTTGACGTAGCCCAAAAGACCGGCAAGAGCATGGCCAAAAAGCCGGTCATGCGCCAATTGCCGAGTTACTGGGCTCCCTTTCATGGCGGCTCCTACAATCCGGCTGACGAAGTTGACACCGGGCTTCCGGCTGCCGAACTGCAACGCATCACCGACGGGCTCACCAGTTACCCCGCAGACTTCCACATCCATCCCAAGCTGCAGAAACTGCTGGAGCAGCGCCACGAGATGGGATACGGTAGGCGCCCGCTGGACTACGGCATGGCGGAAGCCCTAGCCTTCGGATCGCTGGCGATGCAGGGAACACCTATCCGATTGAGCGGTCAAGACAGCCGGCGCGGAACGTTCAACCAGCGGCACTCGGTGCTGATCGACATCGTGGACGAGAAGGAATACGTTCCGCTTTGCCATCTCGCGCCAGGCCAGGCGCGGGTCGAGATCTACAACTCTGAACTGTCGGAAGCCGCCGTAATGGGATTTGAGTACGGCTTCTCGCGCGACTTTCCGGAAGCGCTGGTGATGTGGGAGGCGCAGTTCGGCGACTTCGCCAACGGCGCGCAGATCATCATCGACCAGTTTGTGGTCGCCGGCGAGGACAAATGGGACCTGCTTACCGGATTAGTGTTGCTACTGCCGCACGGTCACGAAGGCCAGGGCCCGGAGCACTCCAGCGCACGCATCGAACGCTACTTGCAGTCGTGCGCGCGCGACAACATGCAGGTGGCCCAGCCGTCAACCGCCGCGCAGTATTTCCATCTTCTGCGTCGTCAGGCCATGCGCAAGTGGCGCACACCCCTGATCGTGTTCACACCAAAGAGCATGTTGCGCCATCCCGAGGCGTTGTCTCCGCTATCGGAGCTTGAACACCCACGCTTCCAGACGGTGCTGGCGGACGAATCTGCGCTCGATGCCAAGCGGGTGCTGATGTGCACCGGCAAGATCGGCCACGAGTTGCGCATGGAGCGGCGAAAACTGAGAATGTCCGGGCCGGCCATTGTCATGCTCGAGCAAATGTATCCCTTCCCTGAGAGCAAACTGCGCGAAGTGTTGGACCGTTATAAGAATGCAACGGAGTTCATTTGGGTTCAGGAAGAGCCTGCCAACATGGGTGCGCTGTCCTTCCTCGCGCCTAGGCTCCGGCGCCTTGTGGGACCCAAGCTACGCAGCATCAAGCGCGCAGCCAACGCCACCCCAGCCACCGGTTCGGCCAAGGCGCACGAACTCGAGCACAAGACCCTGATCACGCTGGCGTTGGGCAACCGACACATCACGACGCTGAACTCTTCCTCAAGCTCTACGACCTGCGCCGCGAGTCGGTGATGCGGGAGGCACGCGCCTACTTTGTCCGATTGCCGCCGAGCCTCGACGCCTTTCTTGCCGTCGCTGCCAATCCAACGACTAAGGAGAATTCACTTCAGCGCAGGTGCTGGAAGCTCTCACTGCCATGCGCCGGTTGGAGTCGATCTCGTAGTCGAAACCGCGGAGGCAAAAGCGTGCAAATCTTGAGGCACAAATCGAAAACGTCACGTATCACGAAGCCAGACACGCCGTCGCCGACGTGCGGTTCGGCTTGGAATGTCAGCAGGTGACGATCATCGCCAACAGGCAGGAGGGATCAGCAGGTTGTGCCATGCCTGGTTGGGATCGTGAGCAACCGGAAGCAATGACGCAAGGGGATTACGACCAACCCCCGGCTAGTGAAGTGCCCGGTTTCACGAAGGGTGGCAGGCCCCGTCCATGCCAGCTTATCTCCGCTATCAAACCGGAAACGACGGAGCATTTGATCATCGCATTGGTGGCTGGCTATGCTGCCGAGATCAGGCACGATCCGGCTCGTGAAGCTACCGCCAAATCGGGGAGCAGGCAGCGATTTTGAACCGGCGCGTGCTGTGCTCAGGCGCATGGCAAAGGCCGCCCACCTCGCTGCTTGGCACAGAAAGGCCCACCGTTTCGTCCAGCAGAACTGGAAGGCTATCGAAATGGTTGCCGTGATTTGATGTCGGCGAAGACGCTTGAGGGGACAGAAGTGGAAACCATCGTAGCTATAGCGGACGGGAGAAGGCTGCATTCAAGAGTTGGCCCAATACCTCGCCCGTACCGGACGCAAGCCAGCTTCACAGTTTCCGTTCAAAGTAGTTAGGGAGTGACCCTCGCGCTTACCTGAGATTGCTAGGGAGATGAGGGCAGGCCTGGGCACGGTGCACCGGGCGGGGCAGAAGCCGACATATGAGCCCTTGTCCACTCACGATATTTCAAGGGCTGGCGAGAACACGATAATAGATCTTCTACCCCAACTCTCTAGAGCCCACTACGCCCCGCCTTGCGCTATCCACTCTTCTTGACGTGCCGCACCACGTCCTCGCGAATCTTGCGCTGGTTGGCGCCGAGGGTGGCGGGATCGCGGTCGAGCAGCCACAACAGATCGCGCTCGGGGATGGCCAACGCCGCCGCACGCTCACCCAAGTCCTGGAGTGTTTGAAATAGATTCCACGCGCTGATAGTTGTACTTGAGTGCTCGGGTCCCAGCACACAGCGCTTGACAGTGAGCGTGTCTTCCTGCAGCTTGCGCGCCCCCCCCGCCAAGTCGCCCTGTGCATGCAGCATCTGTGCCAGATGATTCATCGCAATGAGCGTGGGTGCTCCCGCCCCCGTACACGGCGATCGATGTCCAGCACCTTTTCCTGCAGCTTGCGCGCCTTTGCTAAATCGCCCTGTGCATGCAGCGTCTGTGCCAGATTATGCATTGCCGTGAGCGTATCCGAGTGTTCGCGCCCCTGCGCAGTGCAGGTGAAACTCAAGCTCGCGCTCGTGGAGCGTTCGGGCCGACG
>Ga0306921_10000920_pt1 | contig 27793 bp, 22 predicted proteins | sample sta12Cox44000080_FD_203760 | JGI IMG/M metagenome (GOLD analysis project Ga0306921, IMG submission 203760) | Lab enrichment of tropical soil microbial communities from Luquillo Experimental Forest, Puerto Rico - statoxic.12C.oxic.44.000.080 (v2)... | ecosystem: Environmental > Terrestrial >... | reverse complement strand
CAGGGGCCGGGTCGAAAGCCAGCAGGCTTTCGACACCTGGTTCCGCCCCATCACCCCGCGAGCGATCGACCCCCGGAGCGTCGAACTCGAAGTCCCCAACGCCTTCTTCGTGGATTGGATCTACGAGCACCACCTGCCGGCGCTGCGCGACAGCCTGGCGGAGGTTCTGGGTGGCGCTCCCGAGATCCAGCTCGTTCCTCGCGAGCCCGAGGCCGCGCGACCCGCGACGGCCCCCGGCGCGCGGCCGACCCCGGCAACCGCCACGCCAGCGCGCTCGTGGCTCGAGAGCCAGCTCAACCCGCGCCTCAGCTTCGAGGGGTTCGTGGTCGGGCACAGCAATCGCTTCACCCACGCCGCGTGCCTGGCGGTCGCGGCGCGGCCGGCGCTGGTCTACAACCCGCTCTTCATCTTCGGCGGCTCGGGCCTGGGCAAGACCCACCTGCTGCACGCCATCGGACACGCGGTCAAGCAGGCGCGCCCCGAGGCCCGCGTCTACTACGTGCCGGCCGAACGTTTCACCAACGAGATGATCTACGCGATCCAGCATGCCCAGACGCTGGCGTTCCGCAACAAGTACCGCAACGTCGACGTGCTGCTGATCGACGACATCCAGTTCCTGGCCGGAAAGGAGGGCACACAGGAGGAGTTCTTCTACACCTTCAACGCCCTGCGGGACGCGCACCGCCAGATCGTGGTGACCGCCGACAAGCCGCCCAAGGACATCCCGATGCTCGAGGAGCGGCTCACCTCGCGCTTCAACCAGGGCCTGGTCACCGACATCCAGCAGCCCGACATCGAGACCCGCATCGCCATCCTGCGCGCCCGCTCCGAGCAGGAGGGCGATGGGCGCTCGCTGCCCGAAGACGTGCTGCTGCTGATCGCCGATCGCATCCGCAGCAACGTGCGCGATCTCGAGGGCTGCCTGGTGCGGCTGATGGCGGTGGCGTCGCTCACCCAGCGCGAGATCACGCTCGAGCTCGCCGAGGAGGTGCTGCAGCACTACGTCAACCCCGAGCCCGACCAGATGACCCCCGAGCGCATCCTGCTCGCGGTCGCCGAGCGCTTCGGGGTGAGCGGCGAGGCGCTGTGCGGGCCGCGTCGCACCCGTACCGTGGCGCTGCCGCGGCAGGTGGCGATGTACCTCACGCGCCAGCTCACCGACCTGTCGCTGGTCGAGATCGGGCGCCTGTTCGGCGGCCGCGATCACACCACGGTGCTGTACGCGTGCGAGAAGGTCGGCACCATGATCACCGCGGACAGCGAGTTCGCGAGTCGCATCAACGGTCTCATCTCCACACTCGCGTCCGGATGAACGGTTGATAACCGGTGGAGGAATGGGGAGAATCACGGACTCCCCATCAGGCTCTGAACGGTGTGTTCAAACGGGTCGGTTTTCCAACACCGGTTACGCCGCAGCTAAAATGTTGCGCCGCTTCTGATTGAATGGCATTGTTGTAGTCGATTCACAAACTCCACCAGCCCTTCTTCTACGAGCTTCTTATTTATTGAAATACAAAGACTTAGAAGGCCGACGCGAGTGTTGAAATCGCTTGCGGGCCGGAGGCCCTCCGCCTATGATGCGAAACGTTAGCCCCGAAGCCCCCTCGAGCAGGGTCGTCGAGGATGCCGGAACTATTGGCCCCCCTTTGGCTTCCCCTGAGTCACGGAGCGAGCGAATGGAACTGAGCATCCAGCAGGCTGACCTGGCGTTTGCCGCCGGCCGGGCCCTGGGATCGGTCGCGGTGCGCAATCCCCTTCCGCTGCTGAGTTGCGTGCTGGTCGAGGCCGAGTCGGGCGGGGTCAGGGTCACCGGCACCGACCTCGATGTGACGACGTCGGTGTTCGTGCCCTGCCAGGTGAAAACTCCGGGCAAGGCGGCGGTCTCGGCGCGGCATTTCAACGACGTGGTGCGCAAGCTGCCGAAGGGTGAGCTCAAGCTGTCGATCAAGTCCAACCAGTGCGAGGTGGCCTACGGCGGCGGCAAGGGCTGGTCACGCTTCCCGACCCAGCCGGCCGGCGAGTTCCCGCGCATTCCCGAGCTCAAGGCCGAGACCCGGCTTCAGATCGAGGGCGACGCGCTTTCGCGGCTCGCGGGCCGCACCAGCTACGCCGCCTCGACCGAGGACGCGCGCCCGCAGCTCAACGGCGTGCTGATCGAAAGCCGCAAGGACCAGTTGGCCCTGATCGCCACGGACGGGCACCGGCTGGCGCGCGCGGTGCGCAAGGGTTCGTTCGCGGCGCTCGACGACAAGGGACTCATCATCCCGGCGCGCGCGCTGAGCGCGGTGAGCCGCACCGCCGAGGAGGCGACCAGCGCGGTCGAGATCGAGGTCGCCGGCGGGCGCAACCAGGCCGGCTTCAGCACCCGGGTGGGCGAGTACCGGGTCCAGATCCTCACCCGGCTGCTCGAGGGCGATTATCCGAACTACCAGCAGGTGGTGCCCAAAGACAACCCCAAGGAGATGCAGGCCAAGCGCGACGATCTGATCGAGGCGGTCGACATCGTCGCCTCGCACGCCGACAACGTCACGCGCCAGGTGCGCTTCGCGCTGCGCCGCGGCCGGCTCGGGGTCTCCTCGACGACCCCCGAGCTCGGCGCGGGTGAGCAGCAGCTCGACGCCGACTACCAGGGCGACGACATGGAGATCGGCTACAACGCCAGCTACCTGCTCGACATTCTGCGCAGCATCCCCACCGAGCGCGTGGTGTTCCGGCTCAAGACCGCGCTCTCGGCCGGGCTCATCGAGCCGGTGGGCGCGATGCCGCTGGCCGAGGAGTCGATGCTGTGCCTCATTATGCCGCTGCGCCTGCCCGACGCGGTCGGCTGATGGAGCCGGTCGCCGGGGCGCTCTCGCGCCTGTTCGGCCGCCTCGGCCTCGATCGCGGTCTGCTGGGCTGGCGCGCGGTGAGCGAGTGGCCGGAGCTGGTGGGCGCGCGGCTCGCGCGCCACACGCACGCGGTGTCGTTTCGTGACGGCGTGCTGCACGTCGAGGTCGAAGGATCGGCCTGGATGCACGAGCTCGGATTCCTGAGGCGCGAGCTGGTGGGCGTGATCAACCGGCATCTGGGCGCCGAGTGCGTGAAGGACGTGCGTTTCGTCATTCCCCGGGGAGGGAGCCCCACATGAGTTCGGACGAAGGCGAGGTGTCGGTGTCGGCAACGGTCAATCCCAAAGGTCATCACTACGACGCCACCAGCATCCAGGTGCTGGAAGGGCTGGAGGCGGTGCGCAAGCGCCCCGCCATGTACATCGGCGACGTCGGCACGCGCGGCCTCCATCACCTGGTCTACGAGGTGGTCGACAACTCGGTCGACGAGGCGCTGGCCGGCTACTGCGACGAGATCTCGGTCACCATCGAGGGTGAGGGCAGCATCACGGTGGTCGACAACGGGCGCGGCATCCCGGTCGACATCCACGCCACCATGAAGAAGCCGGCGCTCGAGGTGGTCATGACCACGCTCCACGCCGGCGGCAAGTTCGACAGCAAGACCTACCGGGTCTCGGGCGGGCTCCACGGCGTCGGCGTCTCGGTGGTCAACGCGCTGTCGGCGTGGTGCGAGGTCGAGGTGCTCAAGGACGGCACGATCTACAGCCAGCGCTACGAGCACGGCAAGCCCACCGGCCCGATGAAGACCCGCCCCGCCGAGCGCGGCCGCAAGGGCTCGGGCACCACCACCCGCTTCATGGCCGATCCCACCATCTTCGACGACGTGACCTGGCACTACGACACCCTGGCCGGCCGCATGCGCGAGCTCGCGTTCCTCAACAGCGGCCTGATGATCCGGCTCACCGACGCGCGCAGCGGCGGCAAGAAGGCCGAGTTCCAGTACAAGGGCGGGATCGTCGAGTTCGTCAAGTATCTCAACCAGAACAAGGACGTGCTCCACTCCAAGCCGGTGTCGTTCTCGCGCGAGCGCGAGAACGTCGCGGTCGACGTGTCGTTCCAGTACAACGACAGCTACGTCGAGTCCGTCCACTCGTTCGTCAACAACATCAACACCATCGAGGGCGGCACCCACCTGGTGGGCTTCCGCTCCGCGCTCACCCGCACCCTCACCAACTACGCCGAGCGCGAGGGCATGATGCGCAATGCCAAGGTCAGCGTCTCGGGCGAGGACGTGCGCGAGGGGCTGACCGCGGTGGTCTCGATCAAGATGCAGAACCCGCAGTTCGAGGGTCAGACCAAGACCAAGCTCGGGAACAGCGAGGTCAAGGGCATCGTCGAGAGCACGGTGGGGGAGGGATTGCGCGAGTACTTCGAGGAGAACCCCTCGGTGGCGCGCAAGATCATCGAGAAGATGCTGGCCGCGGCGCGCGCCCGCGAGGCGGCGCGCAAGGCGCGCGAGTTGGCGCGGCGCAAGACCATCCTCGACGGCGGCTCGCTGCCCGGCCAGCTCGCCGACTGCGCCTGGGACACGCCGGAGAACTGCGAGATCTACATCGTCGAGGGCGACTCGGCCGGCGGCACCGCCAAGCAGGGGCGCGACCGGCGCTTCCAGGCCATCCTGCCGATCCGCGGCAAGATCCTCAACGTCGAGAAGGCGCGCATCGACAAGGTGCTGGCCAACGAGGAGATCCGCAACATCATCACCGCGCTGGGCGCCGGGGTGAAGGAGGAGTTCGACATCGCCAAGCTGCGCTACCACCGCATCATCGTCATGACCGACGCCGACGTCGACGGAGCGCACATCCGCACCCTGCTGCTCACCTTCCTGTACCGCGAGCTGCGCGGGCTGGTCGACGGTGGGCACGTCTACATCGCGCAGCCGCCGCTGTTCATGGTCAAGAGCGGCAAGGACGAGATCTACTGCTTCGACGAGAAGGAGCGCGACGAGGCGATCGCACGCGTCGGCCGGAAGAACGTCACGGTGCAGCGCTACAAGGGCCTGGGCGAGATGAATCCCGAGCAGCTGTGGCGCACCACCATGAATCCCGAGACCCGCACCCTGCTGCGGGTGTCGAGCGAGGACGCGGTCGAGGCCGACCGCATCTTCACGGTGTTGATGGGCGAGCAGGTCGAGCCGCGCCGCCAGTTCATCGAGGAGAACGCGCTGGCGGTCCGGAACCTGGACGTCTGATGCGCCGACCGGCCGGCGGGCGCGCGTGGCGGGCCCCGGTGGCGGCGGCCCTGCTGGCCGGCCTGGCCGCGGCGCCCGTCGGCGCGCATCCGCGCCTGCTGCTCTCGGGCGGGCGCACCTTCGCGATCATCGCCAACAGCACGGAGGGCGGCCCGAGCTTCGATCTGCGCGCGCTGTGGCCGATGCGCAGCGACATCGGCCTGGGCGCCGCGCTGTTCGCCCACGACATGGGGCAGGCGGTGGGCGAGTTGCCGCTCGACATGGGCGCGGTCGGCGAGCCGGCCGAGTTCACGGCCGGCGCCGGATTGGCCGCCGACCTGCACCCGTTCGCGAACCGCGCCGGGCCGGCGCGCGGGCTGTTCGCCAACGGCACCGCCGGACCTTACCTGGTGCGCGAAACCCAGTTCGGCAACCAGCTCTACTCGCAGGGCGCGCTGGGCTGGAGCCTGGGCGGCGGCTGGCGCACGCGGCTCGGCGACCGCGCGACCGCCGGCGGTTTCGTCCAGTACCACCGCGTGTTCAACGATCGGCTCGGTCGCTTCATGTCGGCCGGGCTCGAATGGTCGTGGCGCTGAGGAGATGACATGTCGCTGAACGATCGCACGAAGATCGTCGACACGAATATCGAAGAGGAGATGAAGACCAGCTACATCGACTACTCGATGTCGGTCATCGTTTCCCGCGCGCTTCCCGACGTGCGCGACGGCCTCAAGCCCTCGCAGCGCCGTATCCTGGTCGCGATGAACGACCTCAACCTGGCGCCGGGCCGCGGCTACCGCAAGTGCGCGAAGATCGCCGGCGACACCTCGGGCAACTACCATCCGCACGGCGAGGCGGTGGTGTACCCGACGCTGGTGCGGCTGGCCCAGGACTGGGTGATGCGCTACCCGCTGGTCGACGGTCAGGGCAACTTCGGCTCGATCGACGGCGACGCGCCGGCGGCGATGCGCTACACCGAGGCGCGCCTCACCGCGCTGGCGGTCGAGATGCTCGCCGACCTCGAGAAGCGCACCGTCGATTTCCGCCCCAACTACGATGAGACGCGCGAGGAGCCCACCGTGCTCCCCGGCGTGCTCCCCAACCTGCTGGTCAACGGCTGCTCGGGCATCGCGGTCGGGATGGCGACCGAGGTGCCGCCCCACAACCTCGCCGAGGTGTGCAACGCCATCGCCCACGTCATCGAGCACCCCGACGCCACCCCGGCCCAGCTCATGAAGCTGGTGCACGGGCCCGACTTCCCGACCGGCGGCATCATCTACGGCACCCAGGGGATCCGCGACTGCTACACCACCGGCCGCGGGCTCATCAAGGTGCGCGCCCGGGTCCAGGTCGAGGAGGGCAAGGGCGGACGGATGAGCCTGGTCGCGACCCAGATCCCGTTCCAGGTCAACAAGTCGTCGCTGCTCGAGAAGGTCGCCGAGCTGGTGCGCGAGGGCAAGGTCACCGGAATCAGCGACCTGCGCGACGAGTCCGACCGCGACGGGATGCGGATCGTCATCGAGCTCAAGAAGGACGCCAATCCGCGGGTGGTGCTCAACCAGCTGTTCGTCCACACCCCGCTCCAGGCCACCTTCGGCGCCATCATGCTGGCGCTGGTCAACAACCGGCCCCAGGTGCTGACGCTGCGCGGGCTGATCGACGAGTACATCCGCCATCGCCAGGAAGTGGTGCGGCGCCGCACCGAGTTCGATCTCGCCGAGGCCGAGAAGCGCGCCCACATCCTCGAGGGGCTGAAGATCGCGCTCGACCACCTCGACGCGGTGATCACCCTGATCCGCCAGTCCAAGGACGTCGACACCGCGCGCGCCGGGCTGATGGCGAACTTCAAGCTCACCGAGATCCAGGCCAACGCGATCCTCGAGATGCGGCTCGCGCGCCTCACCGGCCTGGAGCGCGCCAAGGTCGAGCAGGAGTACCTCGAGGTCATCCAGCTCATCGAGCGGCTGCGCAGCATCCTCGCCAGCCCCCAGAAGATGCTCGACATCATCCGCGGCGAGGTCGAGGGGCTGCGTGACAAGTACGGCGACGAGCGCCGCACCGAGATCGCCGCCGAAGAGGGCGAGATCGGCTACGAGGACACCATCGAGCAGAAGGACATGGTGATCACCATCTCCCACGCCGGCTACATCAAGCGCCAGGAGATCAGCGCCTACCGCTCGCAGCGCCGCGGCGGCAAGGGGGTGATCGGCGCGCGCACCAAGGAAGAGGACTACATCGAGCACCTGTTCGTGGCCAACACCCACGCCTACCTGCTGATCCTCACCGACCGCGGGCGCTGTTACTGGCTCAAGGTGCACGAGGTCGAGCAGGCGGGCCGCATGGCCAAGGGCCGGCCGCTGGTCAACCACCTCGAGGGGCTGAGCCGCGAGGAACGCGTCCAGGCGGTGGTGGCGGTCAAGGAGTTCGACGACAAGCACTACCTGGTGTGCGCGACCCGCAAGGGGTTGATCAAGAAGACCGTGCTGTCGGCCTACAGCCACCCGCGCAAAGCCGGCATCAACGCGGTGCTGCTCGAGGAGGGCGACGGGCTGATCGACGCCATCATCACCGACGGTTCCCAGGACCTCGTCCTGGCGAAGAAGAAGGGTCTGGCGACCCGCTTCCACGAGAGCGAGGTGCGTCCGATGGGCCGCACCGCGTACGGGGTCAAGGCGGTGACGCTCGACGACGCCGAGGACGAAGTGGTCAGCATGGTGGGGGTCAAGCGCCAGGCGACGCTGCTGGCGGTGACCGAGCACGGCTACGGCAAGCGCAGCGAGATCGCCGAGTACCGGGTCTCGCATCGCGGCGGCAAGGGCATCATCACGATCAAAACCACCGACCGCAACGGCAACGTCGTGGCGCTCAAGGAGGTCGTCGACGGCGACGAGCTGATGATCATCACCCGCTCGGGCCAGATGATCCGCATGCCGGTCAAGGGCATTTCGGTGCTGGGCCGCAACACCCAGGGCGTGCGGCTCGTGAACCTCGCCGCGTCGGGTGAAGGCGAGCTGCTGCCCGACGCGGTGGCGGCGGTGACGCGGGTGGTGAGCGAGGACGAAGAGGGCGGCAGTCCGGCCGCGGACGGCGCGGCCGCCGCCGCGCCCGGCGACGTGGACGGCGAGACCCAGGGCTAGATCGCGCGCCCGGCCGCGCCGGCGAGCATCGGTTGCGGGGCGGCCTCAGGGGTCGTCGGCCGGACCGGCTTGTGAAAACATTCACCTGCGGCGCGGAAAGCTCCGCGCCGCGCAACGGGTCGTGATCCAACCGATGGGACGCATCTCCGAGTCGACCGTCCGCCGCCTGTCCCACTACTACCGCGTCCTCGACGAGGTGCACGCCGAAGGGCGCCGCATGATCTCCTCGCGCCGGCTGGCCGAGCGCGAAGGCATCACCTCGGCCCAGGTGCGCAAGGATCTCTCGTACTTCGGCTCGTTCGGGCGCCGCGGGCTGGGCTACAACGTCGCCCATCTGCGCGAGGAGATCCGCTCCATCCTGGGCCTCGACCGGCGCTGGCGCGTCGCGCTGGTCGGCGCCGGGCACATCGGCTCGGCCCTGCTCGCCTATCGCGGCTTCGCCGCCCAGGGCTTCGACATCGTCGCGATCTACGACCGCGACCCGGCACGCATCGGCCAGAAGCTCAGCGGCCTCACCGTGCTGGACGCGGCGGCGCTGCCCGCCGCCGCCACGCTCGGCATCGAGATCGGCGTCATCGCCACCCCGCTCAAGGCCGCCCAGGAGGTCGCCGAGGCGCTGGTGGCCGCCGGGGTGCGCGGCATCCTCAACTTCGCGCCGCGCAAGCTGTTCGTGCCCGAGGGTGTGGCGCTGCGCACCGTCGACATGACGGTCGAGCTCGAGAGCCTGTCGTTCGCGCTGCGCCAGGCCCGCGCGCCGCGCCGGCGCCGCGGCAGCGGTCCCGCCGAGTAGGGCGTCCCGGCCGTGGACCGCCGCCGCGAGTCGGCCGCGCGCTCGGCGATGGTCGCGGCTACCCTCCTGTGGGGCGCGACCTTCGTCGCCTCGCGCGATCTGCTGCGCGTCGTGGGCCCGGTGGAGCTGGTGTGCGCGCGCTTCGTCGTGGCCGCGGCGGCGTTCGCCGCGCTGGGGCTGGCGCGCCGGCTCCTCGGTCGGGGCGGCGCGGTCGCATGGCGCGCGACCCTGGGGGGCGGCGCGCTCTCGGGGCTGCTGGGCGCCGGCGGCTTCCTGTTCCAGGCGGTGGGCCTCACCTCGACCCGCGCCGGCAGCTCGGCGTTCCTGACCTGCGTGGGCACGGTGCTGGCGGCGCTGTTCGCCTGGCCGCTGCTCGGCCAGCGCCCGTCGGCAGCGCTGCTCCAGGGGCTGGTGCTGGCGCTCGCCGGCTCCTTCCTGATGAGCGAGCGACCCGGCCTGGCGCTGGGCGCGGGCGAGGCCTGGACCCTGCTCGGCGCCGTGGCCTACGCGCTCCAGGTCGTGGTGGTGGCGCGCTGGGCGCCGGGCGCCGATCCGGTCTCGTTCACCGCGGTGCAGACCATGACCGTCGCGCTCACCCTGCTTCCGTTCGCCGGCCGTGCCCCGGCCCAGATCCTGGCGCTCGACGCGCCGGGGCTCCTGCGCTTCGCCTACCTCGCGCTCGCCGGCAGCGTCGCCGCGCCGCTGCTCCAGGTCGCGGCCCAGCGCGTGCTCCCGGCCGGACGCATCGCGCTCCTGTTCGCGCTCGAGCCGGTGTTCGCGCTGCTGTTCGCGCTCACGCTCGGCGGTGAGCGCTTCGCGCCCGGCTGGTGGCTGGGCGCGCTGCTCATCCTTTCGGGGGTGCTGCGGGTCGAGTGGCCTTCGCGCGCGGCGTCTTGAGCGCGCCGTCGAGCCACTCGACGAAGCGTTTGCCGAGCGCGTGGTCGGCGCGGAACTGCGCCACGCCATGGCCGGCGGTGGTGGCCTCGACGACGCGCGAGGCGGAGCGGTTGCCGGCCTGGTAGAGCAGGTCGGTGACGTCGTAGCTGGCGCCGAAGTCCTCGGGAGCGATCTGGTAGAACGCCGGCACCTGCGCGGCCGCGAGGGTGGCGCGCAGCGGCCCGCGGTCGACCGCGGCGACCAGCGGGCTCACCGCGAGCAGGGCGCGCACGGTGGAGATCGCGCGCGCGGCCTCGGCGGCGATCGTCACCGTCGACTGGACCCCGGCGATCAACGTCCGCGAGGTGTCGATGGGCGTGGCGGCGCGCAGCGCCCGCAGCGCCGCCGGCACGTCGCGGGCCATGCGGTGCTGGAGCGGTTCCTCGCGCCCCGCCCAGGCATCGGGGAGCGGGCAGGATGGCGCCACCGACCAGCTGGAGCCGCGCGGCGGCACCACGATCGTCGAGACGCCGTGGTCGCGCAGCGCGACCAACAGGCTGTCGTAGACCGGCAGCGTGTCGTCGGCCGCCATCAGGATCACCGCGCCGGGCGGACGCGTCGCGCGTCGCGACGCCGGCACCACGAAGCCCACCAGCGAGAAGCGATCGTCGGCCTCGAAGCGCACCCGCCGCCCGCCCCACGACTCGATCAGGCGCTGCTCGCGCGCGTCGCGGCTGTGGAGCTCGGCGGTGATCATCGCGGTGACCTGGTCGTCGTGACCGGTCTTGGCGGCGGCCTGCTGGATCCGGGTCATGACCTCCTCGTCCTGCATGCGCGAGGCCAGCGCCACCGGCCACAGCAGGCGGAACGCGCCCTCCGCGTCGCCCTGGCCGAGCCGCACCACGCCCTTGCGATAGCGCCACTCGAGGCCGCCCGACAGATCCTCGTCGTCGCCGCCGAACTGGAACGCCGCGCTGTCGGCGTGCCCGGCGAGGAAGTAGGCCCAGGCGATCCGGTTGCGCACCATCGCCTGGCTGCGCCCCGGCTCGCCGGAGGTCTCGCCCAGCGCGCCCTGCAGGCGGCGCAGCGCCGCCTCGCCGTCGCCGGGCTTCGCGCGCAGGAAGCACGCGTCGGCGAACGCCAGCAGCTCCTGGCGTTCCCCGCGCAGCTTCATCGCCGCCTCGAACGCCACGATCGCGCTGTCGAACTGGCTGGCGCGCAGGTAGCTCGATCCCATGTAGTAGCGCGCCTCGCCGGCGTCGATCGGACGGGAGGTGGCGATCGCGGTGGCCAGCGAGTCGAGCCGTTGGCGCAGCAGCGCCGGGGTGTCGGCGTGCGAGAGGATCGCCTGGGCCGGCGTGTCGGGGATCACGGCGTGCGCCGGCTCGAGCCAGGCGGCGGCGAGGGAAAGACTCAGGGCGAGGACCGCGCCGCCGGCGGCGCCCGCGCGCCACGCGGCCGCGCGGCCGGGTGCAAGGCGAATCATCCGGCCTCCGCGATCGGGGTGGATCGGCCCGCCACGGCGAGGAACTCGCGCTCGAGCGGCGAGGGGCCGGGGGCCGGGCCGCCCCAGTCGGCGCGCGCAAGCGAGCGCGCCAGGCGGCCACGGTCGAGGATCAGCGCGCGGTCGCACAGCCGCTCGACCGTCTCGGTGACGTGGCTCGAGAACAGCACCGCGCCGCCCCCCGCGATCAGGGCGCGCAGCTCGTCGCGGGCCGCGATCGCGGCGCGCGCGTCGAAGCCCTCGAGCGCCTCGTCGCACAGCAGGACCGCGGGCCGGTGGAGGACTGCGGCGACGAACGACAGCTTCTTGCGCATCCCGTGAGAGTAATGCCGGATCGGCTCGTGCGCACGCGCCTCGAGCTCGAGCGCGGCGAGCAGCTCGTGGGCCCGCGCCCGCGCGCTCGCGGGCTCGAGCCCGCGCACCGTGGCGGTGAAGGCCAGGAACTCGTCGGCCGACAGCTCGTCGTAGAACGCCGGCTCCTCGGCCGCATAACCGAGGCGCGCGCGAGCCTCGAGCGGGCGCTCGACCAGCTCGATCCCGGCGATCCGCACCGTGCCCTGGTCGGCGGGCTGGATCCCGGCCGCGACCCGCATCAGCGTGCTCTTGCCCGCGCCGTTGGCGCCCAGCAGTCCCACCATCTCGCCGCCCCGCACCTCGAGCGACACCCGGTCGAGGGCAAGGAGCGAGCCGTAGCTCACGCCCAGGCCGGCGATCTCGAGCATCAGGCCGCCGCCCGGCGCATCAGGCCGGGGAGCCGCGTGGCCGAATGGATCAGGGCGGCGAGCAGCACCACCCAGCCGAGCAGCGGCATCATGAGGCTCGCCGCCGCGACCACGCCGAGCGTCACCCCGAGGACGCGCTGCGCGTGGTCGGCGCGCGGCGCGAGCGAGAGGCCGAGCTGGGCGCCGAGCAGGCCGAGCGCGAACGTCGCGCCCGCGGCCCAGGCGAGGAAGGCGCGCTCGAGGCCCGCCGGCAGGGCCGGGAACGCGAGCGCGTGGAGCACCACGAGCAGCGCCGCGCCGAGCGCCGCCGCGACCGCGCGCGCCAGCCACCACGACCGGAGCCCGACCGGCAGCGAGCGCAGGAATGCGAACGGGTCGGCGCCGCCCAGCTCGGCCAGCCATTCCGCCAGCGTGACGCCGGCCGCGAGCGCCAGCAGGTAGGCGGCGCTGCGCGCCACGCCCGGCGCGGCCGGCAGCCGCCAGGCGAGCGCCGACAGCACCATGACGATCAGCGCGTTGCGCGCCCGGCCCTGCACCGCGGTGGGGCGACGCGAGAGCAGCAGATCCTTGAGCGCCAGCGCCCACCACGCCGGCCGCCGGCGCCAGCGCGCCGGCGACAGGCGTGACGAGGTGTCCGACGGCATCAGCGCGAGCGCGCGCTCGACCGGGTGGAGCCGCGCGGCGCGCGACCCGGGCGGCGCGGGCGGGAGCAGGCGGCGCGCCAGCGCGAAGCCCAGGGCGGCGCCGCCGTGCGCGGCCGCCACCAGCGCCAGCACGAAGGTGCCCGCGAGCGGAACCAGCCGGCTCGCCGGCACCAGACCGATCGCCGCCGCCGCCACGCCCAGTGCCGGCACCAGCGCCCAGCCGGCGATACGGCGCGCGTCCCAGCGCAGGTGGCGCTCCAGCACGCGCGGAGGAATCGGCAGCGCAAGCCAGGCCGCGCCGGGGCCGGAGCGCGCGCCGGGGCCCAGCAGGCCGGCGGTGCGCACCGCCACCGCGACGGCGGCGAGCACCGCCAGCGCCGCGAGCTGCAGCGCCACCACGCGCGCCGCCGCGCCGGGCCCCGCGTTGCGGGCCATGCCGTCGAGGGGGATGCGCACCTGCCAGGCGCAGAACGCCGCGATCAGCGCCGCGATCGCCGCCAGCTCGACCTGGACCACACGGCCGAGCGCCGCCCAGCGCCGGCGTGTGAGCGCGCGCTCGAGCTCGCGGAAGGCCGTCGCCAGCGTGGGCGGTGTCGCGGTCATGGCAGGCGGGGGAGTGTAGCCGATGGGCCGCCGGCGCGCCGCCGCGGCTGGCGCGCCCGGCGGCGGCGTGGCACGCTCGCGCCATGAGCGCCGGGACGGCGGTGATCCATGCGGCGGGCTATGCCAGCGACATCGGGCCCCACGTCTTTCCGGTCGCCAAGTTCCGGCTGCTGCGCGAGCGTCTGCTGGCCGACGGCGATCTCGACCGGGGCGCGATCCTCGAGCCCGCCCCGGCGACCCGGGACGAGCTGCTGCTGGTCCACACCCCCGAATACCTCGAGGACCTCGAGGCGCTGCGCCTCACCCACCGCACGCTCTACTCGGAGCTGCCGCTCGAGCACGACATCGTGCGCGCCTACATCCTGGCCGCGGGCGGCACGACGCGGGCGGCGCGCGAGGCGCTCGAGCGCGGCGCGGCGATCAACCTGGGCGGCGGCTTCCACCACGCCGGGCCCGATCGCGCCGAGGGTTTCTGCTACATCAACGACCTGGCGGTGGCGATCCGGGTGCTGGCGCGCGAGGGCCGGGTGCGCCGCGCCGCGGTCGTGGACCTCGACGTTCACCAGGGCAACGGCACCGCCCACGTGTTCGCGGGCGACGCGGCGGTGTTCACGCTCTCCATCCACCAGGAGAACAACTACCCGGTGCCCAAGGCGCGCAGCACGCTCGACATCGGGCTCGCCGATCGCACCGGCGATCAGGCCTACCGGGCGGCGCTCGAGCCCGCGCTCGAGCAGGTGTGGGCGTTCGCGCCCGGGCTGGTGCTGTACCAGGCCGGCGCCGATCCCTACGCCGACGATCAGCTCGGCGGGCTCGCCCTCACCTTCGAGGGCCTCGCGACCCGCGATCGTCTGGTGCTCGAGGGTTGCGCGGCGCGCGGCATTCCGGTGGTGGTGACGCTGGGGGGCGGCTACGCGCGCCGGCTCGACGACACGCTGCGTATCCACCTCGAGACCTGCCGTCGGGCGCTGGCGCTGCCGCGGCGCGGCGCCGCGCGGCCCTGAGGCACGGGCGCAAGCCGGCGGCGCGGCGCACCGGAGGCCTGCGGCCGCGGGGCCGGGGCGCAAAAAAAAGTGCCCGCGCGGTGTGCCGCGTCGAGCCTTGGTATGACCCGAGCCTCGCCGCGGCGGAACCACCCGCGCGGACATCCCCTGAGACAACACGGAGAGAGGGGACCGGGTTACTCGGCGCCTTTTGAGGGAAGTCACCGCGGGCGACGGCAACCCAAGCGCCTTACAGCTCCCTTCCCGCTGGTCCCTTGCGCGACCGCTCCCGGCTCACCTCGCTCGTGTCGCCGGTCACCGCCACGTTTCGGGCAGATCGCGTGCAGCGAACGCCATCTCGGGTCGGGTGGGAAAGCTCCTTGCCAAGGAGTTCTTTCTGCCCAGCTGCAACGAAAAGTGTGTGTCCGTTCCGGCAACCTGTCAAGTCGCGAAGTGAAACGCCGGCGCGGGCGCGGCGTTGGCGCGCATCTAGTGCTTCTTGCCCGCCCCGGGGCTTCCCGCCGCCGCCTTCTTGGCCGGCGGTTTCTTGACCGGGTTCCCGGCCGGCGCGGGCTTGGCCGCGGCTCCGGTCACCTCGAGCGAGCAGTCGTCGAAGTAGACGCGGCCCGGCGCCGGCGACTCGTACATGAACCACACCCAGGTCTCGTAGGTATCGGGCGGCGCGTCGCCGTCAAGCGTGACCTGCATCCAGTCGTGGGTCTGCGAGTAGAGCGCCGGCACCGGGTGCTCGATGCCGGTCGGGGTCTTGAAGAACAGCGCGATGTTGGCGTTGCCGAGCAGGCTGTCGGTCTTCATCCAGGCGCTCAGGTGCAGGTGCTTGCCGGCCATGCCGCGGTTGACGATCGCCTGGCAGGCGCCGGTCGCGGTGAGGTTGAGCCCGCGGCCCTCGTCCTCCATGTGGATGCAGGCGCGGCCGCTGTGGGCGAGCGTGGTGTCGCGATCGACGTGGATGCCCTCCCAGGGCGGGGTCGAGAACTCCCACGCCGTGGCGTCGCCTTCGAAGCCCGGATCGGCGAGCAGGTTCTGGTGGAGCGGGAGCGGTGGCGGCGGCGCGGCGGGGACCAGCGTCAGCGAGGCATCGTCGAAGATGACCTGACCGGTGCCGAGCACGCCGAAGCTCAAGCGCAGCCAGTTGGTGGTGGGCGGGATGTAGAGCCGCACCTCGCGGCGCACCCAGTCGGTCTCGGCGTCCACGAAGTACTGGTAGCGCCAGCCCAGCTCGAGCAGCGGGTCATCGACGGTGTGGATGCCGAGCGAGTCCTGGGCCTGGCTGCGCGGCAGTTTCCAGATCTTCGCCATCTTGCTCACCGTGTCGCGATAGATCGCGGCGCGGATGAACGCCCGGCCCTGGAGCCCGTTGCTGCGCGTCCACACCGAGAACACCGCGTCCTTGCCCCACATGGACTTGTCGACCAGCAGACCCTGGCTCCAGTTGTGTGCCATCACCCAGCGCGTGCTGAGGTTGGCGATGCTCACCGCGTACGAGCCGCCGTGAACGAGGAAGGTGTCGCGCCCGAAGAATACCGAGAGCAACCCCGAGCTCGACGTGTCCCAGCCCGCCGGCATCCAGGGATGCCCGGCGAGGCCCTGCTCGAAGCCAGGATTGGCGAGCAGGTTCGGAGAGGTTTTGGCGGTGGTCCTGGCGGTGGAGGAGGAGGGGGCGGCGGCGCGCGCGGCGGGGATGAGGGGAGCGGGAATCAGCACACAGAGCAGCGCCAGCAGGAGCGCGACACGCAACCGCGTCATGAGTTTCCTCTCGGGGTGGGATGCCGGGGCCGGCGAAGTGGCCGGAAGGGACGAATTATCGGGAGCGCCTCGGCGAGCGGTCAAGTGGATTTGTGACCGGACACCGACCGGTGCAGTCTATGAGCCGTGCCTGACTGGTTCTTCACCTCCGACCTCCACGGGCAGGGCGCGCTCTACGAGCAACTGCTGGCGCTGGCCGCCGCGCGGCGCCCGCGCGTCGTCATCATCGGCGGCGATCTGGCGCCCCACGCCGCCGGGGCCGCAGGGGTCGCGCACCAGCGGGTGTTCCTCCAGGGCTTCCTGGTCGAGTTCGCGCGCCGCCTGATCGAGGCGACGCCCGACACCCGTCTCCTGCTGCTGATGGGCAACGACGACTGGCGCGCCAACGCCGACTGCCTCGACCAGCACGAGGGCACGCTGTGGACCGTGCTCCACGGCCGCGCGGCCGAGGTCGACGGCGTGCGGGTCGCGGGGCTGTCGTGGGTGCCGATCACGCCCTTCGCCATCAAGGACTGGGAGCGCTGGGAGGATGGCGCCGAGGAGGCGCCGACGCGCCTTGATGGCTGGGTGAGCGCCGCCGGCGGGGTCGAGCCGTGGCGCTTCGATCCGGCGCGCCGCACGCCCACCATCGCCGCGGCGCTCGAGGAGTTGGTCGGCCACGGAGGCGCGGGCCAGACGCTGTTCGTGCTCCATTCGCCGCCGCGCGGCACGCGCTGCGACATGATCGGCGCCATGACCCACGTGGGCTCGCGCGCCATCCGTGCCTTCATCGAGCGCCACCAGCCGCCGCTGGTTCTGAGCGGGCACATCCACGAATCGCCGCGCGTCTCCGGGTCGTACCGCGACGCGATCGGGCGCACCATGGCGATCAATCCCGGGCAGTTCGGCACCTCGCGCCTGTGCGGGGTGTGGTTCGATCCGGCGCGCATCGAGGCGACCATGGCCCACACCGTCCACGGTTGAGCCGGCGCCACCGAGCCGGTGGTCGGATCGCGGGCCGCCAAAGCGCGTGCTACAATGCTGCCACCCTGGGGTGTTCCTGCCACGCCTCCCGACGGCGCCCCGCTTCCACGAGGACACCATGAGACGCCCGCTCGCCACCGCCGCCCTCGCCTTGATGCTGCTCGCCGGATCGGCCGCCGGAACCACGAGCGGCGAGCCGCCGGCGGTCCGCTGGCAGGGCTGGGACGCCGGTCTCAAGGACGCCGCCAAGGTCCAGCGCCCGGTGCTGATCGATGTCTATACCGGCTGGTGCGGCTGGTGCAAGCGCATGGACCACGACGTCTACTCGCGCGCCGACGTGCGCGACTACCTCGCCAGGCGCTTCGTCACCGTCAAGCTCGACGCCGAGGCCAGCGACGCCGGCGTCTACGACGGCAAGAGCTACACCTCGGCGACGCTGGCCGGGAAGTTCCGCGTCACCGGCTATCCCACCACGATTTTCCTGCGCGCCAACGGCGAGCATCTGGTCAACGTGCCGGGCTACGTGCCCGCCGACCGGTTCCTGCTGCTGCTGCGCTACATCGGCGAGGGCGCGATGGACCGCGACGTGTCCTTCGACGACTTCGTGAAGAGCGAGAGCGCCCACTGAACGAACGCGCCGCCGCGCGCGCGACGTTCCTCGCCGGAACCCGGCTGATCGCCGTCGACACCGAAACCACCGGATTCGACCCCGGCTCGGGCGCCGAGCTGGTCGAGGTCGCGTGCGTGCCGATCGTCGACGGAGTGCCCGAGCCGGGCTGGTCGAGCCTGGTGCGCCCCGCGCGGCCGATCCCGCGTGAGGCCTCGGACATCCACCACATCACCGACGAGATGGTGCGCGACGCGCCCGAGCGGGCGGCGGTGGCCGCGATCGTGAGCCGCGAGTGCGGACGCTGGCCGCTGGTGCTCCACAACGCGCCGTTCGACCTGCCGTTCATCGCCGCGCTGCTGCGCGCCGGCGGCTGCCCGCCGCTCGGCAACCCGGTGATCGACACCCTGGGGCTGGCGCGCGGGGCGCCGGACCCGGACGGCGGAGCGCCGGGACTGGGCGAGCACTCGCTGGGGGCGCTGGCGCGGCGGTTCCAGCTGCCGATCGAGACCGCCCACCGCGCAGCGGGGGACGCTCGCACCACCGCGCGCGTCTTCGCCGAGCTGGCGCGGCTGTGGGAGCGCGGGAACGCGGCCCACTCGGTCGCCGAGCTGGCGGCCGAGAGCCAGGACGTGGTGCGGCGCACGCGCCGCGAGCGCGGCGCCGCGGCCGGCCCCGGGTTGACAGCCCGGCGGCCGCCTGAAACTCTCTTCCCCCTCGCAGGGACTCCTCCGGTGAATTCCGGAGCCGCCACCTACGGGGAGGGACCGGAGGAGCCGTGACCACGACCGCCGCACTCAGCGTCGGACAGATCGCGCCGGAGTTTCGCCTGCGCGGCCCCGGCGGCCAGTTCGTGACGCTCTCCGAGTACCGCGGCCGCAAGAACGTCGTGGTCGCGTTCTATCCGCTCGCGTTCTCGCCGGTGTGCTCGCACCAGCTCCCCGACCTCGAGAAGGACACGCGCCGCATCGAGGCGCTCGACGGCGTGGTGCTGGGGATCAGCGTCGACAGTTACTACGCCAACGAGGCGTTCGCTCGCTCGCTCGGGCTCTCGTTCCCGCTGCTCTCCGATTTCGACCGCTCGGTGAGCGAGCGGTGGGGCCTGCTGATCCCGGAGCGCCACTACAGCCAGCGCGCGCTGTTCGTCGTCGACAAGCAGGGCCGGATCGCCTACGCCGACGTCGCCCCCACCACGTCCCAGGTGCCGAGCAAGACGGCGCTGATCGAGGCGCTCGAGCGGCTGCGGTAGGGCGGGTGGCGGGCACGCCCAGGGATCGCGCCGCGCGGCGCGGTACGCCCGCGCCCCGCGAGACGCCCACCGTGCTGGTCGTCGATCGCGAGAACGACGCCACGCGCCAGCTGATCGCCACCCTGCGTGCCAACCGCCTCGAGGTGGTGTGGGCGCGTGACGGCGAGAGCGCCTACAACGCGCTCGACCAGACGCCGGTCGACTGTCTGGTCACCGAGCTCAGGGTCCAGCGCATCGACGGCATGGGCGTGCTGCGACGGGCGCGCGAGATCCACCCCGACGTGTGCGCGGTGGTCATCACCGAGGACGCCGACGTCGAGATGGCGGTCGAGGCGATGCGCCAGGGCGCCGCCGACTTCCAGACCAAGCCGCTCAACCTCGAGAAGCTGCTGGCGGTGCTCCAGCACGGTCTCGAGCACCAGGCGCTGGCGGCGCGGGTCGCCGAGATGGAGGCCGAGCTCGACGAACGCTTCGGCTTCGGCGCGCTGCTCGGCACCTCCCGCGCCATCCTGCGCGTGGTCGAGCAGGCCCGCCACGTCGCGCCCACCCGCGCCACCGTGCTGATCGAGGGCGAGCGCGGCACCGGCAAGGCGCTGCTCGCCCAGGCCATCCACCAGAACAGCCCGCGCCGCGGTGAGCGGTTCGTGTGGACCAGCGCCGCGGTCGAGCCGACGGCCGAGATCGAGGCCGAGCTGTTCGGCTCGGAGCCCGGCGACCCGCCTGCCGCGGCGCAGGATCCGGGGGTGCTGACCCGCGGGCGCTTCGAGCAGGCCGAGGGCGGCACGCTGTTCCTCGACGCGGTCGACGGCCTGCCGCCGCAGGCCCAGGTGCGGCTGCTGCGCGTGCTCCAGGACCGCGCCTTCGAGCGCGCGGGCGGCGGCGGCACGCTGCGCGCCGACGTGCGCCTGATCGCCGCCACCGATCGCGATCTGGCCGCCGAGGCGCGCGCCGGGCGCTTTCGCCCCGACCTGGTCGAGCGGCTGAGCGTGGTGCGGATCGCGATGCCGCCGCTGCGCGAGCGCCGCGAGGACATCCCGATCCTGGTCGAGGCGATCGTGCGCGAGCTGAATCGCGAGCACGGCCGGCGCGCCACCGGCATCACGCGCGGGGTGCTGGAGCGCTTCCTTGCTCACCCCTGGCCGGGCAACGTGCGCGAGCTCAAGAGCACGCTGGAAGGCATGATCGTGTTCGCCGAGGGCAAGCGGGCGCTCGATCTCTCCGACCTGCCCGAATCGTTGCGCGAGGCCGAGGCGGCGGCGGAAAGGCTCGAGCTCGCGGTCGGCATGACGGTCGAGGAGGCCGAGCGCCGGCTGGTCGAGGCGACGCTGCGCCACGCCGGCTTCGACAAGCCGCGCGCCGCGGCGATGCTGGGGATGGGCCTGCGCACGCTCTACCGCAAGATCAAGCAGTACGGGCTGCGCGCGCCGCGCGGCGAGGCCGGCGCGCCACCGAAGCGTTAGCCCGCGGCGCCGGCCGCGGCTCAACTCCCCCGGCGCCCCGGCCGATAATGCCCGGGATCCCGGGTGCACGCTCCGCCGCCATGCTCCCGGGGAGCCGAGGATCACGAATGAGCGAGCCGAGCCCGCGCGAGGAAGACCGCAAGCCCGACGCCGAGGACCAGGCGCCGCCGGCTTCTGCGGCCCCGGACAAGGGCTGGGTCGAACGCGATCGGGTCGATCCCAAGGCGGCGGGCGAGAGCGGGCCGCCACGGCCGGTCGCCGGGCGCCCGGGCTGGATTGTCGGCGCCGGAGAGACGGCCGGGGCCACGTACGGGCGGGCGAGCGACGCGTTTGAGCGCACGGCCACGCCGATCCCGCCGTCGGGCCCGCACCCGCCCCTCAATCTCCACTCCGGCTTCGCGCCGTCACCGGCGTGGAAGCCGCCGACCTCGAGCGGGAAGGACAGCGGGCCCGCGCCGGGCGCCGGCTCGCGCCCCACGCGGCCAGCGTCCGACGACCGCAGCCACGAAGCGCCGAAGCCACACGAGCCGGGCGGGCACGACGAGCCCGAAGCGCGCCACGCGGACCGCTGGCACGGCGCCGCCGGTGCCGGTGCGACCGACTACGACCTCGTCGGCCCCGAAGCGCCAGACGCCGCGATGCCGGCCACTGTCGGGCAGAAGCCGCGCCGCGCCGCACCGCCGCCGCCACCCAGTCCGTGGTGGGAGCAGGCGCTCGCCAAACTCAGCTCGACCACCGGGCTCATCGCCCTCGGCGTCGTCGCGGTGCTCGGTATTCTCATCTTCGCGTTCACTCGGCCGCACCAGCCCACCGTCTCGGTGGGAAGCATCCTTCGCAATGCAACCCGGTTCGATGGCCGCACGGTCACCGTGCACGGCCGGGTCGGCGAGGTCTATCGGGTCGGCGGGGGCCACTCCTTCTACCTGATGCAGGGCCGCGATACGATCGTGGTCTTCACGCGCACGCGCACGCCGGTCACCCACCAGAAGGTCACGGTGACGGGCGTCGTCAGCACCGGCTTCCTCAACGGCCAGCCCCGCGAGGCGCTGCTCGAGAGCACGCCCTAGGCGCTCCTGCCGGTGATGCCGGACGAGCCGGGCCCATCTGGCCACCCCCGGCCGGGCTACTTGACACCGCGCCCGTCTTCTGCAAGTTTGGCGACCGCCTGAAACGAGCGCCAGCCAACCCTTGCCATTTGGGCAAACGGTAAGCCTGGCAGGCTCCGGGCAGTAGTACGTCACCCCCATAAAGTTCTGTTCCCTTAAGGGTTGGAGGCTCGAGTGGCCGTCTCGCGCGGCCTCGGCACTTCCAACCGGATTCAACCGCCCCAAGCCGGGGCGATCACGAGGAGGAAGGGTATGAACGTGAGGCCTCTCGCCGACCGCATCCTGGTCCGCCGCATCGAGGAAAAGGAGACCATGAAGGGCGGCATCATCATCCCCGACACCGCCAAGGAGAAGCCGCAGGAGGGCGAGGTCGTCGCCGTGGGCCCGGGTCGCAAGACCGAGGAAGGCAAGCTCATCCCGCTCGACGTCAAGAAGGGCGACCGCGTGCTGATCGGCAAGTACAGCGGCACCGACGTCAAGATCGACGGCACCGAGTACGTGATCCTGCGCGAAGACGACGTGCTGGGCGTGCTGGCCAGCGAGAAGTAAGCGCCCCGCTCTCAACCGACGACAACAAGGAGGCACCATGGCAGCGAAGCAGTTGCTCTTCAGCGAGCAGGCCCGCCAGGCCATTCTCGAAGGCGTCGAGATCCTGGCCAAGGCGGTCAAGGTCACCCTTGGTCCGCGCGGGCGCAACGTGGTTCTCGACAAGAAGTGGGGCTCCCCGACCGTGACCAAGGACGGCGTGACGGTCGCCAAGGAGATCGAGCTCGACGAGCCCTACCACAACATGGGCGCGCAGATGGTGCGCGAGGTCGCCTCCAAGACCTCGGACGTGGCCGGCGACGGCACCACCACGGCGACCGTCCTGGCCGAGGCGATCTTCAAGGAGGGGATCAAGAACATCACCGCGGGCGCGGCGCCGATGGCGGTCAAGCGCGGCATCGACAAGGCGGTCGACGGGGTGGTCGAGGAGCTCAAGAAGCTCAGCCGCCCGGTCAAGGAGAACAAGGAGATCGAGCAGGTCGCGACCATCTCGGCCAACTCCGACACCTTCATCGGCAAGAAGATCGCCGAGGCGATGGACAAGGTGGGCAAGGACGGCACGATCACGGTCGAGGAGGCGAAGTCGGTCGAGACCACGCTCGAGGTGGTCGAGGGCATGCAGTTCGACAAGGGCTACATCTCGCCCTACTTCGTGACCGAGAAGGAGAGCATGGAGGCGATCCTCGAGGACGCCTTCCTGCTGCTCTACGAGAAGAAGCTCTCGAACATGAAGGACCTGCTCCCGATTCTCGAGAAGATCGCGCAGCGCGGCAAGCCGATGCTGATCGTCTCCGAGGATGTCGAGGGCGAGGCGCTCGCCACCCTGGTGGTCAACAAGCTGCGCGGCACCCTCGCGGTGTGCGCGGTCAAGGCGCCGGGCTTCGGTGACCGCCGCAAGGCCATGATGGAGGACATCGCGGTTCTCACCGGCGGCAAGGTCATCAGCGAGGACATCGGCCTCAAGCTCGAGAACGTACGGATCGAGGATCTCGGGCGTGCCAAGCGGGTCGTCATCGACAAGGAGAACACCACCCTCGTCGAGGGCGCCGGCAAGAAGGCCGACATCCAGGGCCGCATCGGTCAGATCAAGAAGGAGATCGAGGACACGACCTCGGACTACGACAAGGAGAAGCTCCAGGAGCGGCTCGCGAAGCTCGCCGGGGGCGTCGCCGTGATCAACGTCGGGGCCGCGACCGAGACCGAGATGAAGGAGAAGAAGGCCCGCGTCGAGGACGCGCTGCACGCCACCCGTGCGGCGGTCGAGGAGGGCATCGTGCCGGGCGGCGGCGTGGCCTACATCCGCAGCCTCAAGGCCCTCGATACGCTGGCCGAGGAGCAGGAGGGCGACGTCAAGGTGGGCGTCAACATCGTGCGTCGCGCGCTCGAGCAGCCGCTGCGCACCCTGTGCGCGAACGCCGGCGTCGAGGGCTCCCTGGTCGTCGAGCAGGTCAAGGGCTACAAGGGCACCGAGAAGTTCAAGGGCTACGACGTCGACAAGGAGGTCTATGTCGACATGTTCGAGGCCGGCATCATCGACCCGACCAAGGTCGCGCGCACCGCGCTGCAGAACGCGGCGAGTGTCGCGAGCCTGCTGCTCACGACCGAGGCGCTGATCACCGAGATCCCGGAGAAGAAGAAGGCTGCGGCGGCCCCGGGCGGCGCAGGCGGTTACGGCGGCGAGGACTTCTAGGCCGCGGCCCGCAGCACATCAGTGACGCGGCGGCCCCGGGGGCGACCCCGGGGCCGTTCGTGTCTGGCCCGAGATGGCCGGCGCTGCGGTTCACTCGACCTGCTGCGGCTGGGGGCGGGCGTCCCTGGCTGGCACCCGCTCCCCGCGCAGGTGCCGGTCGATGGCGCTGGGGCGCAGGTAGAGGAACGGGATCAGCACGTAGATCGCGAGGCACACCCGCGGGCTCACGAACGCGATCAGCACCGCGGTGGCGTAGCCGGCGAGCCCGATCAGGACCCGGTTCCCCATCGAGCGCACCACCGCCGGGGTCGCCTCCTCGCTCAGCAGGCCGTGGCCCGCGGCGTACCGCCACTCGATGTAGAGCGCGGAGCCGGCGAGCAGCAGTGAGCAGCCGTAGATCACCGCCGCCGTGCGGTTCCAGATGAAGCTGCCGAGCAGCGCGGTGCAGTAGGGCAGGAACCCCACGCACATCAGGTAGAAGATGTTGATCCACAGGAACGGACGATCGGCGCGCCGCATGTAGTGGAAGTGGTTGTGGTGCCCGATCCACAGGATGCCGAGGTTGAAGAAGCTGCCGGCGTAGGCCGCGAACTTGGGCCAGGCCTGGAGCAGCGCGTGCGCGACCTCGCCCGGCGTGGCGCCGGGCGGCAGCGACGGCACGCGCAGCTCGAGGACGAGCAGCGTCATCGCGATCGCGAAGATGCCGTCGGCGAGCATCTCGACCCGCTGGCTGTGCATCGAGCTAGGGTGGGGCAGATGGGCATGCGGGGCAACCCCGAGGAGCCCCGGCCCCGGGGCCTCATCATCCTGGTGCGACCCCGGTCAAACCCGGACGCGCGCGGGCCCGGCGGCCCGCCGCGAATCACGGGAACGTCAAGATTGGCGGGCCGCGAAATCTTCCTCGTGGGCCGTTCATCGCAATGGACGTCGGTGGGTCGTGAAAGCTCCATGCTGAGACCGCGCCGACACGCCTTCGGGTCGGGTGAGCTTCTGGGAGCGCCTGGTTTCACACCCGCTCCTGGACCACCGCCCGGGGGAATTCGAGGCCACCGCTCCACTAGGGATGTGTGCGGTGGCTTCGTTCGCCCCGCCCCGGCGCCCGCCGGCAGCGCTGCGCGCCGCGCCGCCCGTGCCCCGAAACCCCGCGCCGGTCGCGAGCATTTCGCGCCCCTCCGGTCTCGGCACTAATCTCCTGGCTCATTCCGACCTACGGGCCCCGCCGCCGCCAGCCCGCCCGCGAACTCCCTCGCGCGCCCTGCCCGGCCGCCCGCTCGCTCGACAAGGAGCCCTCATGTCACCCCGACGTCGCTTCGCGTTGCTGTCGCTCGTCCTCACCCTGCTCGTGACGCCCTCGATCGCCGCCGTCGCCGGCCCGCCGGGCGGCGGCAAGGGCGCCGAGGGAGCGGCGCCGGCCGCGCCCGACAAGCCGTTCCAGGACTGGAAGAAGCTGACCAAGGACGCCGAGGTGATGAAGGGCTACTTCACGATCTACCGGAAGCGCGAGAACCTCTACCTCGAGCTCAAGCCCGCGCAGCTCAACCAGCCGGTGCTCGGTATCTTCAGCTTTGCGCGCGGGATCGGATCCAACTTCCTGCTCGGCGGGCTGCCGCTCGGGGAGTACGTGCTCGAGTTCCAGCGCGCCGGCGACCACGTGCTGGTGATCGACCACAACACGCGCTTCGTCGCCTCGGGCGATTCGGCCTACGCGCGCGCCGTCGACCTCTCGATCGGCAGCTCGGTGCTGGCCTCGCTCAAGGTCGAGAGCGAGAGCGATTCGAGCAAGGCGGTGCTGGTCGACCTCGCGCCCTTCCTGGTCAGCGACCTCACCGATCTCGCCGAGTTCATGCGCTCGTCGTTCCCGGGCAAGACCGTGCGCTTCGACAAGGAGCGCTCGGCGCTGGGCTCGACCCGCATGTATCCCGAGAACTTCGAGGCCGAGGCGCTGCTGACCTACGCGCCCAACGATCGCCAGGGCCTCAACGTGCCGTCGGTGTCGGACGAGCGCTACATCCCGATCACTGTCCACTACTCGTTCTCGAGGCTGCCGGCGGTGCCGATGAAGCCGCGGCTCGCCGACGACCGAGTGGGCTATTTCCTCACCGCGGTCAAGGACTTCGGCAAGGACAACAACGAGCAGTTCTGGGTGCGCTACATCCACCGCTGGCGGCTGGAGAAGAAGGACCCGGGTGCGGCGCTGTCCGAGCCGGTCAAGCCGATCGTCTACTACATCGACCGCACCGTGCCGGTCGAGTACCGCCTCTACATCAAGCAGGGCGTGGAGCACTGGCAGAAGGCCTTCGAGGCCGCCGGGTTCAAGAACGCGATCGTCGCCAAGGATCCGCCCGACGATCCGAACTGGAATCCCGAGGACGTGCGCTACAGCACCATCCGCTGGATCACCTCGTCGGAGCCTGCGTTCGGCGCGATCGGGCCGTCGCGGGTCGATCCGCGCACCGGCGAGATCCTCGACGCCGACATCTGCATCGAGGCCTCGATCGTCCAGAGCTTCCGCAACATCTACCGGCGCTACGCCGGGCCCACCGCGATCGCCGACCAGGTGATGCCGATGATGGCGCCGGCCCCCGCCGGGCTGCCGCTCGAGGAGCGCTGCGACCTGCAGTCCGGGATTGCCGACGGCGGCGCGCTGCTCAACATCGGGCTGCTGGTCGACGGCTCGCTGCCGCCCGGCAGTCCGGTGCCCGAGGAGTACCTGGGCCAGGCCCTGATCGAGGTCACGATGCACGAGGTCGGCCATACGCTCGGGCTGCGCCACAACTTCCGCTCCAGCACCTCGACGCCCTACGACAAGCTCAACGACCGCGAGTGGACCCGGGCGCACGGCATGACCTCGTCGGTCATGGACTACCCGACGCCCAACATCTCGCCCGACCGCAGCAAGCAGGGCGACTACTACACCACCACCGCCGGTGACTGCGATCTGTGGTGCATCCGCTATGGCTACACCCCGACCGCGGCCAGCGACCCGCCGGCCGACTACGCCGCGATCAAGCCGATCGCCGACGAATCGAACCAGGCCGGGCACGAGTACTCGACCGACGAGGACACCTATCCGGTCGACGCCCCTGATCCGCGCTCGAACATCTTCGACCTCGGCAACGATCCGCTGCGCTTCGCCCGGGATCGCAGCGCCTACATCGCCGGGCTGTGGAGGAGCGGCAAGCTCGACGAGCGCATCCTGGGCGCCGAGGGCGAGTACCCGGTGCTGCGGCGCGCGATGGACGTGCTGCTCGGCCAGTACGCCACCGCGCTCGGCATGTCGGTCAAGTACATCGGCGGCTCCGAGGTGTCGCGCAACCACCGCGGCCAGACCGGCATGAAGCCGCCGCTCCAGCCGATTCCCGCCGCGCGGCAGCGCGAGGCGCTCGACTTCCTGGGCCAGCGCGCGTTCGCGGCCGACGCGTTCGCGGTCTCGCCGGCGCTGCTCAACTGCCTGATCCAGGACCGCTGGAGCCACTGGGGCATGCCCGACACCTTCGCGCCCGGGAACCGCATCGACTACAACCTCAACGATCGCGCGTTCGCGGTCGAGGACCGGCTGCTCACCGTCCTGCTCTCGCCGCCGCTGCTGGCGCGTCTGCGCGAGGGCGAGTCGCGCTCGCCCGACGCGTTCAAGATGTCGGAGTACTTCGACCGTCTGACGAAGACGCTGTGGGGCGAGGTGAGCGCCACCCCGGGCGCCGGCTTCAAGGCGCTCGAGGGGCCGAGCACGCGGCGCGACGTGCAGCGCGCTTACATCGACAAGCTGGCGGCCATCGTGGTGACGCCGGCGGGCACGACGCCGGCGTTCCCCGGCTTCCCCGGCTCGACCACGCTGCCCGACGACGCGCGGGCGCTGGCGCGGCTCCAGCTCCAGCGCATCGATCAGCGCTGCGCCGGTGCGCTGGCGGCGAAGACCGCGCTCGGCGACTATACGCGCGCGCACCTGCTCGAGAGCCGGGCGCGCATCAAGCGCGCGCTTGAAGCGCAGCGCACCGCGGACCAGCCGGCCGGCGCCGGCGGCGGGCATGCGTTCGGGAGCCCGACCTCGAACTGAGCGGGCGCGGCAGGGACGGCTCGGCCGCCCGGGT
>Ga0306921_10000919_pt1 | contig 27800 bp, 18 predicted proteins | sample sta12Cox44000080_FD_203760 | JGI IMG/M metagenome (GOLD analysis project Ga0306921, IMG submission 203760) | Lab enrichment of tropical soil microbial communities from Luquillo Experimental Forest, Puerto Rico - statoxic.12C.oxic.44.000.080 (v2)... | ecosystem: Environmental > Terrestrial >... | reverse complement strand
GAAGCTGGAAACGGCGGATACAGCCAAAGAAAGCCTACAGCTCCTGGGTCTCCTCTACTCGGAGTTTCAATTCTTCAAAGTAACTGTGAGATAGCCCGGGTATCCGGCAGGAAGGTCCATGCCAGCTGGTTCGCATCGGCAACTGCATTGTCCGTCAATGGCCGCGGTCCGGTCGGATCTGTAAAGCACTCCAAGACATACCATTCCTTGACCTTGCACGGATTCGGCCGTTGAATCGCAGAACTCCGTCAGACACTTGCACTTTGTAATCTTGCTTATATCCGCGATGTGGTCCCCCGGCCAGCAAATAGCCGTCTTGGTAGGAAGCCCTCACAGTTCCGTTGATCTCAACATCGAAGACATTTTTGCCAGGTCCATCGTTTCCAAGCCCAGCTTCGCCGTATAGAGTGAGGATATAGTTCCCGTTTGGCAGCGCGATCGTGAGATTCGTGTCGTTATTGCTAGAGGTGCTTTCGGCGTACAGATGGGCATCTTTGGTTTGTGCCCAGGCGGCTGAACCGGTTGCCCAGGTGCCGTTAAGGTAGGTGAAGTTAATTCCATCACCAATTTCGTAGGTGCTGTTGAAGGGTCTGGCCGTCACCTGTCCCCACCACACGCTTCCCTCGCTGTCAGTATAGGAGGTGGCATGCTGACCGAAGGCTAGCCGAATCGTGCCGTCGGCCGCGGTCGGCACAAGGAAGACGTCCAGATACGCGCACGCGTCCTTGTCTGCGACGCTACAAATCTGCACGTTCGTTTGCGTCAGTTCCTTAAGTGAAGCAGGAGCGGTGATCAACCCAGTGCGCGATACCGACGCCCCTGGGACTGCAGGCGTCATGTTGAAGCTCAACCCCTGGTTCACGTTCCCGTGTAGCCAGGACTGAATCTGGTAATCCATTTTGGCGGGGATGGCGATGCGCTCCGGTTGAACTCCAACCGTGGTGCCAAGAACGCTCAGGACTATGGAAGCGCTTCTGCGGTCCGTAGTAGTAACGGTAACAGTGATCGACCCGCGATTGGTTCGACCGAGCTGTTCGGGATCGCGAGAGACCTGAAGCGAGCTCTCGTCCACTACCTGCAGGAACTGCTCGACCCCCCCGTTCTTGTGTCCGAGTTTAGGACTGCTTCGCAAATCCCCCATCGCGTCCTGCAGCTGGTCGGGGAAGAACTCCATCTGCTCGTACCCGGATTCCCAATTTGCACTAGGAATAGTTCCGTCCAGGACGAGCATTCCGTATACTTGCAAGGTGTTCAGGATGACCTTCTCATAAGGGCACTTGTCAGTGAGGGAGTTCTCGGAGCAGAAATGCTCCACATCGAAGGACGGTCTAAGGACGATTCTGGAGCCATAGGGCAGCCAGTCGAAGATGAACGTGCCTCCCACCGGTAGATTCGGGAAGTTGCTCGAATCCAGTGGTATTGAGAAGGAATGATCGCTAACAGCCGTGGCGATCCAATTGCCGTTCGCCGAGGCCCACTCCCCTTGATAAGGAGACTGGTTGCCGATGACGATGTGAAACTTGCAGCCGATATCGAAAGAGTATTTCGGGCATGGCAGTTGGCACGTCAAAAAGGACCGGCCGCCGCAACTATTATTCGAGATCGTGAAAGTCGTCACGGGACCGCGGGTCGCACTGAGAAGCTGCATATTCGGATGCCCCCAAGTGACGGCTTTGCCGCTCAGCGAGGGCCACAGGTCGCGGGGTGAAATATAAAAATTGCTGAGAGTCGTTCGTATCGCATGACCCAATGTTACGCACTTACATGCCGGGTCCAGTAATTGCCTCCGGGTTACATTCCACCATTCCTGTGCATGCACCGACGTAGCACTGATCGGAGAACCGGCAGCATCAGTGCCGTTAAGCAGAGCATTGGAATCAGGCGACCATTTCGCACCGCTTCCTGAATTGCATAAGGGCTGCCCATTACAGAAGTTGCCCCCGGAAGCCAGTTTTATATCGCCAGATGGTTTCCCCAAGAGTGTGCTATCGAACGGGATGCTGAGTACTCCTCCCTTGCCTGGAGATTCCTGGACCACCTGAGCCATGAACGTACCATTGATCTGCAACCAATCTTTCGTGGCACCCCGCAAGTAGATCCGTATCGGATTCTGCATGGTCCGAATGGTGTGAGTTGTGAAAGCAATCTCAGTCGGGTTTCCGGAAGTGATCTTTACATCGGAGTAGTCGAAGTAGTCGTTATAAAGCTCATAGTCTATGCAGGTTTGTTTATCAATTTGAAAGAGGTGCCGGTCGAGGCCAGCAGCCACATCTTGCGACCATCCGTTCTGCATCCATACATCTGGCGGCTGTACATGTGGGAATAACGAACCTTGCCATGGTCCACCGTAAACGAAGTACATTCTCTGCTGTGGAGTGCTCTCGCTGATAGCGACGTCGTGAAAACCCTCAGGCCCCAGCTTGAACGTGTGGTACGAGGGAATGGATGGATGATCGTCCGCCACTCGTTCAAGCCAGTAAACGCTGCGCGGATCCACCGGCATATCCTTGACTGGCTGGTTATACACGTCGTCGTTCGGCAGCAATTGACAGCCTCGGCTTTGGTTTTTCGCTCGCACAACTGTCGGTGCGCAGTAATGTCCGGTCAATGCATCGATGGTACCGGCCTGGCAGCCTGCCCCCGTACATGCCACTGACCACCGGCCGGGTGCAGTAGCTGAAAAGTCGATACAGCCACCTGCGGGAATCGCCTGAGGGTTCGACTTGATCTTCAGATCAGAGGCTACCGCTCCGATCACAACAGCAAGCAGCACCACCAGCTGGATCGCAGAAGACAGTACAAGGCGTGTGAAGAGAATGGTGCACACTATCTCTCCACGCTGAGACTTGGGGCCACCGTGGACCGCCTTCATTCGTCGCTTCAGTGAGGATGTGTGATCGATCGACAAAGACAAAAACTTCCGACTTGAAGATCTTGATTTTAACACATGAGAGCCAATTTGCGATTTCTCTCCAATCTCAGCTCCTGCAATGATGCAGTATCCTCCGATGGATACCAGCCTTCCGACCCTTGACTGAGGCCTACGAAATATATCCCGTAAAATGCCGTAAGAAATCCGAGTGTCCATAGCATTGAGTGAGGGTCAACGAGTGAGGGTCAACTTGTCGTAGGCAGATCGAAGAAGATCGCCAGGCAAACCTGGTCCTGCCGCAAATATATGCGCGAACACCGTGAATGCGGATTGCAGCCACCCGAAAGCGGTAAATAGTGCACAAGGAAAAGCTAAAGCCAGTGCAATCGATTGTCTGGGATTCAGTGCCGCGTGGCGGAGAGGAAATGGGCCGCCGCGAAAAGTGCGCAAGCGGTCCGCTGGGTTCACATTCTTCTGCTGCCCCGATTCCATCATCGTTGATGCCGGGTCACAGCTGCGCTGGCTCGCCCGCTTGTGCAGGATTTCGCTTGCAGACCTCACTTTCGCTCGCGTTCGCACTACGGCACCGTAACCGTCACGGTCGCTGTGCTGCGGCCGTACGGATTGCTGGCATATAGCGTGTACGTTGTCGTGACGTTTGGATTCACAACGACACTGGTTCCGCGAATTGCACCCCGCTGCGGCGAAACAATGTAGTACTCCCCGTACAAAACATTCCACCTCAGCGTAACCGCTGGTGCCGTTATATTTGGTGCCGGCTGTACCGATGCACTTGATGGCGTGGCCGTAAAACTACTTATCACCGGCTTTGGTCCTTTGGGCACGTTCCAGGGCGTGTACAGCGGCGACATCAGCACCACATCGAAGTCCGAAGCGGTGACCTGAGTCAGCATGTGCAGGTTGCTATTGTTCCAACGGTTGTCGGGCGCGCCGCCCAGGAACATCGGAGCGCCGTTGTCGGTCATGATCATTCCATACTTCTTCAACGCTGTTAGAATCACCTGCACCTCGGGTGGAAATCCGGAAATGTCAAAGCCGGCCTTCAGCCGCATGCGCATGCCCATTGGGGCCGCCCGACTGTCGGTGGAGCTTGGAGCCCAGTGGCTAGCAGGCGGGGTGAATGCTTGGCGGCTGTGCTGCAGCGTGAAGCTTAACGCGTGATTGATGGCGCCAGCGGAAACCTCGTCGTATCTGACGAGCCCGGGAAACTCCGCAAATCCTGCGGCGTTGGACGAAGTCCACGTGTAGGGCCGCTGTCCCACCGCTTCAAGGTCCCACACCGCAGCCACAGCAGCATTCCAACTTCCGTTGCTTTGTTTTACCCCCTTGTACAGGTCGTACTCCCAGCAACTGCTTTTGTCGAGCACAATGACGTGCCGATCGCCGATGCCCGTCACTGGATATCCCTGCCATTCGGCATTCGCCGGAACCGGCATCGGGCCGGGATCGCTTTCTGCAGCAAGACCTCCGAGGTTGATTGTCACCGGATCTTGCGAGCTATCCACTACGACATAGGGCACGCCGATGATGCTGCCCCGGTACGTTCCCGCGCCAAAGTCGGGATGCAGTCCGTAGCTACCAATAAAGCTGATCATCGCATTGGAGTTGGGATCCACCGGCGCGTTAGCGATGTTCGTGTTCCAGGGACTGTTGGCGGGAAACGGTACAACCCCGTTCAGGTCCGCGCCAATTCCGGTGCTCATCCCGGCGCACGGATTGGAGGCGCCGTGTAGGGAAAACAAAGGCACGAACAAAGCGAGAATGATTGAGAAACACTTCACCAAACAGCGCATAGCACCCCCTTTTAGGTGAGAAGTTTAGCTGCGCGAAGAGAGCACGGTTAGAGAAAATGAAAGATTTTGCAAGCTCGCTTGAGGCACCGTGAAGGTTTTACTCGAAAGGGATAGTTTCGACGGTGAAAGGCCTCTCCTGGTTACTTGGTGTAAGCGAACCAGCCCTTGTAGGTCTGGGAGGTCTGCCCAAAGCTTCTTCGTAGCCCCACCATAGTGTCGGAATAACAACTAGACCGAAATACCGACAGACTAGTGCCACTCCTATGCTGCTGGGCGCTCGAATACGCTAATCAGGCGAGCTAGGATGTTACCCGTTTACGCCGGGGCTCTTCCCCACATACTTTTTCGTGAGTTGAAGGTTGGCGAACTTGTGGGATTTGTGCAAGGAATCCCTCATTAACATTATAAGATCGCGGACCATCGAATCCCTCGTAGCATGAACCGACGTAGCCGTTCGCAAGATTTCAACCCGTCACTGCCCAAAGTTGCCAAATAGGTACAAGTGTATTGGTGGTAAGCCATGGATGTAACACACTTTGAATTGCCCGCGCGGTGAGCCGCAGGAGCCGCGAATGATTCCCGCAAATCGATTAACTTTCGGATTGTGGATCGACACCGGCATTGCGCCGGCGACAGTCAGCTATGAGATCGGCACCTCTGCCTTCGCTACCGACCTCGGCTCCGGAATGGTTACCCTGAACGGTTCGAACCGCACTTTTCTGTTCCACAACATAGCAGGCGACGTTTACTCCGTCACCATTCCCGTCACCTCACTGAAGATGATCGCGGGCGACACATATTGGCTCTCGCTGAGCAACGCCAATGACGGGGGGAATTCGGGTACGGAAGCATGGGACATCCCGCATGGTGGGTGAGGCGGTCCGGCAGTCTGCAACGTCGGGTTTAGCGGCGTAAACAACGGCGACTGCCCGGGCTTCGGCGGCGAATCATGGGTGTTGAGCGGCACCGGCACCGTTCCTGAGCCTGGTTCCCTCATGCTCCTGGGCAGTGGTCTGCTTGGGTGGCTGGCGTCATCCGCCGAAGACCGAGCCTCACTCCCCGCTAATCATGTCTTATAGCGAGATAGCGAATTAGCCAGTTGGCATTACTGGAGATATTGCAGGATTGCTACATGTGAATGAGCCGCAGTTCGACTTCAAACTCCTCAAGCTCGTCACCGTGAAACACGGCCCATTCTCCTGAACTAAACTCCACCCACGGCGAGTTTCCGGGTAACGCATCGAGTAGGTTGCCCGAATACGTCACGTCCTTAGGCATTGGCAGGTGCGCATCACGCAGAATCCCCTGTTCGTCAGTCTGGCCGCCGCCAGCCAGAAAATAGCTGCCCAGTCGCTTTCACCTTCGCATTGAATGACATTACCCCCGTCTTTGATCGGCTCGCCATTGTACCGCCGTTGTTCCCGGGCAATTGCGACGTGCCAGTTAGCTAATTTAATTAACAATTTAGCAGTTAAGTTCCCTGCCTTACAGCCCGAGTAACGTGCTGGTGTTGGTAGCGTAAAGCGTCGCTTCCGCGATGTACTCGCGCAGCATCTTGGAATCCGAGTGCCCGGCGATCCGCATCAGTTGAATCTCGTTCAAGCCAGCCGCAGCCCCCGCAGTACAGAACCCACGGCGCAATGAGTGACCACATAAAGCCGTGCGTCCTTGCCGATGAGCGCCGTGTATTTCTTCACCACCAGGGAAATCGCTTCCCCGTTTAGCCGCTCATCGCTGAGCGTACCGCACCAATGCTAACCCGGCGCCGCCCGATAGACGGCGAACTGAGAAGTACGATAAAGGGATCGTAGCCAGGAGCAGTCCTTGAACACCTGCTCATGCATGAGGTTGTGGTAGATGACAAACAGCGGGCGCGGGGCGTCGACGAGCGAGACGTGCAAGTTGGCAAGAACGCCGCGGAGGACGGGCTCGGAAAACGGATTGAACAGGTAAAGCACGGTAGGGTCCTCGGGGAAGACAAACTTGCGCGCATCCCCGGCCTGGGACTCGATGGAAAAGCACTTCTGCAGCCGGCTACGGTAGCGCACGATGTTGCTCCGCGCGATCGCATCCAGCTCGGCCAGCAACTCTACCCCGACGATACGCCGGAACGGGTAGTTCGAAGCCATCAGCAGGCTGCGTCCCTTGCCGGAACCCAGATCGACGAACGTGAACCCGTCAGGGGGCAGCGGCAGAGCGCCCAGCATCTGGTGAAACAAGCCAGGTTCTGAAGGCTGATATTGACCGCCCGAAAGCAGCTCGTGGATTCGGGTGCGCAACGAGACCGTCGCCCAGGAGGTATCGACGCCATGGTCGAAGTCGAAGTCGATGTCCCCGTAGCGCGAGCGCCTGCGGCTCGGGGTGAGATCGCGCAACAAGCCGACAGTACCGACCAGGTAGTAACGCAACGCCGGCATGAGACCGCGGGCCCGAACCGTGTCGCGAATCCAGGCATGCGTTGCACAGGACCCAACCCGGGATGGCTGGCGCGACCGGATCACGCAGCCATGCTAAATGATAAGCGGGAGGCAGATCCGCCCCCGGCGATATCCAGGTGGGCGACTCCGATTCAGGCAAGGTCGAACAGCAGGAACTCGGCTGCGCCATTCTCGCCAACACTGGTCAGCGCCAGCTTGGTTTCGTCGCTGATGGCAGCGCCGTCGCCGCTTTTCAGGCGCGTACCGTTCACGTCGAGTTCGCCGCTCACCAGCTGGACCCAGGCATGGCGTCCGGGTTGGAGGTCGAGGCCGAGCATCCTGCCGCGGTCGAGCAGCGATGCGTAGACACTGGCATCCTGATTGATGCGCGTGGACCCGCCGCCTCCGTCGTGCGAGGCGATCAGGCGCAAGCGGTTTTGCTTCTGCGAGCGCGGGAAGGTGCGATCTTCGTAGCTGGGCGCCAGGTTATGGGCCCCAGGCATAATCCAGATCTGCAACAGATGTACCGGCGCATCGGAGTTGTTGTACTCACTGTGCACCACGCCGGTTCCGGCGGACATGCGCTGTACGTCGTCCGGCTTGAGGCGGGCTTCGCGGCCCGTGCTGTCGCGGTGGCTGAGTTCACCGTCGATGATGTAGGTGATGATCTCCATGTCATTGTGCGGGTGGGGGCCGAAGCCCTTGCCGGCGCTGATCCAGTCCTCGTTGATCACGCGCAGGTCGCGGAAGCCCATTTGCTTGGGATCGAAGTAATTGGCAAAAGAAAACGTGTAGCGGGTATCGAGCCAGCCGTAGTTGCTGTGCCCGCGCTCGGCCGATGGCCGGATGGTGACCATGGTGCCCTCCTCCTGGCGCTCCGTAAGATGTTTTTAACGGGCACTCCATAAGATGCTTTAACATTAAAGAAAGATTCGGCGAAGCAGCGCTCGGTTTACGAATGCTGCTGTCTACCGAGCTGGCGGCAGAGCCTGCCCAGTTGTTCCTGCTGAGCGGGAGAGAGCGCCCCCAGGAATTCCGTAATCCCCGCGGCATGCTCGACAAAAAGCCGGCGAATCAGCTCCTTCCCTTTGGCGCTGAGAACGACGATGAGAACCCGGCCGTCTTCCGGCGATTTCTGGCGGTGAGCCAGCCCGTGTTTTTCAAGGTTACCGACGACCATAGTCAGATTGCCGCCGGTGGTCAGGATTTTCTGCGCAATGTCGGAAAGCGACATGGGGCCGAGGTGGTAAAGCGCCTCGAGGACAGCGAACTGGGTTAGGGTGAGGCCGGCGCCAGCCAGGTGCCGGCTGGCGTAGGTGCGCGCGGCATTGGCCGCCTGCTGCAGCCTGGCATAGGTGGCCAGGGCCAGGCGTTGCTGGGAACGGTTCGTCGATGCGGTCACATGACAATACTACAACGTTGAAGTAACCTGTGCAGCTACTTCAGCCCGGCGTTATGGGCAGCGTGTTGCGCCAGTGCGCTCCAGTCCTCTTCCTCCATGCCACGGCCGATGGCGGCCAGAAGATGGTCGCGAAGAGTGCTGGCAAACGGCATCGGCGCATCGACCGATTCAGCGGCCGCGAGCACCAGGCGGATGTCTTTCAGACCGAGACGCATCTTAAAGCCCGCGGGCAGGTAGCGCTGGTCAGCGATGATGCCGCCGTAGGTCTTGTACACCGGGGCGGCGAACAGTGTGCTGGTCAGGAATGCGATGTACTGGTGCGGGTCGATACCGTATTTGCGGGTAAGGGCCACCGCCTCGCCCAACGCCTCGATTACCGCCGAAATCAGGAAGTTCCCGCTGAGCTTGACCACGTTGGCCAACTCGGGTTTCGGCCCGATGACGAAGGTGCGCTGACCGATGGCGGCGAAGACGGGCTGGCAGCGTTCCAGGGCAGCACTATCTCCGGCCGTCGCGATAAAGAGTTTGGCCGCGGCCGCGGCCTCCGGGCGTCCAAAGACCGGGGCGGCCACGTATGCCTGGCCGCGTTTGTCGTGTACGGCGGCCATTTGCTGCGAGAGGGCGACGCTGACGGTGCTGCTGGAAACATGCACTGCGCCCGGCGCCAGGCTCTCGGCGACACCCCCGGCTGAGAGTACGGCCCCGGATACAGCGTGGTCGTCGGCTAGCATCGTGATAGCGATTTCCGCCTCCCGGGCAGCCCCGCTGATCGAATCGGCGATTCTGGCGCCGAGGGCGCGAAACTCCTCGCATTTTGAACGCGTCCGGTTCCAGACGGTGACGTTGTGTCCGGCGAGCAGCAGATTGCGCGCCATGAAGTTACCCATGTTGCCGAGTCCGAGAAATGCGAGGTTCATGAGTGCCTCAAATGCCGGTTTCGAGGTTTAAGTGTAGGCCAGCGCAGCTGAGCTGAAAAGCGAGGGCAACGGCGGATCCAGCGGGTACCGTGCAGCAGCATGATGGTTCCTGGGTTTCCGAACTCAGCGCAGCGGCAGATTCTCAGGTTGTATATTCCAGCCACTTACCTCGAAGTGTGCGGAAGAGTGCCTGAGGTCAGCGCTGCGATAGCGCACCCCGATGGTGCGCGATTCGTCGGGTAGCAGGGAGATGAAGTTGTCATCGAAGAACGCCGGCACGACATCCTCCCCGTCACTCCTTACCAGTCGCAAATGGACCATGAAGGCCAGAATCTTCCCCGGATTGCTGAGGGTCAATTGCTGGTAGAGGAAGCTGTCATCGCATTCCCCCGTACGCACGGGCGGCGTCGCGGGCGCCGCCTGAGGACGCACGGCGAAGGGCAAAGGGCAGGGTGACGCGGGAGGCTTCGCCTGTACGCGCAACGACGTGATCGCCAGGGTTTCGAGCGCGGTCATGTCCGCGTAGGCGCTTTGCGGCGTGGTGGCCGTACCGCGGGTCGCTTGCCAGTCCATCTCGTCGGGCTTGGTGGAGAGCCAATAGAAGTTGTCGCTCTCTACCTTGCTAGACGGGTCGGTGGCGTAGAGCCGGAGGAAATAGGTAGTTGAGAGATCTGAGAAGTGCGGAACAGTGAAGGCTACACTGGCCTTGTCAGGCGAGACATCCACCGTGGCGTCTTGCCGCCACTTCTGCACGCCATCGAAGTTGTAGAGCGTGGCTGTAACTTTCACGACATACGAGGTACTGAGCGAGCTGACTACCACGACGGAACGATCGTCGTACGAATAGATCACGTGCATCGGCTCGTTGGCTTTCTTGGCGCCGTAATAACCGCCGGCCGGTATGAGAAAGTAGTCGTAAAGGTGCCAGATGAGCGAAGGCCAGGCGTTATTGAGCATCCACTGGATGACTCCGCTGGAATTGAATTTGTTACGCTCGTAAGCCTCGAACATTGCGCGCTCGCCCTCGTAGTCCATTGCGTACGCCTTGCGCACGAAGTCGTCGAGGTCGTGAGCTGCGCCGTAGCGGTGCTCCATGGAAGTGTTGTAGAACGTGAGCTTCTGGAAACGCTCACCCCCTGCATGGAATTCCCAGACTTCGTTCTGGGGCCAAAGCTTGTCAGGCGGCAGGAACTTGCGCAAGCTCGCGGGGGTGGGAATCGCCGCCCCCGGGCTGGTCTCGGTATTGAATCCCCATGCGCCGCCGTGCTTGGTGTCGATAAGCCAGTAGTTGGGGGCAACATAATCGTAGGGGCCGGTCATCTTTACGCCCGAGGGCCCGGTAATGGTGGTCAGCGCGGCTGACGCCGAAGAGAGAACCGGGTTCGGCCAAAATTGCTCTTTCCCGACCCGAAGATACATCGACTCGACGCTGGGGATGGGGGGATTGTCGCTGCCGTTGAGCCATACCAGCATGCTGGGATGATTGCGCAACAGTCGCATCTGGTCTTGCATTGCCGCCTGGGCGATCTTATATTGCTCGTCACCCCACTCGTTCCAGCGTTCCCACATGTCGCAGCAGCACCAGCCGGCCATGATGAGAACGCCGTACTTGTCGGCGAGATCGTAGAACACCTGGCTCTCGAGCTTGCCCTCCAGCCGAATGGTATTCAGCCCGAGATCGCCGACATAGCGGAATTCGGTCTCCATGCGCTGGGGCGAGGAGCGAAGCAGCATGTCGGGCGCCCATCCGCCGCCGCGGACCAGGATCGGCCGGCCGTTGATCTTAAACAGCGCGTGTCCGTTATCCAACTGCATGCTGATTTGCCGAATGCCAAAAGTTACGTCGCGTGCGTCGGACGGCCTGCCATCCGCGGTGACGCTGACGCGGGCGTGATACAGCCTGGGAGTGCCCATTTCCGCCGGCCACCACAGTTTCGGATCCTTTATGGTCAGCTCCCGGAACTGCGCGGGATCGAGGCGGATGGTTTTCTCTTCACCACCCTGCAGCAGGACCTCCCGGTGTAGCTTCTTGCCTTCAATCTCCCAGGTAATGTCTCCCTGAATGGCGTGTCCGGTGTCGTTCCAGGCCTCAACGATCGGCGTGAGCTGGGCGGAGGAAAAGTTCTCGTCGAGTTTGCTGGCGACGAAGGGAAAGCCCAACTCGATACCTGCGCTGGCAGTGAGATAGACGTCGCGGAAAATCCCGGTATTCTTGTCGGGAGGAGTGGGATTCCAGTCAACCCAGGTGATGGCCAGATCGTCCGGCGTGGGTGGAAACACTTGGATGGCGAGCACGTTTTCACCAAAGTAAAGAAGGCCGGTCGACAGACTCAGTCGGAAGACACGCCACGTCCCCGCGAGGTCACTCTTGCGGGCGATTTGCTTGCCGTTCAGCCAGACGTCGGCGCGGTAGTTCACCCCTTCAAGGTGCAGCGCGATGGTGTGCCCGGCAAAGCTGGCCGGCAGCCGGAACTGGGTGCGATACCACCATCCGCATTTGTACGGGCTGGTGTCGAGCATGGCGAGGTTGGAAAACCCTTCCCCCAAGGGATAATCCATGCCCGGAAGCTTACGCAGATTCATGCCGAAAAACGGATCTTTAAAGATGCCGGCTGCTACCTGGGCGGCGACCACGGTTGTGGGCACGGTGGCTGTCATCCACCCGATAGGACGATAGAGCGGCGAAGAAACAATTTCCCCATCGAAACCTGGACTGTTATTGTTCTTGAGGCCAGCCGGGCCGGTGGTAGAACCCTCCAGAACGCATGCCGATTGCAATTGCCATCCCGCCTGAAGATCGAGACGGGAAGGCGGCGCGGGAGGCGGAGCTGCTGCGAAAAGCCCGCTGCCGGGGCTGAGAATCGCGACGATGAGGGCAAACTGGAGAATACTTCGCAGTACGGCCGATTCGGGTCGGGACACGGAATTCCCCTCGCCAAGCATGGTACATGAGAACACCTGCGGGGAAGACGGCAGCAATACTTTGGTGGCGGGAGCGGGACAAAGGGCCGCTGCGCCGGAAGGGGCAGAGTATGATTCTGTTGCACCCGATGAAAGAGAGTTCCGATTTCTTCTCCTCGCGTGAAGAACGGCGAAGGGCGGGCATATCGTGCCGCCACAAGGTCAGCCGGTTCAGTCAAGGCCAGTTCGATCCGACCAGGCGTAAATTCGATCCGGTGGCGTTGATGAACGCGGCGCACAAGCAGCGCCTCTCCCGGCTGATGCCGCTGAAGAACGCGCGCATGTCGATTTCTCCGTTCACGTTCTACCGCGGCGCTGCCCCGCTGATGGCGGCGGACCTGGCCGCCTTGCCGCGAACCGGGCTCCTGACGCAAATCTGTGGCGACGCCCACGTGCAAAATCTGGGCGCCTTCGGGGGCGGTGCCGAAGGCCACATGGTCTTCGACATCAACGATTTCGACGAGACCATCCGGGCGCCCTGGGAATGGGACGTCAAGCGCATGGCTACCAGCTTGATTCTGGCTGGCCGGGAGGCGCGCAATAGCGAACGTCAGTGCAAAGACGCGGTGCTGGCATTGGCTCGCAGCTATCGCGAGTCGATGTCGAGGTTTGCGAAATTGTCGTTCCTCGAGCTGGCGCGCTACCTGGTGATGCGCGACCTGGAAGTTTCGCCGGTACGCTCGGTGCTGCGTAAGGCCGAGCGCGCCACTCCTCTGAACAGCCTGGAGAAGCTGACGGAGCGAAAGGATGGGAAGTTCGTCTTTCGCCAGATCGCTGACGAGGACTTTGGAGCTAAGACCCAGTATCCCGTGGGGGAAGAAACCGCCAGGCAAGTACTCTCCGCGCTGCCGGGCTATCTGCAGACGCTGCTGCCGGAGCGGCGCCATTTCTTCAAGCAGTACCGCCCGCTGGATTTGGCATTTCGCGTCGTAGGAACCGGCAGCGTGGGCACGCGGGACTACGTGGTCCTGATGTTCGGGGGCGCGCTCGATGATCCGATGTTTCTGCAACTGAAACAGGAGCTTCCCTCCGCCTATGCGCCATACGTGCCAGCAAACGTACCCCCGAAACACCACGGGCAACGGGTCGTTGAGGGCGTGCGGCGCATGCTGGTGCAGTCCGATATTTTTCTGGGATGGGCCACGATTGACGGCCTGCCTTACCTGGTGCGGCAATTGCGCGACCACAAGGCCGGTATCGAAGACTCGGACCTGGAAGGCCGGGGATTGTTGCAGTATGCAGAGGTGTGCGGCGAAATACTGGCCAAAGGTCACGCCCGCTCCGGCGATCCCTGCATGTTGTCGGGATACCTGGGCACGGCGGACCGTTTCGACAAAGCACTCACCAACTTTGCGGTGGACTACGCCGACCAAACCACGCGCGACTTCGAGGGGTGGCTGAAAGCAATTCGCGACGGGAAGGTGAAGGCGATGAAACCGGTCGCCAAGAGTAGGAAGAAAGCATCCTCGAAAAGGGAGCCGCAGCGGGGGGTGAAGGAGCCGCATCGGGCGGTGAAGAAGAAACGCTAACAAGTGCGGGGAGCGGCAGCGTTGCCCATGAGCTTCCAGCCTGATTGCTTCCCTTCCCTGCCGTGCGGCGCAGACTCCTGGCCCTCCCGCTTTAGTGAAGGAGGAATGCTTTGGCAGACGTGTCACCGCCGTGGCGTTTGCTCCACTCGAAACGCCTGCCGACAATCGCCTTGAACAGCATGTGATCGGTCCCGGCGGTGACGCCCACGCCAAGCCCGAAATTAATCTCCCACTTGGGGGAAACATTCAGGTCGAAGGCGGGTACGAACAGCTGCGACTGAGCGGTAAATGGATACAGGTTACTCACCGGTCCCCAGCCGCCGTAATACTCGAGCCCGAAGGTGACCTTCTGAGTGAAGTCCCAGGAGATCTTCGCGTCGGGAGAGAAATTCCATTGCTGGTCGCTGGGCAGCCCGACAATGCCGCGATCGAAAGCCGGATTCACTGACCAGTAGAGCCGGCCCTTCTGCTTGTCGATGATGGGGCGGATTTCTATGTTCCAGGTTGATGTGGAATACTGGGCGCGCTGGTAGCCGAACTCGATGGACAGGCTCGCGCCTACCGGCCAATGCCAGCTTTGCGGCGCGCGCACTCGCGGGCGTATGTGATCGCCGACCCACTGCCATCCCTGCCCCTGGCGGGCGCAAGTGAAGATGTAAAAGCCGACCTCGGACCAAGACGTGAGCCCCTGCGTGATCTCGATCGTCTCGTGCAGCGCGTGCTCTGAAGGAAGCACGCCATCGACAATTTCCTTGCTGCCTTGGAAGGTAAAGTTGGTGTGGGACTCCACCATTGTCGTTCTTGGGGCAACGGTTTGGGAGCCATAAACCTGGATCTCATAGTTGTTTTGCGCTGCCGAGGCAGGAGGCAGGAGCAGCGGCGCAAGCAAGAAAACCAGGCCTACGGTGCGCACATACACCCACATACACAAGGAAGAGGATGAGGGAAAATAACCCGGGATGCAAGTTATGAGTTGTCTATGGCAACTACAATGATTGGGAGTCGCGCACGTCCAGTCGTTCATGGCGCTTAAGCAGAAGGAAGGTTTCTTCAAACATGTCCGGCACAATGGTGGCAAACACCCATGCTGCCCCCAGGCTCAAGCGCGCGCTTGGGCTATGGGACCTGGTGTTGTACGGAATCATCGTCATCCAGCCGACGGCGCCAATGCCGGCGTATGGCGCATTTTCCAACGCTGGCAAGGGCCACGTAGTGACCGCGGTGCTGATCGCCATGGTGGCGATGATCTTCACCGCCATCAGCTATGGGCGCATGGCGAGGGTATATCCCAGTGCGGGCTCGGCCTACACTTACGTAGGACGCGAGCTGCATCCGTCGCTGGGCTTCGTGACCGGGTGGAGCATGACCATGGATTACATACTCAACCCGCTGATCTGCACCATCTGGTGTGGCAAGGCGATGGCCGACCTCGTGCCTGAGGTGCCGCTGCCCATCTGGTTTGTGGCCTTCGCCGCCCTGTTTACGGTGATGAACCTGCGCGGGGTGGAAACCTCGGCACGCATCAATCAGGCCTTATGCGCGGCAATGGGATTGGTCATCATCGTGTTCTTTGTGGCGACGATTCGCTACATCCTTCATCTTCCGCCCCAGGGGGCGCGGTTCTTTACACTGCCGTTCTACAACCCCGAGACGTTTTCCCCGGGGGTGGTGTTTCACGGGACATCGCTCGCGGTCCTGACATATATCGGATTTGACGCCATCTCAACGCTGTCGGAGGAAGTGCACAATCCCGAGCGCAATATTTTGCTGGCGACGGTGCTGGTGTGCCTGATCACCGGCGTGCTGGCGTCGGCGGAGGTATACGGCGCGCAATTGCTGCAGCCGCAATGGTTTTTTCCCGAGTCGCAAGTCGAGACAGCGTTCATTCACGTGGCGTCCATTGCCGGCGGCATTTTCCTGTCGAAGGCCATCAGCCTGACGCTGATTATCGCCACCATTGGCTCGGGAATGGGAGCACAACTGGGAGCGGCGCGGCTGATGTACGGAATGGGCCGCAGCCAGGCAATTCCCAGGTCCTTCTTCGGGGCGGTCGATGCCCGCACCCGCATTCCACGCAACAACGTGATACTCGTCGGCGGCATAGCGCTGGTGGGCGCCTTCCTGCTGAGTTATGAGCGAGGAGCCGAGCTTTTGAACTTCGGCGCACTCATCGCGTTTATGGGTGTGAACCTGGCGTCGCTCACGCACTATTACATTCGCGGAAATAATCGAACGCTCAGCAATCTGCTGCCGCCCATCGCCGGATTCGTGATCTGTGCTGCTATCTGGTGGAACCTCTCGCCTGCAGCCAAGCTCGTCGGGTCGATCTGGATGCTGGCGGGAGTGGCTTATGGGGCGTGGAAAACGCAGGGCTTCCGAGGGGAGCTGGTGAACTTCGATGTGCCGAGCGAATAAGAAAAGTCGGTTGATGATGGATCTTGCCCTGGACCAGGCCTAAGTGCTCCACGTAAGAATGCCTTTGGCCCAAGAACCTATGTCGCCCGGCCACCGGATCTTTCGCGGCGAAGGCCCCTGCTTTGAGGGCATGCTCTCGCGGTTTCCGTCAATCTATCCCCCGGGCAAGCAACAAGCAGGCCAAAACCAGCCGGGCTACACCTCGTGAAGGTCACTACTGATTCGGAAAACAATGGCGCCAGAGGCCAGGGCACCCAAAACCATCCCGGCATAGCTACTGCTTGAATACCACCATCCCTAACGGCGGCAGGTTGAGAAGCAGCGACTGGTCATGGCCGTGACAGGCGATGGAATCGGCGTTGACACCGCCGAAGTTGCCTTCATCGGTGCCGCCATAAACGGCGGCGTTGCTGTTCAGCACCTCGCGCCAGTGTCCGGCGAAGGGCACGCCGACGCGATAACCACGGCGAGGGAGGGGAGTAAAGTTGCAGGCGACCACCAGCGGAGCGTTCTCATCCTTGCCATAGCGCATGTAGGTGAGCACACTGTCATCCGAGTCGTCGGCATCGATCCAGCGCCAGCCGGCAGGATTGAAGTCGTATTCGTGCATGGCGGGCTCGCCGCGGTAGAAGGCGTTCAGGTCGCTTACCCAGCGCTTGATTCCCTGGTGCGACGGGAAGTTGAGCAGGATCCAGTCCACACTGTCGTCGTGGTTCCACTCCGACCATTGGCCAATTTCGCCGCCCATGAACAGCAGCTTCTTGCCCGGCTGGGTGAACATGTAGCCGAAGAGCAGCCGCAGATTGGCAAACTTCTGCCAGTAATCGCCCGCCATCTTGCTGAGCAGAGAGCCCTTGCCATGCACTACCTCATCGTGGGAGAGAGGCATGGTGAAGTTCTCCGTGAAGGCATACAGGCCGCGGAAGGTTAACTGGTTATGGTGATACTTGCGATGGATGGGATCGTAGGAGAAGTACTTTAGGGTGTCGTGCATCCAGCCCATGTCCCACTTCATGCCGAAACCGAGGCCTCCGATGTAGGGCGGGCGCGATACCATTGGCCAGGCAGTGGATTCTTCCGCGATGGTCTGGATATCGGGAAACTCCAGATAGGCGTCGTGGTTTATGCGCTGCAACAGGGAGACAGCCTCCAGGTTTTCTCGCCCGCCGAATTGGTTGGGAATCCACTCCCCGCGCTTGCGCGAATAATCCAGATAGAGCATGGAAGCGATGGCATCCATGCGCAGTCCATCCACGTGGTACACGTCGAGCCAAAACAGGGCGTTACTGATCAGGAAGGCGCGCACCTCATTGCGCCCATAGTTGAAGATGGCCGATTTCCAGTCGGGATGGAAACCCTTGCGCGGATCGGCATGCTCGTAGAGGTGGGTGCCGTCGAAGTAGGCCAGCCCGTGCTGATCGTTAGGAAAGTGCGAGGGCACCCAATCGAGAAAGACCCCGATGTTGTGCTGGTGCAGGTAGTCGACGAGGTACATAAAATCCTGGGGAGTACCGTAACGTGCGGTGGGGGCGTAGTAGCCGGTAACCTGATAGCCCCACGAGCCGTAATACGGGTGTTCCATCACAGGTAGAAGCTCGACGTGCGTAAATCCCAGCTCGTTCACGTAAGCAGCAAGACGCGGCGCGAGTTCGCGGTAGCTGAACCAGCGATGGCCTTCTTCGTGGTTGCGCATCCACGAGCCGAGATGGACTTCGTACACGGAGATAGGCGCATCGAACGCATTGCGTTTGTGGCGCAGGCGCATCCAATCGTCATCGCCCCATTGGTACTGGAGGTCCCAGATGATGGAGCCGGTGCGCGGCGGGGTCTCATGATGAAAGCCATAAGGGTCGGCCTTGTTAACGCGGTACATATGGAAGCGCGAGCGGATGTGATACTTGTAAATCGATCCCTTGCCAAGGCCGCGGATGAAGCACTCCCATACGCCGGAACGCTCGCGGGGAGTCATAGGATTGGAGTCCGGGTTCCATCCGTTGAAATCGCCCACAATGGAGATGCGCTCGGCATCCGGCGCCCAAACAGCGAAGTAGGTGCCGGGATGACCCTCCATCTCAAGCAGGTGGGCGCCGAGCTTCCGGTAAAGGCGATTGTGGCTCCCCTCGTTGAACAAGTGCAGGTCAACGCTGGTGAGCAGGGTGGAAGCGGTGGCGTCAGAAGCCGGTGGGGCCATGGTCAAGGTCTCCTGTGGCGGCGCCGGAGAAACCTAATAAGGGTAACATCCCGCAAAGTGCGAAGAGCGACTGGAAAAGCAGCCGGGCGACCTGGGCGCGCCCTAAGCAATACCTGCTTTCTCGACAACACCATCCGGGGCACCTCGACGGACCAGGGGGCGGAGAGCGGTGAACAAGCTTCGACAGCGCGGTGGATTAGCTGGTCTTCTTCGGCTTCAGGAGCTCCCAGCTGGCTTCGGGGATTTTGCGGCCGAGAAGGCTGAAAGAGCTGCTGGCGAGCATCTCGCCGCCATCCATGTAAACCATCTCTCCGTTGATATAGCCTGCCTGATCGCTCACCAGAAAGGTCGCCAGGTTGGAGATTTCCTCCAGCGTGCCAAGACGATGCAGCGGATTGTGTTCCAGCAGGGCCTTCTCCATGCCGGCAGTGGGAAGCAGGCGCGAGAAGGCGCCTTCGGTGCGAATCGCGCCGGGTGCAATGGCAACGAACCGAATTCCGCGCCCTCCCCACTCCACAGCAAGGCTGCGGGTGAGGGCGAGCACCCCCGCCTTGGCGACGGCGCTGGGAACGACATAGGCGGAGCCAGTTTCGGCATAAGTGGTGGCAATATTGAGCACTACGGCGGGGTGCTTGGCGTCCAGCCAGTGCCGTCCGCAGGCCATCGTCAGGTTGATGGTGCCATGGAGAACGATGCCGATGACGGCCGCAAAGGCGTGCTGGGAAAGCGTTTCCGTGCGCGCGAGGAAGTTACCGGCTGCGTTATTGACCAGAATGTCCAGCCGACCTCTGGCCCAGATATGCTCGATGAGGCTCTCCACCTCCTGGGAATTCCGCACGTCACAGGCGAAAGCCTCAATGGCGCCGCCGGTGGAGGCGGCGAGTTCGGAGGCAGTCTGTTGTGCGACGCCGAGGCGGCGTCCGCAGATGTACACCGTTGCGCCCAACTGCAGAAAGCGCTCGGCCAGCGCGCGGCCGATGCCGGTGCCTCCGCCGGTGATCAGGGCACGCTTGTTGGTTAGCAGATCAGCCGTAAACATCAGAATCCCTTTCGAGGACGGATAACCGTAGCACATGCCGCTCTAGGGGTGGAAGCCGGAGATTATACCCGCACCCGTGAGCGCAGTGCTGCCGCCCGGTTGGTTCAGCCTTTCTGTATACCCGTGACGTCCGGCGATTGATGGCGGCCAAGGGGGGATTCGAAGGGCGATCCATGCCGCAATCGGTATCTGACAATGTAGGAGTGTTATCGCTTGCCCTGCAGGGAGGTTGCAAGCTGGGTGGCGGAGGAGCGACCAAGCGACGCCGATCCGGAAACCGGCAAGCGGAACTCTACTTGCAGTCCATGAGGGGAGACGTTGCGGGCCGAGACCGTGCCGCCGTGAGCGACGACGGCGTTGCGAACGATGGCGAGGCCCAAGCCCATGCCGCCCGTGGTGGTGCCGCGCGAGTCGTCAACGCGGTAAAAAGGTTTGAACAACAAGGGCAGAGCCTCTTCGGGCACGCCCTTACCATTGTCACGCACGGTGAGGACGGCGTCGCCCTCTTCGACGCGCAGGCGAACGTCGATGGTGCCGCTCTGACCCGAATAAAAGATGGCGTTCCGCACGGCGTTTTCGATAGCGCTGCGCAATAACCCGGGATCGCCGCTCACGTTGACCAGGGCATCGTCGGCGTAATTGATGCTGACATTGGTCGCGGCGGCCTCGAAGCGCGCATCGCTAAGCACTTCATCGACGACCTCATTCAACGAAAGGCTTTCAAATTTAGGTTTGTACTGGCCGCTTTCCAGACGGGCGACGGTGAGAATGCGTTCCAGCATGGAGTCGAGCTGAATCGTGTCTTGCTCGATGCGGTCCAGCATCTCCTCCCGTTCACGTGAATCCGGGCTGCGCGCCAGAGCCAGGGCCAGCCGGATGCGGGCAATCGGTGAGCGCAACTCGTGGGAGACGCCGCTCAGCAGGTTGCGCTCGCTGACGATTTGCTTGCGCAACTCGCCCGCCATGGAATCGAAGTCGCGTACCAGGTCCGCGATTTCGTCGCGACGTTTGCCGATGGTAGCGCCTACCCGGATGTCCAGATTGCCACGCGCCAGTTCATTCGTGGCGTTGCGTAGGCGCTCGATGGGTTTGCTCAGGTAATGCGCAATCACCAGGCACATCAGGGCGGAGATGATGGTGCCCAGCTTCAACACCCAGATCATGTCGCCGGGCACGCGCTCCGAGAGCGGCGGCGGAATGAATTCGCCGACGAGCAAGTAGTGGTCTCGTTGCGTTGTGACCGGGGCGACGAGGATCACAGAATCATCTGGTCTGGCCACTCCCTCGCGACGCAACGCACGTAGTGCGAAGTCAGGAATCTCAGAGGGCAGCGGACGGCCGCTCAACTCACGTCGTGATCCATCGAACAACCAGTAGTTCACGCGATGCGGCATCGACGACTGGTCGAGCAAAGCGAGCAGCGCGGGTTGTCCCCCTTGCTCATAGCGCTCTACTGCCAGGTCAGCGAAGTTAGGGATCAGCCGCCGCTCAGGCTGCACCCACCACGGATTCTCCGAGTGCAGACGGTAGTGCAGTCGCATATAGAGCAGACCGAGCAGCAGGGCTTGCGCCAGCCAGAAGGGCAAGAAGATCTTCCAAAACAGGCGGCGGTTCATGCTCGGCTCTTCTCGGCAGGTGCGGAGGCGAGGAAGTATCCGATGCCGCGAATGGGACGAATCAGGTCGTCGGTTCCCGGGAAACCACCCAGCTTCTTGCGTACACGGCTGACGTGAACATCAACGCTGCGGTCGAAAGCGTTCAGGGGCCTGCCGAGCGCGACCTCGGCAATCTGCTCTCGGGTAACGACACTGCCGGCATTGCGCAATAGCAGCTCCAGAACGTTGAACTCGACCGAGGTAAGCTCGACGGGCTGGCCACCATAGGTAACGTTGCGGCTGCCGGTGGAAAGTTCGATATCGCCAACCCGCAGATGCTCTTCATGATCCGGCCGGGTCGTGGTGGATGCCGCTTCGCGCGTGCGACGCAAGACGGCGCGAATGCGGGCTACCAACTCGCGCGGATCGAAGGGCTTGGCGAGATAATCGTCCGCCCCGATTTCCAGTCCAAGAATACGATCGACCGCTTCACCACGTGCCGTGAGCAGCAGTACGGGCATGGCGGAATGCTGCCGCAAGGCCTTGAGCAGCTCGAATCCCGAACCACCGGGGAGCATCACGTCGAGGATGATCAGCTCGTGGTGATTCGCCTGTGCCGCAGACAAGCCGCTATCATGGTCGAAGGCCGCATCAACGTGAAATCCCTCGGCTTCGAGGAAACGCTTGAGGAGAGCGACGAGTGCGTGATCGTCGTCGATGATGAGGAGCTGGTTCACTGGATTTATTTTGCCTTTTCCAGAGAGCGCCTGCGGTGAAGAATTGTTTCGCGATGTGTTGGAACCCTTCACAAAACTTAACCTTCCTTCACCCTCTCTTAACGGCATGGGCGGCGGTCATCCGCTCTAATAAGGTGGGTTCGTAGTATTGTAACTGGTGTAACTGGTACTCAAGTCTGCCAAGTGCGGCTTCCAACCCTCAACCCTGCAAGACCAGTCCAACGCCAGCGAGGAGGAAATGTTGAAATTCCGGGCAACAGGCGGGCTGGTCCTCACCGTGATTTCTTGTGCTGCACTGGCGGGCTGCAGCCGAGGTCAAAAGAACGCCAAGGCGAGCGGGCCACCGCCGGCCGTACCGGTGGGGGTGGCCACGGTTCAGCAACGGGATTTCCCGGTCTACCTGACCGGACTGGGTTCGGTGCAGGCGTTTAATACGGTTTCGCTGAAGACCCGCATTGACGGGCAGATTACCCAGGTAAATTTCGTGGAGGGCCAGGACGTCAAGGAGGGGGAGCTGCTCATCCAGATCGATCCGCGGCCTTACCAGGTGGCACTGGCGACGGCGGAGGCGAACTTGCAGCGAGACGAAGCCCAGCTCACCAATGCCAAGGTCCAATATGAGCGCATGAAGGCTTTGTATGCCGGTGGGGTAATCGCGAAGCAAGACCTGGATACGCAGGAAGCATCCTTTGGCCAGTATGAAGGAACGATTGCCGCCGACAAGGCCGCTATCGATAATGCCAAGCTGAACCTCGTCTACACGCGCATTACCTCGCCGATTAACGGACGCATCGGATTACGCCAGGTTGACATCGGCAACTACGTAACCGCGGCGTCGGGTGCGTCGATGGCCGTCATCACCCAGATGCATCCCATCGCAATCATATTCACCCTGCCTGAGGATCAGCTGCAGGCGGTGCGGCAGCGTATGCAGGCGGGTACACTGCAGGTGGACGTTTACAGTCGCGACGATCAGACCAAGCTTTCCACCGGCAAGCTGCTGACCATCGACAATCAGATCGACCAGACCACGGGAACGGCGCGCTTCAAGGCAGTATTCGAGAATCCGGACAACAACCTCTGGCCCAACCAATTCGTAAATGTGCACCTGCTGTTAGAAACCCGCAAGAATGCCATTACGGTCCCGGCGAGTGCCATCCAGCGGGGACCTCAGGGAACCTTCACCTATTTGGTTGATGACAACAACACCGCGCAAGTACAGCCGGTGCAAATAGCTCTCACCCAGGGAACAACGGTAGTCGTGGCCTCGGGACTGCAGGCCGGCCAGCGGGTGGTCACCGATGGTCAGGAAAAGCTGCAGGCGGGTAGTCGGGTCACTCCGCAGGCCCCGGCGAATCCCTCCTCGCAATCTTCGAGAAACGCGGAAAACAATCTGGGCATCGGATCGCAGTCATGAGTATCTCGCGGCCGTTTATTCTCCGGCCCATCGCGACATCGCTGCTGATGGCAGCGCTGCTCCTGGTGGGCTTGGTCGCCTACACCCAGCTACCCATCTCCGCCCTGCCCCAGGTGGACTACCCCACCATTCAGGTGATGACCTTTTACCCGGGCGCGAGCCCCGAGGTTACGGCCTCGTCAATCACCTCTCCCCTGGAGCGCCAGTTCGGGCAGATTCCCGGACTGAACCAGATGACATCCAGCAGTTCCTTCGGCGCGTCCGTGATCACGTTGCAGTTTGTGCTGGAAGAGAACATCGACGTAGCCGAGCAGCAGGTTCAGGCGGCCATTAATAGCGCCCAGACCTTCCTCCCCGCGGACCTGCCTACCCCGCCCATCTACAGCAAGGTCAACCCCGCTGATGCTCCCATCCTGACGCTGGCGTTAATGTCGGATGAACTGCCGCTATACAAGGTCGAGGATTTGGCCGACACCACGTTCGCGCAAAAGATTTCCCAGTTGCCAGGCGTCGGGCTGGTGACGATTAGCGGTGGACAAAAGCCGTCGGTGCGAATCCAGGCCAACCCCACGGCGCTGGCTTCCTACGGAATGAGCTTGGAGCAGTTGCGAACGGTTGTCGGACAAATCAACGTTGACCAAGCCAAGGGTCAACTGCAAGACAACCGCCAGGCGTACACCATCAACGCCAACGATCAACTGTTCAAACCGCGAGACTATGCCAACTCGATCATCGCCTTCAAGAACGGCAACCCGATCCGACTCTCTGACGTCGCCACCGTAATCGAGGGCCCGGAGAACGCTTACCAGGCGGCATGGATGAACACCACGCCCGCCGTGATCCTGAACATTCAGCGGCAGCCGGGCGCCAACATTATCAGGGTCGTGGACAGCATCAAGCTGCGACTGAAGCAATTGCAGGCTAACCTGCCGGCTTCGGTCAAGGTCACTATCCTCACCGACCGCACCAACACCATTCGTGCCAGCGTGGCCGACGTGCAGTTCGAGTTGATGCTGACCATCGCCCTGGTCGTGATGGTGATCTTCCTCTTCTTGCGCACCCTGGCCGCGACCATCATTCCCAGCATTGCCGTGCCGCTCTCCCTCGTCGGCACCTTTGGAGTGATGTACCTGCTTGGCTACTCGCTCGACAACCTTTCGCTGATGGCGTTGACCATTTCAACCGGCTTCGTGGTGGATGACGCGATCGTGATGATCGAAAACATCTCCCGCTACATCGAGGAAGGCTACACACCGCTGGAAGCGGCGCTGCGAGGTTCGGGACAGATCGGGTTTACCATCGTCTCGCTGACGGTATCGCTGATCGCGGTGCTGATCCCCCTGCTGTTCATGGGCGACATTGTGGGACGGCTATTCCGCGAGTTCGCGGTTACGCTGAGCGTAACCATTTTGTTGTCCGCGCTTATCTCACTGACGCTTACTCCCATGATGTGCTCGCTGTTGCTTCGCCAGCGCGACGAAGAGCGCCACGGCCGCTTCTACCAGGCGTCGGAGAGGGTGTTCAAAAACACCATCGCCTTCTATGGACGTACGCTGCAATTCGTGCTTCGTCACCAGACGGCCACGCTGCTGGTAACCATCGCCACCCTGGTCGCTACCGTTTGGCTGTACATCATTGTGCCCAAGGGCTTCTTCCCGATCCAGGATACCGGCGTCATCATGGGCATCTCAGACGCACCCGAGAGCGTATCTTTTGTTTCCATGGTGGAACGCCAACAGCGCCTGGTCGCCGCTATCCTGAAAGACCCGGATGTGGTCAGCCTGTCCTCGTTCATCGGTGTAGACGGCACCAATACCACGCCCAACAGCGGACGCCTGCAGATCAACCTGAAACCGAAGGACCAGCGCAGGGATGACGTGTCGGAGATCATCAAGCGTCTGCAGCGCGAAGTGTCGAACGTCGAAGGTATAACGCTCTACATGCAGCCGGTGCAGGACCTGACGGTAGAAGACCGCATCAGCCGTACCCAGTACCAGTTCAGCCTGGAAGATGCCGATGCCAAAGAACTGACGGTGTGGACCGCTCGCTTGCTGGCCAAGCTGAAGACGATTCCTGAGTTACGCGACATTGCCACCGACCAGCAGAACCAGGCGGCGATGTCGAACCTGGTGATTGACCGCGACACGGCCTCGCGTCTGGGGGTGAATACGTCGACCATCGACAACACCCTGTACGATGCTTTTGGTCAGCGTCTGGTATCGATCATGTTCACCCAGTTGAACCAGTACCACGTTGTGCTGGAGGTCGATCCCAGCTTTCGCGACGATCCCGACTCGCTGAAGAGCATTTACGTTCCCGGGACCAACGGGCAAGTACCGCTGAGCGCGATCGCGCACTTCGAGACTACCACCGGTCCGCTGGCAATTAACCACCAGGGCCAGTTTCCGGCGGTGACATTTTCGTTCAACCTGGGTAATCGCTACTCTTTAGGCGAAGCGGTGAAAGCGATCAATAGGGCGGCAGCGGACATCGGTCTCCCGCCCAGTGTTCAGCTAAGGTTCCAGGGTACAGCGCGCGCCTTCGAGGCTTCCCAGGCTAACGAAGGCTGGCTGATCCTGGCAGCCATCATCACCGTGTACATCGTGCTGGGCGTACTGTATGAAAGCTACATTCATCCCATCACGATCCTTTCGACATTGCCCTCGGCGGGTGTAGGCGCGATCCTGGCACTGACACTCTTCCGCATGGATCTTGGGGTGATGGCACTGATCGGAATCATCCTGTTGATTGGCATCGTCAAGAAGAATGCCATCATGATGATTGACTTTGCGTTGGAGGCGGAGCGCAAAGAGGGCAAGGCGCCGCAGGATGCGATCTATGAGGCCTGCCTGCTGCGCTTCCGTCCCATCATGATGACCACGTTCGCCGCGCTATTCGGCGCCGTTCCCTTGGCCCTTGGCTCGGGGACGGGGTCGGAGCTGCGACGTCCCCTGGGAGTCACCATTGTTGGCGGACTTTTGTTCAGCCAGTTGCTGACCTTGTACACCACGCCGGTAGTTTACTTGTGGTTCGACCGACTGGGGGCTGCCTTGCGTACTTGGCGGGCACCCAAGCCGGCGGAAGCCATCGGAGACTAGCCATGAATGTCTCCCGTCCTGCCATCGAACGGCCCATCGCAACCACCTTGATGACGGTCGCCTTATTGCTGGCCGGGGGACTCGCCTACACGCAATTGCCGGTATCCCCCTTGCCGCAAGTCGACTTCCCGGTGATCTCGGTGGGCGCCTCCCTGCCCGGCGCCAGCCCGGAGACGATGGCGTCGGCCGTGGCCACGCCCCTTGAACGACAGTTCGGGCGTATCGCTGCCATCAACCAGATGACGTCCACCAGCCAGCTTGGTTCGACCGCCATCACCATGCAATTTGATCTGAACCGCAACATCGATGCCGCGGCGCGGGATGTACAAGCCGCCATTAACGCGGCACGCGGGTATCTTCCGGCGGATCTGCCGAGCAATCCCTCGTATCGCAAGGTGAATCCTGCCGATGCACCGATTCTGATCCTGGCTCTGACTTCAGATACCTTGACCCAGGACCAGATGTACGACGCGGCTGACTCGGTCCTTTCCCAGAAGCTGGCGCAGGTGGATGGAGTGGGTCAGGTGTACGTGGGCGGCTCGTCCCAGCCGGCGGTACGAATCGAGGCCAATCCCAACATCCTCAACAAGCTCAACCTCGGGCTGGAAGCCGTCCGCCAGGCGATAGAGGGGCACAACGTGAACCTGGCGAAGGGTTCTATGCAGAGTGAGCAGAAAAGCTGGTTGATCCAGGACAACGATCAGCTTATGAGGGCCAAGGACTATCGGCAACTGATCATTGCCTACAAGGACGGTGCGCCGGTCCGCCTCAGCGACGTCGCCGATGTGGAGGACTCTTACAGCGACACCCACGTGGCCGGGCGCTTCAACGGCAAGCCATGCGTGATGGTCATCATCTTCCGGCAGCCCGGGGCCAACATCATCGCCACCGTCGATCGCGTCATCGCCCAGCTGCCTTTCCTGAAAGCTTCGATGCCACAAGGCATCAGGCTGGACATTGCCCTCGATCGTACCGTGACCGTGCGGGCGTCGGTGGCCGACGTGGAGCGCACGCTGATCATCTCCGTGCTGCTGGTGGTGCTGGTGGTTTTCCTGTTCCTGCGCGAAGTGAGGGCGACGTTGATACCCAGCGTGGCGGTGCCGCTTGCCATCGTTGGCACTTTCGGCGGCATGTACCTGATGCGCTATTCTCTCAACAATCTGTCGCTCATGGCCTTGACGATTTCCACCGGATTTGTGGTGGACGACGCGATCGTGGTGCTGGAAAACGTGATGCGCCACGTCGAGGCCGGGATTGCACCCTACGAGGCGGCCCTGCTGGGAGCCCGCGAGATCGGTTTTACGGTGATGTCGATGAGCATCTCGCTGGTCGCGGTGTTCATTCCGATCCTGCTAATGAGCGGATTGATTGGGCGCCTGTTTCACGAGTTCGCCAT
>Ga0306921_10000917_pt1 | contig 27807 bp, 33 predicted proteins | sample sta12Cox44000080_FD_203760 | JGI IMG/M metagenome (GOLD analysis project Ga0306921, IMG submission 203760) | Lab enrichment of tropical soil microbial communities from Luquillo Experimental Forest, Puerto Rico - statoxic.12C.oxic.44.000.080 (v2)... | ecosystem: Environmental > Terrestrial >... | reverse complement strand
TGCTGTTCGCGTTGGTCGACGAGTACGTGCGCAACGCGGATTTTGACGCGGCCGAGCGGCACCTTGACGCCATTCAACGCGCCGGCCTCGACCAGTTGCACTTTTCGTGGCGCGGTCCGACCAACGATGCTCGCAGTCCCTTCTACTATCGGATTCATGGACCTCGGCTGATCATCGAATTCGCCGTTCAGGAGCCCAATCACACCCACACCATCATGCGAGACCCACAAAACGACTACGGAATGGACTGGTTGGGCCTGCACTACGAGGAACATGCGTGGAGCGGACGATGATGACGGAGCCGAATCGACCGGCTCCCTTCATCGCGACCTCGATCATTGCCGCCGCTACGCTTGGGGCGAGACCTGAAAGCCGTGCTTTTGGCGACCGCCATCAAAAGATCTTGTTGATCGAAGCTGCAAACGCCTCGATGGATCGCTGGCCGACGAGCATCCGAGCGGCTAGGATGAAAGCGTCTGCATTCACCGTTACGAGGGCCCTGACAAGTGTCAGCGCTTCAATCTTTACATCTGAACGACTTTATCGACTCGCTCATTAGCCTCTTTAGCGCATTCGTTCTCGGAACTCTGATTGGAGCCGAGCGTCAATATCGGCAGAGACAAGGCGGATTAAGGACCAACGCGCTGGTGGCACTGGGCGCTGCCGCATTCGTCGATATCGGCATGCACCTCAACGGCAATCCCGGTGCCACACAAATCATTGCGTATGTCGTCTCCGGCGTGGGCTTCATTGGCGCCGGAGTCATCATGAAACAAGGCGGCAACGTGTGGGGCCTCAATACGGCTGCCACGTTATGGTGCTCCGCCGCGGTCGGGGCATGCGCGGGCGCAGACTTGGCCGTCGAAGCCATCGTGCTCACTGCATTCGTGCTCGCCGGCAATACCTTGTTGCGTCCGCTCGTCAACGCAATCAATCGCGCCCCGATCACCGAAGGCACGACCGAGGCCATTTATGAAGTTCGTCTGACGACCGGTGCTGAACACCTGGACGAAGGGCGGGAACTTCTAACGACGCAGTTGAAAACCGCCAACTACCCCCTGCGCGAGATCGAAGTCGTCGAGCGTGATCCCGAGTCGGTCGAAATTGTCGCGACGCTGGTCGGGACAAGCGCCAATCGCGACGAGCTGGAGCGGGTGGTCTCGGCTCTTCGCAGGGCAGCCATTACGCAGCACGCGACGTGGGCCGTAAGAACAGTCGAGTGAGTGGACGCGGGGTTTTTTGGCAGGGCTCGCCAAGCTATTCGACCGTCAGCCGCGGGATGGACGCGCCGACCATTTCGCTGCGCGCGCAGACGATCTTGACCCGGTCGTTGTCGCCGAGCTCCCGCCCGATGGAGGTCCCAGCCAGGTAGGCCTGCCCCTGCATGAAGCACGTCGCCGGATTCGCGAACTCGGCGGGCAGGCGCATGACCGCCGTCGCGTTGTAGCGTGTACAGTCCCTGAGATCGGGTGTGAGCGCGACCGAGCAGATCAGCACGAGGGCGGTGAGCATGGTAAGCTCCGTTGTTCGCGATCAAAGGTGCAGAGGCGCGGGCGCAAGAGGCGCGGCTTCGGCCGATAGCGGCGCGGCGATCGACGTGGCGGTGACTCCTGGCTTGCGCCCGGCTCGCGTTTGCTGCTCATGTCGCGCGAGCTAAAGCAAGAACAGTGCCAAGGCCAACGACATCGGTTGAGTTCGTCGCGTTTTTGCGGAAAACCGGTGTCCATCCGGATGAACGGCGAGTGGGCTCCGTAACGCCTGGATCGAGAGGACGAATACGATGACACGACGGCTCGCGCTCATTCTGGCGGCACTTGCTCTTCCATGTTTGGCTTGCTTGGGAGCGCCGGCGTGCGCCCAGACCCGGACCGCTCAACAGCAACTGGCCGTCGACATCTACAAGGAGCTTGTCGAGATCAACACGGTCACCGCCACGGGCGATACCGCGCGCGCGGCCGAGGCCATGGCCGTGCGGCTTCGCGCCGCGGGCTTGAGCGCGTCGGACGTCCAAGTGTTCACGTCCGCACCGCGAAAGGGCAACCTGGTGGCGCGGCTGCGGGGGACGGGGGCGCGCAAGCCGATCCTCCTGCTCGCGCATCTCGACGTGGTGGAGGCGAGACGCGAGGACTGGTCGGTCGACCCGTTCAAGCTGATCGAGAAGGACGGCTACTTCTACGGACGCGGTACGGCCGACGACAAGTTCATGGCGGCGGCCTTCGTTGCGAACCTCATCCGCTACCTGCAAGAGGGGTACCGGCCGGATCGAGACATCATCCTTGCGCTCGACACCGATGAGGAGATTCTCGATCGTGATGCCTTGGGGATTCAATGGCTGCTGAAAAACCGTCGCGACCTCATCGACGCCGAATTCGCGCTGAACGAGGGCGGATCCGTCGGGTTGAAGAATGGCAAGCCGATTCGCAACAGCGTTCAGACCAGCGAAAAGGTTTCGTTGAGCTATCAGCTGGAGGTAAAGAATCGAGGCGGCCACAGCTCGTTGCCGAGCAAGGACAACGCGATTTATCGCCTGGCCGAAGGCCTAGCGCGCCTGTCAAAGTTCACCTTTCCGTTCAAGCTGAACGAGACGACGCGCGCGTATTTCGAACGCACAGCCGAACTCGAAGGCGAGCAGGTTGCCGCCGATATCCGCTCCGTCATATCCGGGCGGCCGGATCCAGCCTCGCTGTCGCTCGTCCGGCTGTCTGCAAACCCGGTCTACAATGCGCAACTGCGCACGACTTGTGTCGCCACCATGCTGGAGGGCGGGCACGCCTACAACGCCCTGCCGCAGGTTGCGCGCGCCACCGTCAACTGCCGCATCATGCCGGGCGAGCCGGTCGATGAGGTCAAGGCGACGCTGGTCCGGGTTCTCGCCGATGATCAGATTGCTGTCACGCAAATGGGCGAGCCGATCTTGAGCGCGCCGTCCGCGCTCCATGGGGAGATCATGGGTGTAGTCGCGAAGCTCTCGGCCGAGTTCTGGCCGGGCGCGCCGATCGTCCCCACCATGAGCGCCGGCGCGACCGACGGCAGCTATTTGCGCAATGCCGGGATACCGACTTATGGCCATTCCGGCCTGGCCGGCGATGTCGACGATGTGCGAATACACGGCAGGGACGAACGCGTGCTGGTGAAGTCGTTCTTCGACGGCCAGGAATATCTGTATCGGCTGGTCAAGATGTTGTCAGGCGGTAACTAAGAGGCTCGACACTCGCGCAAGATGCAATGAGGGTTCGCGGGCCGCGGCGGTCAGTCCGCCAATCCGAACTGCCTCTGCAGGTCGACTGTGGTGCTCGCAAAGATAGCTTTGACATCGTCTTCGACGACGCGTTTCTCTCCAAGGATCTCCGCATCCCAGTCGGGGAGCCCCGCCTTGGTTCGAAAGACACGGATGTTGAAGTCGTCGACGATCGCACCGCGCTTCTCTTGCAGCGCTGCGCGCAGCATGCCCTCGAGCTCTTTCGGTGTCTTTTGAGGCTTGTCCGTTCCCGGATCGTGCTTGATCGTTTCCACGTTTCGCCTCCCCTTACAGTCGTCGGCTCATTTTGCCCGTTTCCTCGAGCGCGGGCACATCCTGGCGGCAAGCTCGCCGGCTCCTCGCGGCTGGAGCGAGCTATAGCAGGGAAATGGCTTTTGGCACCAAGGCGACATAGCGAGATCCGGATTGACGCCCGCTTTCGGTGAAAGCGCGGCCATGCCGGCGGACATCTTCTGCAACACTCCGCAAAAAAGCGCATTTTTGTGATCGCCATCACATCGCGCGCGTAACGGCGGCGCTAGGCTCCTAATCGTCGACCGGTACCGCAGATGCGGTGCTCACCTTGGATAGTTCCTCCCGAACTCGGCCCCGCCAACGCGGGGCTCTTTGCGTTCTTGCGTCACCGATTGGGAGCATTCCGGAAGACACGGGTCCCATTCCAACCAAATGGTTGGAGCGGGTAGGGGATTATGGGGGATGTTCAATGAAACGGCGCGAGTTCATCACGCTTCTCGGCGGCGCGGCCGCCGCCTGCCCGTTCGCGGCGCGCGCGCAGCAGGCGCTGGGGCTGCCGAGCATCGGGTGCTCGCGCCCGATGACGGCTTCGGTTGAGAACCAGCGGGTGGCCGCTTTCGTGCAGCGGCTGCGCGAACTCGGCTGGGTCGAGGGTCGCGCCGTCGCGATCAAGGTTCGATGGGGGGAGCGACGCAGCGAGCACACAGCCGAGATCGTTGCCGAGTTCGTCGGGGAGAAAGTCGATGTCATCGTTGCCGCGGGAGCCGCAACCGTTCTCGCAGCAGAGCAGGGGACATCGGTCGTTCCGATTGTCCTCGCGGGGGCTGGAGACCCCCTCAGCACTGGCTTTGTCGTGAGGCTGGCGCGACCGGGTGGCGATGTCGCGGACTTATCGTTCCCGCAGAACGATCTTGCCGGCAAACATTTAGAACTTTTGCGCGAGGTCGTCCCTGTGCTTCGCCGGTTAGCGATTTTGGCCAATGCCGGCAATCCTGTCACCCTGCTGGATCTGCGTAAGGTCGAGGCGGCGGCCGGCCCGCTCGGTCTCACGGTGGTCATGGTGGAAATTCGGCGTATGGAGGATGTCGCTTCCGGTTTCGAGGCGCTTTGAGGCTCGCGCCGGACTCAAGGCCTAAGTGACGGCGCGAGTCCGCTTCTGACCAAGCGGACATTGATTTACTGCGACGGACCGCTGGCCGGCATTCCAGCCCGCCCGAGCGGCGTTGGTGGACATGCGCGGCATGGGTGGCGCCGAGGGCGGGGGATTGTGCTTGCGCGCTCGCCTTGTCCGCCTTATTCAATTTCCATTCCTCCACCGGGGTTGGTGGCCCATGGCATTCGACTACGCGAAAATTTCCGGCCCCAAGCGGCGGGCGGAGGTTCTTCTGCGCACGCGTAATTTGAAAATGGCGCGCAACGCGCACGCCTACGTGCGCGGAAGCACGGTGAAGTTTTACGAGTGGCTGGAAGACGGGGGCAGGAAGCTGCCCGCGGGGCCGTCGGTATGGATCTGCGGCGATTGCCATCTCGGAAATCTGGGGCCTCTCGCCGATGCCGACGGCCACGTCGACGTTCAAATTCGCGATCTCGATCAGACCGTCATCGGAAATCCCGTCCACGACCTCGTGCGGCTGGCGTTGTCGTTGGCGTCGGCGGCCCGAGGATCCGATCTGCCTGGCGTGACGACCGCCAGGATGCTCGAAGAAATGATGAACGGCTACGAAGGGGCGTTGGCCGGACGATTCGGCGGCCAAGTGGAAAAGAACCACCGGCCGAAACTGATCCGCGAGGTCCTCGACCGCGCGGTTCGCCGCAAGTGGCGGCAACTGGCTGAGGAGCGGATCGAGAACATAAAGCCCACGATCCCGCTCGGGAAGCGATTCTGGACGCTCACGAAAACGGAGCGAAAAGCCCTCAAAGAGCTGCTGAAAAGCGACGGTGCGCGCGCGCTCATCACGGCGCTCAAAGGCCGTCATGACGACGACAAGATCGAAGTGCTGGACGCCGCCTATTGGATGAAAGGTTGCAGCTCGCTCGGCCGTCTGCGCTATGCGGTGCTCGTCGGCGTCGCCGACGGCGAGCCCAATTCGAACAATCTCTGCCTCATCGACATCAAGGAGGGCATCCTGGCCGCGGCGCCGCGCGCGTCGGATGCGAAGATGCCGCGCGACAATGCGGAGCGCGTGGTTGCGGGGGCGCGCGCGCTTTCGCCGAACTTGGGCGAGCGGATGATGGCCGGCCGGCTGTTCGACAAAAGCGTCACCGTGCGGGAGCTGATGCCCCAGGACCTCAAGATCGAGATCGAGCAGCTCAGCCGCGAGCAGGCCACAGCGATTGCAGGCTACTTGGCCGGCGTCGTCGGGCGCGCCCATGCGCGTCAGATGGATGGAGCGACGCGTAAAAGTTGGAAGGCGGAATTGGCCCGCAACCGGTCCAAGACGCTCGATGCGCCGTCATGGCTCTGGCTGAGCGTGGTCGAGCTGATGGCGTCGCACGAGGCCGCCTACCTCGATCATTGCCGCCGCTACGCGTGGGACGAAACCTGAGAGTTTGCGCTTTCGACGACTGAAATCGAAAGACGGTGTTGATTGCAATGGGCGTCGCGCAGCTCGCGCTCCCGAATTGACCTGTTCGCACGGCTGGCGAAAGCCATTGCTTTACGATTGCGTGATACCAATGCCCGGATTGAGTGACTGACTAGGCCAATCGCAATCGTTAAATTGCCGTGTTCGCCGCACGCAGCCGTTGCGCCAGCACGCGCATAACCTTGAGGGCAAAAAACGGTGTCTGACTGACCATCCACAAAAACTGCTTCTCCGTCACCGGGATAATCGTTGCATCGGTCACGGCGACAGCATCAGCGCTTCGCCGGCTATTGTCGATCAGCGCCATTTCGCCGAATATCGTATTCTCACCGAGTTTTTCCAAAACGCGGTTGCCCATTCGAATCTCGACCGTCCCGGTCTTGATGACGTACATTTCATCTGCGGCGTCACCTTCCCTGAAGATCACGTCGCCGGCTTTGACTGCAGTAGCGTTACCGCTTGACAAAATACTGAAATCGGGCGCGCCGGCCATTCAGGCCTCCATGGGATTATGGCAGCGGGACGGACTTTTAATTTTAACGACGTAACAAACACGTGGCAAATGACCCTCCGCCGGGCAGCGCCAAGTATTGCGCCCGAATAGTTGGTCGTATATCGCGCCGTGACCGCGTAGTTGTAATTGAAATCCAAGAACAAGGTCGCACAAAGGTAAGAAGTCATGCCGACCTGCGCGGCGGCGCCCCACGTCCAGTCGGAGCTGGAAAAACTCACAGGCACGCCGGTGAGATCGGTCGGGCTGGTGCTTATCAGACGCTTGCCGACATTACTCTGCCAAACTTGAGAACTCGATCGATCGTGTCCCTGGTCCTTTTCAGGCCGGCAAGAATTAACAATTTGATAATTCCGGAATGTCAGGGTGCGAGCGGCGCGGACTTAAATCCGCGTGCCGAGGCGGTCGTTTCGAATCGGGGTCGCCGATCCGCCCCGCGCCGCGCTGCTCGTAACACCCGTCACTCCCGGAGTGTCAGATGCGATTCGCGATGCCAAGCCTGCTCATCGGATGCATGGCCCTTGCCTTGGTGGGAAACGCGCACGCGACATCCTGGACGTCGGCCAAGTTTCCCGGCGAGCAAGATCGCGCCGTTCAGGGCTGTGCCGATGATGCGCAAAACCCCGGCGATTGGTTCTGCATATTCGTCCGCTGCGAGCAGGCGAGGTCCCCGCTCACCCTGCATTTCTCGACCCCGGGACCGGATATTCACGGCGACATCAAGCTGGTCATCGACGACGATACCTTCGCGGTTTCGGTGCCGGCGTCGCTCAAATCGTCGCTTCCGTTGTCGACGCGCGCGCAAGCGCTTCCCGATGCTCTCATCGAAGCCATGAAGGCGGGCAGCGCGATCTCGGTTCAGGGTTCCCACCTGCAATCGCCATACAATCGAATTTCATTGCAGAACTCGCGCAAGGCCATCGAAAGAATCGAGTGGGCGTGCGCGCGCCCATATCCCAGCGCCGCCAGGTTCTGGCGGCGCCTGACGCGGAGCCTGCGTTTCTTCTGATCGGTTCGCCGCGGTGGGGTGGGCAAAATCGCGCGCGAGCGATGTGAGACGATATTACGCAGGCGATTTTGCCCACCCTAGGGAGTTCTGCAGTCGTCACGGCCGCCTTTGCGGCCATCGGTCTTGATTGAACCAGTGAGCCCAAAAAAAGACGCGGATACCCGCAACAAGCGCGGGCATGGCGGGCGGGGAAGTTCCATCCGGTCGGGACCCGCTCCGGGTGCCCGCCCAAAGGAAGCGCGATCAAGGAGCGCGAAACGCGATCAATTGGAGCGCAATCGATGGCCAAGGTCGTCTTCACGCCCAACATCCAGCGCCACGTCGCGCTGCCCGAGGCCGAAGCCTCCGGCCGTACCGTGCGCGACGTTCTTGAAGCGGTCTTTACCGACAATCCGCAGGCGCGCGGCTACGTCCTCGACGACCAGTGCGGGTTGCGCAGACACATGACCATCTTCGTCGACGGCCGGATGATCCGCGACCGCGCGCGATTGAGCGACGCGGTGAGCGAGACGAGCACCGTCTACGTCTTCCAAGCCCTCTCGGGAGGCTGATGAATGAGCGGCACGCTTCTCGTTTCGACCCGTAAAGGCCTGTTCACGGTCGCGCGCAAGGCGAAGCAGTGGGAGATCACGGCGGTCGAGTTTTTGGGGGACAATGTCACCCTCACGCTCGGCGACCGTCGCGACGGGCGGCGTTACGCGGCGCTCGACCACGGTCATTTCGGCGTCAAGCTGCACCGCTCGACGGCAAACGGGTGGGAGGAGATCGCGGCGCCGGCCTATCCGCCGAAACCGGACGGCTACGAGGAGAACGACATGTGGGGCCGGCCGCTCAATTGGAGCACGGCGCGCATCTGGGCGCTCGAGGCCGGCGGCCGCGACGAGCCCGGCGTCATCTGGTGTGGAACGCTGCCGGGCGGACTGTTCCGTTCGAGCGATCGCGGGCAGAGCTGGGACATGATCCGCTCGCTCTGGGATCATCCCAAGCGCAAGCAGTGGATGGGGGGCGGCGCCGACCTGCCCGGCATCCATTCGATCTGCGTGGACCCGCGCAATTCGAAGCGTGTGTGGATCGCGGTCTCGACCGGCGGCATCTGGTTCACCGCGGATGGCGGCGCAAGCTGGACGCTGCGCGGCGAAGGCATGCGGGCCGAATACGCCCCGCCGGAGCAGACCCACGACCCCATCGCCCAGGATGTCCATTGTCTCGCGCAATGTCCCGCGGCGCCGCAGCGCATGTGGGTGCAGCACCACAACGGCATCTTCGTCTCCTCCGACGAGGGCAAGACGTTCACGGAGATCACCGGCGTCGAGCCGTCGGCGTTCGGCTTTCCGGTCGTCGTGCATCCGCGCGAGCCCGACACCGCGTGGTTTATTCCTGAAATCAAAGACGAGAAGCGCATCCCGCGCGAGGGCAAGCTGGTCGTGACGCGCACGCGCGACGGCGGCAAGACCTTCGATGTCCTGACCAAGGGCTTGCCGCAAACGCACGCCTACGATGTCGTCTATCGCCACGCGCTCGCGCTCGATGAGGGCGGCGAACAGCTCGCCTTCGGCTCGACCACGGGCGGCCTGTGGGTGAGCGAGGACCAAGGCGACAGCTGGACCTGCGTGACGCACACGCTGCCTCCGGTCTACGCCGTGCGCTTCGCCTGACGTGGCGAAGGCAGCGGCAGTAGGGTGGGCAAACGGCGCGAACACGCGTCCGTCGGAAGCTCGACAGGTGGCGCGCCGTTGCCCACGCGTTTGATGTGCATCTAACTCCGCTCATTCCCGCGAAAGCGGGAATCGAGGGCCATAAGCGCGTTCACGCGCGTCTTCGACGCGCTATGGGGCTGGGTCCCCGGTTTCGCGGGGACGAGCGGCACTGTTCCAGTAAGCGTGGCCCGGATGGAGCGTCAGCGATCGCCGGCGGCGGCATACTGGCGCGTGCGGTCCGCCGTCTTCATCATGTCTTTGACCGGCTGCGGCAGCTGTCCCGCCGCGAGCCTATAGGGCGGGTTTGGAAGAGTCTCGACCACGGCAAGCCGCGTGACTTCGCCTCTGAGGTACGCGTTCAGGAACTCGGGATAGTTGCTGAACGACACGCATCCGTTCGACTGGCCGTTCGCGCCCAGCATGTAGGAGTGGGCGAGGATGCCGTCGCGGCCGTACATCCTGCCGCCGTCGACGGGGTTGAGACGGATGGCGCGAACGCCATGAAACAATCGCTCGCGCAAAGTGAGATTGTACACGTTCGGCGGCGTTGCCCCCCGCATCCGCAGGTGCACGTGGCGCGGACTGTCCATGTAGGCGCCGAGGCCGGAATGGGCCTCCAGCCGGCGGCCGCTCGGCAGGTAGACCACACGCGCCGTGATGTCGTAGATCGCGGTGCGGCCGTCGTCCTCGAGCGGCGGGCCCTCCTTGCGCGGCAGGCCCAGGGTCACGCTCGCTTTGGCAACGGTCGGTTTCACCGGCGCAGCGGCTTGCTTCTTCTCGACGCCTTGATCCGGCGGCAAGCGCAGGCTGCTCGCCAGCACCTGCATGGCGGAGGCGAGACTCTTGTCGAACGACGCCGGACAATCGTCGGTCGAGGCGAATCGTTTGTCGAATGAGACGGGATGATCTTCCACCGCGGCGAAGCGCTCCTCGAACGGCGCGCTTGCGCACGCCGATGCGGCGGCGTCGGTGAGCATCGGAGCCCGATAGGTCGGGCCATCAAACAATCCAACTTGCGGCTCGATGCTCGCCAGCCGTATGCGCTCGCCCGGGGCGCCTGATCCCAGCGGCGCCTCGAGCCGGAACAGCTCAGGGTGGATTGTCCCGAAAACCGAAATGCGCGGCGCGGGCAATGGGTCTGTCGGCCCTGCCTGCGTTCCCGGCGATTTGAGGACGAACCCCAGAACCATCGCGGCGATTCCAAGCGGAATCGCGCGGACCCCCCATTGAACCAAAACGTCCCCCGCTCCCAACCCGCGTTGCCTGTGGCGCAGCGGCCAACGGCAACGCACGTCCCCCGACGCAGGTGCAAGCAAACATGCCGATTGCGGCAACAATCGTTCCGAGATTGCGGCAAGAATCGTTCGAACCGCTTCGATCGGCGGGGTAATTGCTCGCCGCTAGGCTTGTTTTTACCGGCGGTTAACCCATTCTCGAATGGGTTGCGGGCCGTCAAACCGGCGAGGCCGTCGCGCTGGTCATGGGCTCGGTCTAAACCGGCGGCGGCACCAAATCGTTGCGTCAGCCGCTGTAGGATGGGTTGAGCGTAGCGAAACCATCAACTGTCGTGGCCGGAGCGACCGATGACGGACTATCGGCGCAACTTTGTTCCTGGCGGCAGCTTCTTCTTCACCGTCAATTTGGGTCAACGGAACGCACGGCTGCTCGCCGAGCATGTCGGCCTGCTGCGGGCGGCGTTTCGCTACACGCGCGCCCGGCACCCGTTCGCGATCGACGCGATCGTGGTGTTGCCCGATTATCTGCATACGATTTGGACTTGCCCGAGGATGACGCCGATTTCGCCACGCGCGGGCGGCTCATCAAATCAGGGTTCTCCCGCGCCTTGCCGGCAACCGAGCGGATCTCCCAAAGCCGCCTGCGAAAAGGCGAGCGCGGCATTTGGCAGCGGCGCTATTGGGAGCACACCTTGCGTGACGAGGACGACTTCGCGCGGCACGCGGATTACATTCACTTTAATCCGGTGAAGCACGGCTTGGTGGCGCGGGTGAAAGATTGGCCGCACTCCTCGTTTCACCGGATGGTTCGGCTCGGCGTCTATCCCGCGGATTGGGGAGGTGGTGGGGGCCACGATACGGCCGGCTTTGGAGAAATGTGATGGGTTTCGCTTCGCTCGACCCATCCTAAACGATGGGCGGGCGTCGCGAAGAGCAATCCCCGGCCATCTGCGGCGCGGGCTAGGCGCGGGCCTGCTCTCTCACTAACATCTGCCGTATCTCGATCAGGCTGAGGAAAGCACCCCGTGACCAGGGCAATCGCACTTGCGGACATCACCATTCATCCCGTCGTCGAGCAGCAGGGGCCGTTCTTCGACGTCTTCGAATTCTTCCCGACGCTCACCAAGGAGCTCTTCGAGGAGAACCGCGCCTGGTTGCAGCCGACGTTCGTCGATCCGGTGAGCGGCAAGCTGGTGCTGTGCGTGCAGGGCTTCGTCATCAAGACGCCGCAGCACAATATCCTGATCGATTCCTGCGTCGGCAACGACAAGCCGCGGCCGGCGCGGCCGATGTGGAACATGATGAAGGGCGACCGCTTCGAGCAGGGTCTCGCCGCGGCCGGATTGACGGTGAACGACATCGACTACGTGATGTGCACGCATCTGCACGTCGACCATGTGGGCTGGAACACGCGGCTCGAGAACGGGCGCTGGGTGCCGACCTTTCCCAAGGCGAAATACCTCATGGCCGACCGCGAGCTCGCGTTTTGGACGCAGAAGGAGAAGGGCGATCCGTCGGGCGTTCCTTGGATCACCGACTCGGTGCTGCCGATCGTCGCCGCCAAACGCGCGCAGATCGTGAAGAGCGATTTTGCGTTCAACGAGCAGGTCCAGTTCATTCCGACACCCGGCCACACCATCGACCATTACTCCGTGTTGGTCGGCCGGCCCGGACGGGATGCGTTGATCACCGGCGACATGATCCACTCGCCGATCCAGGGAAAATATCCCGAGCTCGGCATGCGGGCGGATTACGACTCCCGACAAGCCGGACAAACGCGGCGCCAGGTGTTCGACCGCTTCTGCGACGCGGACACGCTCATGTGCGTGACGCATTTCCCGTCGCCTTCGACCGGGCGCGTGCGGCGCTGGGGCGACGGCTACAAATTCGTCGCGTGACCGCAGCGCCGCGTGAAACGTGCAAGCGGGTAACGGCCGCGGCAGCGACGTTGCGTCCGACCTGACAAGCACCAAAGCCCTCATTCCGTTCGTCCCCGCGAGGGGCACCCCGCGACGCATAGCGCGTCACAGACGCGCGTAAACGCGCTTTTGCTGTCGCGGGGGTCCCGTGGCGGGGACCCAGAGCCGCGGTCTGTGGCCCCTGGGTTCCCGCTTGCGCGGGAACGAACGGAGTCCGGCAAATCGTCAAATGACCAAACGCCGGCAGGCGATTTTTTTCCACCCTGCGCGGTTGCTGCCCCGTCAATAGTGCGTGAAGACGGGCGCCGACGACGCCTGACGCGGAATAATTTATGGCAACGCGCGTCTAATTTTACGGGAACGTTCACTTCATCCGAGTGTTGCCCGCTCCCGCCCTCGTTGTCCAAAAGGAGGTCAATTATGAAGCGCGCTCTGATCGGCATCGCAAGCGTGGGCATTTTGGCCGTGACCGTTGGGGCGGAGACGGCGGATGCGCAGTCCTACCGCCGCTACGGCCCCGCGCGAGCCTATAGCTCGCAGGCCTATGTTCCCCAAAGCCGTGGCGCGGTTCGCCGCGGGGGCGTTCCGGGCAACGCCCCTGGCTATTCCAACCCGGACAGTCCGGCAGCCACGGGCGGCGGTAGCCTCGGCTACAATCAAAACCTCTGGAACTGGTGAGAAGAAAAAGACTTTGGCGCGCCCGACGAAGCGCTTCGACAAGGACGTTGCCGCAGCGGTGGCAGTCCTCGGCTCCGACGATGCCTCCTGCATCACCGGCGTCGAGCTCGCCGTCGACGGCGGCCGCACTCAGCTCTAAGCGGCGTCATGCGCCGCGCCGCGGTACATAATGCGTATAATTTATGCAAACGCGCGTCGAATTTACGGGACGTTCACCTCATGCGGGCGCCGCCCGCTCCCGCCCTCGTTGCCCCAAGGGGGATCAATGATGAGGTCAATGATGAAGCGCGCGCTGATCGGCATCGCAAGCGTGGGCATTTTGGCCGTGACCGTTGGGGTGGAGACGGCGGATGCGCAGCCCTATCGCCGCTACGCTCCTGCGCGAACCTATAGCTCGCAGCCCTATACCCCCCAAAGCCGCGGCTCGGTTTCCCGCGGCGTTCCGCGCACTGTTCCGTTCTCCGACCCGAACAGTCCGGAAGCCACAGGCGGTGGTAGCCTCGGCTACAATCGAACCGTCCCGCACTGGTGAGGCGTCAATTTGCGGCGGGGAGACGCCGATGAACATCCTCACCGTCAATCTCTTGTTCAGCACGGTCGTCTTTGCGATCGCGGCCAAGCTTTACCTCATCCCGATGCTTCCCCGGCTCGAGCCGCGTTCGGTCGTGCTGCCGATTCTTCTGCTGCATGCGTTGCGGCACCTCGGCTTGATGTTCCTCGCTCCGGGCGCGGTCTTTCCGGGTATCCCTGCGCAATTCGCGTACCCGGCTGCCATCGGCGACCTCATCGCCGCCGTGCTGGCGCTCATCGCCCTTGCCGCGGTCGTGCGCCGGTCGCGGTTCGCGCGGCCGCTCGTGGCGCTTTTCAACGTCGAGGGCACGCTCGATCTCATGCTTGCGATTTCGCTTGCCACTATTTACGGCGCGGCGCCGCACATGGGGCCCGCCTATTGGATACCGGCGTTCTGGGTGCCGGCGCTGCTGGTGACGCACTACGTGACCTTCGTCGTTCTCGGCAGGCGTTGGAGCGGGCCAATGTGAGGGGTGGGGGCGGGTGTTCAGCGAGACACTCTCTTTCCGCTCGTCCCCGCGAGGGGCACCCCGCGACGCTCGCGCCGCGGGGACCCCGTTGCGGGGACCCAGCTCCATAGCGCGTCGAAGACGCGCGTGAACGTGCTTATGGCCCTGGATTCCCGCTTTCGCGGGAATGAACGGAGTTTTGCTGCACGGTGTCTTACTTAAACTGAGACACTACCCCGGATTCTGTTTTCGACGCTTGCGGCTCGCGTGATCGGCAAGTCGATGATAGCCTCGCCTCTGCATTCTTGATGACTTGCGAACTCCGGCGCGCGAACGATGCCTAGGCCAATTGGTTTGATATTTGCCGCGGCGGCAATCCTTGTTTCACCTGTCTTCGTTTCACCCGTCTACGCGGCGACCTGTCCTGCGCCTCTCGCGCAGTCATCGCGGCTCGTGTTGGTCACGACGCAATCCATGGATACGGCGCTTGCAACGTTGCAGCTGTTCACGCGCCGGTCGGCTAATATGCCGTGGAAACGCGTCGGCGCGGCCGAGCCAGCGGTCGTCGGCAAAGCCGGCCTTGGCTGGGGCTACCCCTTCCTCGACGTCAAGGACAGCGAGGAACCGGAGAAGTTTGAAGGCGACAACCGCACGCCGGCAGGTTTCTTCCGTATCGGACCGAGCTTCGGTTTTGCTCCTTCGCGGCGGCGTGGCTACATCGAGCTCAAGTCCGGGGAGACGGTCTGCGTGGAGGATCCGTCCTCACCTTTTTACAATACGATCACCAAGCGCTCGGACATTGGTGCCGTGGAGGCCGATGACATGCGCAGCAGTGCGCTCTACCGCAGCGGCCTCTTTGTGGACTATCCGAGCGATCGCGCCACGCGACGCGGCTCGTGCATCTTCATTCATATCTGGAGTGCACCCGACCTGGGAACGTCAGGCTGTGTCGGGCTTCCGGAAGCCCGGGTCGAAGCCTTGCAGGAATTTTCTCGAGCCGGTGCGGTGCTCGCTATCCTGCCGGCGACTGCCTTTGATCGTTTCCCGGGCTGCCTCCCGGCGCCACTCTCTTCCGCTCGTCCCCGCGAAAGCGGGGACCCAGCCCTCGGCCCTAGATTCCCGCCATAAGCGCGCTCGCGCGCCCAGCGCGCCGATGCTAGCCTCGCGCGTGCAAACTTAAATCCAAGTGGGGGGCATCGCATGACCCGCATTGCAATCATCGACCGCGCCGACATGAACGCCGAGCAGGCGCGCGTCTACGACGCCGCCAAGCAATCGACCGGCATCGTGGGCGGGCCGTACCATGCCTACATCCGCTTGCCGAAAGTGTTCGAGGCTTGCCAGAACCTGCGCGCGACGCTCGCGTCCGGGCCGCTCACCCGCCGCGAGCAGCAGATCGTCAACCTCACCGTCGCCCGGCACTGGAACGCGCGCTATCCCTGGTACGCGCAGGCGCGCAACTCGCTCGCCGTCGGCATCGAGCAGGCGGTCATCGACGCGATCAACGCGCACAAGACCCCGAGCCTGGCGGATGCGCGCGAGCGCACGTGCTTTGCCGTGGCGCGCGAAGTCCTCGCCCACAAGGGGCTGAGCGACGACAGCTACGCCGCTGCGGAAAAGACCATGGGGCTCGAGAGCCTGGTGGCGCTGGTGGCAGCGGTCGGCAGCTTCTCGATGACTTGTCTCACCGCCGCCACGTTTCAGATCGACCCGCCGCCGACCAACCCAACCCCGCTGGCGGAATAGGTTGCGTCAATTATAGCAGCAGCCTCATAGCACAAGCTGCGTTTGCATCACGATCGCAACGAGCTTGCCCTCGCTTGTCGTCACGCGTGTTTGCCACACCATTGTGCGCCCGCCGCGGTGGAGCGGCGTTGTCTCGCCGACAACGCGGCTCCTAACCGCCGCCGCGCGGACGAAGTTGGTTTTGCTTTCGATCGTGGTCGTGCTCGCGCCATCCTTCAAATTCGCGATGGTCGCGAGCGCACCGAGCGTATCGGCAAAGGCCATGATGGCGCCGCCATGCAGAACGGCCGGGCGCGTGCAGAGCTCGGGCCGAACGGTCATTTCGCCGACGATCTTCTCCGGCGCGGCGCTAATGAGATCGATGCCGAGAAGCGCGGCAAAAGGCAGTGGCCGCGCCCGCAGTCGCGTCAGCAGGTCCATTTATCGCCTCCTATGTCGTGACCGGCCTATTTTTAGCGCAGAACAGGAAAGCCCGGACCGCAGCGTGTGCGGTGAATGTTCATTTGGAGATTTTCCGCCTTCGTCAGGACACGCGTGGTATGGTGCATGTTCCGATTGTGACCAACAGGTTGCTTGCGGCAATTCTGGCTGCATCAATCTTCTCATCATCGCCGCAGTCAAGCAGCGGACCTGCATCTTTGAAGGAGGCACCGCATGAGACGGATTGCTTTCGCGCTGGTTGCAGTTGCAGCGCTCGCGGGCGCGGTCGCCTCCATGGCCCCCGCACCCGGACAGGCCGATGAAGAGGCTGCCCCGATCTTCGGACTCAAGATACCCCCCGGATACCGCGACTGGCGATTGATCTCCGTGGCCCATGAAGAAGGCAACCTCAACGATTTGCGCGCCATCCTGGGCAACGACGTCGCGATCAAGGCCTTCCGCGAAGGCAAGCTTCCGTTCCCGGACGGCACGATCATCGCCCGGCTCGCCTGGAGTTACGACTCGCTGGAGGAAAGCGAAAAGGCCTTTGGCCGCCGCCAATCTTTCGTCGCCGGGCCACCCAGGAACGGCGTTCAGTTCATGGTCAAGGACTCGCGAAAATACGCCGCGACCGACGGCTGGGGGTTCGCTCAATTCAACGACGGCAAACCCGCCGACGAGGCGGTGCACAACGCCTGCTTTTCCTGCCACGCGATCGTCAAGGCCCGCGACTATATCTTCAACCGTTACGCCCCTTGATACCGAGAGTCATGAGGTGCCGCCTGCATACGATCATCGGAGAGACGCATGGCGAAGGTGACATACGACAAAGAGCTCACCGCACTTCTCATGATCGATCCGTATAACGACTTCATTTCCGAGGGAGGCAAGATATGGGATCGCATAAAGGGTGTCGCGGAAGCCAACAACTGCGTGCCGCATATGTTGCAGGTCCTCAATGCCGCGCGTAAGGCGGGGCTTCGCGTCTTCTACGCGTTGCATCATCGATACCGTCCGGGCGACTACGAGACTTGGAAGTACATTGCGCCCATTCAGAGGGCATCGTGGGCGCGAAAGAGCTTCGAATACGGCACGTGGGGTGGGGAGATCCGTGCCGAGTTCGAGCCCAAGCCGGGCGAGATCGTCGCCACGGAGCATTGGTGTTCCAGCGGGTTCGCCAACACGGATTTGGATTTGCAGCTCAAGAACCACGGCATCCATCAGCTCATCGTCGTCGGGCTCATCGCGCATACCTGCGTCGAAGCGACCGTTCGATTTGCCGCTGAGCTCGGCTACGAGGTCACGGTGGTAAAAGACGCGACGGCGGATTACTCCGATGCGGAGATGCACGCCGCTCTCGACATCAATATGCCGAACTACGCCAGCGCCATTGTGACCACAAAGGACGTCGTCGCCTCGATCTCTTCTCTCTGAGGCGTGACCGATTGCAGACGACGTTCAGATCACCTTCGGTATCGCCGCGATCAAATCGCAATCGCGGTGGCGTCGTAGTTGTAGAGCCACTCCATGCGCTCCCGCAGGCGCACTTGCTGCCATTCGCGCGCCACCTCCTCGGCGACCCGGTCCTTGTCGGCAAGGCTTGGCGCAAACGCGCTCGCCTTGTTCTCGCTCGCCTTGCGCACCACCATCGCGGTGCGCTCCCTGCGGATCTCCTCGTAGCGGGCGAAGGCCGCCTCCGGCTCGCCGAAATACTTGTCGAGACAGGCCGCGACCACGTAACCGTCCTCGATCGACATCACGGCGCCCTGGCCGAGGAACGGCAGCGTCGGATGGCAGGCGTCGCCCAGCAGCGTGACGCGGCCCTTCGACCACGCCGCCATGGGCGCGCGGATCATCAAGGCCCACTTGTAGGGCGTCTCGATCCGATCGATCATGACCTGAACGTCGGCGTGCCAATCGCGGAAATCGTTGCGCAGCTCTTGCCTGGTGCCCACCGTGGACCAGGACTCGACCTGCCAATCGTCGCGTTCCGACGTGCTCACGAAGTTCATGATCTCGCCGCGGCGCACCGGATAGTGCAGCACGTTGCCGCGCGGGCCGAGCCAGTTGGTTCCGACCATGCGCGCCAGACGCGACGGCAGCTTCTCCATCGCGATCAAGCCGCGCCAGGCGATGCAGCCGGTGAATATGGGCTTGCTCGGCCCGAACAGGCAGACGCGGACCTTGGAATGGATGCCGTCGGCGCCAATCAGGTAGGGCGCGCGCACGGTGCTGCCGTCCGCGAACGTCGCTTCGGCGTGTCCGCCGTGGGAGGCGACCGCGACGCATCGCTTGTTCAGCGTGATGGCGTCGGGTTTCAGCGCGCGCACTGCGTCGGCGAGCAGCCCATGCAGATCGCCGCGGTGGAGCATGAGATGGGGCGTGCCGAACCGCTCGATGCTCTTGTCGCCGAGATCGAACCAGTTCCAGGTTTCTCCGGTGCTCCAGTGCCGCAGCTCGCGCCGCTCCGGCCGCACCTGGACCTTGGCGAGGGCCGCTTCCAAACCGAGCGCAAACAGGACGCGCGTGCCGTTGGAGCTGATCTGGATGCCGGCGCCGACCTCCTTGAGCTCGCCCGACTGTTCGTAAACCGCAACGTCGATGCCGCGCTTGAGCAACGCCAGCGCCGCGCTCAATCCGCCGATGCCGGCGCCGACGACAAGGACATGTTTCGACGTGCTCATGGCAAGGTCGCACCTAGCGTAGTTTCGTTTGTGTCACAGAGCGTATTCGACCGAAATTGAATCAGCGCGAGCACAGTCGGCATATTACTCATTGCGATTTCACCCCGGATGCTTTCACCACCGCGGTCCAGTGCGGAATTTCCGCCGCGACGAAAGCCGCGAAGTCCCGCGCCGAGCCAATTCTAAGCTCGAAGCCGAGTTTTTTCATGCTGGCGATCATCTCGGGGGATTGCAGCGCCGCGTTGATCGCGGCGTTGAGCTTGTCCACGACGTCGGCGGGAGTTCCCGCCGGTGCCCACATCCCGGCCCAGAATTCAAGGGATAGTTCGGGGAGCCCGAGCTCGTTCATGGTGGGCACGTCGGACAAATCGGGATTGCGTTCTTGGCTCGATATGGCCAGCGCCTTGATCCGGCCCTCGCGAATGAGCGGCAGCACCGTCGCGGGCGTCGGCCAGTAGACATGGATGCGGCCGCCCAGCATGTCGGGGATGACAAGCGCCCCGCCGCGGTAGGGAACGCTGGTGATATCGAGCCCGTGCAGGCGATTGAAGTATTCGGCGAGGAGTTGCGACACCGTCCCCTGGGCGAAGCCGAGACTGAGCTTGCCGGGATTGACCTTGGCATAGGCGACGAATTCGCCGACCGAATTGGCCGGCACTTGCGCGTTGATGGTGAGCATGGACGCGGTGCGCGCCACGAACGCGATGGGCGTAAAATCCTTCAGCGGATCGTATTCGACCTGCTTGGTCATGATCGGCTCGATCACGAGGGCCGAGCTTGCGAACAGCAGCGTGTAGCCGTCGGCAGGCGCGACCGCGGCGATCTTGGAGCCGATCGTCGTGCCGCCGCCGGGCTTGTTATCGATCACGACTGGCTGGCCGAGCTTGCCTTGCAGCTGCTGCGCCAGCAACCGCGCCATGACGTCATTGGGCGAGCCCGGTGTGTAGGGCACGATGATCCGCACCGGCTTGCCCGGAAAGCCTTGGGGCTCGGCCGCCGACGGCGTGCCCGTGAGCGCAAGCGCCGCGATGGCGACAACGAATGCGAATCTTTGAGCCGCGCGTCGGGCCATGCCTGCGCTCCATGGCGAATATTAGCGCGCGTAGCGCGGATGGAGCCATAAGCGCGTTTACGCGTGTCCTACGGGAGCCAGCAGCGGTAGGGTGGGAAAAAGGCGCGAAGACGCGTTCGTCGGGAGCTCGAAGTCCGGCATCCCTATTCGATCACTTCGTCGGCAAGTGCGATCAGCCGATCCGGGACGGTCAGTCCGAGCGCCCTGGCGGTCTTGAGATTCAGGGCCAGCTCGAGTTTAACCGGCTGCTCGACCGGCAAATCGGCGGGTCTGCTGCCGCGCAGAATCTTGGCGTTCGACATCGGCGAGACGGTCTGCGTGCGGCGATATCAAACGCCCGCGCCCAAAGGCTAGGGGTGCAAGGCGTCCGGTTGCGCGGCTGATGTCGCGGATGGGTCAAAAGCGAAAAGGCTTGAAATGTGCAAAAGTTGTCCGCTTTGCCCGAAAGCGGACATGCGCCGATTCTGGCAGCGCAATTCGCAGGCCCGCGACCGTCGAGAGCGGCTATAATGTTCCGGGCAATGCAACGGAGGGAACGTCATGCCTCTGATGTCTGGGTTCGGCGCGCTCGAGAAACTGCCGTGGGAGCGCATCACTGACAAAATTGAGCGCCGCGTTCTTGCGGGCAAGCATGGAATGATCGTGTGGTGGAAAATCAAGGCGGGCGCGCATGCTGGCGCGCATCGGCATCCGCACGAGCAGATCGTTTGGATGCTCAAGGGCAAGATGGATTTCCGCATCGGCAACGAGCGGCGTTCGATGATCGGGGGCGATGTTGCGGTTATTCCCGGCGACGTCGAGCACGAAGGTTTTTTCCCCGAAGACACCGAGGTCGTGGACGTCTTCGCGCCACCGCGTGAAGATTTTCTCGCCGGGGGTACGCCGTCTTATATGCGTGCGCCGTGATCAGGTTCGCGACAGCCGCGTGCATTACTTCCGAATGCAGCGACATCGCTTGAGATCTAACTTTTGGTCTGGGTTCGAGCAAACGAGCGCGCAGCCCTTGGTTTGAGTGCGCGTTGATTCTTCGCACGAACAATTCTGCGTATTGAGCCTAGCTGGCGGCTCGCAAACGCGCATACATGGCGACATGATACTTTGCGCGTGACAAGGATTTGGCGCGAATGCAAGGCTTGCCGCCGTGACGAGCAGGAGTGTGATCTGTTTCATCACCGGTCTCTATCCTGCGGCCCTCACTCGATCACCTCGTCGGCGGTGGCGAGCAGGTTGTCCGGAATCGTGAGGCCGAGCGTCTTCGCCGTGTTGAGATTGATCGCCAGCTCGAATTTCGTCGGCTCCTCCACCGGCAGATCAGCCGGCTTTGCGCCCTTGAGGATGCGATCGACGAAATACGCTTGGCGCCGGATGACTGCCACAAGGTCGGCGCCATAGGACATCAGAATGCCGACCTTCACTGCTTCTTTGCTGGAGTAGAGCGTCGGCAGCCGCTGCTGTATCGCCAGACGGGCGATCTCATCGGCGCGTCCGTCAAAAAGCGGAGTCGGCATGAGAACGACCGCTTCCGCGCGCGCGTTCGACGCCGCCAGCACCGCGCCGTCCATGGCGTCGGCGCTGCGTGTTTCCAGAATTTGCAGGGTGAGCGCCAACGTCGCGGCGGCGGCGCGTGTTTCCTCGACCGATAAGTGCACGGTCGGATCGTCCGGATTCCAAAGCACCGCAACCCTGGCGATGCTCGGAATCAACTGTTTGAGCAGCTGCAGCCGCTTGCCGGCGACTTCCGGGGCGAGCAGGCTGACGCCGGTGACATTGCCGCCGGGCTTGGCGAGGCTGGCGACAAATCCAACGGCAACCGGATCGCTGCTGAGCGTGACGATCGGAATGGTCTTCGTTTGCGCCAGCGCTGCGCGTGTCGCCTGGGATCCGCCGCAGACGATGATTGCGACTTTGCTGGCGATCAATTCGGCGGCGAGAGCGTCCAATTGGCCCGGCTCGCCCGCGCGTCGATATTCGACGAGCAGGTTTTGCCCCTCGACGTAACCGAAGCCGCGCAGACCCTCGCGAAACGCATCCGCACCCAGATTGCCGAAGCCGACCGATAGGTAGCCGATGCGCGGCAGCGGCCTTGTCTGCTGGGCGCGCGCCGCGAGCGGCCATGCGACGGCCGCGCCGCCGAGCGTGATGAATTCCCGCCGCCTCATCCACTCCCCTGACGATCGAAGGGTCGAAGGCATCGTAGCGGGTGAAACCAGGGGCCGGAAGCCACCGGCCGCTTGCACCAACGCAAGAGGGCGGAGGAACGCGAGCGCTCTGAAGCGATCATTTCTTCGGCGGCGGGACGTGGGTGAGCCACCAGTCGAACCTGGTCGAGCCGAGGCGGGCGCCGGCGCCGGGAACCAGCGTCTTCTCGCTCACCTTGACGCCGTAATAGGGCGCCGCCGGATCAGCGATCACCTTGCGTGAGTCGTGGTCATATTCGAGGACCTTGCGGACCGCTTCGTCCAGCGTGAACGTGTCGGGTCCGGCGATCTCGACCATGACGTTGACCGGTTGCGCGAGAGCCGCCTCGGCGACCGCGGTCGAGACATCTGCTGCCGCCATCGGCTGGAACAGCACGGGCGGCAGGCGCACCGTGTTGCCGTCGGTCGAAAACTGGGCGATCGCGCGCACGAATTCGAAGAACTGGGTGGCGTGGATGAGCGTGTACGGGATCGGCGAGCTCTTGATAAGGTTCTCCTGGGCGAGTTTGGCGCGAAAATAGCCGCTGGCCTGCAGGCGCTCGGTGCCGACGACCGAGAGGGCAACGTGATGCTTGACGCCGGCGGCGACTTCGGCCGCCGTGAGGTTCCTGCCGGCGGTCTGGAAGAACTCCATCGCGGCCTGGTCTTCGAACGACGGCGAGTTGGCCACGTCGACGACCACTTGGGCACCCGCAAGCGCCTCGGCCAAGCCTTCGCCCGTGACCGTGTTGACGCCCGTGTTTGGCGCGGCGGCAATTGCCTCATGCCCCTTTTGCTTTAGCTTCTCCACGACCTTCGACCCGATGAGGCCGGTCCCGCCGATAACGACGATCTTCATGACTTCACCTCTCATGACGGTTTTCGAGACAACGCCGACGCTCGCGCACCGGTTCAGGGTTGGCCCCGTGTCGCCGTCGCTTGGTTGGCCCGCTCGAGGCGTCGGTCAAGGATGCTCGGGCTTGCGACCAAGCCGCTCGCGACCGGATCGCTGTCAAGGCCGATCGCGATCACCGGAAGGCTCGCGGTGGCGCCCTTTGCCGCTTGAACGGCCGGCGGAGCGGCCGCCACGACGGCCTCGGCGCGATTGTTGACGAGCTCCGCTGCCAGCGCCGGCAAACGCGACAGGTCGCGACGACGTCAGACGGAATTTCGAGCCCCAGTCTGGGTCTCGTCAAATCCCGCGGTTCCAGAAATCGAAATAGCGCTCGATGTTCATGGGCAGGAACGTGTTGTAATTCGGCCAGGCTTCATATTTCGGCAATTTGATCTCCTTCTGGGCGTCGGCGTAGGACTTGCTCTCGCTCACCGCCTGCTTCACCGCGGCCGAAAGGTCCTGCAAATAGGCGAGCTGGTCGCGCGCATTGTCCTTCGTCCCGGTTTGCTTGCCGCCCGGCCCTGGATGGCCGGGAATGAGCGTTTCCCACTCCATCGCGATGACCTTTTTCAGCCCCTCCTCGATGTCCGGCACATACGTGTCGGCCATGCCGCGGAACTGCACGCCCTGGATCGGAATCCAATCGACCGTGAAAATGATCTTCTCCTTCGGCAGCCGCATCACCAGCGTGCTGTCGGAATGATTCTTGCCGACGTAATTGAGCTCGAGCGTGGTGCCGCCGAGCGTGACGTTCTTCTTGCCGTCGACAACCTGGTCGGGGATGACCACGTCATCGGGCTTGCGCGCGGCGATGCGGGCCTTGGCGTTGGCGTGCGCCACGAAAGTGGCGCCGAGGTCCTTGAATGGCTTGCCGCCGGCGATGTGGTCGAAATGGCTGTGGCTGTAGATGACGTATTTGATCGGCGCCTTGGTCACGGCCTGGATCGCGTCGATATAGGGCTTCGCCGGCCGCCGTTCGCTGATCGGGTCGGTCGCGATCACGCCCGCCGGCGTGACGATGAACATCGACTGATGATTGCCATAGCGAAAAATATAGACGTTGTCCGTGACCTTGATGGTGGCGAAGGGCGGCGCAGCCGGCTGCTGCGCCTGCGCCGTGGCGGCGAGCGCGCTCGCGATGATTGCCGTGGTTATGCCTGCGACGTGAATCCGCGACATGATGTTTCCTCCCGTGCTCGCTTCGACCGATCGACGCCGGCCCACTGGAACGACAACCCGCCGCGGTCATGCTTATTCCCGCGCCGCGGCGATAACGTGTGGGCGACCGACCGCATAGGGTGAGAAGCGGACCCAGCGCCATCGCTCCGGGGAGGTCCGCTTTCCCTCCCAAAGCGGACATGGGCGAGCCGTCGAGGCATGTCCGTTAAGTGCCGCAAGCCGACCTAAGTGCTAGCCTAGGCCCCAAGCTTCGCTGCAAATCATTGGAGGGAAAATTGGAGCTTGTGACTCACAAGAAGTTTAAAGGCGGCCGTCTGATGCCATGGGGCAAGGGCACAGTCGTCACCGGAGCGAAAGGATTTGTCTTTCTGTCCGGTAACACCGCAACCGCTGACGATTACGATCCATTCAAAAAGGGAGGCGGTGCCGTGGGAGACGTGGCGGCGCAGTGGCGTAACATACTCGCGAATATAAAGTCCGATTTGGAGGAGCTGGGCACTTCGCTGGATCATTTGATCAGGCTTACATTCTTCGTGAAGGGACCGTTCCCCAACGGAGGCGTATTGAGTTCTCCCAATTTCCGTTTGGACGTGCTGGACGAATTCTTTGCTCAGCATTGCTCAAAACATTGCAGTTACAACAATCCCCCGCCCTCGGAAGTCATCGGGGTTGCCGCGCTCGCGCATCCCGACCTCGTCATCGAAATCGTGGCGGTTGCGGCAGTGCCTGATTAGCTTCGTCTAACCCGCGGTGCCCGCACGGGCCGCTGCCGGGCAAGCTCGCAGCGGCCGGCAGGGAAAATCTTTCAAGCACCAGGGAATTTGCGCCTGCGGATCCTTGCTTTCCAGCCGCCGCTTTGGCGGATAGGTTTTGGCAGCGACGGAGGTCCCCATGAAAAGTCTTCGGCTGGCGGCGATCCCAACGGTCGCGATTACGAGCGTGTTGCTGATCTTGGCGTCGGGCTGCGCGGGACTTGCCCAGGCCCCGGCGCCGCCGCCGGCCGTGGCGCCGCCGCTGATCTCGCTCGCCCAAGCACGCGTCATCATCGACGGCGCGATCGCGTTCACCCGCGAGCAGAATCTGAACATGGCGGTCGTTGTCGTGGACGCAGCCGGAAATCTGGTGTCGGCCGACAAGATGGACGGCACCACGATCAACAACATTCGCTTTGCCGAAGGCAAGGCGTTCGCTTCGGCGATTCTGCGGCAAACCACGGAAGTCTTGGCCAACCTCGCGAAGGACCGCCCGGACCGGTACTTCGGAATCATGAACATGTATCCGGGCAAGGTCTATCTCGTCGGTGGCGGCGTGCCGCTCGCCGTCGACGGCCGACTCGTCGGTGCCGTGGGCGTTGCCGGATTGCCCCAAGGTGTCGACGAGAAAGCCGCGCGGGCCGGGATCGCGGCGTGGGACAAGTTCCGCGAAAGCATGAAGAAGTAGCGGTAGGGTGGGCAACCGGCGCGAAGACGCGTCCGTCGCAAGCTCGAAGTCCGGCGCGCCGTTGCCCACGCGGTGGGTGTGCATCGACGACAGCAACTCCGTTCATTCCCGCGAAAGCGGGAATCCAGGGCCATAAGCGCGTTCACGCGCGTCTTCGACGCGCTATGGCGCTGGGTCCCCGCTTTCGCGGGGACGAACGGAAGAGAGCGTGTGGCAAAACGCACACACTTTATTTTTTTCAAACGGCGCAGCCCGTTTCGCCCGCTCGCCGCGTTGACGATTGCCGTCACAAGTTACAAAGCTGGCGGCTCCGCTACTCTAACTGCGTGCGAGACCACAATGATCGCGCCGGCCGCCGCGCGCGCGCCCCGGATGTTGCTTGTGATCGGCGAGGACGAGCAAGGCCTGCCGACGGAGACGATCATCCTCGAGCCGAGCGTATCGCAGCTCTGCGATGCGTTGCGCGCGTGGCTGGCGGCCGTGCTGCCGGATTGGCTCGGCGGTGTCCTGGGCCGCACGCGGCCCATCGACGTCGATCCGCTCGCGCCGTCCGAGCCGGCTTTGATCGACGCCCGGGTGAGGTGGGCGGGGCTCTAGATAAAGAGAAGCGGCCCCATCGGGTTGCTTGAGTGCGGCGGTTGCGGCGTGCTCGTGCGCACTCCATATAAGCGCCATGTCCGAACACAGAGTGACTTTGAAATGGCGGCGCGGCGGCGCCGAATTTTCGTATCAGAAATATCCGCGCGACCATACGTGGACATTCGACGGCGGCCATACCATGACGGCGACGGCGGCCCCGGCTTATCTCGGCAATCCCGCGAATGTCGATCCCGAGGAAGCGTTCGTCGCTTCACTCTCGAGCTGTCACATGCTCACGTTCTTGGCGATCGCGTGCAAGCAGAAGTTCGTGCTCGATTCGTACGAGGACGAGGCGGTTGGTCACATGGAGAAAAACTCCGAAGGCAAGCTCGCCATCACGCGTGTCGAGCTCCGCCCGAAGATTACGTGGGGTGGAGATCGCACCCCCAGTGCGGATGAGCTCGACAAGATGCACCATGCCGCGCACGAGAATTGTTTCATTGCCAACTCGGTCAAAACCGAGGTGACGGTAACGAAGCTCTAGCGAGCTGATATAAGCCCAATCTTGGCGCTTCATGCGGGCGCTGCCTTCCTCCCGCGCTCGTTGTCCAAAGCGAGGTCAATGATGAAGCGCGCGCTGATCGGCATCGCAAGCGTGGGCATTTTGGCCGTGACCGTTGCGGTGGAGACGGCGGATGCTCAGCCCTATCGCCGCTACGGCCCGGCGCGAACCTATGCCCCGCAGGCCTATCCGCCCCAAAGCCGCGGCTTCGTTCCCCGCGGCGTTGCGCGCACAGTTCCGTTTGCCGACCCGAACAGTCCGGAAGCCACGGGTGGCGGTAGCCTCGGCTACAATCGCGGCCTCCCGCACAACGAATGAGCTTCGCCGGTCCCGGCGGCCGCTCGGCTCCAACCGGCGTCATGCGCCGTGCCGCCAAGATGGCGGATGATCGACGCGTTGCACTCCGGTTCTTGTGATGGAATTTGCGCTCGATGCGCGCGAGCGCTTGTGTCCGTCATTGCCGGGCTTGACCCGGCAATCCATCCCACTTCAAAAAAACGTCTTGCAAAGAAGGATGGACCCGCGGGTCAAGCCCGCGGGTGACGCTGTGCCGCCGCCATACGCGTTTGAGAAAAGGGCCCTTTCAATGCTCTCGTCGTCGAGAGTAAAACAGTGGGCATGCGCCGCCCATTTCACTCTGATGCACGGTTTTTGTCTTTGGACGGGAAGCGTTGCGTGTTGCGGTTTATGATCGCGCTCGTGGTCGCCTTGGCGGCCAGTGTGAACAGCGTGACTGTGGCCTCCGCTCAGACCTATCCGCAACGCGCGGTCAAGTTCATCCTACCGTTTGGTCCCGCCGCCGGCACCGACACCACCGCCCGGCTGCTCGCAGAAAAGCTCGCAGCGCGCTGGGGCAAGCCGGTGGTGGTCGAGAACCGGCCGGGCGGCGACGGCCTCGTCGCCATCA
>Ga0306921_10000911_pt1 | contig 27880 bp, 19 predicted proteins | sample sta12Cox44000080_FD_203760 | JGI IMG/M metagenome (GOLD analysis project Ga0306921, IMG submission 203760) | Lab enrichment of tropical soil microbial communities from Luquillo Experimental Forest, Puerto Rico - statoxic.12C.oxic.44.000.080 (v2)... | ecosystem: Environmental > Terrestrial >... | reverse complement strand
CGCTGCCTTGCTGAGGCGCTGGACTCCCCTGAGCCCGATACTCCGGGCCTGCGCGATCAACTCGGGCCGGGTGCGACGGAGCAGGTCCTCGAGTTCCGGGGCGGTGTGGACCTCCTGCTCCGGCACAGGCCTCTCCTTACCGGTGCTGCGCTTCTCCTTCGGACTCGGATTCTGATCGGCCATCACTCGCGGTTCGCGCAAAGCCTTTCCGAGGCTGCAAGATGCTGACGGCTCTATAGCCTACCGTCGGCCGGGATGAACCACAAGCCTTGCCTGTCCGAGGGCCATGGACACCAACCTAACCTTCTAAGAGCGGCATCCTCGCATTTCGCGCGAGTGGAGGCGAGTCCACGCGGGCTGCCTCGAAGTCTAGGCTCCGTCATCATCGTGGCGCAAGAAGCGCGCCGACAGGTCACGGCATCTTTGGCAAGTCCGCGCGGATCCGACGTGAAAAATCCGGATCGTGGTCGGCGGCCTGGGCCATCGCGTTGATCTGTGAGCGACGCCTGAGTTCCTGGAATGGCAGGCTTCGGTCCAGGCGCCCGGCTTCGTAAGCATACTCGGGCGCGTATCCTGACAAGAGGATCTTCCACGAAGACGGCAGATGGTCGGGATTCACTCGCGTGTTCACGAGGATGACATTGGTGCAGTTGGTGGTCAGGGTGTTGTAGAACTGCGGGCGATCCCGAAGCTCGTTGATGGCCTGCATGTACTGCAAGAATACCCGGCGACCGTTTTCAACGGGCGTCCGGACCTGGAACAGATAGACATCCTCGGGCGGGTCCTTCCGGTAGTTCGTGCGCAGGCGAATCAGGTCTCGCTCGTCGCCGACGACATAGATCAGCTCATACTGTCTGAAGAACCCGCCAAGCGACGAGTATCCTTCCCCTCGTTCCTTGCGGGCTTCGATCGAGATCGCGAGGTGATCGTCACCGAACCCGAAGGTCAGGAACAGGTGGGCGATGGCTGGACCCATCCAGTACACGGCCACGAGGTCCACGCGGTCCAACCGGCGCACGTCGAACGTCCGATCGTAGTAGCGCGGCGTGAAGTCTGTCTCGGTGCGATAGTCGAAGTTCCGGATGTTGCGGACGGTCACGAGATCGCCTTGGATCGTCGCCTCGGCCAGCCGGGCCACCTCCGGTTGCCAGTCGCGATCATTCGACGGCCTGATGGTGCTCCACCAGCCGCCGAGCAGCGCCAGCACCAAGACGAACGAGGAGACGGCGCTCCAACGCCAGCCGCGAAAACAGAGCGCGACGATGGTGAGCAGCGCCGCGAAGGCCATCGCGAGTGCGAGCACGGGGCGCAGGGTCGGGCCGCCCGGCCCGGCGAAGTACAGCATCCCGGTCCCCCACAGACCGGTACAAAGGATCATGACCCCCACAACTACGACGAGCAGAGCGCCCGCTACTGGCGGCACTATTCTCCCCTCCCCGAGGGCTCACAGAGGTCTGTCGGACAGCTTCTCACTTCGAGTTCACAGTGATCATGGTGTTTGCACGCCGCCGGCGGATGCAGGCGCCGCCCGCGCCGGCTCCTGTGCATCCAGGCTCGCGGCCGCCTCATCCACCCGCTCGATCACCTCGCAATCGAGTCCGCACGGGATGCCCAGGTGCTCGTAGAGGATCCGCCGAACCTCGAGGATCGTTCCCGGGTTGCCCTGGGCGGAATGCATCGAGCGCACGATCTTCTCCGTCCCGAAGCCCAGGTGCGCGCTCTCGTAAGCGACGAACCCGTCGGTCTGCCCGCCGGGAGGTCCGTCCTCGGGCACGGCCACGATCGAGTGCACGGACACGCCGGGAGCGATCGGACTCGCGGAGAGCGTTCGGACGAACGGATTTCGCGGGCTCATGTTTTCCACGGCATTCGGCACGTTGCGGAGGGTCCGCCCCGATCCCGCCTGGGCCTTTGCCAGCTCACCCACGCCGCCCACCACCGTCAGGGGCAAGGTGATGATCCGCCTGAGGATGTTGAGCACGATCGATGAGGCCCGGAAGCTGCCGCCGTGCGGCGTGGCGATGAACACGACACGCGTGACGAAGGGCAGCGGCTCGAAGAAGAACACACGCTTGGCCAACTCCCGCGTCTCGGGGGTCAGCTCCACCTCCTCGAACGATACGTCCGTCACGTTGTTCCAAAAGCGCTGGCCGCTGTCCGTGACCATGAGGCGAGTGAGCAAGCCTCCCTGGCTGTGGCCGATCATGACCATCTGGTGAAGGGCGGGGTCTCGTCCTTGAGGGTCGAGTTCAGTGAGGATGCGTTGCAGGGAAGCTCTGAGCTCGCTGGCCGAGACCAGGATGGGATTACTCGTGTTGTAGGTGAAGAGCCAGAAGTCGATGCGGTCGCGGAGTCTCGGATCGTTCTGGAGCTCGTTCACCAGGTCAGCCCAGCGCGCCGGGCTCGAGGCGGTGCCGTGCACGAGCACCACCGGTACCCTGCCCGGGCGATAGGGATGAAGCATGACGAGCGATTCGGAAGAAGGCGGACGCAGGGCCGACAGGAAGCTGCCGAGCTCCGTGTCCCAGATGGGGGCGCCCTCCAGCTCGTAGGCGAGCACGGCCGTGGGCTCGAGCTCGAGAGGTAAGCGGCGCCCGCCTATCTCGACATAGTCGGCGAAGTCTGCGGCGTAGATCTCGATGTTTCCCTGGACCCGGCCGCTGGCGATGTCCTCGGCCACCTTGGGAATGCGGAGCAGCGCCGTCACTGGCACCTTGAGCCGCGGGGGAATGCGCTTGCGCGCAGCTTCGGCCTCTGGCCCCTCCCCGACCGCCGTGAGCTCGGCCGCCAAGGGGGTACCGATGCCGGCTTGGCGATAGCGATTCAGGAAGCCGCGCACCTCGAACTGGCCGACGGCGATGAAGCGGGACATCTTGTAGCCGCTCCAGAGCGTGCTCTGTTCTTTGACGGAGATCTCGAGGGTCCCGAAGGGAAGCGGGCGCGAGCCCGATCGTATCTCCACACTCTCACCATCCGGTGCCAACAGCCCCTGGGCGAGCCCGACATTGTAGAGGTTCGCCGCGAGTCTGAGACGCGGATCGAGAGGATCATCGTCCACTTTAGTTCGGGACTCGACCAGGAATGCCAAGGCGTAGACCGTGGATGCCAGGTAGTACTCAGCCTTCTGAGTCGTCACCGCGTGAAAGAACGACAGCTCCGAAAGCGCGAAGAGATATTCGCGACTGAGCCCCGTCCCCGGACCCCGAAGCCCGGCCAGCACGGCCTCCGGCTCGTCGTCGAAGCGGGCGCGCAGCCCGAGGCGAGTCAGAAGCTGCTCCGAGTACTGGCTCGGCTGGCCGGTCGAGAGGACATTGCTGCTCAGCCGCTCCGACATGGACTCCATGCTCACGCGCGTCACCCCGACCGGGGTGGCGCATGCGCTCGCCGCCAGCAGCACGCCGAGCAGGAGGCCAATTGACCATCCATTGAGGACGGCGCGGGGGCGCCCTCGGTTGGCCGAGGCAATAAAGCCATTGGGATTTCCGTCTGGGCTTGGGATGGGCTGGGGGCTGCCCCGCCGCTCGTGATATGTCGGGCGCGACAGGGAGATCTTCCGTTTCGGCAAGAGCGTGATCGAGCTACCCCTCAGCTGAAGGCTCTCCTCAAGCCGGCCCCAGGGATCCGCCGGTTCATATCACGGGGCCGCAGCTCCTTGCCGGCAAATGGGCCGCTCCAGCTCACCTTGGTCTCGATCCGTCCTAATCGGTCTCGTCGTCCGTGACCGGCGTCACCGTCGAATACAGCCCAACCAGCCGCGCAATCAATATAGACATGTACATCACGCCGGTGGTGGACTCCAACATTGCGAGCATTCGAGCCACGCGGGATACCGGCGCGATGTCACCATAGCCCATGGTGGTGAGGGTGACGAAGCTGTAATAGATAGCGGACTGGGCCATCGAATCTCCCGCCACCGAGAAGGCAAACGCCTTGGGGTTCAGCCCGTCCACCATCAGGTAGGCCAGTGCCCACAGAAGGCCGAACACCAGGTACGTCGAAATACCTGCTTCAAGGACTTGCACGGTGACCCGCGGCGCACGGAGGATGAATCGAAGGAACTGTGTGGCTACGAGTGCGAGGAATAGCAGAGCGAACGTCAAATGTACGATGGCCGGCATCGACTCCGGTCGATAGTAGTTGATCCAGCTCGCCACTACACCGGGCACCAGGAGCGCCATCGCCAGCAGCAACGTGCCGCGGCGGACCCCGAGGACGGTGAACCCCGACAGCATCACCAGCGTGAACAGCACGGTGTTAACCAGCTGCCCACCCGCTACGGCTCCGAGAAACGGGACCGTAACGATGAACACCGCAAGGGCCACGAGGAAGATGAGATGGGACGCCTGAGACATGCGAGGCGGTAGCACGGATCAGTCCATCGTACCGGCTAGCCTCGCCGATTCGAAGGATTGCCGACTCACGGTAAAGGATGCACGTATGCGCTAGTACACCATGTCGAAGAGACTGCCCACCCGCTCCATCACCGTGAACCCCCGCTTCTCCAGCTCCTGCTTCGCCTTCGGCGAGACGGTCCCGGTGACCCAGAGCTCGAAACGTGAGTTGAAGCCGGGCGCGCGGTAGCTGGTCTTGAGCTTCTGACTGAGCCGGTCCGCGTTGGCCGTCCACACGCCGTAGTCGAGGGCAAAGGGAATGACGGCCGTCCCCGACTTGGTCTGAGCCACCACCAGCGGCGGCACGACGGTGAGGCTGGTGATCGGCCCTCGAGTCTCGTGGTAACCACGGAGGATCTGGGCGGTGTTGACGAAGAAGTTGGCTTCCACCTCGTCGTCGGCGACCAGTGAAGCGTTGAGAAACGCGTCGCGGCCGGTGGCCGTTCCCAGGCGAGAGAGCGCGTCCACGAGGAGGAGGCTCTGTCGCGGGGTGTAGGTCGGGCTGTCGAGAAAGCGCTTAGCCACCTCGTCGGACGCGCGCATCTGCCTGAGCTTCTCCTCGTTGATGTTTCGAATGCGGGAGGGTGGCTCGGTGCCGAGGATGTTGTTGAACGACTTGGCCAGACTCGTGCCCGTGAGCACCGAGCTGGCCGGTCCCGAGATGGGGATCGTGGCCGCCGACGCCGTCCACATGCCCAGCGAGGCTGCCTGGCCAATCTTGTCGAGCTCGTCCTGGAGCACCTGGTTGGTCGAGTAGGGATCCACCCCGTACCGCGTCGCATACTCCCGCTTGAACGCCCCCACCTGCAGGGCTTCCTTGGCCCGGCTCTCCTGGCTCGGCTTTCGCGGAGTGCTGACCGACGTGGCCACGTTGCTGAAGAGGCGGCCTACGCCCTTGGGAATACCCGTAAGCGTGTCCACCGGCTTGGTCACGACGTCCTTGACGAAGACGAGCGGCTTGCCCGCCTGGTCCACCGCCGCCTTGAGGAAGGCCTCGCTCCTCGTGACGTCCCTGAGCTGGCCGATGGCCCAGATCTCTTGCTCCAGTTTCTGCAGCGCGCCGATGCCGGTAGCCTGGAAGGGGCCATAGGTCGAGGTCACGCGGAAGCGATACATGTAGCCGTCGGCGACTACCGGATCGTTGACCTTGTAGTCTGGCCCGGCGGCAAGGGAGGCGGCGATCGCGTTCTTGACAGGCTTGTTGGTCTGGGTCTCGTAGACCGCGGCGGACCCACTTTGCCCGCACAAGAGCGCGATCATGCCCGCCACCACCATGAGCTTGCCGTGCTTCATCAAGTCCTCCTCCTCTCCATCGAGGTTGTCAGATCGCCCCTTCCGGGATCTTCTCGACCAGCACCACCACCGAGCGCGGCCCCACGTGGTAGCGGGCGCCGTCGATCGCGGGCGCCGTCTCCCAGGGCCCGATGTCGTCGGGAGACGGCAGCGAGGTGTCGATCCAGCGGCGCCACGCCATGGACGGGGGATGCGGCAGTGGCGGAAGCTCGAACTCCAGCGCTCCCCAGTAGGCATTGAGGATCAGGTACACGAAGAGGCCTTCTTTACGGAGCCCGGTGAACAGGGCAAAGCTGTGGGAGTTCTCGCCCCAGTCGGGCTGCTGCCCCACTTTCACGCCATGCCAGGCTTTGGTCGCCTGCCCGATGAGCTGGTTCAGACTCAGGCGCCGGCGCTCGTGGTCTGCCTCCCGCCGGAGGCGACGGCCGTTGAGCTCCTTCACGAAGCGGTGGATGTCCGTGTGCCGCTCCACCAGTGTCCAGTCGAACCAGCTCGTCTCGTTGTCCTGGCAATACGCGTTGTTGTTGCCTCCCTGTGTGCGGCGCACCTCGTCGCCCATCAGGATCATGGGCATGCCCAGCGAGAGGAGCGTAACGGCGAAGAAGTTCTTGATCTGCCGATTGCGCAGCGCCTCCACCGCCGGATCTGCGCTCGGCCCCTCCACCCCGCAGTTCCAGCTCCGATTGTCGTCGCCGCCGTCCCGGTTGTCCTCGCCGTTGTCCTGGTTGTGCTTGGCGTTGTAAGAGACGAGGTCGTTGAGGGTGAAGCCGTCGTGACAGGTGACGAAATTGATGCTCTGCTCGGCTTCTCGCTCCTCGTGTCCGTAGATCTCGGGGCTGCCCACGAGACGATCGGCCATGCGCCCCACCGAGCCCGGCTCACTGCGGAAGAAGCTCCGCGTGTCGTCGCGGAATCGGCCGTTCCACTCCCGCCAGCCATCGCCCACGAAGGTGCCCACCTGGTAGAGGCCCGCCGCGTCCCACGCTTCCGCAATGAGCTTCGTCCCCGCCAGGGCGGGCTCCGACTCTATGTCCCAGAGGACGGGCGGATTGGGCAGGGGCTCCCCCGAGGCATCGCGGGCCAGGATGGAGGCGAGGTCGAAGCGGAAGCCGTCGACGTGCATCACCTCGACCCAGTACCGAAGGCTGTCCACGATCATCCGGCGGACGATCGGGTGATTGGCGTTGAGGGTATTCCCCGTGCCCGTGTAGTTGGCGTAGCGCGCTCCCCCCTCCTCGAGGATGTAGTACGCCATGTCGTCCAGCCCGCGAAAGCAGAAAGTGGGGCCGCGGTGGTCACCCTCCGCGGTGTGGTTGAACACGACGTCGAGGATGACCTCGATGCCGGCTCGGTGCAGCGCCTTGACCATGTCGCGAAACTCGTCGACGGGCCCCTGCGGATCGCGACGGGAGCTGTAGGCGTGGTGCGGCGCGAAGAACGAGACGGGCGCGTAGCCCCAGTAGTTGACCTTCCCGGGGGGAGCGTCCTGGATGTCGAACTGGAAAACGGGCAAGAGCTCCACCGCGCTGATGCCTAGATCTTGGAGGTATGGGATCTTCTCGATCAGCCCGGCGAAGGTGCCGCGCCTCTCGGCGGCTACCCCCGAGCTCGGGTGGCGGGTGAATCCTCGCACGTGCATCTCGTAGACGATGGTCCGCGCCGACGGCCGTTGCAGGGGCGTGTCTCCCTCCCAGTCGTAATCGGACACGTCGATCACCACGCTCTTCATGGCGCTGGCCACGTTACTTCCCGGCCGGCTGGCCGCCCTGCGATCGTAGCCGTCGGGAACGGCCACGCCCCGGCCGTACGGGTCGAGGAGGATCTTGTCGCCGTCGAAGCGCAGCCCGTGATCGGGATCGCGTGGTCCCTCCACGCGGAAGGCGTAAAGCTGGCCCGTGCGCAGTCCGGGCACGAAGACGTGCCAGTAGTGATACGTGCGACCCTCCTCGAGGTCGACGGGGGCGACTCGAGCGGGGGCGGCGTCGTCGATGCGGTCGAAGAGCAACAGCGAGACAGCGGTGGCGTTCCTGGAGAAAATGCTGAAGTTGACGCCATCTGCGCTGAGCGTGGCGCCCAGCGGGGACGCCGCCCCCTTGCCCGCCCCGGCCGGCGCGACGGGCAACGTGGGCGCGCTTCCAGGCTCGAGCGTCACCGGCCGCTTCGGAGCGCCTTTCCGCCGCGGCGGCGAGACGCAGCCGAGGCTAGAGCACCGGGCACGGCTTCGCGTCCCAGATCTCGGTCGCGTACTGGGCGATGGTGCGGTCGCTCGAGAAGAAGCCCGATGCGGCGATGTTGGCGATGGCCTTTCTCGTCCAAGCCTCCTGGTCTGCGTACAGCTCGAGGAGGCGACGGTCCGCCTCGAGGTAGGAGCGCAAATCCGCCAAGTGCATGTAGTGGTCGCCCCGGTTCAGCAGGGTGTCCCGTATCGTCTCGAAGACGCCCGGCTCGTAGCGGCTGAAATAGTTCGAGAAGAGCAGATCCAGGGCCACGCGCGTCTCCGGCTCGTTGTCGTAGTGCCAGCGGGGACTGTACCATGCTCGGCTCGACGCCACCTGGGCCGCGGTGAGCCCGAACAGGAAGAAGTTCTCCTCGCCGGCCGCCTCGGCCATCTCGATGGTGGCGCCGTCTCGCGTGCCGATGGTGAGGGCACCGTTCATCATGAACTTCATGTTGCTGGTGCCGCTGGCCTCGTAGCCTGCCGTGGAGATCTGATTCGACACCTCGGTGGCGGGAATGAGCCGCTCGGCCATCGACACGCAGTACTCGGGCAGGAACACCACCTTGAGCCGGTCGCGCACGGCGGGATCGCCGTCGATGGTGCCGGCCACGTTGTTGAGCAGCTTGATGATGACCTTGGCCAGGTGGTAGGCGGGAGCGGCCTTGCCCGCGAAGAAGAACGTCCGCGGCGTCATCTCGGTGGTCGGCGCCTGCCGGAGGCGATCGTAAAGCACGATGACCCGCAGCGCGTTGAGGAGCTGCCGCTTGTACTCGTGGATGCGCTTGACCTGGCTGTCGAAGATCGAGTCCGGGTCCACCGTCATGCCCGCCGTCGCCTTGACCCACTGGGCGAACTGCGCCTTCGCCTCGCGCTTGGCCCGCCGCACCGCATCCACGAAGCCCGCATCACCGGCGAGGGGACCGAGCTTCGCCAGCTCCGCGAGATCGGTGACCCATCCCGGACCGATGGCGTCGGTGATGCACCGGGACAGGGCAGGATTGGCGAGGAGGAGCCAGCGCCGCGGCGTCACCCCATTGGTCTTGTTGTTGAACCGCTCTGGGTAGAGCTCGGCGAGGTCTTTCACCGTCTGGGTGCGCAGCAGACCGGAGTGGATGGCCGCCACACCGTTGGTGCTGTGCGAGCCCACGATGGCGAGGTTGGCCATGCGGATCTTGCGCTCGGCGCCTTCCTCGACGAGGCTCACCCGCTCGACACGTCCGAGGTCGCCGGGGAAGCGGGCGCGCGCCTCGTCGCCGAGACGACGGTTGATCTCGAGCACGATCTCGAGCTGCCGCGGCAGGAGCCGCTCGAACCAGGCGAGCGGCCACTTCTCCAGGGCCTCGGGCAGGAGGGTGTGGTTCGTGTAGGCGAGGGTGCCGCGGGTGAGGCTCCAGGCCTCGTCCCATGGCAGGTGTGCCTCATCGAGGAGAATGCGCATCAGCTCGGGGACGGCCAGGCTTGGGTGCGTGTCGTTGAGCTGGATGGCGACCTTGTGGGGGAGCGCGCCCCAGTCGGCATTGTCCCGGCGGAAGCGGCGCACGAGATCGGCCAGCGAGCAGGCGACCAGGAAGTGCTCCTGCACGAAGCGGAGGCCCTGGCCCATGCTCGTGGAGTCGTCGGGATAGAGCACGCGCGTCAGGGACTCGGCGGCAAGGCGCTCGGCCAGCGCGCTCACGAAGTCGCCATGGCTGAAGGCCTGGAAATCGAACGCCTGGTGGGCGGCGGCCGCCCACAGGCGGAGCGTGTTCACCGTCTTGCCCCCGTAGCCCACCACGGGGCGATCGTAGGGCAGCCCGACTAGGCGCGACGGCCGGCCCGCGATCGCCGCCAGGGTTCCTCCGCGCACCTCGAACGAGCAGCCGAGGGGGATCTCCACCTGCTCTTCCGGCCGGGAGACCTCCCATGGGTCGGGACGACGCAGCCAGTTGTCGGGCTGCTCCTGCTGCCAGCCGGCCACGATGGCCTGCTTGAAGATGCCGTACTCGTAGCGCAGCCCGTAGCCCATGGCGGGCAGCGCCATGGTTGCCATCGACTCGATGAAGCACGCGGCGAGGCGACCCAGGCCGCCGTTGCCCAGTCCTGCGTCGGGCTCCTCCTCGAGGAGGCCGAGCCAGTTGAGGTGCTGGGTCTCCGCGAACCCCCGCTGGACCATGGAGTCGAGCCGGAGGTTCATGATGTTATTGGCCAGGGAGCGGCCGATGAGAAACTCCATGGACAGGTAGTAGACGCGCTTGGGATTCTCCCGCTCATAGGTCTGCTCCGTGCGCACCCAGCGTTGGGAGAGCACGTCGCGCACCGAGCGCGCTACCGCCTCGTATCGCTCTCGGGCGTCGATCGCCGCGGGGTCGAGCACGTTGTCGAAGAAAAGATGTCGCTCGTAGAGAGCATCGCCGGTTCCCGTGAATTGGATGGACCCGCACCCGTACTGGGCGATGAGCTCTTCCATCGCCGGGCCGCGGGATGTCTTCGGGTCATCCCCTGTCTTGGGACTGCTCATATCATTCTCCTTGGTCCAATCGGCCAGACCGTCAGGCGAGTGGCCCGTTCCAGACCTTCACGGCCGGGATCTCGCGATAGTAACCGAGCACGCTCAGGGTGCCTGTGCCGAGTAAGAAGTGCTGCCCCGCGCCCACGGGCAGGCCAAGCCAGCGCGCGACGAGCACGCGCAACACGTGGCCATGGGCAAACAGCGCGACGTCACCCGTGGCGGTCCGCGCCCGCGCGATGGCTCGATCCACCCGCTCGCCGACCTGCTCCGGCGCCTCTCCGTCCGGGCATCCATCCCGGAAGATCAGCCAGCCGGGGGCCTCTCGGTGAATCTGACTAGGGGTCAGACCCTCATAGCGGCCGTAGTTCCACTCGACCAGATCGGGATCCACGACCGCGCAGTCGCCGAGCCCGGCCAGGGCGCAGGTTTCACGAGCTCGCTGCAAGGGACTGGTGAGGACGAGGGCGAACGTCTCCCGGGCAAGAATCGGCCGCAGCCGCTCCGCGAGCCAACGACCGTTGTCGGTCAGCGGGATGTCTGCAATCCCCGTGTGCTGCCCGCTCAGGCTCCACGCCGTCTCACCGTGCCGGATCGGGAAGACGTTCACCCCCGCCCTCCCGGCGATTCAAACGTTGTCGGCCTCCGTCGACCGCACACCGCTGGATTTCGCCTCCTGTCCCCACTGCCAGCCCGTGATCTCGGGCATGTCATCGCCGTGCTTTGCGATGTATTCCTTGTGCTCCATGAGCTTGTCGCGCACAGCCTGCTTGGCGTAGGCGGCCCGCGCCCCGAGCTTGGGGACGCGGTCGATCACATCCTGCACCAGGTGGAATCGGTCGAGATCATTCAGGACGCACATGTCGAACGGCGTCGTGGTGGTCCCCTCTTCCTTGTAGCCGCGGACGTGGATGTGGTCGTGCGGGTGCCGCTTGTAGGTGAGCCGATGGATCAGCCATGGGTAGCCATGGAAGGCAAAGATGATCGGCTTGTCGGTGGTGAACAGCGCGTCGAAGTCGTGGTCGGACAGCCCGTGCGGGTGCTCGGACGGCGGCTGCAACGTCATGAGGTTGACCACATTGATGACGCGCACCTTCAGCTCCGGGGCATGACGTCGCAGCAGATCCACCGCGGCCAGGGTCTCCAGGGTCGGCACATCGCCGCAGCAGGCCATGACCACGTCGGGCTCGCCTCCGCGGTCGTTGCTCGCCCACTCCCAGATGCCCACCCCCGCCGCGCAGTGCCTGACGGCCTGGTCCATGGTCAGCCATTGGGGGGCGGGTTGCTTGCCCGCCACCACCACGTTGACGTAGTTCCGGCTGCGCAGGCAGTGGTCGGTGACGGAGAGGAGGCAGTTGGCGTCGGGGGGGAGGTACACGCGCACGACGTCCGCCTTCTTGTTGACCACGTGATCGATGAAGCCGGGATCCTGGTGACTGAACCCGTTGTGGTCCTGCCGCCACACGTGCGAGGAGAGGAGATAATTGAGGGAGGCGACGGGGCGGCGCCACGGGATGTCGTCGCACACCTTGAGCCACTTGGCGTGCTGATTGAACATCGAGTCGATGATGTGGATGAACGCCTCGTAGCAGGAGAAGAACCCGTGGCGGCCCGTGAGGAGGTAACCCTCGAGCCAGCCCTGGCACTGGTGCTCGCTGAGCACCTCCATGACCCGGCCGTCGGGGGCGAGGTGGTCATCCCACGACTCCCTCTCTGCCACCCAGGCGCGGTTGGTCACCTCGAGCACGTCTTGCCAGCGGTTCGAGTTGCTCTCGTCGGGGCTGAAGAGCCGGAAGTTCCGTGAGCCCAGGTTCATCTTCATCACGTCGCGGAGGAACTTGCCCATGACCCGTGTGGACTCGGCGGTGGTGGCGCCCGGCAACGACACGGAGACGGCGTAGTCACGGAACGCCGGCATGCGCAGGTCGCGCAGGACGAGGCCGCCGTTGGTGTGGGGATTGGCGCTCATGCGACGGTTGCCGCGAGGGGCGAGGTCGGCCAGCTCGAGCTTGAAGTGTCCGTCGTCGTCGAAGAGTTCGGTGGGCCGGTAGCTCTTCATCCACTTCTCGAGGATGTGCACGTGTTCGGGGTTCTCGTGCATCTCCCCCATGGGGACCTGGTGCGCGCGCCAGTAGTCCTCGGTCCGCTTGCCGTCGATCTCCTTGGGGCAGGTCCAGCCCTTGGGCGAGCGGAGCACGATCATCGGCCAGCGGGGCCGCCCTGTGAAGCCCTTCTTCCGCGCGTCGGCCTTGATGCGCTGGATCTCGGTGATCACGGTATCCAGGGTGGAGGCCATCAGCTCGTGCATCGCGGCGGGCTCGTGCCCCTCGACGAAGTGCGGCGTGTACCCGTACCCGCGGAAGAGATGGTCCAGCTCCTCGTGGCTGATGCGGGCGAGCACAGTCGGGTTGGCGATCTTGTAACCGTTGAGATGCAGGATGGGCAAGACCACCCCGTCCGTCACGGGATTCAGGAACTTGTTTGAATGCCAGCTCGTGGCGAGCGGGCCCGTCTCCGCTTCGCCGTCGCCCACCACGCAGGCCACGATGAGGTCGGGATTGTCGAAGGCGGCGCCGTGGGCGTGCGAGACGGCGTAGCCGAGCTCCCCACCCTCGTGGATCGAGCCCGGCGTCTCCGGCGCCACGTGGCTCGGGATCCCCCCCGGGAAGGAGAACTGGGTGAAGAGGCGCTTCATGCCCTCCTCGTCGGCAGAGATATTGGGATAGACCTCGCTGTAGGTGCCTTCGAGATAGGCATTGGCCACGATGCCGGGTCCGCCGTGGCCGGGGCCGGTGATATAGATCATGTCGAGGTCGTGCTTCTTGATCAGGCGGTTGAGGTGGACGTAGATGAAGTTGAGCCCAGGCGTGGTCCCCCAGTGCCCGAGCAGCCTGGGCTTCACGTGCTCCTTGGTCAGAGGCTTCTTGAGCATCGGGTTGTCATAGAGATAGATCTGGCCGACCGATAGATAGTTGGCCGCCCGCCAGTAGGCGTCCAGCAGATCCCGTTCCTTGTCCGACAGTGCATGTGCCATAGTCGTCTCCTCTTGACCTCAGGTCCGCTCCGGTATTGCTCCCGCTGTCTTAACTCCGCGAACGAGCCAGCGATCCCTGCTCGCCGCTTGCGGCGTCAGTGTACGCCTCCAGGCTAGTCCGCGGCGGCATCGTGAGCCGTGGTCATCATGGACGTCGCAACGCTTCGAGTCCCGACGGAACCCGGAAATTTCTCCGGTCGCGCCCGCCGAAGCCGGTTCGTGACGCACGAGGCCAGCCCTCGGAGAATTTCCGGCTTCCGTTGAGGCTTCCTGTGGGATACGAGTCATGGTGCCGGGACGATCCATCCATTGCGTGACGAACTCAAGAAGATCACGTTGCGCGCACGACACTTCGCCTGGAGCGTAGCGAAGGCAGCAGGGGGCGACACGGCCCCCTCCGTTGGATCGCCTCGCCAGCGGCCGGATCGGAGGGCGTATCCGAAGTGACTGATCTTCTTCGGAAATCCAACCGGCGGGAGAGGCACCGGCCTTGCGTCAGATTCAGACGGAGGCTGATGTCCTCGGAGATCGACCCAGAAAGGCGGTCGACCATGGAACTGCCGTCCGTGACGAAGCAGGTCGAGTTGAATGTCGAGCAGCGGGCCCAGCGGAGGCTGACATGACGGAGCCCGCATCCGCCATGCCGGACGCCACCCGCGGGAGCGTGAGCCTCGCCGACGAGGAAGGCGTCAAACGGATCCTCGTCGACACGATCCTGGGCCTCTGGAATATCGTCAACGACCTCACGCGTCTCCGTCCCTCGAAGCGCGAGCGATACCGCGTGACCATCTTCGGCTCCGCCCGCGCCGAGCCGGGGAGCTTCGTCTACGACGAGGTGAAGCGCGTGGCCACCGCGCTCAGCCAACTGGGCTGCGACATCGTCACGGGTGGTGGCCCCGGCCTCATGCAGGCGGCGAACGAGGGCGCGGCGGCGGGCGCCGCCCTCTCGGGTCAGTCCATCGGCATCCGCGTCGATCTTCCGTTCGAACAATCCGCCAATCCCTTCGTCGAGCAAGTCTTCGAGCACCGGACGTTTTTCACCCGACTGCACCACTTCGTCCTCGCCTCCGACGCCTTCGTGGTCACCCCGGGCGGCATCGGCACCGTGCTGGAGACGTTGATGATCTGGCAGCTCCTCCAGGTGCGGCACCTCCACGACACGCCCCTGATCCTCGTGGGCGCCATGTGGAGCGAGCTAGTGCGGTGGGCGCACGCGCACATGCTCGATCCGCGTCTGGCCCTCGTCAACCCGGAAGACCTCTCGATCCCGCGGTGCGTCGCCACCGCCGATGAGGCCATCACGGCGATCCGCGAGCATCACGCCCGCTGGCGGCACGACCGGGGGAACGCGGCCGCCGCGCCGGCCGGGAGCCACGATACAGGCTGAGGCCGGCCTTCCGCCCCTCAGCGCGCGACGAGGAGCAGCCAGGGCGTGCCCAGGAGGAGGAAGACGAGCAGGCACAGTCCCGTGGTGATCGCGCCCACTCGATACAGATCTGCCTGGGTCAGGTAGCCGCTCCCCACGAAGATCACGTTCTGGCTGCCCCCTTGCGGGGTGAGCGTCGAGAAATAGCTGCTCGCGAAGAGGAGACTCCAGGCCATGAGCGCCGTGGGCACTCCCGTGCGCATCCCCACCTCCAGGAAGACGCCGAAGAGCGCCAGCACCTGCGACGACTGGCTCACGAAGAGATAGTGCATGAGCACGTAGAGCACGACGAGGGCGACATAGGCGGCGGGCCACGGCAAGCCCTGAAGCACGGGGGCCATGCGCCCGCCCACGTAGCCCATGAAGCCGAGCTCGTTGAGCTGCCCGCTCAGCGCGAAGAGCACCGCGAGCCAGAGATACGTGATGAGGGTTGGCCCCTCTTGCGCGATGTCGTCGATGGTGAGGACGCTCGTGGCGAGGAGGGCGGCGAGGCCCGCGAAGGCGACGGCGGTCAGATCGAGGCGGAGGGGCCGCGCCAGGGCCCACCCCGTGACCATGATGACGAATGCCACCGTCACGATCCATTCGTCCCGGCTGAGGGGTCCTAGGGCCTGCAGGGTCTTCCGAGCGGTCACCGTCGCTCCCGGCGTCGCGCTCACTCCGGGCGGGAGCAGGCGGTACAGCGCGGCGGGGAGGAGGAGGATGGCGGCGAGCGCGGGGACGCAGGCGGCCACGAGCCAGGAGCCGAACCCGATCTGAAGGCCGTAGCGCTCGGCGATCTCGACGCCGATCGGATTGGCCGAGGTGCCGGTGAGCCAGAGAGCCGAGGAGACGGAGAGACTCGCCATTCCGCAAAACATCAGGTAGCCGCCGAGCCGACGGCGGTCCGGATCCGGATCCTCCGCCTTCGAGCCGGCGCCCTGCGCGAGCGAGAGCACGATGGGAAAGAGGACGCCGCCCCTCGCGGTATTGCTGGGAAAGGCAGGCGCTATGACGGCGTCGGTGACGAAGATGCTGTAGGCGAGCCCGAGGGTGGAGCCGCCGAAGGCGCTCACGACGACAAGGCTGATGCGGCGCCCGAGTCCCGATTTGACCACGCCGCGCGCGACGAGAAAGGCGACGATCACGAGCAGCACGCTGGCATTGGCAAAACCCGCGAAGGCCTTGGCGGGCGTGATGGTGCCCGTCAGCACCGCCGCGGCCACCGCCATCATCGCGGCCGTCAGGAGAGGAAAGGCCGCCACGATCACGGAGAAGATGGCCGCCGCGAAGATTGCGAAGAGGTGCCACGCGGGCGCCGTCAGACCCGCGGGGATCGGAGCGAGCCAGAGGCCCACGGCCAGCGCGAAGGGCAAGAGCTGTTTGCCGAGCCTCCGGACCTCCGGCGTAAGCCCGGTCACTCGACCACCGCTCTGGCGCTCACCGTTCTTTGCCCGCGTTGGCTCCCGTCTTGGCCGGCGCCCTGGTCGCAGGAATCTGGGCGCGTCCCTCGAGGTCGATGGTTCGTCCGCTAATGACGCCCTCCTCCGCGTCGATCACATACTCCCAGCGAAAGCGGTAGTCGCCGACCAGACCGGCATAACGTCCCGTCCCGCCGATGATGGTGCCCGTGAGAGCGCTCCCCGTTCCCATTGGACTGCCTTCGAACTCGCTGAAGACCTGATCGCCATGCTCGTCCGTCCAGACGGAGCGGCCCCGCACCCCCGTGCGGCTGTCGGACATCCCGATGACCTCGGCCTGGAACCCGATCCCGAGACCGCGCGTCCCCGTGAGGAGCAGCGTGCCGCTCAGGCTCACGATGGAGGCACGATGATCGGGCCCCAGGCGAAGCGTTTGTCGGGTTCCGGAGGCGGACCACGTCCCCGTGAACGTGCGCCATTCACCGGGGGGCAGGCTGACCTCGGGTCCCCGCGCCTGCTCCGAGCACGCGCTCCCGAGAACGAGGATGGCGAGGGCAACGAGGAGGCCCGCGCGCGCTGATGCGTTCTCGGAGCGCCCGCGACAGCTCGATTGTCCCGGCCTGGCCTCGATCGAGCTCGGCATCGAGCATCCGCTACGAGTGCCTGAGTGGCTCGTCCGCGCGGGCAGGGAGCCGTCGGGGGTTAGTCATCTTCTCAGGGGAGAGTGTGTCGTCGAGGGCTTCCTTCGAGAGCCAGCCCTTGGCGAGGACCAGCTCGTAAACGCTGGCGCCGGTGGAGAGCGCCTCGCGCGCCACCGAGGCCGATCGCTCGTAGCCCAGCACCGGGTTGAGGGCGGTGACGATCCCGATGCTGCCTTCCACCATGCGGCGGCACCGCTCACGATCGGCCACGATCCCCTTGACGCACAGATTGGCGAAGGCGCGGCAGACATTGGTGAGGAGACGCAGGCTCTTGAGCAGGTTGAAGGCCATGATGGGCTCCATGGCGTTGAGCTCGAGCTGGCCCGCTTCGGCCGCCATGGTCACCGTCACGTCGCTGCCGATGATCTCGTAGCAGACCTGGTTGACCACCTCCGGCATGACGGGATTGACCTTGCCCGGCATGATCGATGAGCCGGGCTGAAGTGGCGGGAGCTTGATCTCGCCGAGTCCGCAGCGCGGCCCTGAGGAGAGGAGGCGGAGGTCCGAGGCGATCTTCGAGATCTGCACGGCCGCCCGTTTGAGGGTGGCCGACATCTCCACGAACTCACCCGCGTCCTGGGTCGCCTCGATCAGGTTGGCCGCCTTGACCACGGAAATCCCGCTCACCTCGCGAAGCTTCTGCGTCACGAGCTCCGCGTAGCCGGGCGGGCTGTTGATACCTGTGCCGATGGCGGTGGCGCCCATGTTGATGCCGAGCATGTGGCGGCCCGCCTCCTCGATGCGCGCCGTGGCCTCGCGGACCATCGTGGCGTAGGCACCGAACTCCTGGCCGAGGGTCATGGGCACCGCGTCCTGCTCCTCGGTGCGCCCCATCTTGATGACGTCGGCGAACTCCCGCTCCTTGCCCTCGAAGGCGGCGCCCAGCTCGCCGAGCGAGGCGATCGCCCCCTTGACCGCCATGACCACCGCCAGCTTGATGGCGGTGGGGCAGGCGTCGTTGGTGGACTGCGAGCAGTTGACATGGTCGTTGGGATGCGGTGCTCGTACTCGCCCTTCCCGCGGCCCATGAGCTCGAGCCCGCGGTTGGCGATGACCTCGTTGGCGTTCATGTTGGTGGAGGTGCCCGCGCCGCCCTGGATCATGTCGACCACGAACTGGTCGTGGAGCTTGCCCGCGATGATCTCGTCGCACGCGCCCACGATGGCATCCTGTTGAAGCTTGGTGAGCACACCCAGCTCGTGGTTGGCGAGGGCGGCCGCCTTCTTCACGTAGGCGAGGGCGACGACGAAGTCGGGGAAGCGGTGCAGATACACTCCGGAGATGGGGAAGTTCTCGGTGGCGCGCAGGGTCTGCACGCCGTAGTAGGCGTGGTCGGGCAGCTTCCGATCGCCGAGAAAATCATGCTCGGTGCGTGGCATGAGCGTTCTCCTCGGAAGAGCGGTGGGGCGATGAGCAACCCGATCAGGACGGCTCCCAGGACGGGATCATACCGGGAAGCATGCCGGCGTGATTCACGGATCAGATGACGTCCCGATCCCAGTTGAGGATGATGCGGAACTGATAGCCGAGCTTCGGCGCATCCTGCTGGTCGAGGATGTCCGCGCGCACCCGGAACCAGAGGCCCCTGAGGAAGAAGGGCTCTCGGAACTCCGGGCGGTAGTCGACGGTGGTGTCATACTCGGCCTGGTTGGGCGCCTTGGCGCGGGTCTTGGGATCGATCGCGTCCCAACCCCAGGCCAAGTTGAAGTTGGCCCGCAGACCCTGTGCCAGCACCCGCGAGAAGTCGTAGGCGGCACCGATCAGATATGCCTTCTGGTTGGCCTGGTTGAAATTCTGGTCGATCATCGCGAGGTAGCCGGGATAGGTTCCCCACGGGGTCTGAATGGTGTTGCCGGACCCGGTGATCGAGAAGGCCGTGGTCAGCGTCAGGTCTCGATAGATGAGCTGCACGCGGGCTCCGCCCACCTGAACCGCCCAGTATTTCTCCGCCGCGCTCGTCAGGAAAGCGTCGCCCACCGCACGCTGGTCCGTGATCTGCGCGCCCAGGCGAAGCCTCCAGTCTTGAGTCAGCTCGCAAAGATATTCGACGTCGGCGAAGAGGGTATTGAACGTGTTGACGCCGTATTGATTGCTCAGATCGACCAGGAGATTCTTCACCGGCGTGAGACGCACGCCGGCGAGGGCGACGCCTTCGTGCTCCCCGCTCACCCCCGCCGCCGAGGCCATGCTGACGAAGATGTCCGAGTTCCGCTGCTTGATGTTCCAGAGGAACCCCGTCAGATACTCCGCGAAGCCCACCTTGCCCCCAAGGGTCAGGCCCTCGAAGGTATTCGGCGTCATGCGATTGTCTTGCGGGTTGATGTATGTCTGCTCGACCAGCAGCCGGTATCCCTTCAGGAGCGCATAGTCCTTGTAACGGAGCGCGCCCCAGGCCTCGCCAGGAACGTAGTAGCCCTTCTGGCCTGTCGCGAGGAGGAGGGTGCCGTCTCGGTCTGCCGGCGCATAGAGCGGCGCCGAGCCGTAAAATGTGGCGCCCATCGCGAAGGTGTCGAGCAGCCATCCGGACCGATAGCTTGCCCAGCCACCGAAAGCTTGGGCCTCGTTGACCGCACCGCTCGGTTGCATCCGATTCAGGTAGTAGGAGCGGTAGTGGAGCTTGAAATCGGTGTCCGCGAGGAAGGGCGGAAGGGGAGCAAGCGCCTGCTTCACAGGAACGAGGAGGTCCTGAAGCGGAGCAGGCAGCGGCGGCGGGGGCGGGGCATCGTCGGCAGACGCCGTCTCACCGCACACGAGAGCAGCGAGCAGCAGCATCGGCACGAGCAGCCGGCGGCTCGGGCCCCGGGAGCTCCAGGCCCGGCCGTCATGCTCACGGCCTGCCACCCGACCTCGCCCATCGGCGGGTTCTGCTGTTGGCTCCCTGGGGAGCTCCTCCTGGCAGGCCGCGATCGTCAGCGTCCGGTCAGTACGAAGACGTGATGGCCCCATGCTGGCATGTCGAGGTACAGCCCCTGGGCGCACAGGTCGTCCCCCCGGCGCTCATAGCTGGCGGAGCTCATCAAGTCCTTGAGCTGCACGCTGTGACCGGCAAGGTCCGCGAAGGGAAGCCGCACGTAGCACTGGCTCTGGTGACCCGCGTAATTGACGACGGCCAGCAATCGCTGGCCGTCGCGGCCTTCCCACGTCCAGGCGAGGAAGGCGTCGTGGGTCCAGTTGCCGTCCCAGGCCTTCGTGGAGTCGAGGAGGCGCCATGCACCCTCGCGGAGGACGGGACGGCGCAGGACTTCCAGGAGGCGTTCGTAAAACGAGCGCAGCCCTTCGTCCGTCGGCTCCCGGGGCCCGCGCACGAGGTGTGGGGAGATGCGTTTCCGGCACCCGTTAAACTGGCCCTGGTGGAAGAAGCGGAGGCCGGGCGACAGGAACGTGATGACCGCGGCCGCCTCGTGCATGTCGGGCGGGAAGGTGGCGGCGGCTCGCGGTTCGTCATGGTTCTCGAGGAACCGCGCGAGCCGGCTCTGGAAATCGAGGCCCGCCGTCAGGTGCGCCCGCACGGAAGCCGCGGACTCGTGGCGCAGGCGATCGTACAGGCGCTTGTCGTACGCGTAGTCGAAGCCCTGCTGAAGCATCACCCACTCCAGGTCCCAGTAGACCTCGGCCATGAAGCGGAAGCCCGGGGTCTGGTCGTGGACGCGACGGATGGCGCGGGGCCAGAAGGGCAGGGCGAGGCGGCCCCACGTGCGCTGGAAGACGTCGGGCAGCACGAGCATGGCCATGTCGCACCGGACGCCGTCACACTGGCGGGCCACCTTGAGGAGCTCGCCCGTCATGGCCTCCTGGGTCTCGGGATTGCTGTAGTCGAGCTGCAGCGTGTCCGGCCAGCCGGAGAAGTACGGGTCGCGACCGTGTGCGAGCACGCGCTCGTCCCGTGCGCGCTTGACGCGAACGTAGTTCTGGGGCGACCGCGTCAAGTCGTGTTCAGCTCCCGCGACGTAGTACTCACAGTGCTGCTCGACCCACGGATGATCGAGCGCGGTGTGATTGGGCACGAAGTCCAGCATGAGCTTGAATCCCCGCGCCTGCAGGCGCGCGCGGAGGCGGGCGAGGGCGGCATCCCCGCCCAGCTCGGGATTGACGGTGTAGCCGGTGATGGCGAAGCCCGAGCCTCCGATATCGTCGTCGCACAGATCGGGCAGGGTGTCCTGGAACTCGTGCCGCCACTCCCGGCTCTCGCGGGAGATGGTCCGCCCCGCCGGTCCCGTGCTCCAGACGCTGAGGAGCCAGATCCAGTCGAAGCCCATCTGGGCCAGGCGGTCCAGCGCGGCATCAGGAATGTCGTCGAGCGTGGTGGTGCGGCCGAGCTGCCGCGAGAGCTCGGTCAGCCACACGCGTGTGTTGAGCTGATAGAGGGACGGATAGAGCGGCTCGCCCATCTCAGCTCCCTCGATGGCTGGGGGTCGGCGCGGTCTCGACCTCGGTGATGGCGGCGAACTTGCCCAGCTCGAGTATCTGCTCGGGCGTGGTCGTGGCGAACAGGTGCATGGCCCGGGCGATGATCCCCGTCCATCCCGTCTGATGGCTCGCCCCCAGACCCGCCCCGTTGTCCCCGTGGAAGTACTCGTAGAACAGGATGAGATCGCGCCAGTGCGAATCCTCCTGGAATTTCCGCGAGCCGCCGTAGACGGGACGGCGGCCGTCGGCGCCCCGCAGGAAGATGCTGGCGAGACGGCGCGAGAGCTCTTCCGCCACCTGGTAGAGGTTCATCCGGTGTCCGGAGCCCGTGGGACACTCGATGATGAAGTCGTTGCCGTAGTAGCCGTAGTACGTGAGGAGCGCGCGGATGATCAGCCCGTTGACGGGCATCCAGATGGGGCCCCGCCAGTTCGAGTTCCCCCCGAACATGCCCGAGTCCGACTCGGCGGGCAGATAGGCGACGCGGTATTCCTGTCCGCCGACCTGCAGCTGGAACGGATGCGCCTCGTGATAGCGGGATAGAGCGCGGATCCCGTACGGGCTCAAGAACTCCTTCTCGTCGAGCATGACGGTCAGCACCCGGCGGAGCTTCGTCTCGTTCAAGATGGCGCCGAGGAGCCGGCCCCCGTACCCATGCTTGATCGGGTCGTGGATGAAGGCCCTGAGCTCCGGGCGCGCGTCGAGAAACCTTTGGAAGCGATGCGCGAGCTCGGCGTGTCTCTTGGCGTAGCCGCCTTCGAAGAGGGTCACCGCGCACAGGGGGAGGAGGCCCACCATGGAGCGCACCTTGAGGTGCTCGGCGCGGCCGTCCGGCAGCCGCAACACGTCGTAGAAGAAGCCGTCCTCCTCGTTCCACATGCCCACGTCTCCGCCCGCGCGCATGGTGGCGGAGGCAATCCGCAGGAAATGCTCGATGAACTTGAGCGACATGTCCGCGTAGACAGGCCGATGCTTGGACAGCTCGGCGGCGATCTCGAGCATGTTCTGGCAGAAGAGCGCCATCCAGGCGGTGCCGTCGGCCTGCTCCAGATAGCCCCCGGTAGGCAGGGGCGCGCTACGGTCGAACACGCCGATGTTGTCGAGCCCGAGGAAGCCTCCCTCGAACACATTGTTGCCAGTGCGGTCCTTGCGGTTCACCCACCAGTTGAAGTTCAAGAGAAGCTTGTGGAATGCCCGCTCCAGCCACTCGAGGTCTCCCTGGCCTCGCCGCACCTGCTCCAGCCGATAGGTGAAGATGGTGGCCCAGGCGTGCACGGGCGGGTTGACGTCGCTGAAATTCCACTCGTACGCGGGCAACTGCCCGCTCGGGTGCAGGTAGTTCTCCTTGAGCATCAGGTCGAGCTGCTGCTTGCCGAAGTCGACGTCCACGAGGTTGAGGGCAATGACGTGGAAGGCGAGGTCCCAGGCGGCGTACCACGGATACTCCCACTTGTCCGGCATGGACAGGATCTCGGCGTTGTACATGTGGTGCCAGTGGTCGTTACGGGGAACGGGCCGCCGCAATGGCTTGAAGGGATCGGACCCGCGCTCCTCCAGCCACCGGTCGACGTCGTAGAAATAGAACTGCTTGGACCACAGCATGCCCGCAAGGGCCTGCCGCATGACTAGCTTCTGGTCGGGGCTCAGCGCGGCGGGGATGACGTGCGCGTAGAACTCGTCCGCCTCCCGCCGGCGCCCCTCCATCACGGTGTCGAAGTCCGCGCCGACCGCCCCGCCCTTCGCCACCGACGGAGCGAGGCGCAGGCGCAGGGTCACCGAACCGCGCGCCTCCACCGTGACAGGATAGTGGACGGCAGCCTTCGTCCCTCGTTGCGCGGGGTTCACGGCGTCCTGCTTCCCGTGGACGATGAAGTTGCCGATGCCGTCCTTGACGTACGGCGTGCGGTTGGGCAGGCCGAAGAGCCGCTCGGAGTTCGTCTCGTTCTCCGTGAAGAGTAGCGCGGGGGCACCGTCGCAGGAGAGCACGCGCTCCCCGAGCTCTGGATGGGAGGCCCTGATGGCGGTGGCGTCTCCGGCGGCCGGCCGTACTTCCGGGTGGCCCGCCATGGTGTCCCATGACCATGTGTTCCGGAACCAGAGGGTCGGCAGCACGTGGAGGGAGGCGGCCTCGGGCCCGCGATTGCAGACGGTGATCTGGACGAGGATGTCCTCGGGATCGGCTTTGGCATACTCCACGAAGACGTCGAAGTAGCGATCGTCGTCGAAGACGCCGGCGTCGAGCAATTCGTACTCGAGGTCCTGCCGGCCGCGGGTGCGATTGGTCCGCACGATGGCCGAGTACGGATAGGCCTTCTGGGGATACTTGTAGAGGTATTTCATGTACGAGTGGGTCGGCGTGGAGTCGACGTAGAAGTAATACTCCTTCACGTCTTCGCCGTGATTGCCCTCGCTGTTGGTGAGGCCAAAAAGCCGCTCCTTGAGGATGGGATCCCGGCCGTTCCACAGGGCGATGGCGAAACAGAGGTGCTGGTGGTCGTCGGAGATGCCTGCCAGCCCGTCCTCGCCCCAGCGATAGGCTCGCGAGCGAGCCTGGTCGTGGCTGAAGTAGTTCCAGGCATCCCCCGATTCGCTGTAGTCCTCGCGGACCGTGCCCCACTGCCGCTCGCTCAGGTACGGTCCCCACTTCTTCCAGGCTGCCTTGCCCTCCCGTGCCTCCTCCAGTCGAACGTCTTCCGAAGCCACGCCGCTGCCTCCCTTGGTCACCTGCCGCGGTCTAGCCATGACGGCGGCGACGCCCATGCTCGACATCGTGAGAGATACCGGACCAAGTCATGTCGCTCCTCGCGGATGGTTTTATAACGTACTTCTGGGATCTGCGGGCCTCGAAAGTCCACGCAGACGGGAGCGACGGCGCATCGTCGACGCGCCTACAATATGCCATGCGCGAGTACACCTATCGGGTGGATGGCGAGGGGCGCATCTTCCACGACGGCAGCGAGATCGTGGACGCGGCCACCCTGCGCTTCTTCCTCCTCGCGCTGCAGCGCACCCCAGAGGGGCGATGGCTCGCCCTGTGCCAGGGCGAGCGGAACTGGTTCGAGGCCGCCGATACGCCGTTTGTGATCCAGCGCCTCACGCTGCGCGTCACCAACGGGCAACTCGATGGCGCCGACCTCTGCCTGGCCGGCGACTATCGTGAGGCGCTCAATCCCGCCACTCTCCAGCAGGAGGGGGGCCGCCTCTGCTGCCAGGTGCGCAAGGGGTCGTTCAAGGCACGCTTCGGGCGCGTCGCCCTGCAGCAGCTCGCCCCGTGGCTCGTTGAGGACGTCCAGGGTCCCGCCCTCGTGATGGGCGGCCGCCGCTACGCGCTCAACGCCGAGCGCGCCACTGCTTCGCCGACAGGGTGAAGCGGGCGACTCGGAACTCGCGGTAGTCCGTCATCCCGTCGTACTGAAAGCCCACCTTCCGCAGCACGCGCTGTGAGGCGACGTTCTCGGGGAAGGTGACGGCCACGAGCTGCGGCAGCCCAACGCGGCCGAAGGCCTGATCGACGAGCGCAGTGGCGGCCTCCGTGGCGATGCCACGCCCCCACGAGACCCGGGTCAGGCGATAGGCGAGCTCGACGTCGCCACCCTCGGGCATGGGGAGGAGCGCGGCCACGCCCTGGAAGGCAGCGTCGTCCCGCGTCTCGATGAGCCACCATCCGAGTGCGCCGTGATCGGACTCGATGCGATGTCGCACCCGCTCCACGATCTGCTCGGGCGTGCTCCCGCGGCTGCCGATGTAACGCATCACCTCCTCGTCGCTGTCGAGGGCGACGAGGTCGGGCTCATCGGCGGCCCGGAAGCGGCGGAGACGAAGACGGACGGTCTCGGGCATCGCTCCCGATCAGACGAGGGCGAAGCGGATGCCGCAGGCCACGACGACGTTCGCGTCCACGGGCAGTCCTCGCGCTTTGGCTCGGCCGAGAACGCCTTCCCGATCCGAGCAGGTGAGATCGAGTCCGCCCAGGCCTTCACCCCGGCCGTCCGTGGCATTGACGAACCTGAGCGTGGCGTCGTCGAGGGCGATGGTGGGCCGCCCGCGCTCATCACGACCCAGCGGCAGCGTGGTCACCTCGCTCCATCGCTGGGCGAGCTTGGTCGCGTCGTCGCCCTGCAGCTCGGCGGCGCGCATGGCGCGCACGATCCCCTGCCCGCGCTGGTTGGTCGCGCGCGAGGCGGCAGGATGCCAGGGGCCGTTGGGCGCCTCGCCGCCTTCCTGCCGGCCGAAGGACAGCATGGCCGCACCCACGTCGCGGGGATGGAGCTGGAGCTCCTGATATTCGCCGTGCAGGATCTCGTTGGCGATGCGCACACCCACCGCTTCGCAGCGCGCGCGCCGCGGAGCGAGGTCGGCGCACTGGGTGATGACCATGTAGCCAGCGTCGCCGCCGCGCCGATCGAGAAAGCGCCCCGCGGTGGTGCCGTCGCGCACCGGCGCCACCACCTCGAGGAATCCGTCACCGATGGGAAAGAGCGCGTTCTCGAGCCCGTACTTGCCCACGCCCGGGTCTCGGTAGCACACCTCGAAACCGAAGACCTCGCGGAAGTCGTCAACCACGGGCGCAAGCTGGCGGGCCACCAGGCAGATCTGCCGCATGCGAAGGTTCATGGTCTCGGGCACGGGATGTCTCCTTCACCGGTCATGGTGATGCGCCATCTCAGGGTAGAACTCCCGTCAACCCGTCAGCTAGCCTGAATGATTCACGAGTCCGCACGGGAGACCGGGGCGGGCCCTGCCTCGCGCACACGAGTTCGTGATAGCTAGTAGCGGTTGGCGACGGGCAATTCGTCCGCGGGGAAGAGCGTGATGATCTGCGCGCCCTTCGGCGTGACGATCACCTCTTCCTCGATGCGCGCCGCAGAGATGCCGTCGGAGGCCGGGCAATAGGTCTCCACTGCGAAGACCATGCCCGCCTCGAGCTCCATCGGCTCGTCCAGCGAGTTGAGCCGCGAGATGATCGGCCGTTCGTGGAGCCCCAGGCCGAGCCCGTGGCAGAAGTTGAGGCCGAAGGCCGCCATCTCGCTCTCGAAGCCGATCTCTTGCGCCTTGGGAAAGCACTTGGCGATGCGCTCGGTGGACACGCCCGGCTTGATGAGGGCGATGGCACTGTCCATCCAGTCCCGCGCCTTCTTGTAGGCGCTGTGCTGGGCGGGAGTAGCCCGTCCCACGCTGAAGGTCCGGTAGTAGCAGGTGCGGTAGCCCACGAAGGACTGGATGATGTCGAAGAAGGCCTGGTCGCCCGGGCGGAGCATGCGATCGGTGAAGTTGTGCGGGTGCGGCGAGCAGCGCTCGCCGGAGATGGCGTTGATGGCCTCCACGCAGTCCGAGCCCATCTCGTAGAGGCGTTTGGTGGCGAGGGCCACGATCTCGTTCTCGCGCACCCCAGGCTTGAGCGCCTCGAAGATATCCTGATACACGCCGTCGCCCATGGCCGCCGCCATGTTGAGGAGCATGATCTCGTCGGCACTCTTGATTACCCGGGCCTCCAACATCACCTGCTGGCCGTCGCGCACCTCGAGGCCTTCCTTCTGAAGCGCGAAGAGGAAGGGCGGCTCGACCACGTCGATGCCGACGGGCATGTCGGCCACGCCTTCCTGCACGAGAATCTCCTTGATCTCGCGCGCGGCCTGCTCGAAGAGCCCGGCCGACGGCGGCACCGCGCCACGCATGCCAACCATGCCCGCGCGGCAGTGATCAGCGAGCAGCCACGGCGCGTAGAGCCGATGGTGCCGCGCCGCCGAGCCGAAGTCCCACACCCACGGCTCGCCGTTGCCGGAGAGCAGCGAGTAGCGGATGAGCTTGTCCCGCGCCCACTCGCCGATTACCGTTCCGGAGATGTAGCGGATGTTGTGCTGATCGAACATGAGCAGGGCGCCCAGGCCAGAGCCCGCGAGGGCGCGGCGCACCCGGGCCAGGCGATAGGCATGGAGCCGCCGGAAATCCACGCGCTCCTCGAAGTCCACCTGCATGTGCCCGGGCGCCTGGATGGCCCGGTCCCAGCGATGCTGCGGATCCGGCGCTTCGGGCACGTCGGCTTTGGATACGGGAGCTAGCTTGCGAGCCATCGCGCTTCCTCCTTCACTCAGGTGGTGCGCTCCCTCCAGGGGCGAGGGATGCCCGCTTCCCTCTCCCCTCTGGGGAGAGGGGTAGGATGAGGGGCATTCTCACCGGTGAGGGGGAGTGTATCCCTAGAAGACCGCGAGCGGATTCGCCGGCGAGCCGGTGCCGCCAACGACGACCAGCGGCGAGACCACGATCATGAACTCGTCGCGCTGCTCCTCCACGCAGGCCTTGGCCAGCGGCTCCAGCTGCGCATTGTCGAGGAGAGCCGTGCCGTACGCGAAGAGGCACGCGTGCACCGCCCACGGGATGTCATATCCGATGGGGAGATGATCGAGCATGTCCCAGACGAGCATGCTCACGTCGTGATCGCGCAGGAACGGCAGGCACGACACGTGGAGCCCCGGCCTCACATTGAGGCCGCCATACGGACGCCCGTATGGCGTCTCGGGGTTGGCG
>Ga0306921_10000908_pt1 | contig 27913 bp, 21 predicted proteins | sample sta12Cox44000080_FD_203760 | JGI IMG/M metagenome (GOLD analysis project Ga0306921, IMG submission 203760) | Lab enrichment of tropical soil microbial communities from Luquillo Experimental Forest, Puerto Rico - statoxic.12C.oxic.44.000.080 (v2)... | ecosystem: Environmental > Terrestrial >... | reverse complement strand
GCACGGAAGCCGCCAAAAGGGCCTCTCGCTGCAGGAGGGTCAGGAGGTCGCGATAGAGACTTGCATGGACCTGCAAGGCGTGGCGGCCATGTTCGACGACGTAGGAATCGACAAAGCGCGGCACGATGCGCTCGCGAAGCAGGGCCTCGCTCAACTGTTGGGCAAGGACGGCGGCGCTATCGGCTGGGAGATGCTTCGAATTGGACGCCGCCGCCATGCTTCGTTTCCCTATGGTAACAGCAGCTTCGATGACTTACCGCTCTGGATTCCGGAAGAAGCGAGCAATCCCGTCGGGCCATTGGCCCCGAGCCGGAATGAAAAAGGCCCGGCAGGGTGTACCGGGCCTTTCTGATTTGACGCGATGAGTCGACTGTTAGTGCACCGCCCGGGGGCTGTCGCCGACAGCCGCTGGCTGAGGCTCGGGCTCGGGGACCACCGGCGCGATGGGATTTTTCTCGAGCGCGTGCTCGAGAACCTCGTCGAGCGTGCGTACGTAGGTAATCTTCAGATCGCCGAGAATCTCGGGCGGAAGATCGGCAACGGCGTTTGGTTCGTTATCCGCCGGCAGCAAGACGTGTGTGATGCCAGCGCGCTTCGCGCCAAGCACCTTCTCTTTCACGCCACCGATGGGAAGAACAACGCCCGAAAGCGTCATTTCGCCGGTCATCGCCAGACGATTCTTCACCGGACGGTTCGTGAGCAAGCTCCCGAGGGCTGTCACCATCGCGGCACCGGCCGAGGGGCCGTCTTTCGGGACGGCGCCTGACGGTACGTGGATGTGAATGTCCTGTTTGCGGAAGAAGTCCGGATCGATCCCGTAGCGCTCCGCATTTGCACGGGTCCAGGTCAGCGCCGCCGTCATCGACTCCTGCATCACTTCACCGAGGTGGCCCGTCATCGTAAACTGCTTGCCTCCGCGCATGCGGCTCGCTTCGATGAAGACGATGTCGCCGCCGACGGGGGTCCAGACAAGCCCAACCGCCACACCGGGTTTCTTGACACGTTCCTCGACTTCCTTTTCGGTGCGGAACTTCGGCACGCCCAGGAATTCGCGAACCACTTCCGGGGTGACGACCATCTTCTCGGGCTTGCCTTCGGCCATGCGGCGAGCCTGCTTGCGCACCAAGGTGGCGATTTCGCGCTCGAGGTTGCGCACGCCGGCTTCACGCGTATAGCTGTGGATGATTTCCTGCAGTCCAGCGTCCGTGAACTCAAGCTGCTGGCCTTCCTTGATTCCGTGTTCGGCGGCCTGCTTCGGGATCAGGTACTTGCGCGCAATGTGGATCTTCTCTTCGCCGGTGTAGCCCGGAAGTTCAATGATCTCCATGCGGTCGCGCAGCGGCTCCGGGATCGGATCCATCCAGTTGGCCGTGGCGATGAAAGTAACCTTCGAAAGATCGAAAGGCACATCGAGATAATGATCGCGGAAGGTAGAGTTCTGCTCCGGGTCAAGTACCTCCATCAAAGCGGAGGAGGGATCACCGCGAAAATCACGGCCAAGTTTGTCGACTTCGTCGAGCATGCAGACGGGGTCGTTGGTCTCCGCACGGCGGATACCCTGAATGATCTGTCCGGGCAGCGCGCCGATGTAGGTGCGGCGGTGACCGCGAATTTCCGCTTCATCGTGCATGCCGCCAAGGGCAATGCGTACGAATTTGCGGCCGAGCGCACGGGCGATGGACTTGCCGAGCGAAGTCTTGCCGACGCCGGGAGGTCCGACAAAGCAAAGGATCGGACCCTTCATCCCCGGTTGCAGTTTTTTCACGGCCAGGTAATCGAGGACGCGTTCCTTCACCTTTTGCAGATCGTAGTGGTCTTCATCGAGGATCTCGTGCGCCTTGGGAATGTCGATTTCCGGGCTGCCTGAGGATTTGTTCCACGGCAGCGAGGTCATCCATTCGAGATAGGTGCGCGAAACCATGTATTCGGCGGAAGCGGGAGTCATCTTCGAGAGGCGCTTCAGTTCGCGATCGCACTCCTTTTTGGCTTCCGCTGGCATTCCAGCTTCTTCGACTTTCTTGCGCAGCTCTTCGATTTCGGCCTGGGCATCGTCGATTTCGCCGAGTTCTTTTTGAATCGCTTTCATCTGCTCGCGCAGCAGGTATTCGCGCTGGTTCTGGCTTACCTGCTCCTGAACCTGCTCATTAATTTTGCTGCGCAGTTCGAGGACTTCGAGTTCCTTCGAGAGCTCGCGGATCAGAATCTCGAGGCGCTTGCGCACGTTGGAGGTTTCAATCAGTTCCTGGCGCAACAGCGTTGAGAGGCTCGGCAGCGTTCCGGCGATGAAGTCGGAAAGCCGCGACGGGTCGTCGATGTTCATGGCCACGTTCTGCAAATCGTCAGAGAGCTGCGGCGAGTGGCTTACCACATCGCGGAACAGGTCCTGGGCATTGCGCTCGAGCGCTTCAAGCTCGGTATCTTGCTCGCCGATGATGTCCGGCGCGGCCTCAATCGCGGCGCGCAGGAAGGGGCGCAGGCCCAGCAGGTCAACGATGCGAATCCTCTGCAAACCCTCGAGAAAGACGACCACGTTGCCGTTCGGCATCTTAACGGTCTTGTGGACCTTGGCGAGCGTGCCCACTTTGTGCAGGTCAGCGGCGGCGGGGTCCTCGACGCGCGGATCCAGCTGGGCCACGACGCCCAGAAGCTTTTCCTCCCCGGAAAGTGAATTGACAAGTGCCAGAGAGCTTTCGCGGCCAACCGTCAAAGGCAGCACGGCACCTGGGAAGAGAACGGTGTCGCGCACGGGCAGAATGGGCAGCGTGTCCGGCACGGGATGTTTTTTGTCAGCCATGAGTTTCCCCTTTAGCATACCAAGGCGGATTCTAACCGCCATGGAAGGGTTAGATGCAGGAAAGGGCTAAAAGGTGCCCAAAACTGCACTAACTAAGATCAATGAACTTTAGTCATTTACGCTCACATATTAGCGAGTCCGTCTCGAAAAAGCAAGTCTTCCTGTAAGTAACAGAAAAAATTGGCGATAATGGCTAGCTGGCGAGCCTAACCGTTCCCCCACTTGTTCCTTTTTTATCGGCTGACCCGGGCCAGGGGATAGTGTTTCCTGACAAAGGCGATGGCTTGTTCCCTGGTTTGCAGGCTTCCCTCCAGTTGGCCCTCTTCGAGCGCCCCTAGGATACGTTGAAAGGCGGGACCTGGCGAATAACCCATCTCATTTAAATCGTCGCCCGTCAATAGCCTTGCGGGGCGAACTTCCTCGGGCGGGGTTTCCGCCAGGAAGGTGCGCACGGCCTCGTAGGCGTCCAGACGTCCGTGGCTCGCTTGGCAGTCGAGGCGATGAAGTTCCAAATGCTCGTCAAATCCGCGAAGCCGGACGAAGCGCTTTAGGGTGGATTTTCGCATTTGCGCGACGTCTTTGAACTTCATGTGGTTTGCGACCAGAGCTTGCACTTGGTCGGTTTCGTCGTTCGAAAATTTCAGCCGCCGGGTAATCTCGCCCGCAACGCGGACGCCGACTTCAACATGCGAATCGAAACGGATGCGGTCGCCGGTTTCCGAGGCGGGACGGAAGGTCGACGGCTTGCCGACGTCGTGGAGCAGCACTCCCCAGGCAAGAGTGGGTGAAGCTCCCGCCGGCAAAGCTTCCAGCATCATACGTGTGTGCATCCAAACGTCACCCTCCGGATGATATTCGGGCGGCTGGGGCACTCCTTTCATTGCCGAAACCTCGGGCAAAAGTTCCGGTAGCAAGCCGGACTCGTCGAGTAATTCAAAGCCGCGGCGTGCGGCGCCTTCGGTCAGAAGCTTGGTCAGCTCTTCATGAACACGCTCGGCAGAGACCGCATGGATTTCCGAGGCTCTTGTTTGGATCGCGGCAAACGTGTCCGGCTCGATCCGATAGCCGAACCGCGCGGCAAAACGCACCGCGCGCAGCATGCGCAGCTTGTCTTCGGCAAAGCGCCGGCCCGCATCGCCGATGGCCCGGATTAGGGCGGCTCGGAGGTCGGCCTGACCGCCGACAAAGTCGAGCACCTCGCCGGAGTCGTGGCGCATCAGCAGGCCGTTGATGGTGAAGTCGCGTCGTGACACGTCCTCTTCCGGCTTGCTCGCGTAGACGACCTCGTCGGGGTGGCGCCCGTCGGAATAACCGACATCGCGGCGAAAGGTGGCGACTTCAACTTTGGCCCCGTCGAGGGGAACGAGAATGACACCGAAACGAGCACCCACCGCGATGCTGTCGGGAAAGAGCTGTGAGACTCGTTCGGGAGTGGCGTCCGTCGTTACGTCGTAGTCGGCAGGTTCGCGGCCGAGCAGGAGATCGCGAACACAGCCGCCGACCAGAAAGGCCTGATGGCCGCGCAGCTCGAGCGTGTCGCAGATCGAATTGGCGAGCTCCCGGGAGTTCACGGAGACATTATGCGCCAGCCCCGGGCGCGGCTGGCTATAAATAAGACGAAACAGACAATCGGGAAAGTTACTTGGTGCGCAGAACCAGGCAGGTGATGTCGTCCGACTGGCGGGTGGCGCCGACGAACTGCTCCACACTTTTCATCAGATAGCGGAGCGAGTCTTCGGCGGAAAGGTTCGGCAGGCTGCGAATGACGTTCAACCAGCGCCCGTCTGTAAATTCTTCGCCCGCCGAATTGAAGGCCTCCACAACTCCATCGGTAAACAGAATGAGGGTATCGCCGGGCTGTAGCTCGATGCTCGAAGACGGATAGCAGGCGTCTACACTGATGCCGAGCGGCAAGCCGCTGGAAGCCAAGCGGTCGGTACCGCCGTTGCCGCGGCGGACGACGGGGAAGTTGTGGCCTGCGTTCACGTAGGCGAGGGTGCGTGAGGGGGGATCGAATTCAGCAAGGACCGCGGTCGTGAAACGCTGGCCGCCGAGACTGTGGGCGCAGGCATAGCGGTTCAACCGTTCGGTGAGTTGCGAGAGCCGGAGACCCTCGGAAGCGATGGTTCGCAAGCTCGCCTGCAAGGTGGCCATCAGCAGGGCGGCGGGCACGCTTTTGCCCGCGACGTCTGCAATGACGAGCATGAGTTTGCCGCCGGCCGCACCATCATTGAGCGGATAAAAGGCGTCGTAGTAGTCGCCGGCGACGGAATTTTGCGGACGGGTGTGAAAAGCGACTTCGGCGTTCGGAATCGCCGGCGCTTCCGAAGGCACGAGCCAGGCTTGGATTTCACGGGCGATTTCGAGGTCGCGTTTCATGATGACCTTGTCCGCGAGTTCAAGAGAGAGGAGCAGGAGAAAGAGCAGCGCGGCAAGAAAATCCAGATTAATGTCCACGGCCGTATTGCCGGATTGGAACTTCACGCCAGACATCAGCAGCATGACGAGAGCGAGCAACAAAAGGACACGCCGGGCCGGTGTGAGCTTGTTCATCATGGCCCAGAACAGCTGTCTGGCAACGCGGAGAGGCCGCTTCCAGGTGGGCAGCTTGTTGACCTCGTCCCAATCGACGTCTTTGCCGTAGAAGCCGTAGCTTGATCGCGCGTCGGCGGTGAACTGCTTCCAGAGTTCATCGATGTTGCGGCCTTCGCTGACACGTCGCCAGAAGTTTCCGGCGCGCTCGAACAGAGCCGGGCGGCTGGGAGTTTGTGGCGTGGAGGGGGCGGGTGCACTCATGCTGGAGAGTATAGGCGAAACCCGGTGGAACTGCAGTGACGACAAGGTGCTGGCAGTCTCACCCGGTGGAGGTGGTGGGCCTTCCTCGGGCAGCGGTGGGTCTTCGTCAAGCGGGGAGGGTCTCATGCGGGCGGAGGTAGTCATGCGTCCAATGCGGCGAGCGGCGCCGCAAGCGCCGGCGGCCACCACGAACCACCCTTATTGTTGGGCAACACACTCGAACCTAGGAATCGTCGCGGCGCAAGGAGCCACCAAACTGGACAGAGCCAAAGCCGAACTTGTCGCGAAGCTGATCGGCGGCCTTGGTAAGCTTTGCGAGTTTTTCGCGGCGATCGGCTTCGAGCAAGTCGAGCTGTTCCGCCCCATGGGAGAGGCCGGAGAGAGCCACACCGAGAAGGCGGACCTTGCGCTTCGGGTCGCGATGTTCGCGGAACAGTTCAAGAAAAATCGCGAAAATATCGGCGTCGAGCCGGATGGGTTCCTGGACGGTGTGGGAACGCGTGTAGGTCTGAAATCCAGCATAACGAATCGTGAGGGTAAGAGTTCGCGAGGAAAAGCCGGCCTCGCGCAGGCGTTTCGAAGCTTTTTGCGAAAGATGGCTGAGGAGAGACTCCATCTCGGCGACATTGTTGGTATCCTCGCCGAAGGTGTGGTTGTGAGAAATGGACTTTGCTTCGGCGTCGATCAGGAATTCGAAGGAATCGCCCCCACGCGCCTTGCGGTAGAGCGCGGAGCCCCACCTTCCGAAGACCTTCTCGAGCTGTTCCTGCTTATGGGTGGCGAGTTGCTCAACGATTTCGATACCCATTGCGCGCAGCGCGCGTTCGGTGATTTCGCCGATGCCGGGAATTTTGCGGATGGGCAGTGGGGCAAGGAAGCGCGCTTCCATTCCGGGAGCGACCCACAGCAAGCCGTGCGGCTTGGCCTGATCCGAAGCGACCTTTGCGACCAAGCGAGTGGTAGCGAGCCCGCCGGAGCAAGGAAGGGCGGTTGATTGCATGATCGTTCGGAGCAATTTGTCCGCGGCCGCTAGCGGCGGGCCATGGAGGCGTTCCGTGCCGCCGAGGTCCAGATAGGCTTCATCGATCGAAGTCATTTCGACGATGGGAGAGAATTTGGCCAGGATCGAGGCGACACGGTCGCTCCACTCGGAGTACCTTTCGTGATGCCCATCGAGAAAAATCGCGTGCGGGCAGAGGCGTCCCGCGGTACGCAAAGGCATGGCGGAGTGAATTCCGTATTTGCGCGCTTCATAGCTGGCAGACGAGACGACCCCGCGTTGATCCGGCCTGCCGCCGACGACAACGGGCTTGCCTCGCAGTTCGGGCCGTTCGAGCCGCTCCACGGAAACGAAGAACGAGTCCATGTCCACGTGGAGAATCGTGGAATGCAGCGGAACCTCGAGCGGTTTCGGCGGATCGTGCTTGGTGCGAAAGCGGGCCAGGTCCAGCATGCCATAAGCCTACGACTTCAGCGAGGGCGCGACAACCTTTCAGCGGCGAGGACGCGGGGGATACCGGCGAGATCGTTGGTGACACCAACTGCGCACCAAAGGGAGGTGTCGAGAAGCGGCTGAACCGCCCGCAGGCTATTGTAGCCCAGCTCCACGACGAGGAGGCCGCCGGGTTTAAGGTGGTGCACGGCTTCGGGGATGAGCACGCCGTAGAATTCGTAGCCCTCGTCGCCGCCGAAGAGAGCCACTTCCGGCTCGTGCTGGCGAACTTCGACCGGTAACAGCGCAGCTTCGCGGCGCCCGACGTAGGGCGGATTGCTGATGAGGAGGTCGAAAAGAGGTCCGGAAGCTTTGTCGAGTTGCGGCGCAACGCGCACCGCCCCCAAGCCTGGTCGAAAAGCTTCGAAGAGATTGGATTCGAGGAAATGAACGCGGTCGGCAAGACCGTGCCGGGAGGCGTTCCGGCGGGCTACGTTCAGGGCTGCCTTCGAGACATCGGTCGCATAAATCGTAGCCGCGGGAAGTTCTTTGGCCAGGGTCATGGCGATACAGCCCGAACCCGTGCCCAGGTCGACGAGCGTGATGCCCTCGCCCGAGGTTCGGGGAGTCCGGCCCGCCCGAATCTCACGAACGGCGAGGCGGTCGAGCGCGACTTCGATGAGATGCTCGGTTTCGGGGCGCGGAATCAGCACGTCCGGCGTGACTTCGAATTCGAGCCCCCAGAATTCCTGCTTGCCGGTGAGATGTTGCGTGGGCTCGCCCGACCGACGGCGCTTGATGAGGGCGAGATAAGCCTCGGCGGCGGGTTCCGCGAGAGTTTCTTCGGGGTGTGAATAAAGCCAGGTGCGGTCACGCCCGGTGATGTGGAGAAGCAGCAATTCCGCGGCAAGGGTGAACGAAGGCACATTCGCGGCGCGAAGTTGCTCGATACCCTGCTTCAGTAACGCGCGAACGGAACGCTCTGTAGAAACCACGCTCATGCGATCCAGTGTTCTTTCTGGCGGCCGCTTCCTTCCACTACGCCAAGCGGCGCCGGATCGGATCACCCCTCGGCGAGTTCCTGCTTGAGGCGCTCGGCTTCGTAATGACCCACCAGGCCATCCACGAGGGGAGCAAGCTTGCCATCCATCACTTCGGTGAGCTGATGGATTGTCAAACCGATGCGGTGGTCGGTGACGCGGTTTTGCGGATAATTATAGGTCCGAATTTTTTCCGAGCGGTCACCGGTTTTGATCTGACCGCGGCGTTCGGCGGTGATGGCGGCTTGCTGCTTTTCGAGTTCCATTTCGTAAAGGCGGGAACGCAGCACGCGCAGGGCCTTGGCACGGTTTTTGATTTGTGATTTTTCGTCTTGTTGCGAGACGACGAGGCCGGTGGGCAGGTGTGTGATGCGCACAGCCGAGTACGTGGTGTTGACGGACTGACCGCCTGGACCGGAAGAGCAGAACGTGTCGACGCGCAGATCCTTGGGCTCGATCTTGATGTCGATTTCGTCGGCTTCCGGAAGCACCGCGATGGTGGCGGCGGACGTGTGAATGCGGCCCTGGGTTTCGGTAGCCGGCACGCGCTGGACCCGGTGAACACCACTTTCGTACTTCAGCCTGGAATAGACCTTGTTGCCCTGGATCGCGGCGACAATTTCTTTCACACCGCCTAACGAAGAGGGCGAACTTTCTATGACTTCTACTTTCCATCCTTGCGACTCAGCGTAGCGCGAGTACATCCGGAAGAGGTCGCCGGCGAAAATGGCAGCTTCGTCACCGCCGGTACCGGCGCGGATTTCGAGGATGATGTTTTTGTCGTCGTTCCGATCCTTGGGAAGCAGAAGAAGCTTGAGTTCGCGTTCCGTCTCTTCTTTGCGCGCGAGAAGCTGCTTTTCCTCCTCCTGAGCCATGTGGCGCATTTCAGCGTCTTCCGATTCGACGATCATCTGACGCGCACCGGCGAGGTCTTTTTCAAGCTGCTTGAACTCGCGGTGCTTTCCGACGATTTCTTCGAGGTCGGCGTGCTGTTTGGCGAGCTTCTGGAAGCGCGCGGAATCCGCGATAACCTCGGGCGTCGACAACTCGTGGGTCATTTCCTGATAACGAGCGTCGAGCTGATCGAGTTTTTCGGTTAGCGTAAGAACTGCCATTTCAGATACCTCGCTGGTGCGAAATTGGACGTCACTCGAGGGAGTGATTGACGGTCGGAGGACCGCAACGGATCAATGCAAAAGGCGCGGCCTGGGAGGCGCGCGGGGATGGTCGGCTAATAGAATGGGGCGTACATGAGTCGTCTCGCTTAAGGATATCGTGGGACCCGACGGATGCGCAATGTGGCGGGCGGAAGTTGCTGCGGGGAAGTTCGCTGTACTACGATGCGAACGAGTGCCGAGAGGCGGACTGAGAGCGGAGAAGATGAACGAAGCGGGAGGAACGGCGACGGAAAACGCACCGGAGATGGTGCGGGACGGAGCGCTAGCGGTGGATCCCGGTTTTTTGTGGGATTTCTGGTATCCGGCAATACCGAGCGCGCGCATCCGTGGGCGCCGGCTCGCGACCGCGATGCTGCTCGAAGTGCCGCTGGTGCTCGGCCGGACAAGCGATGGGAGGGCGTTTGCGATGCGCGATTCCTGTCCGCACCGAGGAATACCCCTTTCCTACGGGCACTTTGACGGTAACCGGCTGGCGTGCAGTTACCACGGCTGGGAATTCGATGCCTCAAGCGGGCGCTGCGTCGCGATTCCTTCGCTCACGAGCCACGACAAGCTGAAAGTGGAGCGGATCAGCGCCGGCCACTTCCCGTGTGAAGAGCGCGACGGCTACGTCTGGGTGTATCTGAATGCTCAGGGAACACGGTTGCCGGAAAAGTTGCCCGCTGTACCGGAGCTCGAGAAATTCGGCGAGCGATACAAGATCACCCGGCTCGAATGCGAACTGCCATCGCACGTCGATCATGGAATCATCGGCTTGATGGATCCGGCGCACGGGCCGTTCGTGCACCAGTCGTGGTTCTGGCGGAGTAAAGCCAGCATTCACGAAAAATCAAAACGATTCGAGCCCATTCCAAACGGCTTCCGGATGAGTCCGCATCAGCCTAGTTCGAATAGCGCGCCGTATCAATTGCTTGCGAAGATCACTGGCGACACGGTGACGACAACGATTGACTTTGTGCTGCCGAACCTACGCACCGAGATCGACCGCAGCGGGAAGCTATGGTTTTCGAGTCGCGCCACGGTCACGCCGGTGCGGCGGGACCGCTGCCGGATTGATTTCGTCGCCGCCTGGAACCTGCCTTTTCCCGTTTCCATTTTCCGAATTTTTGCGAAAATTTTCTTGCGGCAGGACCAGCAGACCATGATTCGGCAGGCGGAAGGACTGAAGCATAGCCCGCGGCTGATGCTAATCGATGACGCAGACCGCCCCGCGAAATGGTATTTCGCCCTGAAGCAGAATCTGATCGAGTCGCGACGCACCGGAAACCCCATGGTTCATCCGATGGACGGGCCCGTAATACTCCATTGGAGAAGTTAAGAACCAGGCCTGGTGTCGGTGTGAGCCGATGTCGAGATGGCTCAAATGCGGCGCTGGATGTTGGGAAAATCGAGCCAGACTTTCACACCGCAGAAGTGTGAGCCTTCCGTGCAAATGGGTGTGGTGATTCCAGCGCGCAGATGGCAGGGTGGGCCGATGTATCGGGAAAGCTCGGGCTGTACCTCTCGGAGTTGCGCGATTTCATCCATCGAGGCGTTGTAGATTTCCTCCTGCGCGTTGAAGCAGGTGCGCATGGTCCATTTGTGCAGAAGGTGGAGCAGCGAACCGGTTTCGACGAGACGAATGGCTTTTGCGTTTGGAAGGACGTACAAGGCAATTTCAGGGGGCACGCCGCGATCGAGAAGCTGATTCTTCGCGGACCAGGCCTCTTGCATCGCGCGCTCGTACAGGTCCTTGGCGCGCTGATTTTGAGCGAGGAGCCGCGGGGTGACGTAATCGGGTTCGCGGGTGTCGGCGAGTGTCAGAAGGGGGCGCGAACCGGGGACCATGCGATGGCGCTGGTCCTGGCTGTCGGCGGTGTGGCTGATTTTCTTGGCGAAGGTGTAGTTGGCGTGCTGCAGGGCGCGCATCATCGGCGCGTGAACACCGACGTTGAGCGTTTCGAGGCGGTACAGGTTGCGAGCGGGGTTCAGTAAGCGATCAATGGCCTCGGTGTCGGCGCAAGCCGTTTCCGTCAGACCCATCACGGCGCGATAGGACGCGGCCATGACGCGGGCGGCGTTTGGTGAATAATCGAGCAGCCGTGAAGTCTTGCCTTGAAGCCGCGCGTCAAATTCGCGCGCGAATCCCTCGCCGTCCGCCTGTCCTCGAGCAACGTCTTTCCATTCGGGTAACTCTTCCATTGGCGCGGTTCCGAAGCGCTCAAAGAATTGCGGATCAAGCTGGCGCACCTGAGCGACCATCTCCCCGATGACGGCTCGCGCTTCGCTCGGTGTGTCCGAAGCCGAACACATCCGCCAGAGACGATGCAGCACGATGCCGGAAAGCGTGTGCACCATCATGGTGAACGCGGCGAGCGGTAGAACATAGCGGGCAATCTCGATGGCGCGTTTTTCGGCAAAGCGCTCGATTTTCTGAATGCGCTTCGGATGGGACATCGGGCCGACATGCCAGATGTCGTTCAGAATGTTGCGGGCGTCCGTGACCAGCAGCGCCGATAAGTCGCGATAGTAAGCCCAAGACCGCGCGATGGCCGCCTCGTAAATGATGCGTGAGCCCTCGTCAAAGAAGAGCGAAGCGGGCGGAAGGTAGGCCTGGGCACGGTCCAGGCGAACGTAACGCTGGCTTTGCTGCTCCGAATTGTAGAAAGGATGAGCGTGCAGGAAGGACCAGACGAACTGGCGGCTGACGTTTTCGACGCCGAATTCGAAATGTGCGTGCTGGTATACGGTGTGATGTCCGCTGTAAAAGGTGGCGGCGGCAATGTTGAGGCGCTGCTTATCGGTGATTTCGTCCGGGTGGATGAGGCGGGGCGAATAGCAGGTGCGCGCAGCGGCGATGGCCGAATCGAAAGGATGGGAAAAGGCATTGCGGAGTGTGATGCGCGGCGGCCCGGTTTCCACGACATCGGGCGTCGGAGCGCCATCAAACATGCGGGACTGTGTTGCCACGTTGAGAAATGATTTTACACGGTGTGGGCGAACTCGACAAAAGCCGCAAAAAGAAAACGGACCGGCACAAGCCGGTCCGTTCCGAGCTTCACTGTTTGCACTCGGGTTTACTTTTTGCCGGCGGCAGCCGGAACGTTGGCGTACTTCTTCTGGAAACGTTCGACGCGGCCCGCGGTGTCTACGAGTTTCTGCTTGCCGGTGAAGAAAGGGTGGCAATTGGAACAAATTTCAACGCGCAGCATGTCGCCCTTGATGGTCGAACGCGTCTGGAAGGTATTCCCGCAAGCGCAATGGACCGTTACAGGATGATAGTCGGGATGGATACCGGATTTCATGATTCTCCGTTCTGTCGTGTCCGGTCTGCACGGCACTCCCAACCGAAGTCAGGGGACTACAGCCGCGTCGCTAGGTCACGAGACAAACGCTAATTATACGGGAACCAGCAAGAGATTTCCAATGCACTGCCAGACAGCGAAAAGTGCTAATTCCCGATGGACTGGCGAAGGGATAAGCTTCATGCATTCTGGGAAGTGAACCTGGAGGCTTCAAGATGCGACTGACGCTCGGATTGTGCCTGCTCGGGACCGGGGCTTTCCTGCCCGTATTCACCACCGTTGGAACGGGATCGGCTCCCCGGGAAGAAATCGAAGGATTCAACAAGCACTACCTCGAACTGCACCAGAAGATGGACACGGCGGGTGTGCTCGCGCTGTGGGCGGAAGACGGAGTGGAGCTGATGCCGGACGAAGCGCCAATTATTGGAAAGAAAGCGATCGTAGCGTGGGTGGAGGGAGTGCAGAAAGGAATCACGGGGTACAAGGTGACCAAGGAGGAACTGGAGTTTCACGACATTCAGGTAGCCGGTGATTGGGCTTCCGAGTGGGCGACGGAACACCAAGTTGTCCAGGAGCCGGATGGCAAGGCAGTGATCGAGACGTATGGAAAGATCGCACTGGTGTTGCACCGCGAGCCGAATGGCGAGTGGAAGGTCCAGCAGGAAATGTGGAACGCTTCGCCGAAGTCTTGAGCTCGAAAGGGATCAACGGGATCAGGGTGAAGGAACGACGGCCTTAACTGGATTGGAGTAGACGCTCTCCCCGCCGGCCGCATCGACCGAGGTAACAACGTAGTAGTAGGTGGTACCGGGGGCAACCGTCGTGTCCGCGTACGTCAAGGCATTCAGCGCCGCGCCGATGAGCGGGGTATACGAGCCGCCCGAGGTTTCGCTGCGGTAGACACGATACCCGACCACTCGACTGGGGCTGGCAGCCCAGCTCAAATGGACCTTGTGCCGGCCAGCGGGCTTGGGTGCTGGATCGGGACCCTCGGTTGGCGGTGAACTGCCAACGATGCCGTCACCAGACAGGCTCAGTGTGGCGGGCGAGGAGAGACTCGGGCTTAGAAACGACATGGTGGCCGAGGCCGAGCCTTTCACCTGCGGCGTGAACCACACCTCGAAGGTAACGGACTGGCTCGGAGAAAGAGAAAAACCGGGAGAGAGACTCGCGTAGCCGAAAGCAGCGCCCGCGAGCGTGACTCCCTGAACCGTCATGCTGACGTCGCCCGTGTTCTGAAGCGTGACGTTCTGGGTGCCTTTGGCCTTCAGATTAAGACTTCCGAAGTTGACCGATGACGGAGTAACGGCTAGGTTGGCGAACGCCTTCTGTGCGACGCCCGACAGCGGCAGTGCCACGATTCCGTTTGAAGCGTTGCTGATGATATCGAGAGTGCCTGAATCATTTCCGGTTGCCGTCGGGGAAAACGTAACGGTAAAGGGCAAGCTCAGAAAGGGCAGGATGGTTGCGGGGAGGGGAGCTCCCGTGACGGAGAAATGCGGATTGGAGGCAGAAAGCGAGACCAGCCGAAGCGGGGCATTGCCGGAGTTCGCGATGTTAAGCGTTTGCGACTGGGTTTGCCCGACAACCACGGTACTAAACTGGAGGCTGTTGGCGGAGACGCTTAGCGAAGGGGTCTCGGTCGATAAATGCGACGACGGCCGCGCGTTGCCGACGCAGCCAATCAGCAACAACGCGAGAAGTGAGCCCAAAGCAGCATTTGCGAGAACGCTGAACCGAGACAAAGCCGTCCCGCATGGGCGAAGAGTGCGCACTGCTGGTGGAACCCCCTCAGGCTCGAGTGCACTTACCGTAACGTTGTGGGAAATAGGCTCGCAACCTGTCCAGGGTACAGTTGCGGGACAGGAGGACAGTGTTCCTTGCCTGTACGGTCGAACAGTCCGAAACGTGTGCGAGGTAGTAAGTATGATGAAGTAGGAAAATTTGGCCAGCAAATTTCCGCATAGAGGAAACTTTTTGCAGTGAATTTGGCGGTTTGCAGCGGGGCCAGAGGACTGGGAGTCTGATCAGCGCCTTCAGGAAACGAAATGGCAGCCCAATCGGAAGGTTCCTTCGGCTGTGCGCCGCGACCAAACGGGCTTCAAAAAGACGCGCACCGGCGGAAGAATCGGAACGTGAAGAATCGCGAGCAAGCTGTCCTTCAATTCTTCCGGTTGCTCGAACTCAAGCGCAACCCCTCCAAATCCCAGGTCGATCACGCGCGCCCGGCGGTCGCCTTGCTCGCCGACGATCGCGTAAGCGTTGGTCCCGGCCATCGAAACACGCTCGGCTTTTCGCTGCACGGCATAAACGGGCGCGGCAGCCGCGATCGAGGGATTCTGACTCGAGAGGGATTCGGCGGCCACGGAACAAGCCACTTGGAATTCGCCGGCAAGCTTCTCTGCGGCCCTTTCCGAGGAAAGGGAAACAGCTGGCGGGGCGGCGTTAAGGGAAGGAGCCTGAGCCGCGTCCGGAAGGCGAAAGCCATCCTTGCCTCGCTGATTGTGACCCGCATGTTTCAGGCGGTAGAGGCGCTCGTCGGCGACGCGAATGAGTTGCTCGGCCTGTTCGCCATCCTGAGGGAAAGTCGCGACGCCGTGGTCCATGGTAACCGGAAAGGCGAGTCCGAGCGGACGGAGTACTTCGACGAAAACGGTTTCCACGCGACGGCTGAGGGCCAGCGCCTGAACGGCCTCGGTTTGCGGAAGGAGCAGGGCAAACTCATCTCCGCCGATGCGAAACGCGGAGTCGGAGGTACGCAGAGCCCTGCGAAGGGTTGTGGCGGTCGCTCGGAGAACCTCATCGCCACGCGGATGGCCGTACTTGTCGTTTACCTCCTTAAAGCGGTGGAGATCGAGAACGACAAGGCCGAGAGGCAGGCCATAGCGGCGGGCCCGAGTGAGTTCTTTTTCGAAGGCTTCCGCGAAAAGCCGCCGATTGTAGAGACCCGTAAGCGGATCCGTCACCGCGCTTACCTGAAGCTTGCGGTACTCTTCGTATTCCATCACCACGGGAACACGGATCAAACCAGTGCTGAAAAGAACGTCCATAAGAACCGTTTTAAGTGCAATGGGACGGCCAAGCTGCTCGGAGAGCTCTCTGCGAGTTGCAAGCATTTGTTCCCAGAGCTGCAGGCACTTGGTTTCGTGCAAGTCCAAGTGCGCGATGGCGCGAAAGTAGCGCTGGAGAAATTGGCCGCGCGCCGAAACCTCCAGCCCTTCGAGCATTTCTGCAAGGAGCTCGAGATAAGCTTCTTCAGTAGGCAGACGCGGAGCCGCTAAGGCTCCGGGGCCGGGGCTGGGCATATCCGGATTTGTCCTCGAACCTGCCTGCCCCGCGGGGTTTGGGGTAAGCGCACAACAATGGCTACTTACGGGCAGCAAGCACCGTGCCAATTGAACGCCCTGTACCGCCCAACACTCGCCAGGGACAAGCCACCAGGACGGAGGCGTATGTTATTACAAAATGGAGAGATAATCGAGCCCCGGGGTACCCTGAAAGCGCCAAGCCATCCCCGACGGTTTCCCGGGGGCCGTTCGGCTCAGTGGCAAGTGGGGAAGAGATTTACTCAAGAGGGCGCAGGAATTCCAATCCGAACACTCTCATGTCTCCCAAAACCTCCTGCCTACGCACCTTGGCCATGATAGGCGGGGTTTCGCTCGGGACCAGGCTGGAGGAGGAAGCGGAAGGTGCCGGGATTGTAAGCTGGACCGTTTGGTCGTGCCGCAGCAGGTGAGTTGAGGCAATACAGGCGCCACGGGCGCTGATGTTCAGCGTTTTTGTCAATTCGATGAATTCCGTGCCGTTCGCGTCGGAGCTGCGTAGAAAAACGGGAACCTGAAGCCGAATGCGCGGGTGCGAGCGAGTTTGCGGTGCCTTGGCGACTGGTGCGCTGTTGGGCTGCTGCTTCAAGACGAGGTCCATGAAGATAGTACTCTGGAACTAGTACAAATCGAGCAGGTTCGATGCCACTGTCGTGAAATTCATCAAAAGTTAAAGCACTTATTTTCAAGCGGTTCATGTCTCGCGGGCGAAACCAAACGGCCATCTCCGCACCTTAGAAGTAACAAGTACCACAGGTTTTCCCATAATGTGCAAATCCACTGCATTTACCATTGACAGCCCGGCGCTGGTCTGGAACTATGGCAACGGATCAGGGAAAAAATTTACCACTTGTAAAGGAATCTTCAGGGCCGATGGGTGCGACCAGTCAGCCAGCTTCCTATTTCGCTACCGATCACGTGCGAGCTTTGCTCGACACCATGGACAAGGGAATCCTAATCGCGAATCGAGAAGGAGAAGTCTTAATCCTGAACGAACGAGCGCGAAAATGCCTCGAGGCGCGAGGCATCCCCGCCAAAATGCCACTGAACCTGTTTCAGGACGTGATGAACATGGACGCCAAGGAAATCTCTCACCGGATTCTCAGCGGCGAGCACGAAATTGAACTCCGAAACGTGGCAAACGGGAATAGCTGTCGTGCCAGCTTGCGCTGGATTCCGGAATCCGATTGGCTCACGATCCAGATCGCCAGCGAGGAGAAAAACGCGGACGGTACCGTGGAGCCGAATCAGCCAACCGTTCAGGAATTGCTGCAGGAACGCGAGATCACCTACCGGAACCTCCTGGCGGCGTATCTGAAACTGCAAGAAGTGAACCGGCAGAAAACCGTGTTTCTCGCATCGGCGGCGCACGAATTGAAGACGCCCCTCGCGGTGATCAAAGGTTATTACGATCTGCTGCTGACGAGTTCGCTCGGAAAACTCACCGAAAAGCAACGCGACATCTTGGAGGAGTCCAAGGAAAGCTGCGACCGGCTGGTTCGACTGGTCTCCATGTTCCTGAACTATTCGGCGCTTGAAAGCGGGAAGCTGGTCCTGCAATTGAGGGAGAACGATCTGAGGGACTGTCTCGAGGAAACGGCCGCCCGGTGCCAGGAACGCTATCAACGCAAGGGCGTGAAGCTTGAAACGCAACTGGATCCCTCGATACCTACGTTCAGGTTCGACTACCAAAAAGTTCAGCAGGTCGCGTTCAATTTGTTGGATAACGCCTGGAAGCACACGCCGGGTGGCGGGAATGTGGTTTTACGAGCGCGGCCCCATTTCTGGGAACGCCGCGTGACACAAGTGACCCCGGTCGAAGAACGCCGGCGATTCCGGCTGCCGCGCCCGAACAGCGTCGAAGTGAGCGTGACGGACTCCGGTGCGGGAATCGCGCCGGAGCATCACCAGGAAATCTTCGAAGATTTCATGCGCGTGGACAAAAACACGTCCGGCATGGGCTTGGGACTGGCCATCGCCAAACGCCTGATCCAGGCGCACCGCGGAAAGATTTGGGTGGAGAGCGAGGCGCAGAAAGGAAGCACCTTCGCGTTCTTGTTGCCCATGGACCAGGGATAGAGGTAATCGCGAAGCATTCGAGGACAAGGGGGAAATTATGACCGTGGCCCTAAAAGAAAAGATTCTCGTCGTGGACGACGAGCCAAGCATCCGAAAGTATCTGCAGACCCTCCTGGAGGTCGATGGATACGACGTCGAGACGGTGGGCAGCGGAAAAGAGGCCCTTGCGCGGATCAACAAAGGTGACCGGCCGGATTTCATCATTCTGGATGTACTCATGGCGGAAATGGGTGGCCTCGAAACGCTGCAGGAGTTGATGCACTTGGACCGCAGTTTGAACGTGATCATGCTCTCCTGCTCGAACGAGGTCGGCACGGTCGTGGAGGCGATCCGGCTGGGTGCTCACGATTACTTGACCAAGCCGTTCGAAAAGACGGAGCTGGATGCGGCGATGTTGAAGTCGCGCCAGAAAAAGCAATTGGCGCAGGAAAACCAGGCGCTGAAGGATTACTGCGATCAAGTGACCGAAGACCTGAGCTTCCTGGCGGCCAGCCCGCAAATGGTGAGGATCCGGCAGCAGATTCTACAGATCGCGCCGGTGGACGTACCCGTGTTCATCTGCGGAGAGAGCGGAGTGGGCAAGGAAGTGGTGTCGCGGATGATTCATTTGCGTTCCAAGCGGCGCAACCAGCCGTTTGTGAAGGTGAATTGCGCCGCCCTGCCCGGCGAACTGCTGGAATCGGAACTGTTCGGATTTGAGCAAGGGGCGTTCACGGGCGCGGTGCGGGCCAAGCCCGGAAAATTCGAAATGGCCAACAAGGGCACGATCTTTCTCGACGAAATTGCGGAAATGCCGGTGCATCTGCAGGCCAAGCTCCTGCATGTTCTGCAGGATCATCAATATTCGCGGCTCGGAGGACGGCACCTGGTGGAGACCGACGTGCGCGTCCTGGCGGCTACCAACGTGGATGTACAAGAAGCCATGAAAGACGGAAGGTTCCGCGAGGATTTGTACTACCGGCTGAATGTGCTGTCCATTAACGTGCCGCCTCTGCGCGAGAGGGCCTCGGAAATACCGCTGCTCTTCCGGCACTTCTTGGAGAAGTACAGCGAAAAGTTCGGCAAACCCCTGCAGGAGCCCTCCAAGCATCTCGTTGATGCGGCCATGAATTATCCGTGGCCCGGAAACCTGCGCGAGCTCGAGAATTTCGTGAAACGGTTCGTGATTCTCCAAGACGACGAGGGCAGTTTGCGGGAGCTGGTGGAAATGTCCGCCACCCGGCAGAGAACCTCGCCGAGGGAAGAGCCGCAGGTGCCGAGGGAGCAAGGGCTAAAGGCGCTGGTCCGCGGGCTGAAGGACGAAGCGGAGATGGAAGCGATCGCCGACGCGCTCGAAAAGACGCGCTGGTGCCGGAAAGACGCGGCCAAGATGCTTGGGATCAGCTATAAGGCGCTGCTGTACAAGATGCGGCAGTTCAACCTGGATACGCCACGCTCGCGGCGAAACTCGGGATTGGGGAACGGCGAAGGGGGCCCTCCGGCGGCGGTGTGAGCACGAACGCGGCCGCCAAGCCTCTTCCTAGTACGTGCGATAGGGTGCCGGGCACGAATTCCAAAAAGAAAAACTTGCAGGAAAATGGGCCGCAAGGTATGTTGCGCAACGAAAAGGAAACAGCCGAAGAGGAGCATGGCGGTCTTCTGGAGCCTCGAAGTGTATTGTCCTTCGAGCTCGGTTGGCGTTGCGATCAAGGACAAGGTTTGAGCAACCAGAAAACGGCGTGGCTCGTCTCGAAGGGCCATGAACGGAGTGACGAATGTCTTCGATGACCGAACGTCGGACCGCACGGCGCTACGATTTGACTCTCCCCGTCAGTATCCGGGCGGCGGCCGAGCTCATGGCGGGGAGGCAGGAAGGCAAGACTCGAGACATTTCCACGCGAGGATTGTATTTCGTCGTTCGCCAGGAATTAACGGCAGGGTCGGAGCTCGACATTACCCTAACGCTGCCTGGCGAGATAACGCACGGCAATGATGTGTTCGTGCGAGCCCAGGGAAAGGTCGTGCGGGTCGAACCGCGGCTCGAAGACGGTGAGACACGGATGGGAGTCGCGGCCGTAATTGAACGTTACGACATAATCCGCAAAGAGAGCCAAAGAGAAAAAACGCCTGCATGAAGGCTTTCTCCCAAAAGATTGCCGCCCAGGTCCCCCCAACATTGCGATTGCCTTGTCGACATCAGGGGGCGTAGCATAGCGGAAGCCTTGCCCGGAGGGTCCAATGAGAGTGGCGGATCTGATGGGGTCTCGTACGGAAGTCTATTCCATAGCAGAAGACCAGACTGTGCTCGAAGCCGCGCAGTATCTGCGCACCAAAGAAGTGCGTTCTGCCGGCGTCGTCAACCGTGGTGGCGGACTTGTCGGGGTCATCTCCCAGAGCGATATTTCAGACAAGATTGCGGCGGAAAACAAGTGTCCGGCGTGGGTGAAGGTCTCTGAGGTCATGAGCCGTAATCTGCTGACCGTGAGCCCCGAAATGAGCTTGGAGGAGAGCCTGAAGCTCATGGAGCAAAACAACGTCTACCATTTGTGCATCGTCGAGAATCCTGGGGGCTTCCGCGGAATGCTTTCCGTTAGCGACTTTCTAAGAGTCATGGCCACAGACGAGAAGTCGCGCGCCGACATGTTAGAAGCCTACCTTTTTCCCCCAAGATGATCGCTTGGCTCGGCGTGTCGGCTCGGGAAGGGAATTAATCTTCCATCCGAGAGACGTCGAAGTTCCGCTTGCGCCAGCAATTTTCCCTCGCACTCTCCTTCGGTACTAGAACTATAGTCCCTCATCTCTTGCTAACTGATTGACACGAAGAACCTTACTCGCTCTGTGGGCCTCGCGCCGACTTCCGGCGGGCATCGCTCTTTGGCCCGGCATGTGCTGCCCCAGCCTGTAGTTACGCTCATGTCCTGCGAAGAGTCGATTCGGAATGATGCCTGGGAGAGGTTGAATCCTGTCCCGCCCGATGACGTCTTATTCGGTCGCTCGGCCGCCATGGCCGAGGTGCGAAGCCGCGCCGAGAAGATTTCTCGAATGAACATTCCCATCCTGCTTACCGGAGAGGGAGGAACGGGAAAGGAAGCCATTGCGCGGTGGATTCACGCGCATTCCGATTGTGCTTCCGGAGAATTTGTGAAAGTGAATTGCGCGGCCATCCCTGGGATGCTGCTCGAGAGCGAACTCTTCGGCTATGAAAAGGGGGCCTTCACGGGGGCAACGGTGTCGAAGCCGGGGCGTGTGGAGTTGGCGCACCGCGGTACGCTGTTTTTGGACGAGATCGCGGACCTGGATTTGAATTTGCAGAGCAAGTTGCTGCACTTCCTACAGGATGGATCCTTCAGCCGCATTGGCGATCGAGCCGAACGGAAAATTGACGCCCGCTTGCTGTGCGCGACAAACAAGGACCTCGAAAAGGAAACAAGCAAGGGAACCTTCCGCCAGGATCTTTTTTATCGCATTCATGTATTCCGGCTGAAACTGCCGACGCTCCGCGAGCGCAAGGAAGATATTCCGATGCTCGCCGAATTCTTCCGGCGTCATTTTGAAAGACAGTTTGGGATGAAGGCGGAAGCATTCCCAGTCGAGATGCTCGAATATCTGAAGAACATGACCTGGCCCGGGAACATCCGGGAATTGTCGAACGGGATTGCGCGCTACGTCTTGCTGGGTCCGGAAGCGGCCTTCCATGTTGAGGACCTCCACAAAAAGGCGAAGGCCGCGTTGAAGACGGACTCGGAAGCATCGCCGGTGTCGCTAAAACGCTTGGCGAAAGATGCCACCAAGGAGATGGAGCGGAACGTCATCCTCGAAGCGCTCCGCGCCAATCAATGGAACCGGCGAAAGACGGCCCAAGCTCTCAAAATCAGTTATCGGGCGCTCATTTACAAGATTCAAGATGCCGGTCTGGTTTCGCGGCGCGAGGCCTTGCGGGACGTGCGAGGCGAGCCCCGAGCCGGGACGCCAGAGCCATCGCCAGAATAGTTGAGCATCGCGAGCGATCGCTCGCTGATCCGGCTAGCACGCCCTTCGTTGGCCGTTAAATCCACGTAAATTAGTTTATTGTATAGTACACATAGGCTTCCTCTAGGGCTTTCCGTTTCAAATTGAGACGGGTGCTGGGGCACCCCTGGTACAGAGAGCCGAACCCGCATCAGAACAGGGGATTTGGTGTTCCCATGGCCAGTTAACACAGCTGTCCAGAATTTGGTCCATTCACCAGTTAACCCGCATCCTTCGCAACCCTATTGTGAGTCCCAGGGGCAAGTCACGGAGGAACTAGGTTAATGAGATACGGTCACGCGGGGACCGTGGGTACCCAGGTCTGCAGACTCCGCAATTCTGGGATCACGTTTGAACACGCTGTTTTGCTTGCAATCGCTCTTATCGCTCTGACCTCTTTGAGTGGCTGTGCAGGAATTACAACCGGCCCGGGGAAGCAGGCTACCCAAGCGCTTTTCCAACTAAACCCGAGTGCCCTCAATTTCGGCAAAGTTTCCGTCGGAAAGCCCACGACGCAGGCCGTCTCCGTTTCGAATTCCGGAACCGTCGCCCTCAACATTACGCAGACCGCCTTCTCGAATGCACAATTTAGCTTAGCCGGCACCAACTTGCCGATGTCTCTGGCCGTCGGACAATCGGGGACGATTACCGTTGCCGTGAATCCAACGTCAGCCGGGAACGTCACGGGTACGTTGACGGTTGCTGGCGACGGACACAGTTCGCCCGTGGTCGCCAATCTCTCGGCGACCGCGGTGAGCGGTTCTCCGCAATTGTCTGTTACGCCGGCTGCGATCGATTTTGGAACCTTATCGAACGGGCTGAAGGGCACCGCGAGTCTCGCCCTAAACAACGTTGGGTCGGCGGATCTGACCGTGTCCATGATGACCGTGAGCGGGAGTGCTTTTGGAATCAGCGGGATCACAACGCCGAAGACCATCAGTGCCGGGCAGTCGGCGCTCGTGACCGCGACGTTTTCGCCAACCACAAGCGGTGCCGTAAGCGGCAGCATTTCGATTGTCAGTAACGACCCGACGAACCCGACGCTGAGTGTTCCGTTGACCGGGACGGGCACCACCGCGCCGACCGGTCAATTGACCGCCAGTTCAACCAGCCTCAGCTTTGGAAGCGTGGCCACCGGAGCGACCTCGAGCCAGCAGGTCGCCATCACCAACACCGGGAACGCGGCCGTGCAAATCTCCAAGATCACTCCGAGCGGAACCGGGTTCTCCGTTACCGGACTCACGGCTCCGGCCACCCTCAATCCTTCCGAGACCGTCACGCTCGGCGTGAACTTCGCGCCCACAGCCACGGGAAGCGTGAGCGGCTCGATCACGATTGTAAGCAATGCCGGCGGGTCGCCCATGACGATTGCCTTAAGTGGCACGGGCGCGCAGGCCGGCCTCAGTGTGACGCCGGCGAGTTTCAATTTTGGCAGTGTCGTTGAAGGCCAGATAAAGTCGCAAACTTTCACGGTTAAGAACACCAGCACCGTATGGGTGACGATTGCACAGGTCACTGCCAACGGCGCAGGGTTCAGCGTCAGCGGCTTGAGTACGCCCGCGACACTCGCGGCGGGGCAAAGCGTCACGTTCAGTGTGTTGTTTGCTCCCAGGGCGGCGGGCAGCTTGTCGGGGAGCGTGGCCCTCACGAGCAACACCCCTAGCTCGCCCAATGCCGTACCCCTCAGCGGCACCGGAACGGCCGCTTCCGTGACCCTTTCGGCCAGCCCAACCAGCGTGAGCTTTAGCGGAATCACCGTGGGCAGTTCGGGCTCCAAGACCGTTACGATCGCCAACACCGGGAACACCAACCTGACGATCGCGCAGCTGAGCGTAAACGCGAAGGATTTCTCCGCGACCGGTATTACCACGCCGCACACGCTGGGCGCAGGTCAAAGCGCGGCCTTGAACGTATCGTTTAAACCAAGCGCCTCGGAGCAGATTTCCGGCAATATCACGGTTACAAGCTCGCAAGGAGCCACCGCGGTGATCCCGGTCAACGGCGGCGGCGTTCAGGCCGGGTTGACCGCGACGCCATCGAGCGTGAGCTTCGGAAACGTTACGGTTGGTGTTCCCAATTCCCAAACCATCCAGCTGACGAACAGCGGCACGGGAGTGTTGACGATTTCACAGGTGAGTGCGAGCGGTCCTGGCTACAGCACGAGCGCACTAAACCTGCCCTTATCGCTCAACCCCAACCAATCAACGACGTTTAACGTGAAGTTTGCCCCGGCGTCGGCAGGCTCGGCGAGCGGGCGCGTGTCGATCGTCACGAACGCGCCGAACAGTCCGGCCGTCATCGCCTTGAGTGGCTCAGGCGTGGCGCCAACCGAGACACTCTCGTTCAGCACCAACAACCTCAGTTTTGGAAGCGTCAATACCGGGGCGTCCGCCACGCAGTCGGTGACGGCAACCAATAACGGGAATGCCAATGTAGTGATTTCAGGCCTTTCCGCTGCGGGCGCGGGATTCGGCCTAAGCGGGCCGGGCACGCCGACCACGCTCGCGCCAACGCAAACCCTTACCTTCAACGTGAACTTCAGCCCCACCACCGCGGGCAACGCCACGGGCACGGTCACGGTAACGAGCAATGCAAGCGGTTCCCCGGCGACGATTACCCTGTCGGGTCGCGGTGCGCAAACCAGCTCACACACGGTGGCTTTGGCGTGGCACGCCAGCACCTCGACGGTTTCGGGATACAACGTCTACCGGAGCACGACCAATGGCTCGGGCTACGTAAAGCTCAACAGCTCCCTGTTGGGCGGGTTAAGCTATACCGACTCGAACCTCGAAAGCGCCAGCACTTACTACTACGTGACCACCGCGGTCGATAGCAGCGGGAACGAGAGCGTCTACTCGAACCAGGCGACCGCGGTTATTCCCTGATTCCTCCGCGGGCCAGGGCCGAAGGAAGTTCTGCTGCAACGGGAAGCTTCTTAATCGGCGGAGTTCCGGTAGCGTTTGGCATAAGCGCACACCAGGACCTGCGCAAGGATCGCTCCGGTTGCGTCAATGACCACATCGCGTACCCGGGCCTCTCTCATCGGAACAAAGGACTGATGCCATTCATCCAGTCCCGCATAAGCGACGGCGATCAGCAGGGTATAGAGGGCCCAGTCCAGCTGCCAGCCGGAACGGCTGCCGCGTACGCCATGGAACACGGCGATGCTGAACGCCGCAAACTCCGTGATATGGGCCAATTTCCGAATCGCCACGTGCATCAGGTAAAGCGTGCGCGGGGAAGCGAAGGGAAAGAGCCATCGAAGAATGGGGATGAGGACGCGCGCCGTTTGCTGGCTGCTGAAGAAATGCGTCGAGAAGATCGAAATGAGCATCGCGACGAAGATTGCCGGAAGCCAGTATTTCAGCTGGGTGTTCAAGCGCCGTCCTTCCCGGCCATCCTGCAAGCCGCGAGGTCCGTGGAGCGAAACGCGGGTGCAAGCCTTGGCGACAAAAGCGGTTCCCTATTCCGGGCGGTGGGCGGACCTGTGCTTAGCTCGGTGCGAGCTCGCTGATCGCCTGACGGGCCTGGTCGGCGACCGCAGACTTGGGATCGAGGTTGATGGCTTTTTCCAGTTCGCTCTTGGCGCGGGCCGAGTCCTTGAGCTTTTCGTAGGTCACGCCGAGATGGTAGCGGTAAGACTGGTTGTCGGGCACGGCTTTCACGGCCGTTTCGAGCAGCGGTGCCGCAGCCGAGTAAGCGCCGGTCCGATAGTAAGCCCAGCCGAGCGTGTCGGCGGAGTTCGGCAAGTTCGGCAGCCCTTTGCGACCGGTCTGGGCGAGGCTGAGGGCCACGTTGACGTCGCCACTGTGCTCCAGAAGCAGGTAGGCCAGATTGTTGGCGGCCAACGGCTCGTCGGACTTGAGCGCCAGGGCCTTCCGGTAATTTTCAGAGGCCTGCTGCCAGTCTCGCTTTTTCTCAAAGAGAACACCGAGGGCCACGAAGAGCGACGCGTTGCGGGGGGAGAGGGCGATGGCGCTCCGGTAGTCGGCAATGGCCTGGTCGAACTTGTTCAGCGAAGCGCGTGTCTGCGCAAGCAGAAGCAAGGCCACGAGGTTCTTTTGATCCAACTCCACGGCACGGGCCAAGGCCGCTTCCGCCGCGTCGTACTGTTTGGTCTCGAGAAGCACTTGTCCCTGGTAGAGGTACAGCGGCGAAGAGTTCCGATTGTGATCGATCTGCCCTTCGAGGAAATGCAAGGCGTCTGCCGGCTTGTTCTCGGCCAGATAAACGGTGGCCAAGCCCTTCACCGCATCGGCCGAGCCGGGATCCCAGGACAACGCTTTGTGGAAGAGCGCTTCGGCCTCCGTGAAGCGTTTCTGCGAAGTGCGCAAGAGTCCCAGCTCGATGTACCCCGTTGGCCGCTCGGGAGCCAGTTCAATCACGTGGTTCAGGTCGGCTTCGGCGCCTGCTGCATCGCCTAGGTTGAACCGCGCCCTGGCGTGGAACAGGTAGGCGTCAATCGAATGGGGCGAAGCTTTTCTAAGCTGGTTGCTGATCTCTTCGAGCGCGTGCCAGTCGGCGTGTTGTGTGGCATTACCGCCGAGCGCGATCCAGGCCTCGGCAAGGCTGGGGCGCAGGCGAACCGCTTGACGCCACTCGCTCTCTGCCTGCTGGAAGTTGCCCTGCTGGCGGAAAGCCACACCGAGCTGATAATGGCCAAAGGCGTTGTCCGGTGCGCCTTTTAAGGCCTGCTCGAGCGTGTTGATGGCCTGCTCGGTGTGATTCTGGTGAAGCTCGATCTCGCCTTTGAGCACGAGAGCTTCGGGATCCTGCGGCGATTTTCTGAGGACCTCCTGATTCTGACTGTCGGCTTCGTCAACGCGGTTGTTCAGAATCAACAACTGAATGTAGGTCTTCCGGGCGGCCAGGTCATCGGGGTGCGCGGCGGTGAGCAACGCGAATTCCGACAACGCTTTGCCGTATTGCCCGCGGCCGATATAGGAATCGCCGAGGAGTCGATATGCGGCGGGGTCGCTCGGCAACTGCTGTTTGGCGGCGATTAGGACTTGCTCCGCCTCCGATTCCTGGCCCTCACTGAAATAGAGCGCCGCGAGGGCCGCCCGAGCCGAAACGTCCTTGGGAGCCGCTTCAATGGCGGCTTGGAATTCCCTTTCGGAGTCCGCCGAACGCTGGTTCTGCTCGTAGAACCTGGCGAGGGCGATGTGTGGTGCGGCGGAGTGAGGATCGAGAGATTGCGCCTTCTTGAAGCTTTCCTCCGCGGCCCGGACATCGTTCATGCGGGCTTGTATGTGCCCGAGATTAAGGAACAAGACGGAGCGCTCCGGAGCCATGGCGGTCGCTTGCTTGGCCTCCTCGAGCGCCTCGGTCATGTGGCCGAGCGCCGCATCGGCATTGGAGAGCAGCATCTTCGCATCCGCATTCTTCGGGTTTTGGCCCAGGATCAGAAGGGCTCGGTCCTTGGCTTGCTGCGGTTTACCGCCGGCCAGCTCGAGCTCGGCAAGCTCCTGTTGCACCGCCGAGTTTTCGGGCTCCAGCTCAGCGGCCCGTGAAAGTTCCCGATAAGCCGAAGACCAGCTGCCCAGTTTCATTTGCGTCAGCGCCATGCGGTAATGCGCCTCGGCGAATTTGGTGTCGAGCTGCAGGGCCCGTCCGTAGAAAATCAAGGCCTCTGGATACTTGGCCGCGGCAAAACTGGCGTTGCCTTGTTCGAGGAATTTGCGCTTCTGGACGGCCGGATCTTTGCGGCAGCCGCAGACCGCCACGGCCAGAAAAACCAAAAAGATTAGCTTGCGAAGCGGTCCCGGCTCGCAGGCCTGGAAAGGGAAGAGCGCTCTAGGAGCCTTCATGGTTGACATGCCGGATCGCAAAGTGCACTTTATGCTCCGCAAAGCGCAGGCCTTCCCGCCGAGCTTCGGCTGGCTCTAAGACTCTCATGATCCTGAACATAACTCAAATGGCCGAAAACACAACCGGTTCGCGGGGCTTTGCAGACGGGAGGTGTGGAGGGGTTGCCGGCCGCCTGTGGATACTCAGAGG
>Ga0306921_10000907_pt1 | contig 27914 bp, 25 predicted proteins | sample sta12Cox44000080_FD_203760 | JGI IMG/M metagenome (GOLD analysis project Ga0306921, IMG submission 203760) | Lab enrichment of tropical soil microbial communities from Luquillo Experimental Forest, Puerto Rico - statoxic.12C.oxic.44.000.080 (v2)... | ecosystem: Environmental > Terrestrial >... | reverse complement strand
GGCTACCGACTCCGCATCCAACAACTCGCGCTGACTATCCGATCGCCCCTGCACAAGATAATCATCGCCAACAACCAGCAAAACAAGCCGACCGCCGCGCCGGATTATTCAGGGCATTCCTAGGCCCCTACCAGGGCCGGGTCGCGCACGTGACGGCGGAGGTGGCGTCTTGTTTCGCGACCACCTGACCGTCGACGGCGATCTCGCAGTGAAATGAGGCGGGGCCGTTGCCCGAATCCGGCCAATGCAGAATGCCGCTGGCGGTGACGATCGCCCACTGGTTCGGATTCGCCAGCGTGGTCGAGTAAACGACCGGTTGTCCGCCGCTGAGCGGCGCCTGCACGTTGGTCATGTACTTCGACGAGTCCGCGTTGTAGGCGGCCTGGTTGGGCGGATCGGAGTTCATGTACTGAACAGTCGCGGTCACGTTATTGGGGCTTGTCACGGTGTAGGTCACCTGATGGCCGTCCGCGTGCGCTGTCGCCTGCCCGAGAATCACTCCCGCCACTCCGGCGACCACTGCAAACGGTTTCCGAACGCTCGTCATGTGGCAAACGCTACCGGATTCGTTACTTGGCTCAGGTATGAAGCATGAATGAGCAACGATCGCGCCGCCGGCATCAGCCGCCGCAGGTTGTTGACGACGAGCGCGGTCTCGGCGGCGCTGGGGGCGGGCGTTGGGGGCGGGGCCGCGTTGGTGTGGTCGCACCACTTGCACCCCGACTTCTGGTACCAGCCGGATCGCAACGGCGCGCCACCGGTGGCCGGTCTGCATCTGCAATTCGGCAGCAACGCCGGCACCGAGGTGGTGGTGTCGTGGCACACCACAACGGCCGTCCGCAATCCGCGCGTCATGCTGGGCACGCCCACGTCCGGCTTCGGGCGCACCATCGCGGCCGAAACCCGAACGTACCGGGACGCCAAGTCCAACACCGAGGTTCGCGTCAACCACGCCCGTCTGACAGATCTGACCCCGGACACCGACTACGTCTACGCGGCGATGCATGACGGCGCGGAGCCGGAGCGCGGAACAGTCCGAACCGCGCCATCGGGACGAAAACCCCTGCGCTTCACCAGCTTCGGCGATCAGTCCACCCCGACGCTGGCCACGTTGCCCGACGGCAAATACGCCAGCGACAACATCGGATCGCCCGCGGCCGGCGACACCACGCTGGCGATTGAGCGACTCGCACCACTGTTCAACCTGGTCAACGGCGACCTGTGCTATGCCAACCTCGCGCATGACCGGATACGCACCTGGTCGAACTGGTTCGAGAACAACACGCGTTCGGCCCGGTACCGGCCGTGGATGCCGGCGGCGGGCAACCACGAGAACGAATTGGGCAACGGGCCAATCGGTTACGGCGCCTATCAGACCTACTTCGCGCTGCCGGATTCGGGATCCAGCCAGGAGACCCACGGGCTGTGGTATTCGTTCACGGCCGGCTCGGTGCGGGTGATCAGCCTAAACAACGACGACGTGGCCTTCCAGGACGGCGGCAACTTCTACGTGCACGGGTATTCGGGCGGAGAGCAAAGGCGCTGGCTCGCAGACGAACTCGCCACCGCGCGGCCCGACCCGGATGTCGATTGGATAGTCGTTTGCATGCATCAGACCGCGATCTCGACCGCGGACAAGACCAATGGCGCCGACTTGGGGATCCGTGAGGAGTGGCTGCCGCTGTTCGACCAGTTTCAGGTCGATCTGGTGGTGTGCGGCCATGAACACCACTACGAACGGTCACACCCGTTGCGCGGATCGCTGGGTACCGATACCCGCACGCCGGTACCCGTCGACACCCGCAACGACCTGATCGACTCGACCCGGGGAACGGTGCACCTCGTCATCGGTGGGGGCGGCACATCGTTGCCGTCCAACGGGATGTTCTTCCCCCAACCCCGGTGCCGCGTGCTGACCGGCGTCGGCGCGTTCGATCCCGGGATTGGCCGCAAGGCGCCGATCTACGTGATCGAGGACGCGCCGTGGTCGGCTTTTCGTGACCGCGACAACCCGTACGGCTTCGCCGCTTTCGACGTCGACCCGGGTGAACCCGGCGGCAACACCTCGATCAAGGCGACGCATTACGCGCTGAGCGGGCCGTTCAGCGCGGTTACCGTGGTGGACGAATTCACGCTGACCAAGCCGCGGGGTGATAAGCCCGCGTAGCTCAAAAGAGTGTCGGCTGAACTACTTCCGGTTCGACGGCTTCGGGAGCCTGGCGGAACGAGCGGTGATCACCGGTGAGCCGATGCTTGGCGATCAGCGGCGCAGCCCGCTGCCGCAGCATCTCGCGGTAGCTGGAGGGCAGGTATGCACCGCGGCGGTACAGCTCGCGATACCGGCCGACGAGTTCGGGGTGCGAGCGCGCCAACCAGGACATGAACCAGCCACGGGTCGAGCCGCGCAGGTGCAGGCCGAAGACCGTCACGCCGGTGGCGCCGGCCGCCGCGATCTGGCCGAGCAGCCCATCGAGGTGCTCGACGGAATCGGTGAGGTGCGGCAGCACGGGCGCGACCATCACATGACAGTCGAGGCCGGCGTCGCGGATCGCCGTGATGAGGCCGAGGCGCGCTTGTGGTGTCGGCGTGCCCGGCTCGACGTCCCTGTGCAGCTGCGGATCGCCGACGGCCAGCGACACCGCGACCGATACCGGAACCCGTTGAGCAGCATCCGCGATCAGCGGCAGGTCACGCCGCAGCAGCGTGCCCTTGGTCAGGATTGACAGCGGCGTGCCGGATCCGGCGAGCGCGCGAATGATGCCCGGCATCAGTGCGTAGCGGCCTTCGGCGCGCTGATAGGGATCCGTGTTGGTTCCCAGCGCGACCGTCTCGCGCCGCCACGACGGCCGGTGCAGCTCGCGGTCCAGGACTTCGGCGACGTTGGTCTTCACCACCACTTGCGTGTCGAAGTCGGCGCCACAATCGAAGTCCAGGTATTCGTGGCTTGGACGTGCGAAACAGTAGCGGCAGGCGTGCGAGCAGCCGCGGTAACCGTTGACGGTGTACCGGAACGGCAACGCGGCAGCGTCGGGCACCTTGTTGAGCGCGGACTTGCAGAGCACCTCGTGAAACGTGATGCCCTCGAACTGCGGCGCACGCACGCTTCGGACGAAGCCGATCCGCTGCAACCCCGGTAGCGCCCCGTCGTCGACGGGTGTCCCGTTGACTGCGACGGCCTGGTTAGCCCAGCGCATACCTCTATTCGAACAGTAGTTCGATAGCGAGTCAAGTTCCGCGTTGCTCGATGAGTCGCTCTACGGTGACTTCGACCGCCGACATCGGCGGTAGGTCAGCGCCCAACAAGCGAGCACGTTCGTACTCCTCGGCTGCGTGTTCCATCTTGTCCTCGGTGTCACGCAATCGCTGTTTTGCCTGACGCTTCTTGGCGACCATATGAAGAATCGCCTTCCGGGAGCGTTGCCGGGCAGCCTTGGACCAACCTCCGAGCTTGGTGTCTTCGTGGTCGTCCATGAACTGCTGCTTACCCAATGTGGTCGCGGCCATCAATAGTCCCACCCAAGGTGAGCCGAAGCCGGCTTTTGGGTATCCCGACACCCATGGAAGGCACACGAGTGGAAAGCAACATGCAGGAACTGCTTGCCGAGTCGGAGGTCCTCGAACACACGGTGAGTCGAGTCGAGGTCGCGGTGGACGGCGCCCAGAAGGCGCGTCGAACGGCCAAGGACATCCGCCAGCGAGCGGCCGCCGTGCGCAGGTCAGCACATCGGATACGCGCGCCTCGACTTTCAACCAGCGCGAGAGCTAGCCACCCTGCGGCGCGGGCGCCCGAAATGAGAGGATGTCCCGATGGCGCCGCCGCGAGTCGCTCCCTACGGGCAGCTGCGATACCACGAGATCGCCGGCAAGCGAATGGCCTATGTCGACGAGGGCAATGGTGATGCCATCGTCTTTCAGCACGGCAACCCGACGTCGTCCTACCTGTGGCGCAATGTCATGCCCCATCTGGAGGGGCTGGGGCGTCTGGTGGCGTGCGACCTCATCGGGATGGGCGCGTCGGACAAACTGAGCCCGTCGGGTCCCGACCGCTATAACTATGCCGAGCAACGAGACTTCTTGTTCGAGCTCTGGGACGCGCTCGACCTCGGTGACCGGGTGGTACTGGTGCTGCACGACTGGGGGTCGGCGCTGGGCTTCGACTGGGCCAACCAGCATCGCGACCGCGTGCAGGGGATCGCATTCATGGAGGCGATCGTCACCCCGATGACATGGACGGACTTTCATCCCAGCGTGCGAGGTGTGTTCCAGGGATTCCGGTCACCCGAGGGTGAGCGGATGGTGTTGGAGCAGAACATCTTTGTCGAACGGGTGCTGCCTGGCGCGATCCGGCGACAACTCTCCGACCAGGAGATGGACCATTACCGGCGGCCGTTCGTCACAGCCGGCGAGGACCGGCGGCCGACCCTATCGTGGCCACGCAACATACCCATCGACGGCGAGCCGGCCGAGGTTGTCGCAGTCGTCGACGAGTACCGCAGCTGGCTCGAAAAGAGCCACGTGCCAAAGCTGTTCGTCAATGCCGAGCCCGGCGCCATTCTCGCCGGCCGCATCCGCGACTATGTCCGGACATGGGCCAATCTCAGCGAAACCACGGTTCCCGGCGTGCATTTCATCCAGGAAGACAGCCCAGACGAGATCGGCCTGGCAGTAGCAGAGTTCGTCAGGCAGCTACGGGAGGCCAGCTAGAAGGGCGGCGGCTCCTCGTCAGTTTCTGGTGGCGCGGGGCCGGTCTGTGCGGTGGGGGTGCCTAGCCGAGCCTCCCGGTTCTGGCGGCGTTCGGTGGCGATGCGGTTGGCGCGGTTTTGGGCGCGGGTGCGGCGGCGTTTGGGCATCATGGCGGTCCGCTCGCCGCAGTAGCCCGCAGGTGGGTCGGCCTCCGGTGCCGGCAGGGCGCCGGTGGGGCGGCACAGGCTGGGGAACAGCAGGGCGCTGCCTGGGGTGGTGACATAGGTGTGCCCGGCCGGGGATTTCAGGATCAGGGTGCCGTCGGGAAGCTGTTGCTCGCTCCAGCCCCAAAAGGTTTTCACCAAATGATGCAACCGGCACTTACAGGTCAGGTTGGCCGCGTGCGTGAGCCCGCCCTGCGAATACGGGATCGTGTGGTCGAGATCGCAGTCCACCGCGGGGCGATCACAGCCGGGCCAGCGGCACGTCAAATCCCGGCAGCGCACAAAATCGGCCAACGCTTTGGAGGGCACATACCCGGGCTCGGGTGGGGCGTCGCCGGGGTGGATCAGCGGCACCAGTTTGGCCGAGGCGGCCAACTGCGCAACTAGTTGCGGGGTGATCAATTTATCGGCGCCCACCTCCGAGCCTGGTGCGTCCCCGCGGCCGTCGAGGGTGGTTTGTTCGGCGATCACATGAATGACCACGGGTCCCGCGGCCGGGCGGGTGCCGGCCGCGCAGTCGGGCCGCCCACACCGGCATCCCAGCCGATCCGCGCCCGCGGCCAGCGCGCCCAGGGCGTCGGCGCGGCGCTGCTGGCGGCTGCGGGGGTCGTGCTGGCAGACCGTGGCCGCCAATGCCTCCAACCGCTTCTCCAACGCGTGGGCATCCGGGGTGAACAGGCTGCCGTGGATCTCCGAGGTGTCGCCATCGAGATCCCCGATCCAGACCTCGCGGTCGTTCTGGCGCTGCTGGCGCTGCCGCACCGCATCGGCGTCCAGCTTGACCACGATCTTGTCGACCTGGCCGGCCAATCGGCCCCGCGTCATCGAGGGCCACCGCGGAACCTTGAGGGCCAACTCGGCGTCCACCGCGGTCAGTACCTGCTCGTCGGTGATCAAATCGGTGCGATACACCAGCGTCTGAAACAACCGCAAGTCGATATCGCCGGCCCGAAACAGCGCGGCCACGCGCGGTAACCGCTCGCGCATCGCCAACGCATACCGCAGGTAGGACCCCGCCATCGCCGGGCTGATCCGAAATGCCGCGGCCACCTCCGCACCCACCGCCGCCCAGGTGTCCACCGCCCAGTCCGCCGCCTCACCACGCTGACCACGACGCAACTCGAACAACTCACCGACCGCGTCCAGGCGCGCCGCGGCCGCCCGGGACTCCGCCCGCCCGGCCGCACACATCCGATCGATCAGCGCCCGCGAGCCCTCGGTCTGCGGAGGCTTCCAATCCTCATGAAGCCGAGTATCGAACATGTGTTCGAGCATAGCCGACTCCCCTGACAAAACTAACGAGCCGGGAGCAGGCCCACGTCGCCACTACAACGCGCACTGGCCAGCGGCCCGGTCGCCTGCTCTGAGATCTGCTTGCCATTCGCGAAGATCCGGCAAGTGATCGTGCCGCCCGATTGGTCGTTCGTGGCGGTCAACGACACGTTGCCACCGGTGGAGACGTCCTTGCTCGTGACAACGACTGCGTATTTTGAGCTCTCTTCAATATTGTTTCCGAGGCGGTGAACAAAGACGGCAAATCCGCCAATGGCCAGAAAGACAATCAGGACTAAACCGCCGAACAGCCAGGGCCAAACCCGCCGCCCTCTTGGCGGTTGCTGGTAGTAGCCAGGGCCCACAGCAGGGGAACCTAGCGGTCTATTCGCGAAATCACCTCGGCGACAACCGAATCCAGCGGAACGGACACTTGGTCGCCCGAGCCGAGGTCCTTCACCCCGACCGTCCCGGCCTCGATGTCACGGTCGCCCACCACCAAGGCAAAACGCGCACCCGAACGGTCGGCCGCACGCATCGCGCCCTTGAGGCCGCGCTCACCGTAGGCCAGGTCGACGCGGACGCCGGCGTCGCGCAGCTGCGCGGCGATCATCGCCAGCTCGAGCTTGGCCGGCTCGCTCAGCGGCACCCCGAAGACATCGCAGCGCGTGGTCTCCCCCACGCTCTTGCCCTCGGCCCGCAGCGCCAGCAGGGTCCGGTCCACGCCAAGCCCAAATCCGATGCCGGACAGGTCTTGTCCGCCGAGCTCGTGCATCAGACCGTCGTACCGGCCGCCGCCGCCGATGCCAGACTGTGCGCCGAGCCCGTCGTGCACGAACTCGAAAGTGGTCTTGGTGTAGTAATCCAGCCCGCGCACCATCCGCGGGTTGAGGACGTACGGGACCCCAAGCGCGTCCAGGTGAGCCAGCACAGTGTCGAAGTGCTGCTTGGCAACATCCGACAGGTGATCGAGCAGCACCGGCGCATCGGCCGTCATCGCCCGCACCGCCGGTCGCTTGTCGTCGAGCACCCGAAGCGGATTGATCTCGGCGCGCCTTCGCGTCTCGTCGTCGAGATCGAGCTGTAACAGGAACTCCTGCAACAGTTCCCGGTATTGCGGGCGGCAGCTCTCATCTCCCAGCGAGGTGATCTCCAGCCGGAATCCGTCGAGCCCCAGCGAGCGGAAACCAGCGTCGGCGACGGCGATTACCTCGGCGTCCAGCGCCGGGTCGTCGACGCCGATCGCCTCCACGCCAACCTGCTGCAGCTGGCGATAGCGGCCGGCCTGCGGGCGTTCATAGCGGAAAAACGGCCCCGCGTAGCAGAGTTTCACCGGCAGCGCGCCGCGATCGAGGCCGTGCTCGATCACAGCGCGCACCACCCCGGCGGTCCCCTCTGGCCGCAACGTCACCGATCGGTCACCGCGGTCGGCGAACGTGTACATCTCCTTGGACACGACGTCGGTGGATTCGCCGACGCCGCGGGCGAACAGGGCGGTGTCTTCGAAGATGGGTAGCTCGATGTCGCCGTAACCGGCCCGGCGCGCAGCGGCGAGCAGTCCGTCGCGCACCGCTACGAATTGCGCCGAGTCGGGCGGGACGTAATCCGGGACTCCCTTGGGCCCAGAAAACGCAGTGAAGGCCTCCGTCATCGGCTACAGGCCCTCGAGGAACGGGTTGAAACGCCGCTCGGCGCCGATGGTCGTGGAGTTGCCGTGTCCCGGCAACACGACGGTCTTGTCGTCGAGCACCAAGAGCTTGTCGATGATCGACGTCAGCAAGTCGCGGCCGCTGCCGCCGAACAGGTCGGTGCGGCCCACCGAGCGCTCGAACAACGTGTCACCGGTGAACACCACGTCGGCATCCGCCGGACTCGCCTGAGAGACCCGGAAGACCACCGATCCGCGGGTGTGCCCCGGCGTGTGGTCGACGTTGACGGTCACGCTGCCCAGGTCGAGCTTGTCGCCGTCGCGGTCCAGCTCGACCACCTGCTTGGGCTCGCGAAAGAAAGCGCCCGCCGCCACCTGTGCCAGCCGCGGACCGAAGCCGTAGATCGGGTCTTTCAGCATGAACCGGTCCTCGGGATGGATGTAGGTGGGGCAGCCGTAGGTGTCGGAAACCTTCTGGGCAGACCAGATGTGATCGATGTGGCCGTGGGTGAGCAGCACCGCCGCCGGGGTCAGCCGGTTCTCGTCGAGGATCCGCCGCAGCGGGCCCATCGCACGCTGGCCGGGATCCACGATGACGGCGTCCGTTCCGGGCCGTTCGGCCAGCACGTAACAGTTGCACTGCAACACTCCGGCGGGAAATCCGGTGATCAACACGGTTCCCAGTTTCCCATCCCCGGTTGACACGGGTCGCGGCGCCCACATTAGCCTGGGCTGGCTACCCCGGCTCCGACTGAACAACCATGGAGGCATACCCGTCGTGCCGACCAACGAACAGCGACGCGCCACAGCCAAGCGCAAACTCGAACGGCAGATCGAGCGCCGCGCAAAGCAAGCGCGAACGCGCCGGATCCTGGTGATCGCCGGTGGCTCGATCGTGGCGGTGGCCGTGATCGCCGCGGTGGTGATCGCAATCGTCAATACCAAACACGAGAACAAGAGCAATACCGCTTCCGCGACCACCACCCCCGCCGCCAGCAGCTCCGAGGCAACGACGACGCCCGCCGGACCAACGCCACCCGTTTCGCCGTTGCCGCCGTTCAAGCCGTCGGCCAGCGTGGGCGCCAACTGCCAGTACCCGGCCTCGCCCGACGCGGCCGCGAAACCGGCCAAGCTGCCGCATACCGGCAAGATCCCCACCGACCCGGCCACGCAGAGCGCGAGCATGGTGACCAGCCAGGGCAAAGTCGGCCTCTTGCTGGCGAACAACGAATCGCCATGCACGGTCAACAGTTTCGCAAGCCTGACCGGCCAGAAATACTTCGACAACACGAAATGCCACCGGCTGACCACCTCGCCGGACCTGGGCGTCCTGCAATGCGGCGATCCCAAGGGCGACGGCACCGGCGGTCCGGGCTACGGGTTCGGCAACGAGTACCCGACCGACCAGTACGCGCCGAACGACCCCAAACTGCAGGAGGCGGTCCTCTATCCGCGCGGCACCCTGGCGATGGCCAACAGCGGCCAGCCGAACAGCAATGGCAGCCAGTTCTTCATGGTCTACAAGGACTCCAAGCTGCCGCCCCAATACACGGTGTTCGGCACCATTCAGGCAGACGGGCTGGCCACGCTCGACAAGATCGCCAAGGCCGGCGTCGCCGGCGGCGGCGACGACGGTCCGCCCGCCCTCGACGTCACCATCACGTCACTGCGGCTCGACTAAATCCGCCTAGGCTGCCTCAAGCAGCAGACGTCACCCGGTAGACGTCGTAGACGCCTTCGACGTTGCGCACGACGTTGAGCAGGTGCCCCAGATGCTTGGGGTCACCCATCTCGAAGGTGAACCGGCTGATCGCCACCCGGTCACCCGAGGTGGTGACCGACGCCGAGAGGATGTTCACCTTCTCGTCGGCGAGCACCCGCGTGATGTCCGACAGCAACCGGTGCCGGTCGAGCGCCTCGACCTGAATGGCGACCAGAAACACCGACGACGCCGACGGCGCCCAGAGCACTTCGATGATGCGCTCGCACTGCTGCTGCAGCGACGCGGCGTTGGTGCAGTCGGTGCGGTGCACACTGACCCCGCCGCCGCGGGTGACGAACCCCATGATCTGATCCCCGGGCACGGGCGTGCAGCATTTGGCCAGCTTGGTCAGCACTCCCGGGGCGCCGGGGACCGAGACCCCGACGTCGTCGCTGCTGCGCGGGCGGCGCAGCATGGTCGTCGGGGTGGACCGCTCGGCAAGGTCCTCTTCGGCTTGGTCGATGCCGCCGAGCTCGGCCAGCAGCCGCTGTACGGCATGCTTCGCCGACACGTGCCCCTCACCGATCGCGGTGTAGAGCGCGGACACGTCAGCGTAATGCAGCTCGCGGGCAACGGCCGCCATGGACTCGCCATTTACCAAGCGCTGCAAGGGAAGTCCGCCCCGCCGAACTTCGCGGGCCATCGCCTCCTTGCCGGCCTCCAGCGCCTCCTCACGCCGTTCCTTGGCGAACCACTGCCGGATCTTCGTCTTGGCGCGCGGCGAGACGACGAACTGCTGCCAGTCGCGCGACGGCCCGGCGTTGGGCGCCTTGGACGTGAAAACCTCTACGACTTCACCGTTTTCGAGCTTGCGCTCCAGCGCCACCAACCGGCCGTTCACCCGGGCGCCGATGCAGCGGTGGCCGACCTCGGTGTGCACCGCGTAGGCGAAGTCCACCGGCGTCGACCCGGTGGGCAGGGTGATGACGTCTCCCTTGGGCGTGAACACGAAAATCTCTTGCACCGCAAGGTCGTAGCGCAGCGACTCCAGGAACTCGCCGGGGTCGGCGGCCTCCCGCTGCCAGTCGAGCAGCTGACGCATCCAGGCCATGTCGTCGACCTCGGCGGCGGCGGGCGGATGCGGAAGGCCGTTGCGTCCCTTGGCTTCCTTGTAGCGCCAGTGCGCGGCGATGCCGTATTCCGCGGTGCGGTGCATGTCGCGTGTGCGGATCTGCACTTCCAGCGGCTTGCCCTCCGGCCCGACGACGGTCGTGTGCAGCGACTGGTACACGCCGTAGCGCGGTTGCGCGATGTAATCCTTGAACCGCCCCGCCATCGGCTGCCACAGCGAATGCACCACGCCCACAGCGGCGTAACAGTCTCGGATCTCGTCGCACAGGATGCGGATGCCGACCAGGTCGTGGATGTCGTCGAAGTCGCGCCCCTTGACGATCATCTTCTGATAGATCGACCAGTAGTGCTTGGGACGACCCTCCACCACCGCCTTGATCTTCGACGCGCTCAGCGTGCTGACGATCTCCGTACGGACCTTGGTCAGGTAGGTGTCGCGCGACGGCGCGCGGCCGGCGACCAGCCGAACGATCTCCTCGTACTTCTTGGGGTGCAGGATCGCGAACGCCAGGTCTTCCAGCTCCCACTTGACGCTGGCCATGCCGAGCCGATGCGCCAGGGGCGCAATGACTTCCAACGTCTCACGGGCTTTGCGCGCCTGCTTTTCCGGCGGCAGGAAGCGCATGGTGCGCATGTTGTGCAACCGGTCGGCGACCTTGATCACCAGCACCCGGGGGTCGCGGGCCATGGCGGTGATCATCTTGCGGATGGTCTCGCCCTCGGCCGCGCTGCCCAGCACCACCCGATCCAGCTTGGTCACGCCGTCGACGAGATGGCCCACCTCTTCGCCGAACTCCTCGGACAGCGCCTCGAGCGTGTAACCCGTGTCCTCGACGGTGTCGTGCAGCAGCGCGGCCACCAACGTGGTGGTGTCCATGCCCAGTTCGGCCAGGATGTTGGCGACGGCCAGCGGGTGGGTGATGTACGGATCACCGGAATGGCGCAACTGGCTGGCGTGCCTGTTGTCGGCGACCTCGAAGGCCCGCTGCAACATCGACAGGTTGGCCTTCGGATAGATCTCCCGGTGCACCGCCACCAGCGGTTCCAGCACGGGATTGAGGGTGCTGCGCTGGGCGGTCATCCGGCGCGCCAGCCGGGCCCGGACCCGACGAGAGGCGCTGCTGCTCGACTTCAGGGTCTCGACCGGCGGCTCCGGTGTGTCCAAAACCGGTTCCGGAACCGGCTCCGGAGCGAGCGAGACTTCCGCGGGCGCCTCAAGAGCCTGCGCTGCGCTCTTCTCGTCCGCCACGTTGGTCACCTCCGACCTCGAGGATATCGCTTAAGTCGCGAGGTTAGAGGCGGCTCAGGCTGTGTACGAGCAACGGCGCGACCGCATCACGACCGCCCAGTGCCGCGAGTTCGGTGACCACGGCCGCCATCGTCACGTTGGCCTCGGCGTGCTTGAGCAGCCGCACCGCTGCAGCCATGGTGCCCCCGGTGGCCAGCACGTCGTCGACGACGACGATATTGCGGCCGCGCAGATCGATGCCGTCAGCTGGGATTTCCAGGATGGCACTGCCGTACTCCAGGTCGTACTGTTCGGAGTGCACCGGCGGCGGAAGTTTTCCGCCCTTGCGAATTGCGAGCACGCCGGTGCCGAGCCGCTCGGCGACGGCGCCGGCCACCAGGAACCCGCGGGAATCGATACCGGCCACCAGGTCGGCGCCGAAAGCGATGTCTGCCAACGCCTCGGTGACGGCCGCCAGCCCGTCACGATCGGCGAACAGCGGAGTGAGGTCTTTGAACTGGACTCCGGGCTTGGGAAAGTCGGCCACGTTCCGGGTCAGTGCCGCGATGATGTCGGCCAGCGAAGCGTTCTGGTTGCCATTCGTCACTGCAGCCTCATTGCATCAGGGCCCATCGGTCCATGTTCCAGCCCGCGCCCCAACGAGTCGGATTTTTGCTGACGGCATACATCTTCTTCGACATCACCAGCGTGCGCTGCTGGCGGTACAGGGGCAACGTCGGCATATCGGCCCAAAGCAGCGGGGCCGCCTGTGCTAACAGCCTCACCCGCTCGGCCGGGTCGGCCGATACCGCCAGCGCACCGATCGCGCTGTCAACCTGGGGGTTTGCGTAGCCGGACAGGTTGTTGCCGTTGCCGCTGTGCAGGTCGTAGGCATCCATCGCCGACGATCCGGTCGATCCGCTGCCGGTGGCTCCGCCGGTGCTCGCCACCAGCACGTCGATCTTTCCGTCCTTGAGCGCCTGAGGGCCCGGGGAGTCCAGGGTCACGTTGGAAACGTTGATACCGGCCGCGGCGCAGGACTTGGTGATGGCCCCGACGGTGACCGCCAGCCGCGCGTTGGGACCCTGGTAGCCGATTCGCACGTTCTGGGGTGCACCACCCAGCGCATCGCGGGCGGCGGCGGGATCCGCCTTGCCGAAGGGGCCGGCCTCGGTGGCGCCATCACCGGCGGCGATGGCGTCGTCACTGGCCGGGTTCAGGCGGGAATTGGCGATCGGCACCCCGGCGTCGTGCGCGATCGTGTCGCGTGGCGTGCACAGCGCGAACGCGCGTCGAGCCTTGGCCTGCGCCAGCGGCCCCCGCGGCGCGAAGATCAGCTGCTCGATCCCGGCCGACGGCGAATCGGAGCGCTCATAGTTGTCCGGGGTGGCCAGCGCTCCGGAGGACCCGGCCGCGACGTCGACCACGTCGACGCTCCGATTGTTGACCCGGTCCTGAATGTCGGGTCCCAGCGGCCACACGGTTATCCGCTTGGTGATTGGTTTGGGGCCCCACCAGCGGTCGTTGGCCACGAGTACCAAGGCGCCGCCGCCCAGGATCTTTTCGATCTTGTACGGTCCCGACGACGGGAAGCGTTTCAGGTCGAGGTCGGGCTTGAGGTCCCAGGTGGTGTTCCACAGCTTCGCGATCTGCCCCACCACCTGCGCGTTGTTGCTCAGCAGCGCCGCGGTCACATCGATATTCAGCTGGTCGGCGATGACGTGAGCCGGCATCATCGTGGTCGCGGCGAACAGCTGGGTGTAGTCGACGACGCCGCGGTCCGGGATAAAGGACACCCGCGCCTTCTTCTGGCCCGGGATGCACTCCACGTTGGCGACGTCGACGTAGCCGGCCTGGGTGGCGGCGTCGAAGCCGGGAAACCGGCCGGATTGGGCCGCCCAGGCGAGCACGAGGTCGTCGCAGGTCACCGGCTTGCCGTCGGAGTAGACGGCGTTGTCGGCGATCTGGTAGTCCAGCACCAACGGCGCACCACCCACGACCGAGACGGTGCCGAAGTCGTGGTCGGCGACGACCTGCCCGTCGGGACCGTGATAGCCGAAGCCGGTGAGCGTGCGGGCGAAAGCCTGCGCTCCCGCCGATGCGGCACCGACGACGGTGTTGGTGTTGTAGGTGACCAGCGGACCGTCGACCACGTAATCGATCTGCGGGGCGGCGCTACCGGAACACCCGGTCAGGGCGAAGGCCGTTAAGAGCGTCGCGGCCAACCCGACGGATGCGCATCCCCTCGGCCCCCGCCAGCCGGTCCGCAACATCTGGCCTACCGCCGGCCGGCGTTTCGCTTGCCGGTCGGGCGGCGGGTCCCGGTGGGCCGCACCGGGCGTGCACCGGGGGCGGGCTTGTCCGGTGCGCGCTTGCCGGCCGGCTTCGCCTCCGAACTCTCGGTGTCGGCGTCCGCGCTTGCCTCGGTGGTCTCGATGGCCGGTTCTTCGGCGGATGGTTTCGCCGGCTCGGGGGCTTCCATCCCGGCTTCAGTCCCGGGGCGGCGCCGCCTGACGACCCGACGGGTGTGCGCGCGCACCAGTTCGGTGCGTTCGCGCAGGGTGACCAGCAGCGGGGTGGCGAAGAAGATCGAGGAGTAGGTGCCAACCAGGATGCCGACCAGCTGCACCAGCGCCAGATCCTTCAGTGTGCCGACGCCGAGCAACCACACCGCCACGACCATCAGCGCCAGCACCGGCAGCACCCCGATCAGGCTGGTGTTGATGGAGCGCATGAACGTCTGGTTGATCGCCAGGTTGGCCTGTTCGGCGAAGGTGCGCCGGGTGGTGTGCTGGAAGCCGTGCGTGTTCTCCTCGACCTTGTCGAACACGATGACGGTGTCGTACAGCGAGAAACCGAGGATGGTCAGCAGGCCGATCACCGTGGCGGGGCTGACCTCGAAGCCGACCAACGAATACACGCCCGCTGTGACGCTCAGGTCGAAACACATGGTCGTCAGCGCGGAGATCGCCATATAGCGCTCGTAGCGCACGGTGATGTACAGGCTTACCAGCGCCAGGAACACCACCAGCGCGATCAACGCCTTCTTGGTGATCTGGCCACCCCAGGTCGACGACACCGCCGCGTCGCTGATCGCCGCTTTGCTGGGCTTACCGTCGTTGCCCTTGGGCTGAAACGCGTCGAACAAGGCGTTGCGCAGCTTCGTCGTCTGGTCGTTGGACAGCGTCTCCGAACGGATCTGCACCGTCGCCGAGGAACCACTGCCGACGATCACCACCGACTCGGCGTCAACGCCGAGGGTCTTCTTGAAGACGTCTTGCACCTGCGCGGTCTGGGCACTCCCGCGGGGCATCGACACCGTGGTGCCGCCCTTGAAATCGATGCCGAAGGTGAAGCCCCGCACGACGATGCTGACGATCGCGACCGCGACGATCGCGCCGCTGATGGCGTACCACAGGCGGCGCCGCCCGATCACCTCGAACGCCCCGGTGCCCGTGTAGAGCCGGGAAATGAAGCTGTGGTGCGGCAGCTGGGTGGCGCTGTCGGTCAGCTCCACGGCTTCGGTGGTGGCTTCTTTGGACGTCTTGGAGGAAGTCACGCGCTATCCCCGTCCCGTCTTCACCTGCGACGAGGCCCGGCGTTCGCGGGCGACCTGCTGAACGGCTCCAAGGCCGTTGAAGGCCGGCTTTGCCAGCCTCGGGGACTTGGAGGCCAGGTACAACAGCGGCCAGGTCACCAAGAACACCACCACCAGGTCGAGGATCGTTGTGAGGCCCAAGGTGAAGGCGAATCCCCTCACCTGGCCGATCGCCAGGAAGTACAGCACCGCGGCGGCAAGGAAGGTGACGGCGTTGCCGGACACGATCGTCTTGCGTGCCCTCACCCAGCCGCGTGGCACCGCTGACCGGAACGAACGGCCTTCGCGGATCTCGTCTTTGATGCGTTCGAAGAAGACCACGAACGAGTCCGCGGTGGTGCCGATGCCGATGATCAGACCCGCGATACCTGCGAGGTCCAGGGTGTAGTTGATGTATCGGCCCAGGAGCACCAGGATCGCGAAAACCATTGCGCCGGAAGCACTCAGCGACAGCGCCGTCAGCAGCCCCAGCACCCGGTAGTAGAGCAACGAATACACCAACACCAGGACCAAGCCGATCCCGCCGGCGATCAGGCCGGCTCGGAGCGAGGTCAATCCCAATGTCGCCGAGACTGTTTGGGCCTCCGAGGATTCGAAGGACAGCGGCAGCGACCCGTATTTCAGGACGTTGGCCAGCTGGCGCGCGGTCGACGCGGTGAACGCCGGGTCTCCACCGGTGATCTGGGTCCGGCCGCCCGGGATGGCTTCTTGGATCACCGGGGCGCTGACCACCTGCGAGTCCAGGGCGAAGGCGGTCTGGGTGCCGATATGGGCGGCGGTGAAGTCTGCCCAGGTATTGGTCGCCGCGGGCTTGAACTGCACATCGACGACGTAACCGATGCCGTGCTGGTTCATGCCCGATGTGGCGTTCTCGATCTGGTCCCCGCTGATGATCGACGGCCCCAGCAGGTACGCCACCTTATGGTCGGTCGAGCAGGTCACCAGCGGCAGCGTCGGGTCGTCGTTGCCGGCCAGAATGTCGTCTTTGTTGCACTGCGTCGCCTGAAACTGCAGGGCAAGGTACTGAATGCCCTGACGGGTGCTCTGCCGCCACTTCTTCTCATCGGCGATGCGCTCGGCGAGATCCTTGCGCGGGTCCGGCGGCGCGGGCTGCTCGGCCGGCGGGGGTGCGGGGCTCGGGGCGGGTGCGGGGCTCGGGGTCGGCGGCGGGTCCTGCGGGTAGGGCCGCGGTTGGGCGCCCGGTTTCCCGGTGGGTGCGGGTTGGCCCGCCGGCGCCGGTTGGCCCGCCGGCGGTTGGCCAGGCGCCGGTTGGCCGGGTGCCGGCCCACCCGGACCGGCCGGGGGCGCCGGCGCGGGCGGCGTTCCCGCGGGCGGCTTCGGCTCGGCGCCGTGCGCCGGAATCGAGTTGAGCACCGGTCGGATGTACAGGCGTGCGGTCTGGCCCAGGTTGCGGGCCTCGCTGCCGTCGCTTCCGGGCACGGTGATGACCAGGTTGTCGCCGTCGACCACGACCTCCGAGCCGGACACGCCGAGCCCATTTACCCGCGCGCTGATGATCTGCTGCGCCTGCGCCAGCGCCTCCCGGCTTGGGGCCGAGCCGTCCGGGGTGCGAGCGGTCAACGTGACGCGAGTGCCGCCCTGGAGATCAATGCCGAGCTTCGGGGCCGCCCGTTTGTCCCCGGTGAGAAACACCAGCAGGTAGACGCCGATGAGCAGCAAGAAGAAAACGGACAGGTAGCGGGCAGGATGGACCGGCGCCGAAGACGATGCCACGTTCCTTCATCTCCTTGAGAATCGGTTTCTTACCCCGACAGAGCCTACGAAGGCCTAGGAAAGCCTACGTGTCGCCCTTAACAGCCCTGTTCTGGTCGGCCGAGTCGGCGGACTCTTCCGGTTCGTCGGATTCTGCCAAGTCCTCCGCCTCGTCATCTTCGTCGAGGTCCACTTCGTCGTCGGGCTCGATCCGGTCGCGAACCGCCAGCGTCATCCACGTGGTCACCACGCCGGGCGCGATCTCGAGCTCGACGGTGCCGTCGTTGATCGCCACGACGGTGGCTTCCATCCCGGAAGTGGTGTGCACCCGGTCGCCGGGTCGCAACGACTCATGCAGGTCGATGGTGGCCTGCATCGCTCGCCGCTGGCGACGCCCCTGGAAGTATATGAAGCCGGCCAGGATGAGCACGAACGGCAAGAACCCGATCAAACTATTCATTGACGCGCCTGTCTTTCCTACTGGGTATTTCGTGGGGTCGGTGCCGGGCCGACCCGGAGGTCGCGCACCTCGTAACCGCCAGTCTGCCATCACCGCAGGTCGCGATTACCGGCAGTGCGATTGGCCGCCGACCAGATAGTCTTTATCCGCGACGTGACCGGCGCGCCGCGGTGAGGAGGACATCGTGGCCAGCCTCGAGCAGAGTCGCCAGCTGGTCACCGAAATCCCCGGCCCCGCATCGCTGGAACTCAACAAGCGGCGTACCGCGGCAGTGTCGCGGGGCGTGGGGGTCACGCTGCCCGTGTTCGTGGTGCGCGCCGGCGGCGGCATCGTCGAGGACGCCGACGGGAACCGCCTCATCGACCTGGGTTCGGGCATCGCGGTCACCACGATCGGCAACTCAGCACCGCGTGTCGTGGACGCGGTACGCGCGCAGGTGGCCGAATTCACCCACACCTGTTTCATGGTGACGCCGTACGAGCAGTATGTCGCCGTCGCGGAAGAGCTGAACCGGATTACCCCAGGCTCCGGCGAGAAGCGCTCCGTGCTGTTCAACTCCGGCGCGGAGGCCGTCGAGAACGCGGTCAAGGTCGCGCGTTCGTACACCCACAAGCCCGCCGTCGTCGCGTTCGATCACGCCTACCACGGCCGCACCAATCTGGCGATGGCCCTGACCGCCAAGTCCATGCCCTACAAGAGCGGCTTCGGTCCGTTCGCGCCGGAGATCTACCGGGCGCCGCTGTCCTACCCCTATCGGGACGGCCTGCTCGACAAGGAACTGGCCACCGACGGCGAGTTGGCCGCGGCACGCACGATCAACGTCATCGACAAGCAAGTCGGCGCGAAGAACCTGGCCGCGGTCATCATCGAGCCCATCCAGGGCGAGGGCGGTTTCATCGTTCCGGCCGAGGGGTTTCTGCCCGCCCTGCTCGACTGGTGCCGCAAGAACAACGTGGTGTTCATCGCCGACGAGGTGCAGACCGGCTTTGCGCGCACCGGGGCGATGTTCGCCTGCGAGCACGAAGGCCCCGAGGGTCTGGAGCCCGACCTGATCTGCACGGCCAAGGGCATCGCCGGCGGGCTCCCGCTGTCGGCGGTGACCGGCCGGGCCGAGATCATGGACGCCCCGCACGTCAGCGGCCTTGGCGGCACATTCGGCGGCAACCCCGTCGTCTGCGCCGCGGCGCTGGCGGCGATCGAGACCATCGAGAGCGACGGTCTGATCGAGCGGGCGCAACAGATCGAAAGGGTGATCACCGAGCGACTGCTGCGGCTACAGGCCGCGGATGATCGGATCGGCGACGTGCGTGGCCGCGGCGCCATGATCGCCATTGAGTTCGTCAAGTCGGGAACGGCCGACCCCAACCCCGAACTGACCGAAGCGCTTTCGAGTGCGGCCCATGCGGCGGGCGTCATCGTGTTGACCTGCGGCATGTTCGGCAACGTCATCCGGCTACTGCCTCCGCTGACCATCGGCGACGAGCTGCTGATCGAAGGACTCGAGATTCTGAGTGGGCTCCTCGGCGACCTGTAACTTGGGGGTCTCGTGTGAAATCTCACACACCGAGGTTGGCGTCGGTCATTGAGGAATACCCGTTAGTTTAGCTAACGTTCTAGTTGTCAGCGCAGCGTCGCGCGAACCATTTAGTCCTTAGACCCGTAAAAAGGGGAATGGTTATGTCGACTACCACTCAGGAAGAGCGCCTCACCCGCCGCGTCGACAAGTTGACCGCCAACGACCCGCAGTTCGCCGCCGCCAGGCGGGATCCGGCGGTGGCCGCGGCCCTTGAGCAGCCCGGGCTGCGACTGCCCCAGATCATCCAGACCGCGCTGGACGGTTACGCGGAGCGTCCCGCACTGGGACACCGCGTCGTCGAGTTCGTCAAGGACCCGAAGACCGGACGCACTTCGGTGGGGCTGGTCCCCCGCTTCGAGACCGTCACCTACCGCGAGCTGGGCGACCGTGTCGGTGCCTTGGCGCGCGCCTTGACGAACGACTCACTGCAAGCCGGCGACCGGGTGTGCGTGCTGGGCTTCAACAGCGTCGACTACACCACCATCGACATGGCACTGGGCGTGATCGGCGCCGTGTCGGTTCCGCTGCAAACCAGCGCGGCGGTCGCCCAGCTCCAGCCGATCGTGGCCGAGACCCAGCCCACCATGATCGCGGCGAGCGTGAACCAGCTGCCCGACGCAGTCGAGTTGATCCGCGGCGGCTCCGAAACCGGCTCTGCGCCAGCGAAATTGGTCGTTTTCGACTACCACCCCCAGGTCGACGACGAGCGCGAGGCCGTCGAAACCGCCCGCGAGCGGTTGGCGGACGCCGCGGTGGTCGTCGAGAGCCTGGCCGACGTCCTCGACCGCGGAAACGCGCTGCCGGCTGAGCCGATCGCGGCGGCCGACTCCGACGAGGGCAACCCACTGGCCCTACTGATCTACACCTCCGGCAGCACCGGCGCACCCAAAGGCGCGATGTACCTGGCCGGCAATGTCGGCAAGATGTGGCGCCGGTCGGCGCGCAACTGGTTCGGGCCGAGCGCCGCGTCGATCACCCTCAACTTCATGCCGATGAGCCACGTCATGGGACGGGGAGTTCTCTACGGCACGCTCGGTAACGGCGGCACGGCCTTCTTCGCCGCCAAGAGTGACCTCTCGACGCTGCTGGAGGACCTCGAGCTGGTGCGGCCCACCGAGCTGAACTTCGTGCCGCGAATCTGGGAGACCCTTTTCGGCGAATTCCGGCGTCAGGTCGACCGCAGGCTGTCCGACGCAGGCGACCCCGCCGAGCGCCGGGCCGTCGAAGCCGAGGTCCTCGAGGAGCAGCGGCAGTACCTGCTGGGCGGCCGGTTCATCTTCGCGATGACGGGTTCCGCGCCCATCTCCCCGGAGCTGAGGGAATGGGTCGAGTCCCTGCTCGAGATGCATCTGCTCGACGGCTACGGCTCCACCGAGGCCGGGATGGTCTTGTTCGACGGCGAAGTGCAACGTCCGCCGGTCGTCGACTACAAGCTGGTCGACGTCCCGGATCTGGGCTACTTCTCCACCGACCGACCCCACCCCCGCGGCGAGTTGCTGCTCAAGACCGAGAACATGTTCCCCGGCTACTACAAGCGGCCCGAGGTCACCGCGAGCGTGTTCGACGCCGACGGGTACTACCGGACCGGAGACGTCGTCGCCGAGGCCGGTCCCAACCGGCTGGTCTATGTCGACCGCCGCAACAACGTGCTCAAGCTCGCGCAGGGCGAGTTCGTCACTGTCGCCAAGCTGGAGGCGGCGTTCGGCAACAGCCCGCTGGTCCGGCAGATCTACATCTACGGCAACAGCGCACACCCCTACCTGCTGGCGGTCGTGGTGCCCACCGAAGAGGCGTTGGCTAACAACGACATTGAGGTGCTCAAGCCGCGGATCGCCGACTCACTGCAGGACGTCGCCAAAGAGGCCGGCCTGCAGTCGTACGAGGTGCCGCGCGATTTCATCGTCGAGACCACGCCGTTCAGCCTGGAGAACGGCCTGCTCACCGGCATCCGCAAGCTGGCGTGGCCGAAGCTGAAGCAGCACTACGGCGAGCGGCTGGAACAGCTCTACGCCGAGCTGGCCGAAGGTCAGGCAAATGAACTGCACGCGCTTCGTCAAAGCGGGGCCGACGCGCCGGTGCTGCAGACGGTGAGCCGGGCCGCTACCGCGATGCTGGGCGCCGCGACCATCGACCTGTCGCCCGATGCCCACTTCACCGACCTGGGCGGGGACTCGTTGTCCGCGTTGACATTCGGCAACCTGCTGCGCGAGATCTTCGACGTCGACGTGCCGGTGGGCGTCATCGTCAGCCCCGCCAACGACCTGCAGGCCATCGCGGACTACATCGAGGGCGAGCGCAAGGGCACGAAGCGGCCCAGCTTTGCCTCGGTGCACGGCCGCTCTAAAGATCAGGCGACCGAGGTGCACGCGAGCGACCTCACGCTCGACAAGTTCATCGACGCGCAGACGCTGGCCGCCGCGCCGCGACTGCCGAAGCCCGCCGCCGAGGTGCGGACCGTGTTATTGACCGGCTCCACGGGTTTTCTGGGTCGCTACCTGGCGCTGGAATGGCTGGAACGGATGGACCTGGTCGACGGCAAGGTGATCGCCCTGGTGCGCGCCAAGTCCGACGCGGACGCGCGGGCCCGCCTGGACAACACCTTCGACAGCGGCGACCCGAAACTGCTGGAGCACTACCGGCGGCTGGCCGCGGACCACCTCGAGGTCATCGCCGGCGACAAGGGCGAGGAGAACCTCGGCCTGGACGCCCAGACCTGGCAGCGGCTGGCCGACACGGTCGACCTGATCGTCGACCCCGCCGCTCTGGTCAACCACGTGCTCCCATACAGCGAGCTGTTCGGCCCCAACGCACTGGGCACCGCCGAGTTGATCCGGATTGCGCTGACGACCAAGCAGAAGCCGTACACCTACGTGTCCACGATCGGCGTGGGCGACCAGGTCGCGCCGTCGAAGTTCGTCGAGGACGCCGACATCCGGGAGAGCAGCCCGACCCGCCAGATCAGCGACAGCTACGCCAACGGCTACGGCAACAGCAAGTGGGCCGGCGAGGTGCTGCTGCGCGAGGCCCACGACCTGTGTGGCCTGCCGGTCGCGGTCTTCCGCTGCGACATGATCCTGGCCGACACCACGTATGCCGGTCAGCTCAACGTTCCCGACATGTTCACCCGGATGATGCTGAGCCTGGTGGCGACCGGCATCGCACCCGGTTCGTTCTACGAACGCGACGCTGACGACAACCGGCAACGCGCACACTACGACGGCCTGCCGGTCGAGTTCATCGCCGAGGCGATCTCCACCCTGGGCGCCCAAAGTGCCGACGAGTTCCACACCTATCACGTGATGAACCCGTACGACGACGGCATCGGGATGGACGAGTTCGTCGACTGGCTGATCGAGGACGGTTCCTCGATCCAGCGGATCGCCGATTACGGCGAGTGGCTGCGGCGGTTCGAGACCACCCTGCGTGGACTGCCAGAAAAGCAGCGCAACGCCTCGCTGTTGCCGCTACTGCACAACTACCAGAAGCCCGAAAAGCCGTTACGGGGGTCGCTGGCACCCACCGACCGGTTCCGCGCGGCGGTTCAGGACGCCAAAGTCGGCCCGGACAAAGACATTCCGCACATCTCGCCGCAGATCATCGCCAAGTACATCAGCGACCTGCGACTGCTCGGACTGCTCTGACGCTCCGACCCCGCGATTCAGCCCTGCGGGTGCGGCCAACGCAAATACGCGGCGCCCTGCGAACCTGCCGCGGCGCCCGCGTTATAGCGGCGCCATGCCCGCTTCGGCTCGGCTTCCGACGACGCCGGCACGGATGCGTAGGATCCCACCGCCAGGGGTTCCACATCGCGCGCGAGGCGCACCGCCGTGCGCGCGAGGACTATCCCACCCACGAAGATGATCAGCGCACCCAGACCGGAGAAATAGGAAACCTCCAGCGCGGCCCGCTTGCGCTCGGTGGCGGCGATCGGATCGCCGGCGGACCCGATCCCCAACAGCGGAGCGATCTGGCCACCCACGACGAACCAAGCGCCGGCCAGCACCGCGAGCCAGCCGCCCAACATCGCGCTGACGCGATTCGCCGAAAGGATCAGTAGCAGGCCGCCCACCGCGGTGGCGGCTCCGGGCAGCACCTCGAGCCAACCCCGGGCCGTGCTCCACGCCCAGTCTTGGTCGGGCGTATAGGCGAAATTGAAGTGGGGGCCGACAAACGGGATTAGCGCACCCCAAGCACCCAAGATGACCAGGAGCAATCCGCCCACTGCCCCGCGGGAGCGGGGCATCCACAACGCGCTGGGCTGGCCATTTTGTGCTTCTCTCATTTGCTTCTCCTCGGTAGACGCCGGGCTATTTCAGCATCGCCTGGGTACCCAGGCGATGGCGTGTGTAACCCGTAGTCACCGAATAAGGCCGAGTGTGAGCAGGACAACAGCGATCACCGGGAACGTGCCCTGCGTCAACGCCGCCCGTGCTTTGTCCGGCGACGACAGCAGCAACACGACCGCGGCCGCGGCCATGGACCCGACGCCCGCGAAAATGAGTGCCGCTCCGACCGCTTTGTTCCCCATGGCGACCAAGGCAATGCCGATGCCGCTGACCACCGCCAGGAATAGGTTGTAAAAGCCCTGGTTGAACGCGAGCAGCTTGGTGGTTTCGGCCTCCTCGGCGGTCGTGCCGAACGTGGCACGGGTGCGCGGCGAGGTCCAGGTCAACGACTCCATCGTGAAGATGTAGACGTGCAGTAACGCGGCCAGTGCGGCGAATACCAACCCGGCGATGATCATCGTCGAGAACCTTACCGACCTGCAGTAGCGGGGCCCTAGGCGCCGGCGTGGTGGTGTCGGCGAAATAGGCCACCCCCAACGCGCGGGCGGGCCCTCTCCTCGGCACCTGCCACGGGCGCCGCCACCGGCGCCGGGTGGGTCACAGCGACGTCGCGCGCGTGCCGAACCGCCACGCGACCCAGGGCGGCCGCACCCAGGAACACGATCAGCGCCCCCAGACCGGTGAAGTACGTGACCTCGAGCCAGGCGAATTTGAGGTCCGTCGAGGCCGCCGGTTGACCGACGCTGCCGATATTCAGTGGCGATGCGAATGCCTGGCCGACCACGAACCAGGCGCCGGCGAGGGCCGCCAGCCAGCCGCCGAACATGGCGCTGGCGCGATTCCCGGCACTTAGCAGGAGCAGACCGCCCAGTGCGGTCACGGCCCCGGGGAGCACCTCCAGCCAGCCTTTGGCCGTCGTCCATGTCCATGCCGGGTCCGCCGTGTATGCCCAATTGATGTAGGGACCGAAGAACGGCACCAACGCACCCCAGGCACCCAAGAGGACCAGGAGTAGCCCGATCACCGCGCCACGGGTGCGTGGCATGTATAGCGCGCGTGGGCGTTTGTAGGGGTGCGTCATGAGAATCTCCTCCAACAGGTAATTACTGCTGGTTGGGTACCCGACCGCGCCGAGATGTAACCCGTGGACTGCAGGCAGGACCTGCTATTCGAACAGCCCCGGTTGACCCAACCCGGTTGCCCCTACCGGCGGCGTCATGCCGAGGTGCGTCCAGGCTTGCGCCGTGGCCACCCGGCCGCGCGGGGTGCGCGCGACCATGCCGGCGCGGACGAGGAAGGGCTCGCACACCTCCTCGACGGTGGCGGCCTCCTCGCCCACCGCCACGGCCAGGGTCGAAACCCCGACCGGTCCGCCGCCGAATCCGCGGGTCAGCGCCGACAGCACCGCCCGGTCCAGCCGGTCCAGACCGAGTTCGTCGACGTCGTAGACCTCCAGCGCGGATTTCGCGACGTCGCGGGTGATCACGCCGTCGGCGCGCACCTCGGCGAAGTCCCGGACCCGGCGCAGCAGCCGGTTGGCGATTCGCGGCGTTCCCCGCGAGCGGCGGGCGATCTCCGCGCCGGCCTCGGCGCCCAGCTCGATGCCCAGGATTCCTGCGGAACGCGCCAGCACCCGCTCCAGTTCGGCGGGCTCGTAGAAATCCATGTGCGCGGTGAAACCGAACCGGTCGCGCAGCGGGCCGGTCAGCGCGCCCGACCGCGTGGTGGCCCCGACCAGGGTGAAGGGTGCCACCTCGAGCGGAATCGACGTCGCCCCAGGGCCTTTGCCGACCACGACGTCGACCCGGAAGTCCTCCATCGCCAGATAGAGCATCTCCTCGGCAGGCCGCGCGATGCGGTGGATCTCATCGATGAACAGCACGTCGTGCTCCACCAGATTGGACAGCATCGCGGCCAGGTCGCCCGCGCGTTCCAGCGCCGGACCGGACGTCACCCGCAACGAGGACCCGAGCTCGGCCGCGATGATCATGGCCAGCGACGTCTTGCCCAGCCCAGGCGGACCGGACAGGAGGATGTGATCCGGTGTGCTGCCCCGGTTCTTGGCCCCCTCGATGACCAGCTGCAGCTGTTCTCGCACCCGGGGCTGACCGATGAACTCCCGCAGCGAACGGGGCCGCAGGCTGACGTCGATATCGCCCTCGCCGATGGTCAGCGCCGGAGAGACATCGCGCTCGGAATAGTCCTCCGGATAGTCCGGGCTCATCGGGCCTTACCCAACAACGACAGGGCGGCTCGCAAAGTGCTGGATGTCGTTGCCGCTTCCCCGTTTTGGTGGTCGGCGGTCAGCACCCTGTCGGTGGCTTCCTCGGCCTGTTTGGCCGCAAAGCCAAGGCCGACGAGGGCTTCCACCACGGGGCTGCGCACCGCGTGGCCGTTCGTCGCGGGCGAGCCCGCCACTGGGCACGCGGGGACCATTTTGTCGCGCAACTCCAACACCATCCGTTCGGCGCCGCGTTTGCCGATCCCGGGGACCCGGGTCAGCGCGGCGACATCACTGTCGTGCAATGCCTGCCGCAGCGCCGCGGCGTCGTGTACGGCCAGCGTGGCCATCGCAAGCCGGGGCCCGACGCCCGACACGGACAGCAGCGTCAGGAACAGGTCGCGGGTGTCGGCGTCTTGAAACCCGTACAACGTCATCGAGTCCTCGCGCACGATCATCGCGGTGACTAGTCGGGCCTCGCTCCCCTGCCGCAGTGTGGCCAGCGTCGACGGCGTCGCGTTCACCCGGTAGCCGACGCCCGACACCTCGATCACCGCGTGGTCGAGTGCCACGTCGAGCACCTCGCCGCGCACCGAGGCGATCACCGGGCGGCCTTGAGTTTGGCCAGATAGTCCCGACGGTGCTGCGCGGCCTTCGCTTCGGCCGCGGCCATCCGCGCGATCATCGGGGCTCGCCAACAATGGCAGATCGCCAGGGCCAGCGCGTCGGCCGCGTCGGCCGGCGTCGGTTTGGCTTGCAGCGCAAGGATTCTGGTGACCATCGCGGTGACCTGCGCCTTGTCGGCGGCACCATTGCCGGTGACCGCGGCCTTCACCTCGGTTGGGGTATGGAAGTGCACGTCGATGCCGTGTTTGCCCGCCGCCAACGCGACGATGCCGCCGGCTTGCGCGGTACCCATCACCGAAGCAACGTTCTGCTGGGAGAACACCCGCTCGATGGCCACAACGTCCGGATGGTGGGTGGTAAGCCAGTGTTCGACGGCATCGTTGATGGTCAGCAATCGCTTGGGCAGTGGTGCGTCCGACGGGGTGCGCACCACGTCGACATCCAACGCGACGAGCTGCCGCCCCCGCCCGCCTTCGACGACCGACAGCCCGCATCGCGTCAGTCCGGGATCGACGCCCATCACGCGCATTACCCGCTCCCCATCTGGTACCGAACAACTGTTCGATACCCTAGCGGGCGGGACCGACGGGTTCCGGCAAGACACGCGGCCGCACCGGCAAAAGCTGTTAACTTAAAGCCCACATTCGCTCGGCCCCCGCGGCGACGGAAGGGTTTGCGTGGGAAAACTGCTGTTCGTGCTCGCGGCTGTGCTGTTCATCGCGTCCATCGCGGTGCTCGTCATTGCTTTGCGGCGTCCGCGGCAGAAGGGGCAACCGGCCCAGCCCCGCGGGCGTCCGGATCCGCTGTCGTTCGACTCGATGCCGCAGTTCGGGTACAACCAGCTCGGCCCCGGTGCCGTCGTCAGCCATGGCGGCATCGACTATCTGGTCCGCGGGTCGGTGACCTACCGCGAGGGTCCGTTCGTGTGGTGGGAGCACCTGCTGGAAGGCGGCGACCAGCCGATCTGGTTCAGCGTCGAAGAGGACGACGGGCGCCTGAAGCTGGCGATGTGGGTTACCCGCAAAGACCTCACATTGCAGCCCGGCGGCCCGTACGTCGCCGACGGTGTCACGTTTCGCGAATCGGAGCGCGGTCGCGCCTCATACACCACCGAAGGCATGACCGGCCTGCCTTCCTACGGTGAGATGGAATTCCTCGACTGCACCAACGCCGACGAGACCGCCCTGCTCTCCTTCGAGCGCTGGGCCCCGGACATGCCGTGGGAGATATCGACGGGCAAGTCCGTTCTGGCCGGCGAGCTCCTCATCTACCCGGCGCCCCCGGCGACGACCACATAGGACCGCCGGTGCCGCTTCATCAGCTCGCCGTGACTCCCGCGGACGTGTCCGGGGAAAGGCTGGGACTGGCGCTCAACGCGCCCGTGCCGCCGCCGCTGGCGAGCTGTTCACTGGAGCACCCCGACGGCGGCGCGCTACTGCTCGGCGTCCTCGGCGCATCGCACGTCGTCGCCGTCGAGCATGCCACCCGCCGGTTCTCCGAGCAGGTTTCGTGTACCGCCCGCACCCTCGGGGGGCAGCTGCCGGA
>Ga0306921_10000905_pt1 | contig 27921 bp, 25 predicted proteins | sample sta12Cox44000080_FD_203760 | JGI IMG/M metagenome (GOLD analysis project Ga0306921, IMG submission 203760) | Lab enrichment of tropical soil microbial communities from Luquillo Experimental Forest, Puerto Rico - statoxic.12C.oxic.44.000.080 (v2)... | ecosystem: Environmental > Terrestrial >... | reverse complement strand
GCGCAGCTGCACGAGAATTATATCGTGACGCAGACCCGCGACGGCCTCCTCATTGTCGACCAGCACGCCGCGCACGAGCGCATCGTCTACGAGCGCCTCAAGGCGGCGCTCGCGCAGGCCGGCGTGGCGCGGCAGATCCTGCTCATCCCGGAGATCGTCGAACTCGACGAGGATGCGGTTGAGCGGCTTTGCGCGCGCGCCGGCGAGCTGCTCGGTTACGGCCTTGCGATCGAGCCGTTCGGGCCGGGTGCGGTCGCGGTACGCGAGACGCCTGCGCTGCTCGGCACCGTCGATGCGAACGCGCTCGTGCGCGATCTCGCCGAGCACATGGCGGAGTGGGAGGAGGCGCTGCCGCTCGAGCGCCGGCTCATGCATGTGGCGGCAACCATGGCGTGCCACGGTTCGGTGCGCGCCGGACGCAGGCTGAAGGCCGAGGAGATGAATGCGCTGCTGCGCGAGATGGAGACAACTCCCAATTCCGGCCAGTGCAACCACGGCCGGCCCACTTATGTGGAGCTCAAGCTCGGCGATATCGAGCGTTTGTTCGGGCGGCGCTGAGCTTTGCTTGGTCCTTTGCGGCTCAATCGCAATTTCAACCGCAATGCGATGGGCAATGTTTGCTCCACGCACGCTGGCGCGCCCGGGTTCAAACCTCTACCCTCCCAGGCCCGGAAGGCAAGAGAAGGTTCGCGTCCCCATGAACAAGGAAATGGCCGAAACCCTGGTGCGCACCGGCCCCGGCACGTCGATGGGCAACCTGATGCGCCGCTACTGGGCTCCTGTCCTGCTCTCGAGCGAGGTCGGCGAGCCCGATGGTCCGCCGGTGCGCGCACAGATCCTCGGCGAGAAGCTGCTCGCCTTTCGCAACAGCACAGGCAGGGTCGGCCTGATCGATGAATTCTGCTCGCACCGCGGTGCGTCGCTCTACTTCGGCCGCAACGAGGAGAACGGCATTCGCTGCGCCTATCACGGCCTGAAGTTCGCAATCGACGGGCAATGCGTCGACGTGCCGTCGGCGCCGCAGGCCTGCAAGCACATGGGGATCAAGGCCTACCCCTGCATCGAGCGAGCGGGCATGGTCTGGGCTTACATGGGACCGAAGGGCAGGGAGCCCGCGCCCCCCGCCGTCGAGTGGTGCAATCTGCCGGCAAGCCACGTCTTCGTCTCGAAACGCCTGCAGGAGTGCAATTATCTCCAGGCCATGGAAGGCGGCATCGACACCAGCCACGTGTCCTACGTGCACCGCTTCGAGGTGGACGAGGACCCAATGCACGAAGGCACAAAGGCGAATGACTACATCAAGGCGGACGGCAATGTGATCTTTGAGATCGAGAGCGCGCCCTTTGGGCTGACACTGTACGGTCGCCGCAACGGCGAGCCCGATTCATACTACTGGCGGGTTACCCAGTGGCTGTTTCCCTGGTTCACGCTGATCCCGCCGTTCGGCGATCACGCGCTCGGCGGTCACGTCTGGGTGCCGATCGACGATCACCACTGCTGGGCCTGGAGCATCAATTTTCGCCCCGACCATCCTCTGTCCGAGGAGGAGCGGCGCCATATGGAAGAGGGCAAGGGCATCCATTGCCGTTACGTGCCGGGGACGTTCCGGCCGCTGGCAAACAAGGACAACGACTATCTGATCGATCGCCGCGCGCAAAAGGAGCAACGCGCCTACAGCGGCGTCTTCGGAATCGCCATGCAGGATGCCTCGCTGCAGGAGAGCATGGGGCAGATCCAGGATCACGCGAAAGAGAAGCTGTTGCCGACCGACCGCGCGATCGTGATGGCGCGCCGCATGTTGTACGAGGCTGCGATCGCGATGCAGGATGGCGCCGAGCCGCCGGCGCTCGACGCCGACGCGCAGCAGGTCCGCGCCGCCGGAGTGCTGCTCGATCGCAACATGAAGCCGCAGGAATGGGCCAAGGCACACTTGACCGGCGGCTTTGGCCAGCCAGTCTATTCGATCTGAGCACCTCTTCAACGTCACAGTGAAACCGGGAAAAGCCGATGCGCTACAGACTGCGTTGCCTTCTCATCGTGGCGGCCGCGCTTGCTCTTGTTCTCCCGGCGGCGCCCTCGCAATCGCAATCCTGGCCGCAGCGCCCCGTGAAGTTCCTGGTGACTCTCGGCCCCGGCAGCGGTGTTGATATCGGTACCCGACTGCTCACCGATCGCCTGAGCAAGCATTGGGGCCAGCCGGTGGTCGTCGAGAACCGCCCGGGCGGCGATGGGCTCGTTGCCATCAGCGCGATGGTATCGGCCCACGACGAGCACGTGCTGCTGGCCTCGCCCACGTCCTCGTTCACCGCGCATCCCTTCGTTTACAAGAGTCTGCCCTACAGGCCGGACGATCTGCAGCCGATCGCCCGGGTGTCGAACACCATTATCGTCATTGCGGTGCCCGCGGACCTGCCTGTGCAGTCGCTTGCCGATTTTGTCGCGCTGGCGCGCGCGCAGCCCGGCAAGCTCAACTGGGCCGGCACGACGGGCGCTATCGACTTTCTCGTGGCAGGGTTCCTGCATAATGCCGGGCTGAACCTGTCGAAGGTTCCGTATCGCAATCAGGTCGAGGCCGCCAACGATCTTGCCGCCGGGCGCATCCAGCTCAACGAAACGGCCTATGCGATCGTGCGTCCGCAGCTGCAGGCCGGCAAGGTGAAGCTGCTTGCGTTGACCAACAGTGTTCGGGCGCCTGTCATGCCCGATCTGCCGACGGCCGTGGAGTCGGGCTATCCGGACCTCGCGCTCGATGGGCTGGTCGGTTTTTTCGGGCCCCCCGAGATGCCGCTTGCTCTACGCAGTCGCATCGCAGCGGACGTCGGGGAGGTCGGCGCCGATCCGGCGATTGCGACGCGGCTCAACGACACCGGACAGCTGCCGAACTTCGGAGGCCCGGCTGAATTCCAAGCGGCGATCGATCTGCAACGTGCGCGGGTTGCTGCCGCAGCCAAGCAGCTCGGCGTTGTTCCGACCGAGTGAACTCTGGGAGCATGCATCGGGTCGCGGACAAGGCCGCTCTGATCACCGGCGGCGGCGCGGGCATCGGCGCGGCGACGGGCGAGTTCATCTGCGCCGAAGGCGGGATGGCGCTGCTCGTCGACGCCAACGCAGCCGCGCTGGCAGGCACAGCCAAGGTGATTGCGGCAAAGCTACCGGGTGCGCGGGTCTCGACGTTTGTGGCCGATGTCGCCGACCCCGCCGCGGCCGTACAGGCAGTAGCGCATGCATTGCAGACGTTCGGCCGGCTTGACGTCCTGGTCAACAATGCGGCCATGCGCAACTATTCCGCGATCGCCGATTCCACCCCCGCCGAGTGGCAGGCCATAGTGGGTGTCAACCTCGTCGGGATCGCCAATTATTGCAAGGCGGCGCTGCCGGCGCTGCGCCGCACCGGTCGCGCAAGTATCGTCAACGTCTCGTCATGCTATGCGCTCACCGGGCGCAAGGGCATGGGGCTCTACGACGCCACCAAGGCCGGCATCCTCGCGATGACGCGCACGCTCGCCTTCGAGGAGGTAGCGCACGGGGTCCGCGTGAATGCGATCTGTCCCGGCTCGACGCTGACCGACTTCCATCTCTCGAGAGGCAAGGCTGCCGGCAAGAGCGTCGCGACGCTCAAGACCGAGCGCCAGACGAGCTCGCTGCTCGGCCGCTGGGCGACGCCGCAGGAGATTGCCTGGCCGATTCTATGGCTCGCCAGCGACGAAGCCTCGTTCATCACCGGGGCGATGCTCGCCGTCGATGGCGGCCTGTCTATCATGTGACAGGCGCGGCTGCGGACCCGCACTCCAACCTCAATTCGGCTTAATGCCTGCCGCGCGGATCACGCCAGCCCATTTTGGAAGCTCGCTCCTGATCAGTCCCGCAATCTCGTCCGGAGTTGCCGTGAATGGCTCAAAGCCGAGCGCAACCAAACGCGCCTCCACCTCCGGCAATGCGACGACGCCTCCGATGTCGTCGTGAAGCAGCGCAATGATCTCCCTTGGCACGCCGGTTGGCACCAGAACCACAATCCATGCATCGCATTCCACTTCTGCAAAGCCCGCCTCGCGCATAGTCGGGATGTCCGGCAGCTCGCGCACGCGCTTCTTGCCGCCGACGGCGAGAGCGCGCAGCTTGCCATCGTTCACTTGCGGAATGGTTGCGGCCGGCGATCCGAAAGAAATCGGCGTATGTCCGCCCACGGCGGCCGCGATTGCTTGTCCTCCGCTATTGTAGGGCACGTGCACAAGATCGAGTCCAAGCGAGCTGCGAAACAGCTCACCTGTCAGGTGCGCGCCCGTTCCGACACCGGCCGAAGCGTAGCTGTATTTGCCCGGGTTTGCTTTGATCAGCGCGACCAGATCCTGAATGGAGTGCGCTGCGATCGAAGGATGCACCGCAAGGACCTGCATCGTGGTCGCCGGAACCGTCACCGGATCGAAATCGCGCGTGGCATCGTAGGGTACCTTGCCGTAGAGGCTGGGATTTGCAGTGAAGGCGATTCCGTCCTGAACGAGGATCGTGTATCCGTCAGGTGCGGCCTGGGCTGCCCGGCCGGTGCCGATCGTGCCGCCCGCGCCGGCGGCGTTCTCGACATAGAACTGTTGTCCAAGCTGCTCGGACAGCCGCTGCGCGATCAGGCGCGCGATAACATCCACCTGCCCACCCGGTGCAAACGGGACGAGCACCCGCACCGGCCGCAATGGATAGGGCTGCGCGGTAGCGGAACGTGAGACCGCCGCCGACGCGGCAGCAGCAGTGGCCAAATGCAAGAACGCGCGCCGCGCAAGTTTCATCGGATGCTTCCCGGTATGATCGCAAAGGGCTCGGCATCTTCCGAGTCTGCGATCCTAAATCAACCGCCGCCATCCGGAAGAAGGACTACGTCCGCTCCGGCAGGCTTTCGGACAGCGGCCGCGACGAACCAACGCGGTTCTCCCCGCCGGGGAGGAATTGAATCTCAGTAGCGCAGATATTCTTGCCGCTCGTTGAGCCAGGCCTGCTCATCCGGCGCAGTGAGCGCGTCGAGGTCCTTCGCCGTTGCGGACGCATCGTCCACCCATTCGCGCAGCAGCGGGCCGCCATTGATGACATCGATGGCAAGCCTGCCGTGCTCGTACTCGTAGGCAAAATCGCGCCAGAGCGGATAGCCCGGATAAAGCCGGCGAATCGCCTTGAGCGCGAGCGCCTGGATGCGCCAGGGACGAAACGCCTGGTGATCGTAGCCCGCATCCTCGGTGTGAATCTGCACGCCGCTGCAAAGGGCCCCCGCATGCTTGTGAAAGGTGGGCTCGAACCGGCACTCGCGCAGGCGGCAGCCATGCAGCCAGTCCGGCGCGAGCGAGCGCATTTCCCGCATGAGGGATCGCGCATCGATGTCGGGCGCGCCGAACATTTCGAGCGGCCGAGTGGTGCCGCGCCCTTCCGAGAGCGTGGTGCCCTCGACCATCACCGTACCCGCATAGGCGCGCGCCATCCAAAGATTCGGCGCGTTGGGACTGGGGTTGATCCATGCGCGCTCCCCCAGTGGCCAGCCGAACCCGGGCGCCGCATCGCTACGCCAATCCTGCATTTCGATGACGCGATAGGCAACATCGAGATTAAGGGTCTTGACGAACCATGCGCCCAGCTCCCCCAGCGTGAGCCCGTGACGCATCGGCAGCGCTCCGGCGCCGACAAAACTTTGCCACGCCGCGCGCAGCGTCAGGCCTTCGACCGGGCGTCCGACGGGATTGGGCCGGTCCAGCACCCACACCGTCTTGCGATGCTTCGCCGCCGCTTCCAGGACATAGCGCAGCGTCGTGATGAAGGTATAGATGCGGCATCCCAGATCCTGAAGGTCGACGAGAATGACATCGAATGTGTCCATCATCGCATCCGTGGGCCTGCGCACTTCGCCATATAGGCTGAACACCGGAATGCCATGCACGGGATCGGTGAAGTCCGGCGACTCAATCATGTTGTCCTGCTTTTCGCCGCGCAGGCCGTGCTGCGGACCGAACGCGGCGGCGAGCTTGACGTCAGCGCACGCGGCCAACGCATCGAGCGTGTGCGTCAGGTCTGCCGTGACGGAGGCGGGATGCGCGAGCAGTGCAACGCGCCGGCGCATGAGCGGTGCACGCAGGCGGTGTTCGGCGAGAAGCCGATCGATGCCGAATTTCATGGCCGCTACGCTGGGGAAGTTTCATGTGTAAAGCAATCGGGATGATGGAAATCGGGTCTGCCCGGCGGATGGGCCAGTGCCCAATATGACCTGCGGCCGCTCGCTTCCTCGATCACCGCCGAAAGCCCGAGGCGCCAGCGGCCGGCGCAGGGCAGGTCAGAGATCCCATCGAGATCGAGCGATGACCGCAACGTGTAGGACGCGGGGCCCGGCTGCACCTCGATCCGCGGCGCGCCGATCCCGCGCGCCGCACGCATCCCGCTTCGGTAGCCGTCAAACCGATACGCCGCCCATTGCGTCGAGGGGGCAAAGTTGAATTCGTAATACGCCGGATCGGGCGGGGCCTGCACGAACGCCTCGAAGCAGGTGTGTTGCCAGAGCTCATCGGCACGCACGGACGCCGTTACCGACGGCAGGCGCAGATCGTCGATCCTGCCGGTCACGAAATAGCTCAACGTCAGGCTGCCGGCGCGCGGCCGCGCGACGTCCACCTCAACGCGTATCGACGTCGGGCACCCCGAGTGAGGGTGAAGCCTTAGCGGAAGGGGCATGCGGGCAACGTAACTTATAGCCGGTGCCGGCAAAACAGACTTGGAGAGATGTCACCCCGCGCTGCTGCGCGCCGGCGCGCCGGCGCCGGCGCGCGGCTTGACGGCGAGCCGGGCCCCTGCCCGGCGCAGCGTGCCCTTGCCGAGATGAGCCAAGAATTTCGCCGCACGGCGCGCGCGCCAGGAGAGCGCGCTCTCGGTCGACATCGCACGCAGATAGAACGCCTTGTCGAGGCAGTACTTCTCGCAGGCGACCTTGACCTCGTCGTCGTAGAAGGCCGCAATCTTTTCCCGGTCCATGCCCGGCGTGGCGAGCCAGCGCGGAACAATGAAAGTTGCAGAGCCGCTCCACGTCGGTCAGTACCTTGTTGCAGCCAGTGCCGGCGGCGGGGCACGACGTTGCAAAAGCATCGCCGACGAGCACGATACCCGCCTGCCGGTAGCCCTTGCTGACGTAGAGATCCACCGGGCGGATCTTGACGTCGGAGACTTCGACGTCGCCGGTGAGCGCCCGCAGCCGCGGCAGCACCGTAAACAACGCCTCCTCCCCGTGCCGGCGCATCTCGCGCAGCCACGGATCATCCATATCGCGATAGACGAAGAGATTGGCGCGCATCACGGGCCCGATGGGAAACAGTGACACATAGGCGGTGCGCAGCGCGGTATTCTCCCCGTAGTAGGTGAGTGCCCGGAACCCGAAGCTAGCGCGGACGACCGGCTTGAGATCGAAGCCGATGCTGATGGAATGGCTGGGGCTGATCACCTCGCGCTCGATGCCCACGCTGTGGCGCAAGGAGATGTTGAGCCCGTTTGCCAGCACGATGAGCCGCGCGGAGAGTTCTTCGCCGTTCGAAAGGGTCAGCCGCTGGCGCTCGGAGCTCACCGAGAGCACCGCTGCCTTGGCGCAGATGACGGGAACGCGCGCGGGAATTTCCGCACGCACTGCATTGACCAGGGTGTGGTAGAGAAAATCGAGCTGGGCGCTCGGCTTCTTCTCGACCACGCGGCCGGAGCGTGCGATCCACACCTCCTGGTCGACCGTCGCCGCGCGCGCGACGGCCTCTGCGAGGCCGGTCTTGCGCAGGATCGTAATCTGCGAAGCGTCGAGCTTCTCGCAGCGGAAATCGTTTGGATAGAGCGCGTGGGGATCGACCAGGACGGCGTCTTGGCCGGCGCGACCGAGCATGGCCGCCGCGCTAGAGCCGGCAAGCCCTCCACCCACTATGGCGATGTCGGTATGGCGCATCGCCCCAATCTTTGCCTGCAAAGGGCTTAACGAAGCCTGAAGGCGCACCACCACCACGAATTCTTTAGAAAATGATTGCAGAATTACAGGCTGCCATCATGGCATCAGCGCGGGGCGAACACTCGATGTCGGCAATCGATCTGAAACTTCGGTCGGACGCAACGCGTCCGAGCGGCAGTGCTGCAATGCAGGCGCGCGGCGAAGCGGCGCTTCCCCTGCTGGGAAGCCCAGGGCTCGATCCGGCGGAAACGCAGACGTGCGCGCGACTTTCGCCAGAGTGCCCGGCCACGCCGATAGCCGCTGCTGACGCGCCTTGGATCGCGCCGCACTGCGGAATAAGCCTTAGCGTTTACCACGACCTTTCCGAGATCGGCGCGGAATGGAGAGCTTTCGAGCGGCAGGCCGACCACACCGTCTTTCAATCCTTCGATTGGCTCGCCCACTGGCAGCGCCATGTCGGCGCACAACGCGGCACCGTTCCCGCCATCGTGGTCGGCCGCGATGCGGACGGCGAGCTCCTGTTCATTCTGCAGCTTGCGATCGAGAAGAGCAGCGCGGCGCGACGCCTCACTTGGCTCGGCTCTGAGCTCTGCGACTACAATGCACCGCTCATCGGACAACGCTTTTCCGCGCGCGTGAGCGCGGAACGCTTTCTGCTGGTGTGGCGCGAGGCAGTCGCGCTCCTGCAATCCGATCCGCGGTTTCGCTTCGATCTGATCGATCTCGAGAAAATGCCCGACTCCATCGGCGAGCAACGCAATCCGTTCATCGATCTCGACGTGCGCACGCATCCGAGCGGCGCCTATGTCGCCGATCTGCCCGGCCACTGGGACGAGTTCTACGCCGCCAAGCGCTCGCCGGCGACCCGCAAGCGCGAGCGTCGGCAGCTGCGCGCACTCGCGGAGCAGGGCAAGGTGTGCTTCGTCGAGGTCGAGGACAGCGACGAGCGCACGCGCGCCCTTGCTACCCTGCTCGAGCAGAAATCGCGCGTCTTAGCCCGCATGGGCGTGGCCAATCCCTTTCTGAGTCCCGGGCATCGCGAGTTCTACCTGGCGGCGGCGGGCGATCCGGCGCTGCGCGACCTTGTCCATGTCAGCCGGCTCGATGTCGGCCACGAGACCGCTGCCGCCAGCGTCGGGCTGAAGTTCCGCAACTGCTACTATCTCATCCTGTCGAGCTACGATGCCGGAAAGCTCGCGCGCTTCGGCCCCGGGCGGGCGCACCTGCACGAGCTGCTGCGCCATGCCATCGCGCAGGAATTTGACCGCTTCGATTTCACGGTCGGCGACGAGCCGTACAAGCGCGACTGGTCTGACAGCGAGCTCAAGTTGCATGATCATCTTGCCGCCGTCACGCTGCGCGGCGCGCTGGTCGCAGCGGTCACCGTGCCGTTCCGGCGCGCCAAGCGCGCCATCAAGCAGTCACCGGGGTTATGGCAGGCGTTCTGCAGGGCCCGGGCGCTCGCCGGACGGCATCGGGCGCGGTGAGGCGCCGGCCCCAGCAGGGCTACTGCTTCCAGACCTTGAAGGCCTCCGCGAAGACGCGCTCGCCCGGGGTGCCCTTCTCCATCGCCAAAATCGCGCGACGATTGTTGTTGTAGACCACCGGGATATCGAACCAGGAGCGATCCTTGAGCAACTGAAGATTGCGCTCCTTCTCGGTCTCGACGCTGGACAGCCCGATCAAGAAGAATCCGTTGGTGACCTTCACCGCGAGCCCGGCAAGCGGCACTCCGCGCGTCTGCTCAGCCTGCTTCATCAGGATGCCAGGCACATTGGAGATGCCGCCGGACGGGAAATCAGAGGGAAGCTTGAAGATGATTTCCACCGTGTGGCTCGCCGGCAGCGATTTGTCGGTGTTGCGACGAAGCGACCAGGTCATGGTGAGCTTGCGTTCGGGCACCTCGACGTCGGCGCGCACCGCCAGCTCACTGGGCTGTCCGGGGCCGGGAGTCACGGTTTCGGTGTGCCAGATGGCAGAGCCGACGAAGCGCTTGCCGTTGGGGTCGGCGGGATCCTCCTCGTACAGCACCACCTTCTGCGCGACCGCGGCAGCCGGCTGCGTCCCCGGCTCGGGGGTGGAGGTCGCCTGGCTGTTGGGCTCGATCCGGTCGCTGATCTTCGGACGCGCGGTGGAGGAGGGCGGCGGCGCCTCGCGCGCGGTCTCGACCGCGGGCGCGCGCATGGAGCGGTAGAGCGCGATCAGATTGGGCCCTTGCCGCACCAAAACGAAGATGCCGGCAAGGGCGACCGCGACCAGCGCAACGGCCAGGATCAGGCCACGGCTGGGCAGGGGCACCCGCCAGCCCCGCATGCGGGGCGGATGCTCATCTTCCAGAACGGGAACGTGCGACGCGCGATGGGCCGCACCCGCGGCGTGCGCATCGTCCATCGGAAACGATGATTCCAGCATCGGCTCCGAAAACTCATGGTGCGCGTACGGCTCCCGCGGCGGCTCGAATCTCGGCTCTTGCGGCTCGAGCATGCGCGGCTCAAAGCGCTCGAAAGACGCGGGCTCTCTCTGACGCTGGCCGCGATCGGGCTCCGATGTCTGCGGAGCAAACTCTTCGCGCGGCGACTTCTCCGCGCGCGTGGGCAGTGCGGGAAGCTCGACCGAATCGACCCTGCGCGCTTCGTTGCGGCCCTCTTCCAACGGGAGGCGTCGCTCAGGCGCGGGCCTGCGCAGCGGGTGTCGCAGGGCGGCATCTTCCGCGACGGCCGCCTCCTTGCCCGCGGGAGACCGCGCCGGTGGCTTCGCAGCTGCCGGCGCCGGTGGTGGCACCGAACGCACCGGGGGTGCCTGCTTGGCGGCGGGAGGCAAGGGCGGCTGCGGCCTGCGCGGCATCTCAACTCGCGCTTCCTGCGGCGCCGGCGGATTGACATAGCGTCGCGGCGGCGCAGCCTCCTGATCGAGATCGCGAGCGCGCCTAGGCTCGACGGGGCGCTCAGGCGGCCGCGGCTCGACCGCCTGCTCCTTCGGCTGTGGCTCGCCTGCGCGGACTTTCGGCGCGGCAGGCGCACGCGTGGTCTCGGCAAACTTGCGTGCCGATTCGGCCTCTACCTTGCGGATCGATTCTTCGAGCGCGAGCCGTTCGCGGGTGATGTCGGATTCATCCAGCGCGGGGGTGAGCCCGCGCAGCTGCGCAAGCAACGCCGCGCGCGCACGTTCGTAAAGCGCACGGCGGTTCTCGCCGCTGTTCTTTTCGAGACCAGCGACGGCGCGTGCGATAAGCGGGTAATAATCGGCCATCGAAGTCCAGCTTAAGCTAATTCTCGAACGGGTTGTGCATCAGAATGGTATCCTCGCGCTCGGGGCTGGTGGAGAGCAGCGCGACCGGACATCCGACCAGCTCCTCGACATGGCGGACATATTTGATTGCCTGCGCCGGCAGCTCACCCCATGTCCGCGCCTTTGCGGTCGCGGCCTGCCATCCCTCGAAGGTCTCGTAGACCGGCTCGACCTCGGCCTGGGCGCGCTCGCTCGCGGGAAGATAGTCGATCTCGCGGCCATCGAGGCGATAGGCCACGCAAACCTTGAGCTCCGGCAGCCCGTCCAGGATGTCGAGCTTGGTCAGTGCGAGCCCGTTGATCCCGCTGCTGCGAACGGTCTGGCGCACCAGCACCGCGTCGAACCAGCCGCAGCGCCGCGGCCGGCCGGTCACGGTGCCGAACTCGCGCCCGCGTCCTCCAATCAGCCGGCCGGTCTCGTTACGCTGCTCGGTCGGGAACGGCCCCTCCCCCACCCGCGTCGTATAGGCCTTGCAGATGCCAAGCACATAATCGATGGCGCCGGGGCCAAGGCCCGAACCGGTCGCCGCCTGGGCGGCGACGGTGTTCGAGGAAGTGACGAAGGGATAGGTTCCGTGGTCGATATCGAGAAGCGCCCCCTGTGCCCCCTCGAACAGGATGCGCTTGCCTTCGCGCCGCTTGCGGTCGAGCAGCGACCAGACTGAATCCATGTAAGGCAGCACGCGCGGCGCAACGCTTTCAAGCCCTTCCTGCACCTTATCGGCAGCTACGGGCGCAAGCCCCAGCCCCCGGCGCAAGGCATTGTGGTGTGCCAACAGGCGCTCGATCTTGCGCTTGAGTCCCGGCGGTTCGGCGAGATCCATGACGCGGATGGCGCGCCGGCCCACCTTGTCTTCGTACGCAGGACCGATGCCGCGACGCGTGGTGCCGACGCGGGTGAGCGCATCACCCGATTCGCGGATGGCATCGAGCTCCTGGTGCAGCGGCAGGATCAACGTGGCGTTCTCGGCAACTCGCAGATTTTCCGGGGCAACATCGATTCCCTGTCCCTTGAGCCGGTCGATCTCCTCGATGAGCGCGTGCGGATCGATCACCACGCCATTGCCGATCACCGAGAGCTTCCCGCGTCGAACCACGCCCGAAGGCAGGAGCGACAATTTGTACGTGGTCCCGTCGATGACGAGCGTGTGCCCGGCATTATGCCCGCCCTGGAAGCGCACGACGATGTCGGCCTGCTCGGACAGCCAGTCGACGATCTTGCCCTTGCCCTCGTCCCCCCACTGGGAACCAACCACGACCACATTGGCCATGAGGCATCTTTCCTCCGCGCGCCCGAGGCCAGGATAATTTCGAAGCTACAATGACTTACCCCAATCTCCACCCTCAACGCCATATCGGATGCGGTGCCGACGGGCAAGCCGGCCAGAGCGCGGCGAAAGCGCTCACGGCGCGACCGGATCGCTGGTTTTGCGGGTCTCAAGCACCCATTACCGTCGCCCCTCCCGCACCACACTGGATGATTTCGGCGATCTCACGGCAACATCGCGGCGATGGGTCGCATCTGCGGCCCTCACGCTTTGCATCGGTAGGGCGAGGCATAGCGTGATGCCTCGCCCCCACAAAGTCGCCCCTGCCAACCTGCACGCAACGCGCGCGTGCTCAGTCGCTGCCGTCGCGGGAAAGATCGAAGGTCACGAACCCTTCTTCGTTTTGCGGGCGCTCCAGCACCGCCGGATGACGCAGCGTGCGCACGGTGTCGTTGTATCCTGCGCGCCAGTGGTCCTGCATGCTCAACCGGGAGAATTCGTAATCCTTGGAATCGCCCTCGTACTGCTTTGATCGATAGATGAGGTGCACGAGGTTGTAGACCTTGCGGATGCTGGCCTCGCGGAGCAGCGCGAATTCCTGGCCCGCGCGTAGCTCCGCGGGAAGCTTTTGCAGCAGCATCGCAAGCGTATTGCGCATCTGCTGCATCTGCCGCACGCGATCAGAGTTGGCGCGCGTCCGGCTCGAATACTGGATCTCCTTCTCGCGCGTCATCACCTGCGCCATGGTGCGTGGATTCTCGCCGCGCGCATCCCAGAGATCGACCTGGAAGGCGAGCGTATCGCACCGCGGCTCGGCATCCATCACCCATTGCAGCGGCGTGTTGGAGACCAGGCCGCCATCCCAATAATGCTCGCCCTCGATCTCGACCGCCGGAAAGCCGGGCGGCAACGCGCCGCTCGCCATGATGTGCTCGGGGGCAATGGTGTGCGTCTGCGTGTCGAAGTAGACGAAATTGCCGGAACGCACATTGACCGCGCCGACGCTCAGCCGCATCTCGCCCGCGTTGATGCGATCGAAATCAACGAGCCGCTCGAGAGTGCGGCGCAGCGGCGTCGTGTCGTAGTAGCTGGTGGCTTCGGGAGTGCCGGCGGGCGCCAGCCACGGCACGGACAGGCGCGGCGAAAAAAAGCCGCTGGCACCTGAGCTGACCGCAAGGCCGGCACTGAGCTGGTTCATGGCGCTGCGCAGCGCGTCGCCGGCCGCAAGCAGTGGTCCGCAAGCCGCCTCGATCCCCTGCCACAACGGTGCGGTGGCGCCTTGCCAGAACTCGCGCAGCCTGTCGGCGCGGCTCTCCGGCGGATTGCCGACGATGATGGCGGTGTTGATGGCGCCGATCGAGATGCCCGCGACCCAGTCGGGATGCAGATCGGCCTCCGCCAACGCCTCGTAGACTCCTCCCTGGTAGGCACCGAGCGCACCGCCGCCCTGCAGCACCAGCGCAATCTGCTCGAACGGCGGGCGTGGTCGAGCGCGATGGGTCTTGGTCTTTGTGCGTGCTTCCACTGTGGACATGCCAACGGCTCCGCGGATCGAGGCGACCCGGCCGACGGGTACTCAACAAGCATAGCACCCTGCGCGAGCACCAAACGAGAAGGAGATACGCAATATTTATGGTCGCATGACCGTACCAGCAAGCTTGCGGGGCGCTCATCTTGCGATGGCGTTACACCTGCGACCAAATTAAAATTGCCCGCAGTGATTCGCGTCAGCGTGAACGGCTGCCCTTCGGCGGGAGGGTTGCGTCAGTTCTTGTGGCTTGCTCGAGGGCCAGTCGACGCGGCAGCCGGCACATTTCTGTCAAGGTATTGGCACGCTCTTTGCCTGAACGCGCATGGATGCGTTCACTGTCGCACGTTGTCAGCAGATTTCGAACTGGAGCATGGAGGCCCCGACATGTGGAATCTTGCCCGTACTTTGTTCGTTGCATTTCTCATCGCCATTGCCGGCGCAGCAACCGGTGCTCTCGTCCCGGCAGTCGGAGCGGCCCTCGCGCAAGAGGAGCATCGCCACCACCCGCCGCAGGACATGCCGTTGCACGAAAGGTTCTACTCGACCTGGTTCATGCCGGACGAGCCGACCAAATCCTGCTGCAACATGGCCGACTGCTATCCAACCACCGTACAGTATCACGACGGCCAGTGGTGGGCGATGCGCCGCGAGGATCACAAATACATACCGGTGCCGTGGAGGAAGGTCGAGATCAACCGCGACAACCCGGATGGCCGCAGCCATCTCTGCGCGCCGCCGCCGTCAGCCAATCACGCACCCAACACGGTGTTCTGCTTCGCGCTCGGCGCCGGCATATGAGCTAAACTAACGCAGTTCCGCAAAAAGCGCGCCCTCGGGCCTGACCCGAGGGCAGGAGCCGGTTTGCGGACAGGCGCCTCAAAGCAAGCATAAAGCAGGGCGACAATTAGAAGGCTCATCCCGCTTTGATCGAATGGCAGCGGCGCGCGGGGTTCTGCCTCGCTTCTCGCTCTCCAGGCTCGCATTAACTTTTTGGTCAGATATCGAGCCTAATTTTTTATGCGGCGTTTATGAGAGCGTGCCATGCGCAAAATCATCGCGTTTCTGAAGGACGAACGCGCCGCAACTGCAATCGAGTATGGCCTCATAGCCGCCGGGATCACCGTTGCCATAATCCCCGTCATCACCGGTGTCGGCAGCAAGCTGAAAACCACATTCACTACCATCCAGGCTGCGCTCAAATAGAACTCGCGGCGATTGCCGTGCTGCGCCGTCGCGATTCGCGTGCCGGCGGGCCATGCTACCGCTTTCGCGCAGTACCCCCCTTCTGCTATCGGTCTTACATCCGGAAAAGCCGGAGGCCGCAACGGCCAGAGACACCATCGGGGAAGGTCGCATGCAGGCGCGAGCTCGCTTTCGCATATTCGCGGCGGCTGCCTTGGGCGCATGCCTTATCGCCCGCGCCGCTGCCGAGGAGATTGCCGTCAGCAACTACGGCATCGCCGCAAACGGCATGCCATTTGCGGTCGCGCTGGAGAAGAAGCTTTACCAGGCGGAGGGTGCCGACGTCACCGGCATCATCTCCTCGCAAGGCGGCGGCACCTCGATCCGCAACATGCTGGCTGGCGGCGTTGCCTATGGCGAAGCCAATCCGGGTGTGACTGCGGTTGCGATCAGGCAGGGAGCCGACCTCAAGATTGTGAGCGACAATGTGCTCACCGTGGCCGAGTTCGTGTGGGCGGTGAAGCCAGAGAGCCCGGTCAAGAGCATCAGGGACTTCAAAGGCCGGAAGATCGGATACACCAATCCCCGCTCGACCAGCCAAGCGCTGGCGATCCTGTTGCTGCAGGCTGCCGGCTTCAAGGCCGACGAGGCCGAGCTGGTGCGCACCGGCGGGTTCGGCGAAGGGGTTGCGGCGCTCGACCTCGGGCTGATCGATGTTGCCGCGATGGCCGAACCGGTCTGGTCGAAATACAAGGAGAAATACCGAGCGGTCGCGGCCGCGAGCGATCTGCTGCCGCCGCTCGACAACGTGGTCGGCATCACGACGACGGCGGCCATGGCTGCGAGGGGCGACTTCATCCGCGCCGTCATCCGCGCGCGCCGCAAGGCGGTGGAATTCATGCAGGCCAACCCCGACGAGGCCGGCGACATCGTCGCCAAGCACTACAATCTCGACCCGGCGGTCGCGCGCAGCGCCGTGCGCAGCCTGGCTGCAAGCCGCACCCAAGGCATCCCGTACTGGGGCTCGGGCCAGTTTCATCTTGCCGGTATGGCGCGCATGGTTGAAGTGCAGCGCATGGTGGGTGCGCTCAGCGGCGACATCGATCTTGCCAAGGTGATCGATACCCGCTTCCTGCCCGACGACATCAAGACCCCGAACTAGGCCGGCGCAGCGGAGGGCGGGCGTGGCGCACACGTCGTCGGCTCACGTCTCGTTGCGCGGCGTCACAAAGGTCTTTGCCTCCGCGACTGGCGGGGCGGGGCTGCAAGCGCTCGGACCGGTCGATGTCGATCTGCGCAGGAGCGAGTTCTTCGCTGTGGTCGGCCCCTCGGGCTGCGGGAAATCGACCCTGCTCGAGCTGATCGCCGGGCTGACCGCCGCGACCACCGGGAGCGTTGAATTCGAGGGACGGCGCGTCGCGGGCGACATTCCCGACGGCATCGGGGTGGTGTTCCAGGAGGACGCCTGCTTTCCCTGGCTCTGCGTCGAGGCCAACGTGGCCTTCGGTCTACGCAAGGCAGCGCTTGCGGCGGCGGCGAAGGTCAGGCGGGTGCGCGAGGTGCTCGATCTGATGGGACTTGCCGAGTTCGCACGCGCTTATCCGGCGCAGCTCTCCGGCGGCATGCGCCAGCGCGTGTGCATCGCACGCACGCTGGTGAGCGAGCCGCGCCTGATCCTGCTGGACGAGCCGTTCGGCGCGCTCGATCAGCAGACGCGGCTGCTGATGGGCGAAGAGGTGCTGCGCCTGTGGCGCGGCACCGGCGCTACCGTGTTCCTGATCACGCATGCGCTTGATGAGGCGGCGATGCTGGCCGACCGTATCGCCGTGATGTCGGCGCGACCCGGCCGTATTATCGATCTGATCGAGACGCACTGGCCGCGCGAGCGCGACAGCCACATCGTCGAGCGCAGCGAGTTCGGCGCGGTCACCGCGCGGTTGTGGAAGTCACTGCGCGAGGAATCGCTCAAGACCATCGGGCGGCCGGCGGGGCAGGCATGACGCGCATCGGGCTCTACCGCGCACTCATGATTGCAGCCGCCGTGCTGCTGCTGGAGGGGCTGTGCCTTTCCGGCATGATCGATCGCCTCACCATGCCGCCGCCGCACCGCATCCTTCTCGACCTCGCGACGATCCTCGTCTCGGGCTCGCAGAATGCGGCAATTCTCAAGACGCTGACCAACGCGTCGATTGCGCTGGCGCTGGCGCTCGTGCTCGGCGTCGTCGGCGCGGTCGCGCTGCACGGGCATCGCTCCGCGCGCGAGATTTTGGAGCCGCTGTTCGCCACCTATTACGCCGTGCCGATCTTCGCGTTCTATCCGCTGCTCATCGTGCTCATGGGGCTCGGCGACGCGCCGCAGATCGGCATCGGCTTCATGCTCGGCGTGGTGGCGGTGATCGTGAACACGCTCAACGGGCTCGACCGCGTTCCGCGCGTGCTGCGCAAAACCGCACGCATCCAGCGCCTCGGGATGGTCGAGATCGCACTCACCGTCACACTGCCCTGCGCCGCGCCCTATGTCCTCACCGGCGTCAAGTTCGCCGTGGCCTATTCGCTGATCGGCGTGATCGGAGCGGAGTTCATCATGTCGCGCGGCGGCATGGGTTACGAGATCAGCTTCGCCTACACCAATTTCGACAACGCCACCATGTATCCGCTGATCTTGCTGATCCTTGCGGTGTCGATCGCGATCAACGCGGCGCTGTCGCGATGGGAAAAGGTGCTGCTCGGGAGGCGGGGGCAATGAGCGCGGGCGCCTGGCGATCGACGCGCAACGCCGCCGTGCTGATCGTGGGGCTGCTCATTGCCTGGCAGCTGCTCTACGCCATCGCCGGGCAAGCCGCGCTCGCGCCGCCGCTTGCGACGCTGCGTTACACCGCAGCCCTGCTGGCGACCGAAGGATTCCGGGGGCATCTGTCGGAATCGATGCGGGCGTTCGGCGCCGCGCTCACGATCGCGGTGGCCAGCGGGCTCCTCATCGGCTTCTGGCTCGGCTTCCACAAGCTCGCGGGCGAGGTGTGCGAGCCGATCCTGGTTGCGCTCTATTCCATTCCGAAGATCACGCTCTATCCGATCCTGCTGCTTGCCTTCGGGCTCGGCATGTCCGCCAAGGTCGCCTTCGGCGCACTGCACGGCATCATCCCGGTCGCGCTGTTCACCATCAACGTGGTGCGCAACGTCAAGCCGATCCTGATCAAGACCGGGCGGGTGCACGGGCTGCGCCCGACCGAGATGGTGCGCATCGTGCTGTTTCCGGCGGCGCTGCCGGAAATCTTCACGGGCCTGCGGGTGGGGTTCTCGCTGACCTTGATCGGGACGCTGCTGGGCGAGATGTTCGCCGCCCAGCGCGGGCTGGGCTACCTGCTGATGACGGCGATCGGCCTGCACAACGTCGAGCTGATCATGGCGGTGACGCTCATCCTGTTCGTGTTTGCAGCCGCCGTGAGCAGCGTTCTGCTTGCCGTCGACCGCCGCCTGCACGCGAACGCGTGAGCAGCGGGGCCGGCGTTCCTCGCTTAGCCGCCACGCAGCATGGTGGCCACGCGCTTGAGGAAGCCCGCCGTGGCTTCGCGGTCATCCTGGGCGGGCATGGCCGGCGAAATCGGCGGCGCCGCATGCTCGGGCTGCGCCTCATTCTGTCCGACGGGCCTGAAGACGAGGCGCTGCTCGACATCGCCGCAGGCCAGGCACATGAAGGTGTGATGCTCGAAGCCGGCAACCGGCATGGTGTCGTCCTCGATGGTCGAGACCAGGTTCATCTCTGCTCCGCACGCCAAACAACGCATTACGCTCCTCCTGCCGTCCTGCGAACGGCCCGGCACAGTGCGCAAAGGGGCCGTCGCAGGCGCAGCATACGCGCCGGAGCGCATTGGCCGGTGGTATGTGGCTGCGCCGGCGCTAAGGGTGTGCGGTACTATTGCACAGCAGCTCAAGCCCATCATGGCGCATCCGGCTTGGCGATCTGGAGGCGCAGACGGCTGATGAGAGCCTCGAGATTGACGTCGCCGGGCGTCAGGCGGGAGAGCCGTTGCGCGTAATCGAGCGCGGCCGCGAAATCTCCGGCCTCGCGGTCAAACGTCACGAGTGCCGCCAGCGTGTCGCGGTCACCGCCATGACGCGCCAGGCTTTCTTGCAGGACCGTTACCGCCTCGCTGCGGCGTCCGGCGGAATTGAGCGCCACGGCGTAGACATAGGCGTATCGGGCGCGCTGCGGCTCAAGCTCGGCCGCGCGTTGCAGCTCGGGAAGCGCATCCTGCGCCCGCTTGAGGCGCGTGAGCACGAGGCCGAGCGCATGGTGCAGGCCGGCATCGGCGGGCGAGGCCGCAAGCGCCGCGCGCAGCACGGTTTCCCCCTCACCGTCGCGCTCGTTCTGCCGATAGAGATCGGCAAGATTGATCGCCGCCGCGGCAAATTGCGGATTGAGCCGCAACGCCGCCTTGTACTCGGCTTCCGCCTCGGCTGTGCGTCCGCGCCGAGCCTCGAAATTTCCCAACGTCGTGCGCGCCTCGGGCCGGTCGGCATTGAGGCCCTGCGCGGCGATGAACTCGGCCGCGGCCTGCTCGAAGCGCTTGCGGTCCCCGGCGGGCTGGCTTTCGGGAGGAATGCCGGCAAGCAGCGCAACCGCGCGGATGCGCACGCCGCGACTGGAATCGGAGAGGAGCGGCGCGATGAGTGGCCACAGCTGCGCGGGAGCGACGTTTGCAAGCACATCGACCGCGCCGAGCCGTACCATGGGATCGGGATCCGACAGCGCGCCGCGCGCGAGATTGATGGCAGCGGGCGAGGGACGCGCGCCAAGCTCGGCAAGCGCGCCCGCGCGGACGAATGCCGGGGCGCCGGCGTTCGAGATGACTGCGGAGAGCAGCGTCTCGGCATCCGCTTGATCCGTCCATGCAGCGTGAAACGCCGGCGCATAGTTCTGGAATCCCTTGCGGTCGCCACCTGCCCAGCCGGCGATGGCGTCAGCTGCCCATTGCGCCGGTTTGTCGGCATGACAGGCGTTGCAGGCATTGGGCGTGCCAAGGCTTGCCGTCAGGTCGGGGCGCGGAATGCGAAAGCCGTGATCGTGCCGCCGGTCGACGACCATGTAGGTGCCCGCGAGCATGTGGCAGGACGCGCAGGCGAGCGGCGGACTGGCGCCCTGGTGATGATGGTGGGCGGCGGCTGCGTATTTCTCGCCGGCGTGGCATTGCAAGCAGACGCCGTCGCCCGGCAGCCGCAGCTTGGCCGCATGCGGCTCGTGGCAATCGCCGCAGGTGACGCCCGCTGCGAACATCCTGCTCTGCTTGAACGAGCCGTAGTTGTAGACCTCGTCGCGCATCTCGCCATCCGCGTAATAGAGATCGCGCGCAAGCGGCGATACGACGTGGGTGTCGGAGAGCGAGTGCCCGGGGATCCAGGCTTCCGCGAATTCGCCGCGGCGCGCGTGACACAGCCCGCAGGTCTCGACTTCCTTGCGAAGCAGCGCGGGTGGGAAGTTTCGCCGCGAATTGCCGGTCGCCGGATCATGCCGCCACTCGATGCCCGCACGCTCGTCGAAGCGGACCAGGAGCCCCTTCGCCGGGTCGTCATCTTTCGCGAACGGCCACCAGCTGGCGCGGTTGCGCGCCCAGGCGACATGGCGCGAGCCCTCCCCGTGGCAGGCCTCGCAGCCAACGCTGATCTCTGCGAAGCGCGTGGCGAAGCGATCATCCGGCGCATCGTAGTTCTTGCGCACGCCGGTCGAGTGGCACTGCGCACACATGAAGTTCCAGTTCTGGTTCAGCTTCGTCCAATGCAGGGGATCGTCGTGCTTGATCTCCTCTTTCGGGTAGAGATGGAACCAGCGCTGGCCGCCCTCTTCTTTCGACCGGCTGTCCCAGGCGATGGAGAGCGCCTGCACCCGGCCGTCCGGGAATTCGACGAGATATTGCTGCAAAGGATCGACGCCAAATGTGTATTTCACTTCGAAGGTGGCGAGCTTGCCGTCCGGCCCGTCGGTCTCGACGAAGAACCTGCCATCCTTCCGCAGGAAGCGCGAATGCACGCCGTAATAGTCGAAACCCGTATTGTTGAAATCGCCGAGCACAGTCTTGTCGGTGGCGTGCGCCATTGCGAGCTTGTGCTGGGAGCTGCGCCAAAGCCGCGCCTCCTCCTGGTGGCAGCCGGCGCAGGTCTCGCTGCCGACGAAGGTCGTCACGGATGCGTCGGGCAATTTTCCGTGCAGGAGCACGAATCCAAGTCCTGTCACGAGAACAGTGAGGGATGCGGCCGCCGCAATTGCAATCGCGCGTTTCGTCGACAAGCCGGTCGTATCATCACCGGCGGGTGCAGGGCTTCCTTGCGGCGGCCTTGCCTGCACCGCACGGGTCGAGCCTCTTCTTGACCGGGCAGAGGACTTGCCTTTGTTGCGCGCCATGCGGCGATGTTACCCGGTGCGTCGGCATGGGGCCGAGCCCAGCACCAGTGCCACCTGCCTCGGCTCCCCGTCGCGCCACACATCGAGAGAAACCATTGTGCCTGGCGCCATCGCGGAAATAATTCCCGCGAAATCGCTTGCCCGTGCGAGCGGCACGCCGTTGATCGAGGTGAGCACGTCGCCCTGCTCGATATGTGCCTGGGCGGCCGGGCTCTCCGGCTCCGGCAGGTCGAAGATCGCGCCGTAGGGCTCCGCCATGCCGAGGCTGTCGGCAAAAGCCCTGGTCATCGGGCTGACGCCGACGCCGATCCAGCCGCACACGTCAGGACTGTCGCGGTTCTGCTGCACCAGCGCCGTGCCCGCAGCATGAGCATGCGCGGCATGAGAAGTGGCGGTGAGCCAGACGCCGGCGTGGACTGCCAGCGAGGCTCCCGTGACGATGCGCATGAAATCCTGATTCCCCATCACGCAACCACCTCCGACCCGTACTTACCCCAGTGGCAAAGGTTGATGCTCGCCTCCCCGCCTGCTGCGCCAGATAAGTGGCGCAATGATTGCCACCAGCGCGACGGCAACCAGAAGGAGAAGCAGCGCCGATTGCTCGAGCCAGGCAATGGCAGGAACACCAAGCGCCAGCACGATCCCGACCAGGCAGATGCGCCACGACGCGATATGGATGCCGGCCGTAACGGTCCCGAGCGCAAGCACCGTCAAGGCTGAAAGCGCCCTGGCGTCGGCGTTCATCATGCGGCTCACATCGGCCACGTACATGAGATGCATCGCCACCAGCACCGCGGCCCAGTGCAGCGCCTGGGTCCAGATGAGATGCAGGCGGCGCTCCCTGGTCTCGGCATCCGGCCAGCGCGTGACGACACAGATGACCCCGATGAGCGGCGCCAGAATAACCCAATATCTGGTGATCGGCGTTCTGGCGAAGCTCGTATAGGCAACGCCGGCAATCGCAAGGATGAGCACCATAAGGTAGGGCAACTCCCTTGCAAGAAAGGCGCGCGGGTTGAACCGCCAAACCGGCACGGGCGCCTCCGGCTGCGGGTCCGTCATGGTTCAGCCTCCCATCGTCTTTTCGAATGACGCGGCTAGGGGACTCCAACCTCTTGGTTGAGTTGATCGATATCGAGCCCATCAATGAAACTTGGAATGTTTATCCAGATATCGTGGAAACCAAAGCCGCCATCCTCCATCTCCTCCAATGCGGCCTGCCTGCTCCAACCTTGATAGATCATCCGGTAAAGCGCAGCGACCAGTCCCGTGCGATCAGCGCCCAGCGTACAGTGCAAAAGCGTTGGACCCGTCCGGGTCTCGCTCCGCAAGGCCCGCAGCGCGCCGACGACATCCTCCCGCTCGATGTGCCAGGCATGCATTTTGAAATCAAACAGGCGCAATCCCAGGCCCTGGATCAGGGAATCGTCCGAGTGGGACGCGCGCAGGTTCACCACCGATCGCAGTCCCTTGCGCATTACCATAGCCTCGAAGCCCGCTTTGGTCGGTTGCGGACTGCGATAGAAGTTCGGCTCTACAAAAAAGAGTTTCGGGACCTCCGGAAGATCAGCAACTTTTTGTGCCCATGCCGGATTGCGGCCGGCGGAAGGACTGGCCTGCGAATCCTGCGCGTTTGCCGAATAAGCAAGAGCGGACAGAAGCAACGCGAGCGGCGCGAGCAACCTGCCTCGCATGGAACCCTCCGTTCTCGCACCGACAATCCCGCCGGCTCGACCCAAAGCAGATCTTGCAAGCAATGTCCGGCGCCTCGCCTGATTCGGTTTAATGATACCGGTTCGATTATTTTTCCGGAACGGGATACCGAAGAGTGACTTGCTTCACAAAATTGAAGTGAATGCAAGGAGTATAAAGATGCGGCATCGAAACAGCGCAAGTGTTTCATGCAGGAAGGCAAACGCGCCCAAGGTAAGACCAGGCAAGATCAGCCGTGCGGCGCCTTGGCGCCCAACACTCGAAGAGGAGGAGGAGAGACATGGCTCGTCGAGGAGCTCGCAGAAGCAGAACGGCCGGCAAGCGATCCCGCGCACGCGCAGCCCATGCGCTGGCGAAGCTCGTGGTCCGCAGGCCGTCGGCTCATGGCGGATATGGCTGGATCAGGGACCTGCCCGATGACCGCGATTTTGTCTACGGAGCGCCCCTCATCCGGTTCCCGCAGGGCCTGCCGCCGTCCGTCGATCTGCGATCCGAGTGCCCGCCGGTATACGATCAGGGGCAGCTCGGATGCTGCACCGGCAACGGCATTGCCGGCGCAATCGAGTTCGACCAGCGCAAGCAGGGCACGCGGGAATTCACGCCCTCCCGCCTGTTCATTTATTACAATGAAAGAGTGATCGAGGGGACTGTCGATCATGACTCCGGGGCGCAAATTCGCGACGGAATCAAATCCGTCGCCAAGCTCGGCGCGCCGCCCGAGACGGATTGGCCCTATGACATCACAAAGTTTGCCGATCGCCCGCCGCCGCAGGCATACACCGACGCCAAGCAGGACTTGGTCACAGCCTATTCGCGCGTCGTCCAGGACATCACCCAGATGCGCGGCTGCCTTGCGGCAGGCTACCCGTTCGTCTTGGGCTTTACGGTTTATGAGAGCTTTGAAAGCCAGACCGTGGCCCAGACGGGCATTGTTCCGATGCCGGGCACCGCAGAAGCAGTCCTCGGAGGGCACTGCGTGGTCGCAGCGGGGTACGACGACAACAAGCGGCTGTTCACCATCCGTAACTCATGGGGCACCGATTGGGGCCTGAGCGGATATTGTCTCATGCCCTACGAGTATCTGATCAATCCCCGACTCGCGAGTGACTTCTGGACAATTCGTTCCGTCACCGGATAAGGGCCCTCAAGTACGTCCCCTGATCCGCGGCGCCGGAGAGCGCCGCGCGGGGGACCTGCGCTCCAAATTCCGCGTGGCCGATCTTGGTTGCAGCGGGCCTGTCGTGTTAACTCCGACATGCGATGGCACAGCTCGGCCGCATTAATCACGTCGTCGTGCTCATGCTGGAGAACCGCTCCTTCGACAGCATGCTGGGAATGCTCTATCCCGCCTCTTCGACATTCGATGGCCTCGCGGGAACCGAGAGCAATCTCGATCCGAATGGAATTGATATCCCGGTCTGGAATTGTCCCGGAAACGACCGCGCGGCGCTGAGCATCCCGGATCCCGATCCCGGCGAATTATGGGAGGACATCAACACGCAACTGTTCGGTTCGCCCACCGTCCCCGATCCCGCCCCGACACCCGGCATGAGCGGCTTTGTCCAGAACTACCTCGCTCAGGCGGTGAAAGCCCCGGGAAACTACGATGCCAGGGCCGTCATGCATTATTTCAGCCCGCAGCAGGTTCCCGTCATCAGCCAGCTCGCGCGACAGTTCGCGGTGTGCGATCGCTGGTTTGCCTCCGCCCCTTGCCAGACCTGGCCCAATCGTTTTTTTGTTCATGCCTGCACCGCGAACGGATACGAAAACAACGACCCGCCGCATTTTCCCTACGCGATGGATACCGTTTTCAATCAGTTCGAGCGCGCCGGCAACAAGAACTGGAAGATCTATTTCCACGACATCGCGCTCTCGCACGCCTTGTCGAAGCTATGGCTGCTGGCCGATCACTTTCGTTATTACGAGGAGTTTCGGGAGGATGCCCGCAGCGGCAGCCTGCCATGCTATTCGTTTATCGAGCCGCGCTATTTCACCATTCTGCACCCCCCCAACGACCAGCATCCGCCGCATGTGGTCACGCTGGGGGAACAGCTCATCGCCGACGTTTACAACTGCTTGCGCTCCGGCCCGGCCTGGCCGCAGACCCTGCTGGTGGTGCTCTACGATGAGCATGGCGGGTGCTACGACCACGTCCCGCCGCCTGTCGCCACGCCGCCGGCGACCGCGCCCACGGCTCCATTCAACTTCGATCGTTATGGCGTGCGCGTGCCCGCGGTGATCGTCGCTCCCTATATCGAGCAGGGCACGGTGCTGCGTGCTTCCGGCAACGTTCCCTACGATCACACGTCAATCGCTGCGACGCTGCGCAAGCGGTTTCCGGAGATCGGGCCGCCCTTGACCGCGCGGGAAGCGCAGGCACCCGATCTCGATGCCGTGCTGACGCTGGCTGCGCCCGATAATCTGGGCCCGTCGGCAGTCGAGGCCTTGCCCTATGCACCGAGCCCCGCTGAAGTCGCCAGAATGCAGCTTCATCCCCTCAATGCAATGCAGAAGGCGCTCGTTCACCTCGCCGCCAATCTTCCCTGCGTCCCGGCAAGTGCCGACTTCGGCTCCGCGGTCATGCAACACATAACGGACCTGTGTCGCATTGGACCCAGACCCACCCCTGCGGGACAGGATGTCAATGTTTCCGTTGCCGCGGAATTTATCAGAAGGCAGCTTGGCGGTTTTTTCAGAGGGCTTTCGTAATCATGATCGCACCTTTCCCCTCGCAGGGGCGAGGCACGCCTCGCCCCTGCAAAGCAAATCGGCCTCACATCGAAGCACGTGCCGCATCGTTGAGCGTGGTCGTGGGGCTTTGGACGGCGGAGACAGGGGCGACACTCCCGCCCATGGAGTCGAAATCGGCGACCAGCTGGCTCCAATCAAACCCATTGGGCGCCTTTTGCGTGGCCCTGTTGATGGCGTCCTCGCTCACCACAGTGTAGAGTTCGCCCTGGCCCGCCACCGTCGCATATTTGGCAATGGCACGGTCGGTGATGAGGCCGGTCATTCCCCAGGTGTCGATGGTTACGCCCTTGGCGTTATAGCCCACGCCTACGACGCAGTGCCCGTTGTCGGGGTCGGGAGCGCCTGCGACATCCCAGACAAAGCCGGGAGACGACGGCATCGGGTTGACCCATTTGTCCGGCAGCTCGATGCCGAAGTAGAGGTTCTCGAACAGATATAGGGCGGTCCGGTACTCGGCAGGATCGGCGCCGTTGACCGCCAGCCAGCCGGCGATCTTGTGCGTGCTGCCGTTCGGGGCGCCGTTGTTTTTCCAATAATTGAGCGCCGTCTGCTCGTCGCATCCCTGGTCCGTATTCGGCTCGCCCGGGACGTAGCCGCCAATCGCGCCGTAGAGAGCGATGATCTGGTCCTTGCTATAGAGGAACGGGGGCGTCCCCGAATTCCCCGTCAGCACGCCGACCACGTGCGCCAATCCCGCGATCACGCAATCGCCAAGCGTATCATTGCAATAGATCTGGGACAGGGCGGATGTGGCGGCTTTTGTATAGTCGCAGGCGGGCGGCGGCGGCGCCATGCCGCGCTTGAGATAGTTGCCGAGAGTCAACCGGGGACCGCGCGAAACCGGTCGCTTGCGTCCCAGCTTGTAGGTGCGTCCAGAGCCAGGCTGGTGGATGGTTTTGATCGTCATGTCGTCCTCTCACAAAGTTGCGGTGTTTTCCTGACCGCAGAAGCTCCGGCATCTTCGCCGGACATCGCAGCCGTTCCTTGGTAGGAGATCATCCGCCTTTGGTTTGTGACATCCGTCACTCAAATGCATTTTCTTTCGCATCGGTTCGCGAGCAAATTTTACGGCGAGCGGTGTCCTCATACTTCTTTGCTGCTGTTTCCCCGGCTGCATAACGCCCAATGCGAAAATCAAACAAAGGGTGATGCGCGACACATTCAGCCGCGCCGGTTTGCGGCTAGTCTTGCCACCGGGCTGGCGCAGGAAGGGTATGAGTCATGGACGGGAACCTTACCACTCTCGCTTATCTGGCATGCGGCGCCCTGATCGTTGCCTACGCATGGGATCGCTTCAACACACCGGCGACCAACCGTTCCTCCACGCGTCAAGCTGTATTGGTGGAGCTGCACGGGCTACATGCTGAGCGCGCTGGCGGTGTTCGTAGCCTTGTCGCTGCTGCTGCGGGTCGGCCCGTGGCGCGCGGCTCTGCTCGGATCGGCGGACAATCCGTCGCTGCCGGCGCCGCTTATCGCCACGTTGGCGATGACCACGCTGCTTTCTGCCGTTCCGCCGCTCAAGCAGCTCGACGGCTGGATTCTGTCCACCTTTCTCAGCTGGGGAGCGATTCCCGCCGAGGTCAAGCGCCGCGCGGCAACGATGACTCCGGGGAGCTTCTTCGTCTCCGACGAGGACGTGACCGCGCTGCGCGACAGCTACGGCGACGGCAGCTACGGCGATACCTTGGCAAACCATCTTTGCGCGCGCGGCAGCGAGGGGCTGGCGCAGTCGCAGTACCGCTTCACCAGGGTGGTGCAGCTGTATGACCAGATCAAGAAGCTGGCGGGCGAGCCTGGCTACAGCCGATTTTTCAGCGAGGCCGACACCGAGTTCGCTGCGCTTGAGAGCAAGG
>Ga0306921_10000900_pt1 | contig 27973 bp, 41 predicted proteins | sample sta12Cox44000080_FD_203760 | JGI IMG/M metagenome (GOLD analysis project Ga0306921, IMG submission 203760) | Lab enrichment of tropical soil microbial communities from Luquillo Experimental Forest, Puerto Rico - statoxic.12C.oxic.44.000.080 (v2)... | ecosystem: Environmental > Terrestrial >... | reverse complement strand
AGCCGAGAGCCTGGCATTTGGCTACGCTATGTGGCGGGCAGCGGACGAAGCGCAAGGAATTTTACGCGGGATCGGGGCGCGGTTGCGGGTCGCGCGCGCCCGTGAATCGGGGAGGAGGGGCGGGTGTCGCTTGACGTCAGGGTCTTGGGCACGACAGGTGAGATGCCCGTGCCTTCGCACGAGAGGACCTGGTCGCCGTTGAAGTAGCCGCGGTCGGCCACGGCGGTGATCTGCTCGCCGCCCGTGGCCTGCCGTGCCTTGAACGCCATGGGCGCAAGCTGGTGGCGGTCGTACCCCCGATTGGTCACCTCGTGGGCCACGATCAGATGGTGCTCGGCGTCGACGGCGATCTGTACATTGTAGCCAACGGTGGCGGTCCCTTTGCCGCTGGTCGCCATCGAACGGGCGTCGGGGTCGGTCAGCGAGACTTGCTGGTCGGGTGCGTCCTGAACCGTCTGCTCCATCATCTTCAAGGCATGCATCTGCCGGCGCAGGCCGGCAATCTTCTCCTTCAGCCGGACCGACTTGGCCTCGGCGATATCGCTCTCTTCGCGGTCGGCCCGGTCCAGCGCCCTCAGGTAACGCGCGATGCTGGCGTTGACCTGCTCCATCCGCCCGATGACCTTGGCGACCGTGTAATTCTTGTCGCGATTGTTCACCGCTTTGAACTTGCTGCCGTCGATCGCAACAACGACGCGGGTGAACAGGCCCAGCCCGCGGCACAACACCACAAACCGGGCACACACCGCCCGGATCGCCGCGCCATTGTCCTTGCGGAAGTCGGCGATCGTCTTGAAGTCGGGGGCCAGCCGCCCGGTCAGCCACATCAGCTCGATATTGCGCTGCGCTTCCCGTTCGAGCCGCCGGCTCGACTGCACGCGGTTGAGATAGCCGTAGAGATAGATCTTCAATAGCGTCGCTGGATGGTACGCTGGGCGTCCGGTGGTCTCGGGGACGACACCGTCGAAGCCCAGTGTCGCCAGATCCAGTTCGTCGATGAATGCTTCAATAACCCGGACCGGGTTGTTCTCCGTCACGTAGTCATCCAGGCAGTGAGGGAGCAACGCTGCTTGCCGCCGGTCCTCGCCTTCCACAAAACGTTTCATCCCGCCAGCCCCCAATAGCAGGACATTAACCTATCACGTTAGGGCCTTTTCACACGCCCTCGGTCGTTACCGGCCATTTCGCTTACTATGTGGTACCCACAAATAGTCGGGCGCTCTCGGCGTTCCGACATTACGTGACCGACCTCTGGCGTCGAACGCTCCGGCGCCGCAGCCAGAAGGACCGTTTCACGTGGGATCGGATGACGAAACTTGCCGACGACTGGCTTCCCGCTCCGCGCACCCTTCATCCCTGGCCCGATCAGCGCTTCGCCGTCAAACACCCAAGGTAGGAGCCGGATGCTCGAATTGGGCTCGTCCGGATCCGTGCGGGGGGTGTCCAGCAATGGCATCCCTACCGCGATCCAGGGTCAATACCGCCAGCAAGGTGTATCATTGCCTCGGTGATCGCTGGTACGGCAAGACCAAGCACGGCAGTTACATGTCCGAGGCGCAAGCGCAGGCGCAGGGAGCCAGGCCGGACCACGGAAAGGCTTGCACGTCATAAGGCCTACCGGAGCGAGCCGCCACAGGCTGACCCCGGAGCTACCCGATCCGCGCCAACAGGTGGAAGGCGGCAACGTCGCACCATGTCGCGCAGCTCCGGCCAAACTGCGGCATGATGTAGCCCATGATGCCTAGGCCCGGCTCGCCGATAGGACGGATGGAGATGTGGGCGCGCGCAATCGATCTGAGGCTCCATTCGCCGCCTCCGGCGAGCCAGAAATAGAGGAACACGAAGCGGTAGATGATCGCCAACTCCCCGCCGTTGAGCAGCGAGAAAAAGGCTCTCGGCACCAGATCCAATAAACCTTGGAGGCCCTGGGCCTAATCTATTTATTTCTTACGAGACGGCTTACCGAGTGGGAGCAACATTGATCTTACTACAGCAACATGATTGGGGTCGTTGGCAAAACGGCCAGTCGTAATGTCTTCAGCGCTTCGCCACTCGATCCCGCCACCGGAATTAGTTTGGGGTAACTCTCGCATCCATCCCAGCACTTCCTCTTTGGCCGCTTTACTAGTCGAACGCAGCCGCTCACTGCGTCTTGCAATAGCCCCCTCAATGACCGCTGGGTTGGTGGTTCTAAAGAGGACGGCCCGCCAAACCACGCGATCTGTCCGGTAGGTCATTGCGTCCCTCCCATTGGCAAAAGCGCTAACAGGCCTACCGGCCGTTAGTCTGGTAGCGCTATGGGGAAAAATGTCTCCATTTGTGCAGAGCATTCGAGCCAATATCTGCGCCGCCCGATCGGTATCCAGCATTGGGATAAGTCGAGCGCCTCTGTAATGAGCGTATCGCTGGTCTGTGATCAGTCAGCGCAACCACGATCTCAATGAGAGGACGCATGACAGAACCCGCTACGCCTAACCCCAACGCCGCCAGTTGCCGACCTGTTTGAGATTATCTGAACCACCCGATCGATGCGACAGCTCAATTAAAAGCTCATTGGGATACGGCTGGGTGGCCTACCTGCGGCAAACCGGCTTACGTCGGGAAAGCGCCCAAAAGCCGCAGAAACCCTAGCAAGTTTCAAACCGCGGTATGAGATCTTGTGTGGCTGACTGAAACTCCGATCAGTCGTCAGAGTTCCGCGGGCAGCCGAGCGCTGACCCCAACGCCGACATCGCACGGCTGCTGCCTGCACGTCGGCAAAAGGTGGAAATAGGGCCTTCGAAATTGCCAGCCCAGCTCACCAATGGCTGATCGGTTACAAAATCATGCGATACCCGCTGCTTGATCCCCGCCAATTCGATATCTTGGGATGCGCTCCGGACTTGGCGAACCGGATGCAATTCGTTGCCATGGCAGATTTTCCGCGAGATCCTGAAGCTCATCGTCAATTGCCGGCGCCGCCTGCCTCGGCATGAAGCAGGCAGAAGTCGGACGATTTCGGCGACAACAACGACGGGGGAGGTGTCTTGATACAGCCACCGCAGCGCGTCTTAATCTCCCCGCCCGCCAACTCATCGGTTCGAACGCCTGTTAGGCACGGGAGCGCGATTTGCCGTTGCCAAGGTCGGCGGCGAGCGCGATATTGGCGTTAAGACTATCGGAAATCCGGGGAACGTCGAATAACACAGGGGTCATTGTTATGAAGCGCTGGATCATTGCCGCATCGATCATGATCGTGCTTTTCCCTACCACACCGCTCGGGATTTCGGCAATGCCTGCCGGTTCGGCGCTGGAAAGCGGTGTCAACCGGGGTGTCGTCCAGCTCGAGACAGAACGCACCGCGGGCACCTCGGTACGCATCGCCGAGGATCTCGCCAATATCATCGACGACGGGGCGACGCGGCGGGTCTTGCCGGTGGTCGGCCAGGGAGCGCTGCAAAACCTCACCGACCTCAAATTGCTGCGCGGCATCGACATGGCCATCCTGCAGACCGATGTGCTGGATTATGCGCGTCAGCAGAATCTTTTCCCCGGCGTTGAGCATTGGGCCACCTATATCACCAAACTCTACAACGAAGAATTCCACTTGCTAGCGCGGCAGGATATTGAGACCGTCGCCGACCTCGCGAATAAGAACGTTAAGGTCGATTCGCGCGGCGCGGGCACGGCGATCACGGCGGCCGGGCTTTTCGGACTGCTTAAAATACCGGTTATCATGACAAACGATAACCAAGAACTAGCACTCGAAAAGCTGCGCAAGGGCGACATCGCCGCGATCGCTTTCGTTGCAGGGAAGCCTGCGCCGATCTTCCGCACCCTGACCAGTAATGACAGGTTACATTTTCTCGCCATTCCGCTCAATCCGACGGTGACCGCGGCTTATGTGCCAGCCCAGCTCACCGCTGCGGATTATCCTAGTCTCCTGGCAAATGATCGGCCCGTTGATACGGTAGCAGTGGGGGCCGTATTGCTTGCCGCCAACCTTCAACAGGAAAGCGAGCGCTATCGTAATCTGGTGAATTTCGTCGATGCATTCTTTACCGGCTTTCCATCGCTCCTCGATCCGGGCCACCATCCGAAATGGCGCGAGGTCAATATCAATGCCGAGCTTTACGGTTGGCGGCGCTTCCCGCCCGCTGAACAGTGGCTGCAGCGCAATACGCACGTGGTGGCTGCACCCAATCTGGAGGATCTAAGGGCGATCTTCGCGCGCTTCCTCGACGAACGCCAGAAAGCCATCGGCGGTGTGTCACTGAGCCAGCAAGAAAAGGATGAGCTGTTCGGTCAATTCCAGGCCTGGCAGAGGAACCAGGTCCGGTAAAGTTCTAGGGGGGAGCCCGACGACTCACACGCGCGGGGGAGGGCGCTTGCCTCACAGTCCGGGTGCCGCCACATAGTGGGCCGATGGTAAGCTCGCCGATGCGCAAGTTGCGAAAGGCCGGAGCCGTCGATCAGGACGGTAACATGGTAACCATCCCGCGCCTGCCATCCGTCGCTCCAACAAGCTGCCCGGCTGGAACCGGTGGAGCCCGGCAGAAAAGGCCGAGCATCTCCCTGGCCTCAGGCTCGACGCATATACGACTACCTTTCCTGGCCTGCCGACGACCTCGATCCCTACGGCTTGCAGCGCAGACGCAGGTCATCCGCGTCGTAGCGATGGTGGGAGCCAAGGTCGAGGACCAGGCGCGGCGAGAGCGCCAGGGCGAGCGGACTGTGGCGGCGCTGGTACGGAAGCTACCGCCGGAGGTTCGGTTTCGGGAGAAGCCGTAGCCGCCGGCACCGGGAAAACCGGACGTCTGGGGGGAGGGTATCGAGAAAATGCCAGCCGCCTCGGTAACTGCTCGCGATTTTTGGGGTAGTCGCAGGAAAGAATGGGTAGCTCTCATACACCCGGCACAACCGGGATCATCCCCTATCTCGAGCTGTATGGAAAATAGCGCCAGAAAGCCTCGATTCCAACGATGCCGAGCACTGCTGAGACAAAGGCGAGAAGCACAGCCGCTCGCCATAAATCTGACGCGGTCGGCAGCTGGCCGATCCGCTGTATCAAGAATTCGAGATTTCTTTCGCTAATGGCGAAGTCGGTGCGAGCCTAATCAACTCCTGGCGACATCAGTGCGTACTGCTCCGGGAGTTTGGAACGCGGGCGTCGTCGTCATAAGTCGGGAGGCGGGATGCCGTCCATCGATCTGGTCGGCGAGATCGGCCTAATTCGCCTTGAGTGTGCGCGAACCCCCGGGAGCCATACCTACGTCTAGCGGCGAAGCACGTTTTGCCGCGCCGTTGTCTCCCTAGGTCCGATAATGGAGTCGTGCGGCCGTGCTTCTGCCCCCCGAGCGAATGATGCTTGGATCGGGCGAACCCAGCAAATGAGCACCGCCATGTCCAACAAATCAAATTTGACCGTTGCCACGATCGGCATCGACATCGGCAAGAACGCGTTCCATATCGTCGGCCTCGACCAGCGCGGCGCGATTGCGCTGCGGCAGAGGTGGTCGCGCGGCCAGATCGAAGCACGGCTCGCGAACATGCCGCTGTGCCTGATCGGGATGGAGGCCTGTGTTGGTTCACTTGAGCCGCAGGCTGCGATCGCAAGGTCTTGACGCACGTTTGATGCCAGCGAAATACGCGCGGCCCTATTCGATGGGCAGAAGAACGATTTTCGTGACACGGAAGCGATTGCCGAAGCGGTGCAGCGTCCGACGATGAAATTCGTCGCGACCGAGACGGCCGGCCAACTCGACTTGCAGACGCTGCATCGGGTGCAAGAGCCGCTAGTCAGCCAGCGTACCGGCATCATCAATCAGACCCGGGCCTTCCTACTGGAGCGCGGGATTGCGGTGCGTCAAGGGCTGCGTTTCTTGCGTGCCGAGCTTCCGATGATCCTCGCCACCCGCTCTGACGTCCTGTCGCCGCGCATGTTGCGGATTATCGAAGAGCTGACCAGCGATTGGCGCCGGCTGGACGAGCGCATCGAAGGCCTGTCGCAAGAAATCGAAGCCTTGGCCCATCAGGATCCGGCCTGCGAGCCGCTGATGACGGTGCCTGAACTGAGGGGTGCCATAATGTATGGCCCGGCCGTGCGTCGCAAGACAGAGATCCAAGATCGTCGAACGTGAGAGCTGCAACAATGTATTAGCCTCTGAGGGGGAGCTTCGCGCTCCCGGCCGTCATGGGTTCCGCGCGCATCCAGGCTGACTAACGGAACGACCTCGTTGGATCATCATGGCACCGAGCCTCTTGGCTGCGCCGGGCAGACCGTTCGTCCATAGCTTCATTCCATCTCGCAGACCTCGGCGGGAAAGTTGCTAATATATCAAACTGTTTGTCTCTGTTCCGTTGCTGGTGTCGGGGATCACGAGAAGCCATCCCCTCGGAGCGACCGTCGCTCGCTCGCCCTATGTGGCGAGCGAGCGGTGGCGAAGAGGGATGGGGCGCATCCCCTTGGTGAACTTAAGCGCGCATTGATCATGCGACATTGGTGATGACCCTCGGCTGATAGGGGCAACCGCGGGCAAGCATGGCCCAGACGACGCGTGCAAGCTTGTTGGCGAGCGCGATCGCCAGCATGTTGCGGTTAAGCCGCTTCGATGCCTGCTCGATCCAGGGCCACAGACCCCATCGCGGCACTCGGTCGGCGCGCCAGGATAACGTGACCAGCCTGCACGAACCGCGTTCTCAGATACTTGTCTCCGCGTTTGGAGATCTTCCCCAGGATCGTGCGATCCCCGGTCGGCTCTTGTGTTGGCACGAGCCCCAGCCATGCGCCAAAGTCGCGTCCCTGTCTGAAGCCATTGCCGTTACCGATCGCCGCCACCACACCGCTTGAGATGATTGGCCCGATACCCGGCACCGCCATCAGACGCTGGCAGTGACCGTCCTGTTTGGCCCGCGCTTCAGTCTCGGCCGATACTATCGCGATGCGATCATTCAATCGGCGCCAGTCCTCGACTAGGTCAGCAATGAGACGAGCCAGCCGTGGCGAGAGAGCCTCTGAGCCGGATCTCAGGATATCAGACAGCGCCTTGGACAAGGGCGTCGGCCGTTGCCTGACTGCGATGCCGCGCTCGATCAGGAACCCTCTGATCTGATTAATCACTCCGGTGCGCAGTCGGACGAGCCGCGAGCGCACGCGATGCAGAGCCAGTAAATCCATCTGCTCCGGCGTCTTGATCGCCACAAACCGGATGGCCGGCCGCTGCACGGCTTCTGCGATTGCCTCGGCATCGCGATAGTCGTTTTTGTGCCCCTTGAGAAAGGGCTTCACGTATTGCGCCGGGATCAGCCGCACGTCGTGACCGAGAGCTTCGAGCCTACGCGCAATATGGTGCGCTCCGGAACAGGCCTCCATTGCCGATCAGACAGCGCGAAATGTTCACCAGCCGCCGCTCGAGTTGCGCCCGCGAGACCTTCAATCGCAAAACAATCGCCCCGTGCTGATCGAGGCCGATCAGGTGGAACGTATTCTTGCCGATATCGATGCCGATCGTGGTGATGGTGGATGGCATTGCTTCACGCGACATGGGACGTGCTCCTCATGTTGATAATTCCCTGCGAGATTCTATCTCTCGCGGGGCGGGAGCACGGCCCGGCCATCCCATTAGGAATATCTCGCCACCCTCGACGACGCGGCATTCGGCACAGCAAGCCAGGTCACGCCAAAGTTCATTGCCCCGACCGATCCGGCAACGCGATGGACCGCGGCGCACCGCGGACCGGCATTCTTCGCCTATTCGAACAACTATCTGATCGACGTTCGCCACGCGATCATCGTCGATGTCGAGGCAACGACGGCGATCCGTCAGGCTGAAATCCTCGCGGCAAGGCGCATGATCGAGCGCTCAATGGAGTGCTTCGATCTGTATCCCGCTCGGCTGATTGGGGACAGCGCCTATGGCTCGGCCGAGATGCTGAACTGGCTGGTCCATGACCGCGGGATCGAACCTCACATCCCGGTATTCGACAAATCGCACCGCACCGACGGCACATTCTCGCGTGAGGATTTCGTCCACGACCACGCCAGTGACACCTATCGCTGCCCGGCCGGAAAGATCCTCAGGCATTATCGTCGGCGGTTCACGACGCCGCGGACCGGCGTGATGAAGGACAACTCGCTGCGCTATCGTGTCAGCAAGCATGACTGCCAGCCATGCCCACTGAAGCCGCGCTGCTGCCCGAACGCTCCAGCCCGAAAGATCTCGTGCTCAATCCATGAAGGCGCACTCGACCTGGCTCGCCACATCGCCAAGACTGAGGCCGACCAGACCTCGCGCTACCAGCCCAAAAAGGTCGAAATGCTGTTCGCGCATCTCAAACGCATCTTGAAGCTCGACCGATTGCGGCTGCGCGGCCTTTCCGGCGCTCGTGACGAATTCCACCTCGCGGCCACCGTCCAGAACCTGTGTAGGCTCGCCAAGCTCATCCCCGGCCCGCGGGCAATCCCCGCCACCTGAGCGGCGATGCCAATCACGTGGGCAGACCTTAACCCCACCGCCCTCGTCCTCCCCTCTCTGCCACTGGGTTCTTCAACACAATCTCACCGTAGCGCACCTTCCCGATGACCACCTTTCGCTCACGTGCGCGCCGGGCTCCATGTCATCGGGCATTCCGCCCGACGCCGCGCTTACCGCCGAAATTCCACCACAAGCGAGGCTAACTGCCGCTTTTGCATCCATCCGGCGCCACTCGCGGGCAGGCGGGCCTAGATCGTGATGGGAGTGGTAACTAACGGACGCGTTTGAGAATCAATTTATCGGTTGCGCCTGCAAGCTGCCACGGTATATCGGATGTCTTAACTGTCGTTGGTCTGTTGACGGTTAAATGGATACAGCCTCTGGGGCAGCTGACGACCCACTCCCCGGCTGCTGTAATTTCAATCTTTTCAGGGTATTGGTCGCTCATGGCATTCTCGCTTTCTCACTCACCCGATGCGGTCCGCCGCCAACGCCGGATCCCCGCCCGCAGGCGCTCGTCATGAACCTCAGTCAATACGGATCTTCGGTAATGAGGATCGTTTTCAGCTGGCCAGAAGGCAATTCACGACCCCTTATAGTTCTTCCCTCGAAAACCCTCCTGGGGGTTGCAGTCAACGATGCCGGTCCGCAGGGACGCACCGTCGGTATTTCTGAACATAGCCAGCGCGCAGGCCGAGAATACCATGGTTCTCGAACGCGTACTTCCATGCGAGAAATTCCTCTTCCGACATTTCATAGCGGCGACACGCCTCCTCGATTGTGATCATGCCGCCAGACACTGCCGCCACGACGGCGGCTTTGCGGCTGGCCACCCACCTCCGAGGGTTCTTGGGCGGTAGCCCGGTCACGGACGGGGTTCGAGCCATTGACCGCGCAGAACCTTATTCAGTCACTGGCGAGCCGCGTCCCAAAGTCCAAAATAACCGCCTCCGCAGGGCCCCTCCGCTGGCGCGACCATCCGCACGCAGCAGCATAATTTTCGACCGCGCCACGGTCTGATTCTGCAACGGTGCCTTGCGTTTGCGAAGCGCAGGCAGTTGGACAGCGCGGGATGCCTTTCGTGCGGAAACAGTAGCCTGATACTCGTCCTGACCCATCGTTTGCATTCTCTTCGCCAAACCACCGATAAAAGAGACATTTGCTATCTCCGCGTGAGTTTGTAGCCTTGGCCGACCTCAGCACTTATCGCCGCTGTAATTCTGACCCAGGTCGCCGACTGAAATCTAAATCGATTTTTCTTCTGTCAAAATATCCTTTGAAGACCTCAGCTTCCTCTTCGTTGTTGAATTGGACCTGTATGATGACGCTCTCTTGTGCAAGATGGTATTCGAACCTAGAGGGAGCGCATCTGTGTTTGTCGAGCCATTCGCGCATCCCTGCCATCTCGGACGAAAAGTCAGCCTCGGGAGGCAGCTTGACGATAATGGTTCGCATCTTGTTCTACAGCCGCCCCCGATGGCGCTACACACCCGCGGAACTGGGAAGAAGCGGCGCTAGGTTAGGGGGACATCCCCGGCGCCGCTCCCATTTGGGCTTGGCCCGGGCACGCCCAGCCCGATGCGATGCTATGCACACCGTGCGTCAAAAAAACGTCAGCCGCACGGCGGGCCGCGCCCAATCTCGCCTAGTACCCGCCGGACGGCCTCTTTCTCGAGTGTCTCGCGTTTCGGAGCCGTTTCGTTGAGGCTTGAATTGGCGGGCTGCCGCGGCAGGACCTACGATCGCCGACAGTCCTGATAGCGCGAGCATCATCACCCCTCGCCAGGTCGAAGGCCTTTGATTGAATATGCAAGGCATAACTTCTCGCGACCTCCCGCACCCCTGTTTTCCCCGTACCCGTCTTGGAGCGACTAAGGCCTAAGGCCTTCCCTTGGCGCGAGTGCTTCGAGCACCGCGGGCTCGCTCGCGCTCTCGAGGCGCCTCCATCCCAACCTTGGCGGCGACTATCACCACCACACGGATGATTTGCGTCTGCGCTGCAGCAGGAGACCATCGCCAGGCCGAGAAAGGTAATCGTGCATGCGGTCGAGGCTGAGGTCGAAAAGGTGCTCGGCTTTTTCTGCCGGGCTCCAGCGCTTCCAGCCGGGCGGCTTGTCGGAGCCGGTGAATCGACGGTTCCGGTCTCTGGCAGCTTGCGCATGGGGGAGCGCGCCATCACCGGGGGTATGTGACGGCGACCACAGCCAAGGCAAGCGTGACTCGCCGCGCCTGTGAGTCGTCGGGTTTTCCGCCACACCGCGCAAATTCTCGTGACCCCCGACAAGCGGCCCGGTTCTTCCCGTACTTGTCTAAGGGCGACTAAGGCCTGAGGCCTTGCGGCATAGGATCCTCGAGGACGCGCTGCCGGTCGTGCTCGCGACGCGCGTCGACCTCGACCTTGGCGGCGACCATCGTCACCACACGGATGACTTACGTCTGCGCAAGCCGACAGAGATCGAGACCATCGGCAGGCCAAGAAAAGTAATCGCGCATACGGTCGAGGCTGAGGCCGAAAAGATGCTCGGCTTTTTTGCCGGGCTCCACCGCTTCCAGCCAGCCGGCTTGTTGGAGCCGGCGACGGAAGACAGCCGCGGAATGGTTACGATGATGCCGTGCTGATCAACGGCGCCGGTCTTTCGCAGCTCGCGCATCCGAGAGCTCGCCATCACCGGGGTATGTGGAGGGCGACCACCGCCGAAGCAAGCGTGACCCGCGCGCGCCTGTGAGTCGTCGGGTTTTCCCCCCACCAAGCCGCTCCATCTCCGCCCTAACACCGCTCGTCACGTTGTCTCCCAGTAACGTTCAAACCCTGCCAGACCAACATCGTCTGCCTCATTGATCCAGCCTATCCGCATTCCGCCGCCCTTTTTGGTCCGTCATAATGCGACTGGTCCGAGCGTTTTGCAGAGGTCCCTTACGGAACCCCGTCTATCCCGGTCAAGGCGACGATCGCCTTCTTGCCTCCGCGACGTCGAGCACGTGCATACCCAAGTCTCTTGGGGGCGTGTGACGGGCACCCGCGCTGCCTCATAGCGTGTTGTCCAAATCGCGGCTTTCCCTCCTGATCTCCTTACCTCGTCTCGAAGCTTTTCAACCGCCCCTCGGCCTCGGGGTCGTTGAGATTACGAGCACGTTGGTACCAGAGGCGCGCCTCCGCGGGATCGCCACGTACGCCGCGCAAGACGCCCTGGCCGACCAAAGCTGGATCGAAGGTGCCTCCCATTCGCAATGCTGCTCGCCCGTCTCCTGCATCGGCGGCGCGCGCATAGAAGAGACGCGCCGAGGCGACATCACCTCTAAGAAGGAGTGTGTCACCTCGCCCCAAAAGCTGCGCGATCTCCTGGGTCGAGAGATGCGGGGGAGTTCCTCTGGGAACCGGAGCAGCTGGTTGCTCGGTTGCCAGACTTGAGCTCTCTGTCGGCGGCATCGAGTTAGCCGGATCATTAGACAATGGAGACGCCGCCAGCTCCTGCAGACGTGACACCGCGGTCTCAAGGCGATCGACTCGCCGCGCCAACGCGCTCTCGGCCGATTTGATTGCTTCGATATCAAAGCTTGACGAAGCGGAAAGCTTCTCGATCTCGGTTAGCCGAGCGGCGAGGGTGGCGTAGTCTTGCCCTGCAGCCTGCGGTTTGCCGCCCCACGGGAGCAGCCGTTCCATGTGCGGAGCCCAAAAAGGCGAGAGGGCGATGGTCGCGATAAGCAGGGCCGGCAAAGCGGCGAGGAGCAATAACGTTAGCCCCTGCCACACGCTCGCCCTCTCGGGGAAGAGATCAGAAGGCTGGCTTAGCATGTCCGGGAGTTTCGCAAGCGCCTCCAAATATTTCAATAGTTTGGGGTTGTTCCAAGCCCTGGGTGACGGAGAAAATACAATTGCCCCTTTCCCGACCGGAAATGCCGCTCCAGCAATTGTTGAACTCTCATCTCGTCGAGCTTCAGCGGATAGAAACAAAGGTACGCTATCTTTCGCCGAGAACACTAAATTACACCTGAGTATGTCGACAAACGCATTAAATTGGCTGTAGAATTTATCGGTTACAACAAGTGATGTTTCATTTATTTTGATGAAATCGATTAAGCTAAATGGAGGAAATTGATTTATATTAATATTAGCAACTCCCTTGGAGCCATCCGTTTTAATTTCAACGCTGAACATATGTGGAAATATCACGAAAACGTGCCCACTCCTTACCCAATCTAATATTTGGCTAATTTTCGCTTCGTATGATGCTTTAAAGCGTCGATAGACAAATGGATGATGATAGCTTTGTAAAGATTGGCCAGTCCGCTCTTGAGTTTCATCAATGAACGTTTTCGCATTCCAAGCCACTAAGTGAAAATTGTTTACGTTAAAGGTGTCAAAAAATTTGGACACGCGGACGGGTAGGGCGCCAGAAGGCATTCCAATGAACAAAATTCGTTGCGGATCGAGCATCATTTAATCTCAGGTTCTCGGCTAATTGGTTAAGACGGAGTCGCTAGTGCTCTCGCTCAAACAAAAGCTGCAGGGACTCGGTTGAGTGTAGCGAGGACTTCTTCGGCGGGTTTGGCCCAGACGAATAGCTTGGGACCAACATTGTGCTCGACCAGACGTGCGCTCATGGCGGTCCGCAGATCCGCGAATTGAGCAAAAGCCACCATGCGGATGCATTGGCGGGTCATCCCAGAGAAGAACTTCTCGACCGCGTTGAGCCAGGAGGCTGAGGTCGGGACGAAGTAGAAGGTCCAGCGCGGATGGGGCGACGGCCAGACCAGCACCTTCGGATGCTTGTATCTGGTGGAGTTGTCGAGGGACGACGCGGATCAGCTCGCCGGCCTCGACTTCAGATGCGCTGCACAAGCCCACCAAGGCGCCCCGGTTCGCCATCCTACGGCCGGCGATGGGAGGCCTGATACCGGGCTCGGTGCAGGTAAACGCCACCTGCCGCTTGCGCTCCAAGGCGTCCAGGATCACACACTGTCTCAATCACTACCCTATCACCAGCTATAAACCCAGTGTCGCACATTCCGCCGCTCTTCTGAATGCATCCCAGCACTGGCGTTGGAAGCGGGATCACGGGCCGGTACGGGTGACCCTGCCCCCTGGAACGCCCCCGCTTAGAAGCTAAGATCCGTCGAGAGGAGACGGACGAATGCGCAAGGGACGGTTCAGCGAGGAGCAGATGATCAATGTGCTCAAGGAGCACCAGGCGGGTATCCCGGTTGTTGAGTTGCGCCGTAAGCACGGGATCAGCGACGCGACGTTCTACACGTGGCGCACGAGGTATGGCGGCATGGAGAGTCGGACGCGCGCAAGCTGAAGATGCTCGAGGAGGAGAACCGCAAGCTGAAGAGGCTATTGGCGGAGTCGATGTGGCGACACTGCGCGAGGCTCTCGGAAAAAACTTCTGACGCCCAGTTCCCGGAGGATGGTGGTGACCTGGGCAATCGATGAGAAGGGCTATTCGCAACGGCGCGCCTGCGCGCTGATCGGCATTGCGCCGAAGCCTTACCGCTATGTCACCTCGCGCCACATGACAGTGAGTTCCGCGAGCGGCTGCATCGCCTTGCCGCCGATCGCCGCCGGTTCGGCTATCGGCGCCTGCACATCCTGCTGCGGCGCGAGGGCGTCGAGCTGAACCACAAAAAGCTGTTCCGGATTTACCGGGAGGAGCGGTTGATGGTTCGCCGCCGCGGCGGCCGCAAAAGGGCACTGGGCACGCGAACGCCGATGGCTCTGCCGCAGGGCCGCGACCAGCGCTGGAGCCTCGACTTCGTCTCTGACGTGCTGGCCGACGGGCGCCGCTTCCGGGTGCTTGTCATTGTCGACGACTTCACCCGCGAGTGCCTGGCACTGGTCGTCGACAGGTCGATTTCCGGCCGACGGGTGGTAGGCGAGCTCGATGCTATCGTCGCGGCCCGCAGAAAGCCGCTGATAATCGTCAGCGACAACGGCATCGAGCTCACGTCACCCGCCATCCTGTGGTGGCAGCAGGAACGCGGCATTGGATGGCACCACATCGCGCCTGGAAAGCCGGTACAGAACGCCTTTGTCGAAAGCCTCAACGGCCGGTTCCGCGGCGAGTGCCTCAACGAGCACGTGTTCCATGGCTTGCCGATGGCGCGGCGGATCATCGAGGCGTGGCGGCTCGACTGCAATGCTTGCCGGCCCCACACCAGCCTCGGCGGCCTGGCCCCGAACGAGTTTGCAGCCCGGTCCCAACAGGACCACAACCGGAACGGATTCTGGTTATAAGTGAGGGCAACAAAGGGGCAGGGTCACGGAGTTTCGATTCTGCTGCGAGTTAGCGTCCTCGCTGGTGGTGGAATTCGGCGGTAATCGCGCGTCGGACGGAATGCCCGATGACATGGAGCCTGGCGCGCGCTTGCGCGAAAGGTGGTCACCGGGAAGGTGCGCGTCACTGATCCCGACGCCTCGACGGCGACCAATGCGCGAAACCGCCGCCTCGAGCCCGCCTACAAACAGCGTACCGTAGTCGACGATCTCAGGGGAATTGTCGTCGACGTCGAAGAGCGGTGGAACCGGGCCGTGGGACCATAGGAGTGGGCCGTAAGGAGAAGGCCGCTCCTCTTCCTGGTCAAATGTATTATGTTTTGTGGTTGCTGGCCCGGCAGAGTTGTGGGCGGCGATGTGCCAGCATCGTCCAAGCGCAGCGGCAAATCCACAGGACTCACTCGGCCGCCCATACCTACACCACACCGTTCGACGAATACGTTGTCCAACTAGCGGCCACGACCATGCATGCTGATCCGCACATCAGGGCTTTCCAGCCTATTGGTAAACGAGGCGCTAGTGAATTGCGCCCCCAGGTCGGTATTGAAGATCTCTGGCCGCCCTTTTCTCAGGGCGTCGTCGAGTGCGTCGAGGCAGAACGAGGTGTCCATCGTGTTCGAGAGACGCGAGGCCAGCACGTAGCGGCTGCACCAGTCCATCGCCACGACTAGGTAGAGAAAGCCGCGCGCCATCGGGATGTACGTATTGTCGGCAGCCCACACCTGGTTCGCCCGATCGATCGTCAGGCCGCGCAGCAGGTAGGGGTAGATCCGATGCTGCGCCGAGCGGCGGCTGGTCTTCGGCTTTGGCCCGATCGCTTCGGCCCCATCAGCCGCATCAGCCGTTGCACCCGTCTGCGGTTGACCTGAAGGCCAGCACGGTGCAGCTCCGCCGTCATCGGCTGGGAGCCGTAAAACGGCGTCGCGAGATACTGCTGGTCAATCCGCCGCCGTGTCTTCTTGCTCATCCGTCTGCTCCTCCTCGCTATCCTGGAGCACACTCCACCTTAGCCTCTGGTCCTAATTTCGCGGTCCGCTTGTGTTCATAAGTAGCCTCGAGTCGGAATCCCCGATGAGGCGCTTTTGACGCCGCAAGGGACGAGTTACGGACGCTATGTTGACGCCCTTGAAGTTACTAGGATCGTCCGGCGAGCTGGCGGAAGCGGTAACCGCGGCGATGGTGCGGCAGTTTTGGTCGCCTCCGTAGTCGAGGCGGACTGCGCTAGGCGGAATATCCGATTACGCGAGCTTGCCGCGTGCATGCGTCGTCGTTGATTGCCTCCGTGGCTTGCGGCCGAGATAGAGGTGTGTCCCGCTATGTGGGGCTGGGAGACGGTTTCGCAATAAAGCCGATCATCCGGAAAGATGGACGGGAGAGATTAGCATGGATCTCAAACCCCAGCCTGAAGCAGCGGCGACGGGCCGTCAGCCGCGCCGTGATCGGCTGCGGCCCGGATTGAGAGGGAATGTTAGGAAAAGTGCGCCTTGAGTCATATGGACGATGAGAGCGGAAACAAGAAGTCTGCTTTCAACCCTGTTGGCGATAATTTGTATCATCACGCTGTCGGCGCTCGAATGGACTGTTGTTGTTTGGCTGATTTACTAATTAGCCCTACGGCGGGCTTAAGCTTCGAGCGGCTAAGCCAGAGACCTTAGCGGATCATCCCTATAAGATTCAAGAGAAGAGCTAATGCCCGCAAACGCTCAAAAAACCGGAAAGACGCGGACGCCGTCGCCAAGCGGCCCCGCTCGCCGCTCGGAATCGCGGAAAACCGAGCCACTATAGTTTAGCATCATTTTTGTAGACATTGAGTCAAAATTGTGTCTACATAACAGCAAAGGCTTGTCATCGGTTGCAGTCGTCATGCTCGGCGTAATGAAAAGACTGTGGTGGCCCGAGAGGAAAAGGGTATTATTCGGGTACCCGATCATGCGTCGATGGTCATCCCAGCGAATACGTCGATACGACATTCGAAACCCCTCAGCATGAGATCAGGTCAGTCAGAAACGAGTTCTCGCTGGCCCGAAAGAAACGGTAGAACTACCGTTGCATTGGTCGATGAACATGTCTTTACACGAGAGTGCATTACTGGGTTCCTGAAAGAGCTTGATGACACTCTCGATTTTGTATCATTTAGTGGTGTTGCAGATTGTCTACAAAGCACGAAGCCTTACGATGGTATCCTGTATTATGCGTCGGAAACTGATCTGAATCGGGACGATGCCAAAAGAAAACAGCTTGAAATAACAGACTTGGCAAAACTCGCTCCCGTCATAATACTTTCGACAGTCGATTACTACGACGCTATCATAGATGGATTGAAAATTGGCGCACACGCTTTTATTCCAGCATCCAGCACGACGCCTAGACAGGTAATCGAAATTATTCGTCTCGTAAAGGCGGGAGGCATATATGCGCCTGCGAGTTTATATTTGCAAAGGTTAAATGGATCCCGGCCGATTTCGCTGACGAAGGAGACTCACAAATTCTCTGCACGCGAGTCGAAGGTCCTTGAACATCTAATGCGAGGCAAAGCGAACAAGGCGATCGCGTTCGAACTCGCAATTAGCGAGAGCACAGTCAAAGCGCATATCAAAAGCATTATGAGTAAACTGAAAGCAACGAATCGTACCGAGGCAGTCTGCCGTGCATATGATCTTTCGGTAGTCGGGGCGCTGTCTGTACAGAGAGGGTAATCGGCTGACAGGAGCCGCCATGGCAGGCGTAGGTTAGGCAGCTTTGCGGGCTGGATTTGGCTGTGGCGTATTCTCCTTTCTGATGCCGTCGATGAAGGCGGTGATCGGGGTGCGGCCGTTCATGCCGCGTCCCTGATGCGGTCGTTTGGTATTGTACTCGACAAGGTACTGATCGAGGGCGGTCTGCATTTCCTCGAGGGTCTCGAACCAGGTGCGACGGCCTTCGACGCGGAAATGCTCGTCGAGGAGGGTGCGGTGCCAGCTCGACGATGCCGTTATCCGGCATGATGATCTCGGCGCCCTGGGTGTCTGCCCGATCCTTCGGGAGCGGGTTATGGTGAGCCCATCTGGGACACGGGGCGCCGGGAGCACAAAGGTGCGGGCAGGCCGCCGACAGACCCTGGGCTGCGAGCCCGAGCTCGTTACATGGCCGCCCCTTGCGACTGGCCCGGATGCGCTGCGAGCGCGGATCAGTAGGTGTCGTGTTGCCCGCGAGCTCCCGTTCGAGCGATCGAGAACGGAGTATGGGAAATGCGAATCATTGGACTGGATATTCACCGCGCCTTTGCCGAGGCGGTGGCCTGGAAAGACGGCAAGCTCAGCCGTGCGGGGCGTGTCATCATGCGTCGCGAGCCGCTGGAGGAATTTGCCAAGCAGCTGTCCAAGAGCGACATTGTCGTCGTCGAAGCCACCGGCAATGCAGCTTCGGTTGCCGCGGTAATCGGACCTCACGTCAGTCGGGTAGTTATCGCCAATCCGAAACAGGTCCGGCTTATTGCGCATGCCAAGATCAAGACCGATAAGATCGATGCTGGGGTACTGGCCCAGCTCTATGCCAGCGGCTTTTTGCCGGAGGTCTGGATCGCCGACGAGACGACACAGGCGCTCCGCCGCCAGGTGACGCGCCGCAACCAGATCGTGCGGCAGCGCTCGCGGCTGAAGAACATCATTCAGTCGATCCTGCATGCCCATTTGATCCCGTCCTGCCCGCATCAGGATCTGTGTGGCCCCAAGGGCCGTGCCTGGCTTTCGGAGCAGATCCTGCCGGGAGACGAGCGCTTGGCGGTGGAGCGTCACCTACGCGAGTTCGATCGGCTGACCGACGATCTCAAAGTGATCGAACGGGATCTTGCCCAATCAGCGCTCGCCGATGAAAGGGCGAAGCGGCTGATCACCATCCCCGGCATTGATATGGTTGTCGCGCTCGCGCTGATCGCTGCGATCGGCGATATCGAGCGCTTTGCCAGACCCGAGCAGCTTGTCGGCTATCTCGGGCTGAACCCGAGCGTGCGGCGATCCGGACCGGGCCCGGCATACCACGGGCGGATCACCAAGCAAGGCCGCGGGCACGCGCGCGGCATGCTGGTCGAGGGGGGCTGGGCGGCAGCGCGCTCCCCTGGCCCGCTGCGCAGCTTCTTTCTGCGCGTGCAAAGCCGGCGCGGGCAACACGTCGCCGCCGTCGCGACGGCACGCAAGCTCGCCATCTTGATCTGGCATCTTTTGACAAAGAACGAGAGCTACCTCTGGGCACGACCGGCGCTGCACGCCAGAAAGCTGCGCGATCTCGAGCTCAGAGCCGGTCACAAGCCGGCCCGCGGGCAGAAGGGAACAACATTTGCCTACAACCTCAAGAGCCAGCGCGACCAGGAACGGCGCTGGGTCGAGCAGGCCGAAGCGGCCTATGCCCGGTTTGTGGCAGGTTGGAACGTAAGAGGGCCAAAGGCGCGCACGGGCGCCGCAGACGAGGGGCGACAATAGGGCTGCGCGGCAGGGCTTTCACCTCGTGCCCTGCTCTTTGCCGCGCGGTCATCCGTGCGCGACGGCAGAATTACCAGGGAGCAAGGGCCCGTCATAGCCAGCATGGCGCCGTGCTCGCGATGGTCAAGACCGAGCCGCCTCCGGCGGTGGCCTCCGGCCAGTCTTGACCACCACTGTGCGCGACGGCTCAAACTCGGCAGGCCGGGACGGAGAAACGGCTCACCCCTGCCGAACAGAGAAACGGTAGGGCTACCCAAAAGCGCTCACGATTTCCCTTGTCGATCACATCAGTGGATTGTGGCCGGTTGACCCGGGTGCGTTTGTGCTCGATGCCTTCGAGCTGCAAAAACAGCTCGTAAGGATGGCGGTCTTCGCGGCCGCAGAACTCGCGGCCGTTGTCGGAAAGCACGGCGTCGATTTTGGTTTGGTGCGCCTCAAAGATCGGCAGCACATCGTTGTTGATCAGCTGGACGGCGGTGAGGGGCAGCTTGTTGGGGTAGAGCCGGGCCCAGGCATTCCGGCTGTAACAGTCGATGGCGGTCTGCAGATAGACCTTGCCGACGCCTTTTAAGACGCCGACGAAGAAGGTGTCGACGGCAACCAGCGCGCCGGTGTGCGGTGCCTCGACATGGCGCTCGCGGAATTCCGGGCCGAACCGCTCCAAGAGCTTGATCTGTTCATCCGAGAGGCTGAGCTGGCGCTCGGCTGTGGTTTCTCCAGCCGCGACAGCCGATCGTGTTTGGTCAATAGACTATGGCGCTGCCAGACCCCGCGCACGCCGCCGGAGGAGACCTGGATGCCGCGCAGCACGAGCTCCTGGGCGACCCGCATCGGGCCGTGGCAGGGGTGGGCGAGGGCATGATCGAGGATCGCCGTCTCGATCTCGGCCGCCACTCGGTTGGGGTGAGGTCCCCTAGCACCGGGCAGGCGGTCGAGCAGTCCATCGGCGCCGTAGGTCTGAAAGTTGCGCCGGATCTCATAGAATTGTTGTCGGCTGTAGCCGATCATCCGACACGCCTTGCTGACGTTGCCGAGATCGCTGGCCAGCTCCAACAGGCTCAGCTTACGACGCGCTACCTTCTTGTCTGTGGTCATGTCGTTCTCCGTTTGAGGTTTGGAGGTTGTTCGCAACACCATCCTAACTTCGCCCGAAGGCGGCATGGCCACGCCGCTCGGGGTCACCCAGACTCATGACGGTCCGCGACCCGAGCGCGTGGCCCTACTGTCAGGTGATTACTGTCTCAAGACACGCTGTCGTGAGAGGAGGTTTACATCCTTCCGCCCGTTTTGCGGCCGATCCGGCCTCCCGATATCGCGGGCTGGAAGAATATTCCGCTGAGCAGCGCTAACGGCTTACGCCAATCAGGAGGGGAGCAAACCCGCATATTCACAGTGAATCTAATACACTTTTAGGCCGGCGCGGCGTCGGTGCGAAGCATCGCTTCTGTTACGAGGCAGGGTCGTGCGGCTTTAGCATCCAACGCCGGTTGTCAGAGCACGGACACGTCGGGCAGGCCGGCATGAATCGAACCTCGTGCCCCAGCTGCGCGAGCTCGCGTACCTAAAATGAGCGGCGCCCCAAGCGTCAGGGCCAATAAGTGCTCGGTGAGGCCACCTTGATGATCGGCGGCAAGGCTGTCGTGTTGGACGCCGAAACGATGCAGCCCGGAATGTCGATCAGCTACGTTGCCGGCCGCCATGGGCTCTCGCCGAGCCTGATGTTCCGCTGGAGACGGCTGATGAGCGAAGGGGGAAAGGAAGCCGTGCGCGCCGACGACGAGGTCGTTGCAGCTTCCGACTCCGCCGCCTCGAAGAACGGGTGCGTAAGCTCGAGCGGCTGTTGGGCCGCAAGACCACGGAGGTCGAAATCCTCAAGGAGGCGCTCGAACTGGCGCGGGCAAAAAACCGACCTTGCTGTCGCTCTCGCCGCTGGCGGTCGATACCCGAAGACACTCACGACGCTGGGATTATTGAACGCCGCGACGCTGGGAGACCCCAGCGCGGACCGCTGAGCGCGCTGGCGACGTCGAGCTCGCCGGTGCAATCCGTCGCCTGGTCGACGCGCGACCGACCTATGGGTACCGCAGGATCGCCGCGCTCCTGAAGCGCGAGGGGCGATCCAAAGGTCACGCCCCGGTTAACGCCAAGCGGGTCTACCGGTTGATGAAGAAGCACGGGCTGCTCGAAACCCCATATCGGACGCCGGAGACCACGCGAGCATGACGGCCCGGTCGCGACCATCCGTTCGAATTGCCACTGGTGTTCGGATGTGCTCGAGTTCACATGTTGGAACGGCGCGGCCATCCGCGTTGCCTTTGCCCTCGATTGCCACGACCGCGAAATAATGAGTTGGGTGGCTACCACCGCCGGGATCTCCGGCGAGATAGTCCGCGGCATGATGGTTCAGTGCGTCGAGAAGCGGTTTGGTACGATCCGGCCCCGCAGCCGGTAGGGTAATCAGGAGACTGGCCGAGCGCGCTGATTCAGCGTGAGCGGTTGACGATATCTGCGGGTGGCAGAAACGAGATGGCCTGACAGTAAATCGGCAGCCTGGGAATCTTATGGCCTACATGGCGCTTGACGCCGGCGAGGTTATAAGGACCGGGATGCCACTCGACCTTGGCTGCGACACGGTGCGTTCTGTTTCAGCTCTCCGCCTGATAGCTGAAACTGGCGTAATAGCGGCGCACCGCCTGCGGCGGTCGCCCGACCGGGTGTTTGAGCAGGTAGCCGATCCTGCTTTGCAACACGCTGTTGGCCGGCAACCGGATCGTATAGCCGGCGCCCTCGGCTTCGAGGAACTCGTACACCTCAGGGTTGGCAAAGGCCGCGTCGCCCCTTAAGTAGAGACGCCTACGATGCCGCGGCGTTTTTCATCAGCAGAAGCTTATCAAGGCGATCTGCCGAGAGCTGCGGGTGTCGCGGAAGGTCGTGCGCAAGGTGATCCGGTCGCAGGCGACCGACTTTCGCTATGAGCGCGGCCGTCAGCCGCTGCCGCGGATCGACCCGTGGCGCGATCAGCTTGACGAGCTATTGTTGGCCAACGAGGGCAAGTCGGCACGTGAGCGGCTGACGCTGATTCGGATCTTTGAGGAGCTGCGCGGGTTCGGCTACGGGGGCAGCTACGACGCGGTTCGGCGCTACGCAAAGAGGTGGCGGGCCGAGCGCGGTGCCGCAATAGCGGAAGCCTTTGTGCCGCTGAGCTTCGCGCCAGGAGAAGTTTACCAGTTTGACTGGTCTCACGAGGTCGTGCTGATCAACGGTACGACGGTCACCGTCAAGGTGGCGCATGTCCGGCTGTGCTACAGCCGGATGCTGTTCGTGCGGGCTTAACCACGTGAGACCCAGGAGATGGTGTTCGACGCGCACAACCGCGCGTTCGCCTTCTTCAAAGGAAGCTGCACGCGCGGCATCTACGACAACATGAAGACGGCGGTCGAGACCGTGTTCATCGGCAAAGACCGCCAGTTCAACCGCCGCTTTCTGCGGATGTGTGGGCATTATTTGGTCGAGCCAACCGCCTGCACGCCGGCCTCGGGCTGGGAGAAGGGGCAAGTCGAGAACCAGGTCGGGGTGGTGCGCGAGCGTTTCTTCACACCGCGGCTGCGGGTGGCGAGCTATGAGGAGCTCAATGCTTGGCTACTCGACCGATGCGTCGCCGAGGTGATGGCGACCGGCCTCAAGCGTCGACACGAGCCGCCACGCATCGTCGGCGACCTGCTCAGCGCCGAGATTGCTGAGAAGAGGGCGCGCTCGATCAAGTACCAGCTGACCATTGCCAAGCTGCCGCTGGCCAAGGACATCGACGACTTCGACTTCACCAGCACGCCGGTCAATGAGGCGCGGGTGCGCGATCAGGCGAGCGGTGGCTTTCTCGCCGAGCAGCGCAACGCCGTGCTGATCGGAGGCACCGGTACTGGCAAGTCGCATCTTGCGATAGCCATCTCGCGAGCCTGCATCCGCGGCGGTCCAAGGGGCCGCTTTTTATACCGTTGTCGATTTCGTCAACCGACTGGAGAGCGAGGCCCGCAGTGGTCGGCAAGGCCGTCTGGCTGATTATCTGACCCGCCTCGACTTTGTCGTGCTCGACGAGCTCGGATATTTGCCGTTCGCCCAAACCGGCGGTCAGCTGCTCTTTCATCTGATCAGCCGGCTATACGAGCGCACCTCCATCATCGTCACAACCAACCTGGCCTTCGCCGAGTGGCCGAGCGTGTTCGGCGATGCGAAGATGACGACCGCGCTGCTCGATCGACTGACGCATCACTGCGAAATCATCGAAACCGGCAATGAGAGCTGGCGCTTCAAGCATCGCGCCTAAGTACCACACCCGGCTTGCCCTGTGGGCAAACAGCCCCTCCCGCGCTGCGCTACGCTAGACTCGTGGCGGTCGCTCCGCTCCGCGCGGGGCCTCCCCGTTCACTACCACGACAAGCCTGTTCCAATGCGCGAGAGGGGTTCCGATTGGATCCCGTCCGGGTCCCAATTCAATGCCGTTTGACACCTCAGGGCGCACCGCTCGACATCGCCGAGCTGGTTGAACACGAATACCGGGTGATAGCAGGTGCAGCCGAAATGCCCGTTGTAGGTGCTGGCTTCTTGCTCGCCATAGGTCGGGCTCTCGCTCGAATCCATATCGAGCACGATCGCCTTCGGCGGTCGCCGCTGGTGCACCTTGTCGATCCACTGGCCGAGCAGATCGGCAAGTGCAGCGAGGTTCTCGGGTCGGCAGAGCCACTTCGTCTCGAAGCGGCCCATCTGGCTGGCCAAGGCAGCAGGCCCGGTGATCGCTCGATCGCCCACCACCCAGCGCATCGCCGGGTCGCGGCACAGTCTCCCGGCGTCGTTCACGTCTTCGCAGCCGGCGAGCCGCCCTAATACCGATTGACGCAGTAAGCTGGCCAGTCGATGGCGACCATTCTTGCCGGTGTGCATCAGCGAGCGAATTGGTACGCCTGTCGGTCAAGCCCAGGATGCCATCCAACTCGCGATAGGGCAGAAACCCGGCATCGGTGGTCGCCGAGCCACGAAATTGCAGCAGCAAGCGACGCAGAGTGCCCTTATCGGCTCACCCATCGGACGCGGACTGGCCAGGTAAGGCTTGAGATTAGCTGACGCGTTTTGCTGCCATCAACGCCGGCCAAAGCGGCACGACGCGGTCCGCCATATCGAGCGTAGAGCGCCGGTGGGCGACGATGACGCGAGAGATCGGGAGGCGTCGGATCGCCTCGTTGATCATGCGCTCGTTCTCCTCGTCGAGATGGCTAGTTGCCTCGTCGAGCAACAGGATGCGCGGAGCGCGGTAGAGCGCGCGTGCCAACACGACGCGCTGCATCTGCCCTCCAGAGAGGGAGCTACCCATATCGCCCACCAGTGTTTCATACCCCATTGGCATCCGCACGATCTCTTCGTGGATGGAGGCAAATCTTGCCACCGTCTGGATTAGCTCGGGGTCGGGCGAAGGGCTGAAGCCGGCGATATTCTCAGCGATCGAGCCGGCGAACAGACGGTCGTCCTGCAGCACGCAGCCGATCTGGGCGCGATACGCTTCGAGCCCGATGGCCTGAAGCGGAATATCATCAATCAGCACGATGCCGGTGGTCGGGCGCAGCAGACCCGCGAGAATCTTCAGCAATGTTGTCTTCCCAGCGCCCGATGGGCCGGCGATCGCGACGCATTCGCCGGGGACGACATCGAGGTCGAAATCGGCGATCACGCTAGCTTCGTAATCGCTGTAGCGGAAACTGATGCCTCGTGCGCTGAGCCCGGCCTTGGGGCTAATGACCGTCGCGGCCAAACCGCCGCTATGGCCGGTGGCGCCCACCTCAGCTTCGGCGAGCGCGATGTCTGCGATCCGCTCGCCATGCACTGTCAACGTCCCTAGGCGTACGATCGTGTCGAGGCACTTGCCGACGCGTTGGGAGAACTGGTCCTTGTAGGCGAGGAAGGCCACCAGCATGCCGATCGAGAGCGCACCTCCCATCACCGCGCGCGCGCCGAAGAAGATGATGATGATACGGTCGAGCCCAAAGAGCAAAGTGCTGGAAATCGTGAAAATCATATCGATCTTACCGACGCGCAGCTCAGCGCCGACCCGGTCTACCAGATAGTTGTTCCAGATTCCCTGCCGACGGTTGCCGATAGCCAGCGCCTTGATGCTCGCCATTCCACGCAGCGACTCGAAAAAGTGTGAGCTCTCGCTTGCCGCATAGACAACCGCCTCCTCATTGGCCCGACGGTAGAGCCGGTAGGCCAGGCTGCGTGTCAGGGCGTAAATGCCGGTCGTGATGATGGCCAGTCCGGCCAGCCAAGGATCGTAGAGCCACATCATCGCCACCAGCACGAATCCCATCACCCCGTCGACCATTGGGGAGATCGAGGCGGTGCTTAGTGTCTGCTGGATCCTGTCGATCGAGGAAAACCGCGACGCCAGATCTCCCGCATGGCGTCGTTCGAAGAAACTCAGTGGCAACAGAAGCAGGTGCCGGAAAAGGCTCATTTTCCACTGCAACGTCAGGCTCGAGCCGGCGACCATGATGGCCCAAGAGCGCACGAAGTCGATCAGCGCACGAAGGGCGAGCACCAGCCCGAGACCGAGCGCGATCAGGGTGAGCAGATCGCTATCGTCAGAGACGACGACGTCATCCAGCACGAGCTGGAAGCCGATCGGGATGGCAAGCCCGATGATTTCGATGACTAGCGACATCGTCAGCACCTGGGCCGCCACCGTGGCAAACCCGTCGGTGTGGCGCAGCAAGTGCCAGATCCGGACCCGCGCGCGCTCAGTCTTCCGCTCGAAACTCTCGGTCGGCCAGGCTTCGAGCACGACACCGGTAAAGCGCTTGTTGACCTCCTGCATCGGCACGTTTCGGCGACCCACCGCTGGGTCGTGGATGATGATGCAGCGCCGGCGCACCCGGATCAGCACGACGAAATGGCTGTGGTCCCAGTGCAGGATACAGGGCAGCCGCAGCCCACGCAGGTGGTTTAGCTCGGCGCGCAGCGCCCGGGTGGCGAGCCGCATACCCGAGGCGATCCGGACGAGGTCGTGCAGGGTGGTCCCCCTGAGCGATAGGTTGTAGCTCTGTCGCAGCGCTGGCAGGTCGACACGATGGCCGTACCTCCCTGCGATCATCGCAAGGCACGCAAGACCGCATTCGGCCGTCTCGGTCTGCAAAATCATTGGCGTTCGGCGCCCAACGAGCGCCGCGGACTGCAGCATGCGGTCGGTAAGTTTCATGCGATACCCGGGTTAGAGCCTATGCGCGGCACGACCGATGTCGTATAGCGGCTCAAGTATCCACTCATAAAGCAACCGCCGATCGAGCAGCGCATAGGCTTGCACCGGCATACTGGCCGGCAGCTTGCGTTGCTCTCCGTATACGTTGACGAACTGGCTGTCGGGCTGCACGATGACCCGATAAAGTGGGCCAGCCTGTTTGGCTGGCGACAGCCCGGCCGGCAAGCCCTGCTTGCCAGGCTGTGCCCCGGCTAGGAGGCTCTGCACCTCCTCGGGTGTCAGGGCGGCGTCCGAGACGGTCACCACCGTACCCCAGTATTCGCCGAACTTCTGATAGGGGAAGGCGCTGTACCGCAGCAACACGCGGTCGCCCTGGTGGATGAAGCCGATAGCACTGCTGGGGGCTAGGAGTTCGGCGTGCATGATGGCCGGTTGGGGCACGATCTTCAGCAGCGGTGCACCGGTGCTAACCACCTGGCCTGGGTGCCCGACGATCGCGGTGACTACGCCAGCTTCCAGCGCGCGGATCTCGATCGAGCGATGTGCCTTGCTGGTCGCAAGCTTCTCATCGATGTCAAGAATCCTGGTATTCAATGCATCAATCTCATCGGCGGTCGAGATCTCGACCGTTGCGAGCTGGTACTGCGCATCGTTCGACTCACCTAGCAGCCGCAGCTTGCTGCTCTCGAGCTCCTGTAGCTTGGATTGCGATTGCATCCAAGCTTGCTCGCGCGCTTCCATTTCGCTCAGCGATGCTTGGCGGCGTTCGAGTAAACTGAGAAACAAGTTGTATTCCTTATTAATCGTCTTGAAGAAACCTTGGTGCATGGTGATTTGCCCGCCCAGCTGGTCGATCTGCACCTTCAGGTTTTCGATCTTCTGCCGAAGCTGTTTTCGCCTCTCCTCGCTCATCCGGGTCTTGCGATCGACCTCCTGGGTAAGCATTTCCCGTGTGGCGGTCTGCGCATTGATGATCTTCTGCTGGGTGCGGCCGTCCTCGGTGGTAGTGTCCAAATCCAGCGTGTATAGCAGAGCGCCCTTCTCTACAGCTTGGCCTTCTCGCACCGCGAGCGCGGCAATCCAACCGGCGGACGGCGAAGAAATCGCCATCAGACCGGCGCTTGGCAGAACCGCACCTTCCATATCGACGCGCCGGGCATAGCTGCCGAATGTGATCAACGCGGCGATGCCTGCTGCAAGGACCAGCGACGCGAAACTGACCAACGCGGCGGGAATGCCCACGACCAGCGCGGGCCGCCCCTGCCATGCCAACTCGCGGCCCTGCAATGAGTCCGGCCGAAATAGCCTATATTGAGCGGTCCTCGTGTCGCTCATGAGCCCAGCAGCCACCCGTCTCTGTGGACGTGACGCGGACCGATCGCGAGCGACGGCCGATCAGAAATCGCCCCCTCCCAGTCCGTTGCGGGGGGGGGAGAGGACGCGACCTTTCTCTCCGGCAGCCCACTCGCAACCCGGACTTTATGCGTGTTGACCCACTTACAGCTTACAGCAATTAGAGCTGGCCAGCCAGCCTTGAAGGACAAGAGACATT